>WNGB01010410.1_pt1 | contig 12909 bp, 10 predicted proteins | sample 5400681 | NCBI WGS metagenome assembly WNGB01 (sample SAMN13153367, study PRJNA577476) | soil metagenome | isolation source: 115 cm soil or saprolite under grassland replicate 2 | place: USA:California | collected 2016-06-15 | reverse complement strand
TCCACCAATGGCGAACCGAACCAGTTCTGTATCGCGCGCTCATTCGGCTGAGTCACTCGTCGACTGGCACGAACCCGAGCGTAATGCCCATGTGCTCGACTGGCGCGAGCGCGCGCGCGAGTTCGGCCTCGTGCCCATTGATGAAGACGGCGCGATCGACCGGCCCATCGTCGAACCGGTCGACCAGCTCCTCCAGGAGGAAGAACCCGAAGCATTCGACGATCAGCCGCTCGATGAAGTGGAACGGGAGGTCTTGGCGCCTGAAGAAATCGAAGAAGCGCCGGATGCTCGCGTCCCGCACGAAGAGCCCGACCTGGTGCGCGTGTACTTGACACACATCGGCCGGCGCAAACTCTTGAAGGCACATGAGGAGCAGGAGATCGGCCGCAGAATCGAGGTCGCACGAGGTGATCTGCTCGCGGCCATGGCGGCAATTCCCGCGGCGCGATCGACTCTTCTGTCGCTCGCGGACGCCGTCAGCCGTGAGGAGGTGCCGGCCGCGGAGTTGATCCTGCTGCCTGACGGCGGTGAGCTGAAGCCAGAGAAGATCGATCCCGTCCTGCGGGCGCTCGCGCGTGTTCGGCGGCTCGAGCGGCAGGCTGACGAGCGGCGGCGGCGGTCACAAGATGGCCGCTCGACAGCTGCGAGTCGCGCCAGATGCAGCAAAGACATTGAGCGCCTCGACGAGGCGATGGGCGCGGTCCTTCGCGATCTCCCGATTCGGCCAGCCGTAGTGGACAACATCGTCTCGGAACTGCGGCCACTGGACACGCAGTTCGAATCGATCGGGCGGACCGCGGCGAGCGCCGAGCGCACGCGGACGCTCCGTGCGCTCGAGGCTCGCACCGGCATCTCGCACCGCAGCTTCCACCAGCGGTTGGCACGAGTCCGTGAGAAGCAGCAAGCCCTTGACGAGGCGAAGCGGCAACTCATCGAACCCAACCTTCGCCTTGTGGTGTCGATTGCCAAGCGCTATGTCAATCGCGGCCTCACGCTGCTCGATTTGATTCAGGAAGGCAACATCGGCCTGATCAAGGCGGTCGATCGGTTTCAGTACCGGCGTGGGTTCAAATTCTCGACGTACGCCACGTGGTGGATCCGGCAACAGGTGGGGCGTGCGGTCGCCGACTACGGACGGACCATTCGACTTCCCGTTCACGTCATGGAGTCGCTGAACAAGGTGACGCGCGCCCGCAGCGAGCTGCTCGCGCAATCAGGCCGCGAGCCACGCCCGGGCGAGCTCGCGGCGAAGTTAGGGTTGCCGGTCGGCAAGATCGAGCTGCTGCTCGAGGCGGCCAGACATCCGACGTCTCTCGAAGCGCCAATCGGCGGAGACGAGGAAATGTCGGTTGGCCACCTTGTTCGGGATGTGACCAGTCTGTCACCCGAGGAAGCGGCCATTCGGAGCCAGCTTGCCGAGGAGGTCGAGCGTGCGATGGCGCCGCTTGACGAGCGTGAACGGGAGGTCCTCAGGCTGCGGTATGGACTCGGTCTCGACCGCGAGCTCACGCTGGAGGAGATCGGCCGCCGGCTGTCAGTAACGCGTGAACGCGCTCGACAAATCGAGCGGAAGGCGATGGCCAAGCTGCGCGCGGCGCGCGGTCACGCGGCGTGAGCATCGTGAGCGCGGCACACTTCGTCGTGGAACTCGCGTTCGTCTAGACCGCGCCCAGAACCTGGCTCGCTTTTTTGACGTCACGCGGCGCGACCCAGCACAGCGCACCGTAACGCTCATCAACGCTGACCGCGTCGATCGCGATCACACTGATACTCGCCGCAGCGAGCTTGCCGACCAGATCCGCCACGGCGCCGATGCGGTCATCACCCTGCACGAGGAAGCCGCGTTTCGGGCCGACCAGCTTCCAACGGTTCGCTTTGGCCACTCGGCGAAACGCGGCTGGATCAGCCGGAAAGAAGTCGAGCTGCGCCCGGCGGCCGGACGGAAATCCAGAGAACGCGAACAAGTTGACGCCCGCCTCCTTCAATGTGTGGAGTATCTTCGCTCCTTCGCCCACTTTGTTGGGCACTTCGACATAAAAATACTCGAGCTGTCGAACGGCTTCCGCCATAGCGTCCTCCCGTCTGAATCTGACTCTTCACGAAACAACACATCACGATAGATCTCAACTGCGAGAATCGGCAAGCCAACTGTGGGCGGTCCACTAGATCGCGGCGATTAGCATGCTCCTTGCGTTCGAGTGACCACGGAGGACCACATCCATGTCAGTTGCGCGCGTCGTTGAGATCAGCTCGACATCACCCAAGAGTTTCGAGGATGCGATCGTGCAGGGCATCGATCGCGCCACCAAGACCCTTCGCAACGTCAAGAGCGCATGGGTCAAAGAGCAGGAAGCCAAGGTGAACGACGGCAAAATAGTCGCGTACAAGGTCAACCTGAAGGTCACCTTCGTGCTCGATGGCAGCGCGGAATGACGGAAGGACCGTCAATCGCGCTGTCATGAGTTAGGGACGTTGTCCCTCAGCTCCTGCAGCCAGACATCCGCCTCCGCGTCCGTCGGTGCGCGCCAGTCGCTGCGCGGCGAGAGCGAGCCGCCGGATCCCACCTTGGGACCGTTCGGCAGACACGATCGTTTAAACTGGCTCAGCGCGAAGAAACGCTCAACGAATACTCCCAGCCATCGCCTGATCTCGCCGAGCGAATATTCCTGGCGCCAGGCGTGATGGGCGAGAAACGCCACTTTGCTCGGCCGAAATCCGAAGCGGCTGATGTAATACAGGTTGAAATCCTGCAGCTCGAATGGGCCAATCGTTTCTTCCGTCACCTGCGATGGCGCGCCATCGTCCATCGCCGCGGCAGGCACCAGTTCCGGCGAGATTTTCGTCTCGAGGATCGCATCGAGCACTCTGCCTGCCGAATCGTCGAACTGCCTTGACGCCACGACCCATCGGATCAGGTGCTGGATCAGCGTCTTGGGAACGGACACGTTGACGTTGTAATGCGACATCTGATCGCCGACGCCGTACGTGCACCAGCCGAGCGCCAGCTCGCTGAGGTCTCCCGTTCCAACGACGAGCGCCTGGTGGTAATTGGCGAGCCGAAACAGATGTGACGTGCGCTCGCCGGCCTGAACGTTCTCGAACGTGAGATCCCAGACAGGCTTCCCTTCCGCGAACGGGTGACCGAGATCTTTGAACATCTGCAGGCACGACGGCTTGATGTCAATTTCAGCACCGGTCACCCCGAGCGCCTGCATCAAGCCATGCGCGTTCGTCCGGGTCGCCTCCGTGGTCGCGAACCCCGGCATCGTGAACGCGAGCACGTTCGCTCGCGGCAGCCGCAGGCGCTCCATTGCCTTCACGCACACGATAAGCGCCTGCGTCGAGTCGAGCCCGCCGGAAACGCCGATCACGACCTTCTGAATGCCCGTGCTGGCCAATCGCTTCGTCAGCCCGTGCACCTGGATGTTGTACGCCTCGGCGCAGCGCTCGTCGCGCGCGGCCGGATCGCTCGGCACGTATGGAAACCGATCGAACGTCCGCCGCAGCGCGACCGGACCGGTTGGCACGTCGACTTCGACTGATACACGGCGCATCGCCTGCACGCGATCGCGGTGATCGCCCGCCGCATCATTGAAGCTCGTCATTCGCATCCGTTCCTGAAGCAGATGCTCGAGATCGAGATCGGTCACGATCAGCTGCTCGTCCGGCGCAAAGCGGGCCGACTCTGCGAGCAGCACGCCGTTCTCGTAAATCATCGCGTGACCGTCCCAGGCCAGGTCGGTCGTCGACTCGCCCGCTCCGGCAGCGGCATATACGTAAGCGGAGAGGCACTTCGCCGATTGTGAGGCGCACAGTTGCCGGCGATAGTCGGCTTTGCCAATCGTGATATTGCTCGCCGACAGATTCAGCAGCACGGTTGCTCCCGCGAGCGCCGCGTACGTGCTGGGCGGAATCGGGACCCACACGTCCTCGCAGATCTCCACGTGCACGGAGCATCCCGGAATGGTCGGGACCTCGTAGATCAAGTCGTTCCCAAAGGGCACACGTCCGCCAAAGAGCTCGGCCTCGCGAATCACGGCGTCACGCCCCGCCGTGAACTGTCGTTTCTCGTAGAACTCGCGATAGTTTGGCAGGTACGTTTTCGGGGTCACGCCGAGCACGCGGCCGCGGCAGATCGAGACGGCGCAGTTGAACAGCGCGCCCTGCAGCCGCAACGGCGCGCCGACGACGAGCAGAGGAGCGAGCGCCTGGCTCGCGTCGACGAGCTGGCGGAGCGCCTGCCGCGTGCCGTCGAGCAGCGCGTCCTGATGAAAGAGATCCTCGTTTGAATACGCGGACAGACTGAGCTCGGGGAACAGCACGATCGCGGCCCCTTCGTGTGCTGCTCGCGTCGCCAGGTTCAACGTGCGTTCGACGTTGTAGAGCGGATCCGCCACCCGCAATGACGGAATGCCTACTGCGACTCGCACAAAGCCGTGTGCGTAGATTGAATCGAACGGCGTCGATCTCACGTCTTCTGCGCGGCCGCGCGGCGGCGCTGCAGGATCCGCTTCGCACGCTCGAGCTCCCGGCGACGTGTGGCCGAGAGACCCTTGCCTCCCCGATTGATGAAGTACTGGATCATGCGGATCCCGGAGCCCAGGCCTTTGGGCGAGACATCCCTGCGCGCCATCGTGCGAGCGATTTGCTCGGCCGATCCTGTGAACGTGTGCGGTGGCGGATGAGTCGAGTCCGTGGCCACTTTTCGCACCCAGCGTCTCTTCGATCGTTTCTTCGCCATCGGATCTGCGCTCGAAACCACTCAGCCGCGCGGCGGGGGCGACAGTGACGGACCCGACGCGAACTCCCCCACCGTCGGCTGTGCGAGCCGCTCGAATTCCGCATATGGCATCCGAATCGCGTCGTGGTGCGATCCGGCGCTGAACGACACCTCGGGATCAGTCGTCAACCGCTTGTCGACAAACACCCGCTGGCCGTACAGCGGTCCGAATGGTGGCATCGCACCCGGCTCGCAGTCTTCATACAGGCGCGCAAACTCTCGCTCGTTGGCCAACCTGATCGAGTGTGCATGGGCTGTTTGTTGGAGCCGAGTCAAGTCTACGGCGAATGGTGCCGGCACGACAGCCAGAATCGGCTGATCATCCGCGAAACAGACCACCGTTTTTGCCCATTCGTGACCCGGTACATGGGCCGCCGCTGCTTCTTCCTGGGCCGTGTAGGCCGTCGGGTGCGACAGCAGCGAGTACCGCGTCTGGTTTCGTTCGAGGTAATCGGAAATGGCAGCCGGGATCATCATGTCCTCCCGAGTTTCTGTGCGAGTTCGGGTTTTCGGAGCAAACAGTGTTCCGGCGACCAGCTCATCCACTGCCTTCCACAACATCTCTGACGGGAATCCGGCACGGACGCACCAGCAGGTCGCTATTCCTCTATTTTTAGTCGATTTACGCCATCTCCCAACATGGAACAGAAGGTGCTCGTCCGTGCTGCCATCGTGCACGTATTGGATGTGAAGCGGTTGATCGCTGCCGAGCGCGCGCGGCTCCTGGCACATGCCGGGCTTGCACCGCTTTCACAACAGTACCGGCGTCCTGCGGAGCGGCCATTCACCGCATCCGAACGTGACGGTGTGACCATCCTGCTCGGTGGCCTGACCTCGATTCACGATCGGTTGATTACAGCGGTATTCGAGACGTGCGGCTACCGCTCGAGCAACCTGCCGCCGCCGGACCTTCAGGCTTTCCAGCTCGGACGCCAGTACGGCAACGTCGGCCAGTGCAATCCGGCGTATTTCACCGTCGGCAACCTCATCAAATACGTGCAGAATCTCGAAGCGAACGGCCTGTCACGCGAAGAGATCATCGATCGTTACGTATTCTTTACATCCGGCACGTGCGGCCCTTGTCGGTTCGGAATGTACCAGTCGGAGTATCGCCTTGCGTTGAAGAACGCCGGGTTCCAGGGCTTCCGCGTCCTCACCTTCGAGCAGAACGACGGCGTGAAGGCGACGTCGGGCGAGCCGGGCCTGAAATTCTCAGTCCATTTCGGTCTGACCGCCTTGAACGCCTTCAACTGCAGCGATGCGTTGCACGACGCAATCCATCACATTCGTCCATACGAGGTGCGCGACGGAGACACGAATCGCGCATTCGACGATGTCGTGCACCTGCTCCACGCGCGTCTGCGTGATCGGCGGCCGTTCGACATCCTCGAGCACACACCCGGCTGGTTGGGACGTCGTCTTGCCGCGCACCCGAGAGTCAAGGACACCACCAACACCCTCGTGAAGATCCGGCAGCACTTGCGCGGGCGCAGCTATCGGGACGCGCTTGCGGCGGCGCGCGCTCGCCTCGATGAGATTGAAGTGGACCGGCTGCGGGTCAAGCCCGTCGTGAAAATCACCGGCGAGTTCTGGGCGGCGACGACGGAGGGGGCCGGCAATTTCGACATGTTCCGTTTTCTCGAGCGGGAGGGAGCAGAAATCCGCGTCGATCCGATCGGCGCGTGGGTGATGTACCTGCTGCATCAGGCCAAGGCGCGCGCCGCGGTCGAGCGGCGCGTCGGGCGGCCCGAGCGGATCCTGTCATTGGCCGCGCTCGCGAACGAGCTGACATTTGCGCGCAAACACCTGCTCTTCTCCATTGGGGAGCGGATGTGGACGCGCGAGTATCACCGCGTGGTGCGGGCGCTTGGTGACGTTGCCGAACGGCTGGTGCCGCAGGCGGAGCTGGCGCGCCTCGCGCACCCCTTCTATCACTCGATGACGCGCGGCGGCGAAGGGCACCTGGAGATTGGCAAAACGATCTACTACACGACGCACCGACGCTGCCACATGGTGCTGAGCTTGAAGCCGTTCGGCTGCCTGCCCTCGACGCAGTCCGACGGCGCACAGTCGGCGGTCGTCGCGCGCGTCAAGGACCTCATCTTTCTGCCGATTGAGACCTCGGGTGAAGGAGAGCTGAACGCGCACAGCCGTGTGCAGATGGCGCTCGGTGAAGCAAAGGCCGCGGCGAGACGGGAGTTCGAAGACGCGCTCTCCCGTACCGGACGGACGCTCGACGAGATCCGGACCGAGGTCGCGGCCCGCCCCGCGCTGCGCCGGCCGTCCTATCGGGTGCCGCGGCACGAAGGGATCGCGGGAACGGCCGCAAATTTCGTGCTGCACGTGGGGCGCCTGATGGGAGGAAAACGACAATGACGCCCCGCTGGCTGCTCGGCATCGATTTCGGATCGACGACGCTGAAGGCGGTGCTCGCCGATGCGGACACGCAGTCCGTCGTCTGGCAGCGGTACGAGCGGCACGAGTCGCTCGCCGGCGACAAACTTCTCGAATGGCTGCGCGCTCTCGAGCGCGAGGCCGGCATCTCCCCCGCCACCTGCCGTGTGTTCGCCACCGGCGCGGCCGCCGGCGAGCTCGCCTCCGCGATTGGAGCCCGTTTCGTGCAGGAGGTCCATGCCGTCTCGCTGGCGGTCGAGCGACTGCATCCCGACGCGCAGACCGTGATCGAGCTTGGCGGGCAGGACGCGAAGATCATTCTGTTCAGGGAGGAGGGGGCCGGCCGCCGGAAGAAGCTGCCGTCGATGAATGACAAATGCGCCGGCGGCACTGGCGCGGTCATCGACAAGATCGCCGCGAAGGTGGGCATCGCGCCTGCCGACATCCAGCACCAGGCGTATGACGGCGTTCGGATCCATCCGATCGCGGGCAAGTGCGGTGTCTTCGCCGAGACCGATATCACGGGTCTCCTCAAACAGGGCATCCCCGCGCGCGAGCTGATGGCGTCGCTCTTCGACGCAATCGTGCTGCAGAACCTGTCGGTGCTGACGCGCGGCTACACGCTGATGCCGTCGGTACTGCTGCTCGGCGGACCCAACGCGTTCATCGGCGGGCTGCGTCAAGCCTGGCGGCTGCGCATCTCCGAGATGTGGCAGGACCGGGGGGTTCCGGTGCCGGAGGGAGCCGCGCTGGACGATCTGGTCGCCGCCCCCCCGCTGGCGGAGTACTACGCTGCGCTGGGCGCTATCGAGTTCGGCCGGCTCGAGACCGAGGACGTGGGACGGTATTTGGGTACGCAAGCCCTGGCATCGGTCGTCCACGGCGCGCGCACGCAGGATCGCCACGGTAACGCCCTGCCTGGCCTCGTCTCGTCGGAGCGCGAACGCGACCTCTTCGTCGAGCGCTACGCGGCGCCGCCGTTTGTGCAGCCACGCTTCGCCGCGGGCGAGCGCGTGCGCGTGTTCCTCGGGCTCGACGCGGGCTCGACGTCGACCAAAGGCGTCCTGCTCGGCGAAGACGGCGGGGTGCTCGCGAAAGCGTACCGCCTTTCGCTCGGCAACCCCATCGAGGATGCCATCGACATCGTTGCGCAGCTTCGCGCCCCGATCGAGCGCGACGGCGCGTGCATCGACATCGCGGGCGCCGGCACCACCGGGTATGCCAAGGACATCCTGCATGATGTGCTCGGCGCGGACGTGGCCATCGCCGAGACGGTGGCGCACACCGAATCGGCCAAGCGCGAATATCGCAATCCGCACGTCATCGTCGACGTCGGCGGGCAGGACATCAAGCTGATCTTTCTCAAGGACGGGCGCGTCAAGGACTTCCGCCTCAACACGCAGTGCTCGGCGGGCAACGGCTACTTCCTGCAGGCGACGGCAGAAGCGTTCGGCGTGCCGGTCGAGCGCTATGCCGAGGCGGCGTTCGCGGCGCGCGCGATGCCGCGCTTCGGCTACGGCTGCGCCGTCTTCCTCCAGTCCGACATCGTTGCATTCCAGCGGCAGGGATGGACGCGCGAGGAGATCCTCGCGGGTCTCGCCGCCGTGCTCCCCAAGAACGTCTTCCTCTACGTCGCGCGCGTTCCGAACCTCGCACGTCTCGGGACGCGGTTCATTCTTCAGGGGGGCACGCAGCGGAATCTTGCGGCCGTCAAGGCGCAGGTCGATTTCATCCGATCGACGTTCGCCCGCACGGGCTGCGAGCCGGACATCGTGGTGCACAAGTATGCCGGTGAGGCCGGCGGGATTGGCGCGGCGCTCGAGGCGATCCGCGTAGTCGCCGCGCGTCCGGATCGCGCCACCACGTTTATCGGCCTGGACGCGGTCGCGCGGATCACGTATCGCACCGCCCGCGGCGAGGACACGCGTTGCCGCTTCTGCACGAATGAGTGCCTCCGTACGTTCATCGATGTGTCGACCGGCGGCGGCACCGAGCGCCGCGTCATTGTCGCGACGTGCGAAAAGGGCGCGGTAGAGAACGTCGACGCGCTGCGCGCCGTCAAGAGAGGCCTCGACCGAGTGGCCGCCGACAATCCGAACTTCGCCGACATCGCGGGACGTGAGGTCTGGAAGTCTCAGCACTCCGCGCGCGTCGCCGACGGCGAATCGCGCTCGTGGCGGAGCCCAGGCCGGCTGCGGCTGCGCGGCAGGCGCGCCTCGCTGCGCGTCGGCGTGCCTCGCGTGTTGAACATGTACACGTACGCTCCGCTGTTCAGCGCCTATCTGGAGGCCCTTGGCGTCGCGGCCGATCGGATCGTCTACTCCGATTTCACCAGCCCCGAGCTGTATCGAAGCGGCTCCAGCCGCGGAAGCATAGACCCGTGCTATCCGTCGAAGGTGGCGATCGCGCACGTGCAGAATCTGCTCGCGGTGAAGCACCGTCGCGCCGCGCTCGACTGCATCTTCTTTCCGATGTTCGACGTCCTCGACTCGCCGCTCGTCGGCACGCGCGGCCAGAATGCCTGCCCCACCGTGGCCGCGACTCCGCGGACGGTGCGCGCCGCTTTCACGAAGGAGTCGGACGCGTTCGCCGCGGCCGGCGTCGCGTATCTGGATCCGCTCGTCAATGTGGCGGACCGCCGCCTGTTCGCGCTGCAGATGTTCGAGACATGGGAGCCGCTGCTCGGCCTATCGCGCGCTGAGAACCAGAGCGCGGTCGACGCCGGCTTCGCGGCGCTCGACATGTTCTGGAGCGGTCTCCGCCGGCGCGCGCGTGTGGTGCTCGATCGCATCGAGCGCGAGCACCGTCTGGGCATTGTCGTCCTGGGACGCCCTTATCACCACGATCCCGGCATCAACCACGGCATCCTGGAGGAGCTGCAGAAGCGCGGCTATCCTGTGTTTACGCTCGCGTCTCTCCCACAGGACGAGGACCTGCTCGAGCGCCTGTTCGGCGACGAGGTGCGTGACGGCGTGATCGCGCACCCGCTCGAGATCTCGGATGTCTGGAGTCACACGACGTCCGAAAACACCAACCAGAAGATCTGGGCCGCAAAGGTCGCGGCTCGGCACCCGAATCTTGTCGCGCTCGAATTTTCCAGTTTCAAATGCGGCCACGACGCCCCGGTATACGCCGTCGTCGAGGAGATTCTCGAATCGGCCGGGCGGCCGTACCTCGCGTTCAAGGACCTCGACGAGAACCGCGCAACGGGCGCGATCAAGCTTCGTGTGGAAACCATCGACTATTTTCTGAAACGTTACCGCGAAGAATCCCTGAGCACATGGACGTTCCTGCAACAGATTGAGGAGCAGCTTGCGGAGTACGAGAGTGCTCTCCGGCAGCGCGTCGGACACGCGCCGGAGCCCGGGTCCGCAGGCACTGCCATCTTATGACCACACTTCCCGAACCCGCCTGGCCACCGGCGGAAGAAAAACCCTGGATGTCGCGGAAGCAGTACCAGCTATTCAACCGGCGGCGCGCGGTGCGCTGCTGGCTCTGGCCGTACCTGAGGTCGCGACTCCATCCGAATGATTTCCGGCCGCTGCTCGCCTATCTGTTCACGGAATTCAAGTGCAATCTCGATTGCCACTATTGCTGGGCGCACTCGAACAAGACCGCAGGCATGACCGAGGAGGTCGCACTCAACGCGATCGACTGGCTGCACGACGCGGGCTGCCGCGCGCTCGCGATCATGGGAGGCGAGCCACTTCTTCGGCCGAAGTTCATCCACAAGATCGTCGCGTACGCGACCGGCCGCGGCTTCTTCGTCTACCTGCCCACTAACGGGCGGCTCATGTGGCCGACCGTCATCGACAAGCTCGGTGACGCCGGCCTCGCGACCGTGAATCTCGCCGTCGACTGCGTGGATGAAAAGCCGGGGCTGCCCAAGGCGCTGAACCCGATCCGGAAGCACTTCGAGTATCTCGTGAAGATGCAGGCGAAGTACGGCTACACCGTCTTCCTGAACATCAACATCACGCGTCTCAACCTGGACGATGTGATCGCGTTGACCGAGATCGCGCACGACGCGAACATCGCGACCGACTATCACCTCAACGAAGCGCCGATGCTCGAGCAGGACCACTTCGGGCGCGCGCACGGCAACGGCACGTACATCCGGCCGGAGGATCGGCCCGCGGTCGACGACCTGCTCGATCGGCTTGCCGATCTCAACCGGAGCGGATATCAGATGGTCAACTCGTGCCAGCACTTCGCCGACATGAAGCGCTTCATGCGGGGCGAGGTGGCGGCGTGGACCTGCCGCGCCGGGCAGAGTTCCGTCATCATCCGCACCGACGGCACGCTCGCTCCGTGCTTCACCTACTATTCGGCAACAACCGACTGGGGCACGATCCGCCATCCACGTTTCAACATCACGCAACTGGATCAACTCAAGAAGACCTGCACGGCCAGCTGCCTGTCGACATGCCAGCACACGCTCGGCTATGCCTACAATGCCGCGCACGCCGCGCATTGGCTGGCGCGTCAGGCGAGGCGAGGATTCAAAGGCGTAAGCGGCAGTTTCTGACGCCTAACTCGGCGTCTCGTGATCCCGAAAGTATCGGCTCAGCTAATTCCTGACCTCCCGGGCCAGTTACTGGCCGGCGCGCCACGCAGAAAAACAACGAGGGCTTCCCGGAGACTCTCGATCACTACAAGTGCTATCGAGCCTCCGGCCGGCCGGCCAACACAGTCGTGACGTTGCGAGATCAATTTCACGTGGAGCCGGACGTAAAGGTGGGATACCCGATCCTGTTCTGCAATCCGACTCGCAAGATCGACGTGGCCGGGAACGCATTCGGCATCAAGAATGCCAGCGATCATCTCGTCTGCTATCAGATCTCGCAACAACCCTTCGAGACTTCCCTCTCCGCCCTCGATCAGTTCGGCGCCCAGCAACTGCGCGTGAAAAACGCGGACCTGCTCTGTGCGCCAACGGTGAAGCTCGCCTGGGAACGCGTGCAATAGACGCGAACATCAGTCTTGCGCCGTGTCCAATCACCGCGCTCGTTGCGCCTGCCAGTTGGACACGACTCGAAGCGCTGTTTCCGTGCCGCCGCATCTGCCAGCACCAGGTGGACGATGTTCGCGCAGCCAATCAGCATGATGAACACGAACGTCGCCACGAGCGCGCTCACCACGGCCTTAGCGTTCTTCAGCGCGCCCGACCTGAGCGGAAGCGCCCACTCGATCGACGAGGTCGGCATTGACAACGAGGAGGATTACTACCAGGCGCGCGCCGCCTTCAGCGCGCCGTCGTACGAGGTGCTTTACCGACGCTGGATCACCGAGGGCAATGCGGCGCCGGAGGTCGTGTCATCAGAGGCTATCGCCGATGCGATCCAGGATGGAAGCGGCCGTATCGAATGCCAAGTCCTACCGCATCACTATCGCCATCTCTCACCCTTGACCTCACCCGCCCGTCAATGGGTGCCACACGCGATTGTGCTGCAAAGGGTCGCGCGCACGCAGCTGGCCAGTCCCCGCAAGATCGCCTCGGCCGACGCCGGCGCGCGCGATACGGTCAGCGGTGCGCGAGCTCGATAAAGACGATGTCGGAAAGCTCCTGCACCTGCTCGAGGACGATGTGACGGCCGTCCGGAGAGATGTCGAAGTCGCGCACGCTGAAATCCGTGGAGAAGTTGGTCAACTGCCGTTCGGTCCCGGTCGTCAGGTCGATCAGCCAGAGGTTCTTGTGGCCCATCTCGCCTCGCAGCACCACGAGCGAGCGGCCG
>WNGB01020734.1_pt1 | contig 12910 bp, 12 predicted proteins | sample 5400681 | NCBI WGS metagenome assembly WNGB01 (sample SAMN13153367, study PRJNA577476) | soil metagenome | isolation source: 115 cm soil or saprolite under grassland replicate 2 | place: USA:California | collected 2016-06-15 | reverse complement strand
CTCGATGTGCAACCCTTCCGACAGCGACTTCGAGCCGCCGAAGTACACGGCCTTCTTGATCGCCGCGACTGACCCCTTCGACCGCGAGCCGAAGTGTTCTGCAAGTTCGGTCGCCCTCGCGACGACCTCGTCCGGCGGGACGACCTCGTCGACGGCCCCGTTGGCCAGCGCCTCCGCGGGCGTGAACGGCTTGCCTTCGAGGATGGCAACCAAGGATCTGTGGGTGCCGATGAGGCGGGTCAGTCGCTGGGTGCCGCCACCGCCTGGCATGATTCCGAGGAGCACTTCCGGCTGGCCGATGAAGAAGTCTCCGTCAGCCATGACGCGCAGATCGCACGCCCAGGCGAACTCCGCGCCGAGACCCAGCGCCGAACCGTTGAGGGCGGCAACGAAGATGACGCCGCTACGGTTCATCCGCAGAAACGTCGCGTGCAGTCGGTCGAGCTCGACGGCTCCCCACAGCGGGGTCCTGCGCACCATGGGCTCCAGGACACGGGCTCGGTCCGCGCTTCTGGCCACCCGAACGACGGCGGAGGCGCCGCGTCGGCCGAGCGACGGGACCGCGGCGCCCCCTTCTTGCAGCCATCGGACGTCAGCATGGCTGACGAACCGCTCGGGATGCGCCCCTGTGAAGACGACGGCATGGACGCTTGGGTCGCGGTCGACCCGGTCCACCAACTCCTCTAGCTGGTTGGCGATGTCGAGGCCGAACAAGCTGTGAGGGCCGCCGTCGACCCGGACGATCAGGACGGCTCCGCGGTCCTCGACCTCGAGGTAGCCCTTGTCTTCGTGTGCCATGGGTTCTCTCCTTCCTCGGTCGCCGCTGCCATAACGAAGTTACAGGTGGTAGGATAACCAAGTTATCGAGCGGGTGTCAAGCGCCACTCGAACGGGCCTGCACCCTCGGGGACGGAGGTAGCTGTGGAGGCAGGTGGAAACATGGGAGACACGGCAGGGGATCCGAGACCCGATGCTGTGCCGGAGCGGGTCGTTCAAGCCACGATCAGGCTGCTGGCGGAGCAGGGACCTTCCGCCATCAAGGCGCGTGCGGTGGCGTCTGCAAGCGGGCTGTCGACGATGGTGGTCTACAGCCACTTCGGTGGGATCGCCGAGCTGATCCGCGCCGTTGTCGACCAAGGATTCAAGGAGCTCGACAGAGCGTTTTCGCAGGTGCCGGTGACGGAGGATCCGATCGCGGATCTGTTTGCGCTGGCGTTGACGTGTCGGCGGGTCGCCCGCGAGAACCCCCACCTGTACGACTTGATGTTCGGACTGTCCACGCGTCGCGCGACCTACCGACCGCTGTCGGATTCCGACGTTCGTTTGAGTGGACGTTCGCCGGCCTTCCGAGGCGCCTACGTTCACATCACCGAAGCGTGCGAACGCCTCATGAGGTCCGGCCGGGTCCGGCAACAGGAACCCGAGGTTCTCGCTGCTCAGTTGTGGAGCTTCGTGCACGGCTACATCACGCTGGAGTTGGCCGAGCACTTCGTGGAGTTCGACGACCCGGTTGCGCAGGTGCTGGTGCCGATGGGTGTGAATCTTGCTGTCGGGCTGGGCGACAAGCGGGAACGTGCCGAGGTGTCACATGAGGCGGCGGCGCGCCTTTACGACTCGGTCACGCGGTGTTCGACGGCACCGTCGAACGAGGAACCGAGACCCACCGAGTGAGGTCCGCGAACTGACCGGCGACGAGCGCGACCCGTGTCTACGACGATTCAGACCCGGCGCTATCCAGGCTTCGCGGACTACGCAGCGAACAGACGGCAAACGAAGGATCCCGGTGCTGGGAGCTGAGACGTTCGAGCACCTGACGCCGTGGCGCCCACCTTCGATCAGCGACCTACGGGCGGGCTTGCGGACTGCGGGTTCTTCCACTGTTCCCTTCGATCTCGCGTTTCCGCTGGTCACGGCGTAGCGGAGGCGAACTCGCAACCAGGCAATGTTGCCTGCTCCGGCGTTAGCAGCGGGCGGGCAGGGCACGCAGCCTGGCGAACGCCGTCACCAGGTCGGTGGCCCAGGGCCAGGTGCGGTCGATGCGGACGATGACGCGGCGGGCGTGGCGGACGATCCGGCCGGCGACGTGCCACAGCCGGAACCTGAGGGTCTTGGGCTCGGCGAGCTTGCAGTCGCCGTCCAGCAGCAGCGCCTGCGCCCAGCAGACCAGGGTCCGGGCGATACAGACCAGGCTCAGCCAGGCGTCGTTGGCGGCAAAGCCCCAGAACGGCAGGTTCCGCAGGCCGGTGGCCTTGGCGCTGCGGATGCGGTCCTCCACGTGGGCGGTGGCCAGCCGGCACTGGCAAGATCCAGCGTGGCCAGCTCGGCGGCCCAGGCACCCCGGCGGGGTCGGCCGTCGGGGTCCACGGCGGGCTGCCATGCCGGCTCGGGCAGATCCAGGATCGCCTGTTGGACACGCTGGTCGCAGTCGAACCCGATCGGGAACCTAAGGTTGCGGCGGACGAGTTCGTCGACGAAGGCGTGGGTGGCGTCGGCGGAGTCGGCGCGGACCAGGATCGGCCGCCCGCGGGCTGGCTTGGGCAGGGCCAGCAGCGCCATCGCCAGCACCTTCACATGGTCGGCTGCGGACCCGGCATCGCCGGGCCGCAGGATCATGGCCAGCGCCTCCCGGTGCCATCGCCGCGGTCCAGCCAGCAACCAAGCGGGTGAAACCCGTAGCCATGCTTGTAGGTCGGCGCCGCGCCCTGCTTGTCGGAGTGCGCCTCGACAAGGATCGCGTCCATGTCCAGGATCAGCGGCCCCGCTGGGGCCGCTACCAGTGCCCAGGCGCGCTCGCGGACCCTGGCCAGCGCCGACCACAGCCCGCTGATCCCACGCGGATCGGCGGGCAGCTCCTCGGCCAGGATGCGCCAGGCGGTCGGCGTGGAGACGACCTGGCCGAACAGCTCCGGCTGGTTCCGCAGGCTGGCCAGGTCGCTGATGCAGTCGCCACCGTCGGCGAGCATGACCACCAGGTCGCGCAGCACCTGACCGCGGTCATGAGCGCCAGTACGCATGCCGAGGTTGGCGCGGCGGCCAAGCTCACCGGTCAGCCCCAGCCGCTCTGACAGCTCACCAAGCAGCCCAGCACCGACGTGGCTGCAGACGCCCTGGCCGTCGGCGACGACTTCGAATCGTGGACGGGTGTTGGCAGCCTGCACCGGCAGGGTGACCCTCCTGGTGGGTGGTTGCGACCGTCAGACAGCCCATCCTCCCTGGTCGGGAGGGTCCCTTGCTACCTGGCTCCGGCCTGCTCAGCGCCTACGCGAAATAGCTGGGCTAGCAGCGAGGGTGGATGGGTCATTTGGCCAGTCGGTGGGGCCTGTCTAGGTCCGGGTCGTCCTGGTAGAGGCGGCTCGGCGGGTGGCTGGCCAGGCCAAGCTGGGCGAGGGCGGTGACGATCCAGTCGTGCTTGGCCTTGGTGAAGGTCACCGGGTCAACCGGGCCGCTCTCCACGATGGCCCGCTTGAGGGCGGCGTAGCGGCGGCGCAGGCGCGGGTCGGCGCGCAAGGCGTCCCGGAAGCCGCGCATGGCGGCGACCTCCGGGCTGCCGGCCGGCACCACGTGCACGTGGACCCGGTACTCGGTGGGTCCATGGCGGAACGCGCCCCACAGCATCGGCCGGGTGGCCGGGAACGCCGCGGGGACCTGGGGCTGGAAGCCGAGCGCGAACAGGGCCTCGGTGATGGCCGGGATCTGGGCCGGCTGGGCGGCCAGGAGCAGGTCGATGGTGCCCTTGCCGGCCAGGCCGGGCACCGCCGAGCTGCCAATGTGCTCGGCCGGGGTGCCCGGCCACCGGGTCGCGATGAGCGCGATCAGGCGCCTGGCGACCTCGGGGGCGTCCGGGTCGGCCTCGTGGACCTCCACCGGCACGCGCCGGTAGCGGCCGATCGGTGGCGTGGAGGCCCCGGTCACGCCCGCGTCGGATGGCTGGGGGTCGGTCGGAACGGCCACGCTGTGCATGGGGCCCCCTCCTCGGGAAGCACGGCCCTGTGGGCCTATTCACGGAGATCGGCGAGGCCCACCAGGGCCTCACCGACCTCCCCGAGCAGCCGCGCCTGGCGACGCTCCTCAGTAGCCGCCGCCCGAGTAGCCGCCCCCGGAGGAGCCGCCGCCCGGGGTGCCGCCCCCACCGCCGGGGGCGTACGGGCCGTTCACGCCGCCTCCTCCGGTCCGATCGGACCCGCCCGGCGACGAGCCGATCGCGCCGGCCTGTGCCAGCACGCCGCCCAGGGCCAGCGCGCCGACCACCACCGCGGCCGCGACGGTGGCGCCCGGGGAACGCGCCGGCGATCGCGCCGGAGCCCGCCCCCGGACCAGCAGCGCTGCCGCGCCGACGACGGTCACCGCCTCCAGGGCCGTGGCCAGAAGGTCGGGGAACCCGACGGGCAGCGTGATGCCGGCGTACTCGCCCACGGGAAGGCCGACCGTCCTGGACACCACCCAGGTGGCCGCCACCACCAGGTTGCCCATGGCGCCGAGCGCCAGCCACCAGCGGGGCGCCCGGGTCAGGGCGACCGCACCCCACGCCAGCTGCGCCGCGGCGACCGCCACGAAGAACGCCAGGGTCTGGGTGCTGCTGCCCGGGCGGGGTTGCGGTCCGGGTCGGTCCTCGGGCCGCTCGCCGACACCGGGCGTGGCGTGGGTTGGGTGGGTTCCCATCGAGGCTGTGCGGACATGTCTTCGCCCTCCTTGTTCTCCTGCTGGATCCGTCGCGGTAACGACTTCAACGCTAGGCGAGGAGGGGTCTGCCGCAAACGTTGGAATCCGTGTGTTTAGGGGCGTCAGGCGGCCAGAGTAAGAGCCCACATGTCAGAGTGGACGAAGGTCCCTCGGCCCTTGCTTGCGGCGGCTGCCGCGTAACTCCCTCCTCGACCCGGGACAGCTCGGAGCCTGACTGAAGCCGGGCTCCGACGCGCTTGCCAACCCTGTCGTTTTCGTCAGGCGACAGGCCCGTTGGTCCTCAGGCCGCCCTGGTGGCCGCGGAACTCCCCAGACCCACTCTGAAGCCGGTCCACCAGCTCGGGTAGGACGGCCGCCACCCGAGGTCCCGCTTGGCCTTGGCGTTGGAGGCGCCACGGGACTCGGTCGTCATGACCACCCCGTGTTCTCCCACGAACAGGCGAGCCAGCCACGCGGGCACGCGCCGGGGAGGCTTGGCCCGATCGCAGCGGCCAGGGCCGGCAGCCACTCGGCCACCGGCGCAGGCTCGTCGTCGACGATGTTGTAGACGCCCATCCTGTCGCTCTCGCTCTGGACGGCCGCAGCCGTTGCGGCGGCCGCGTCGTCGATGTGGACGAACGACGACACCCCCGTGCCCTCGCCGACGATGGGGAATCGGCGGCACCGGACGCCCTCGAGCTGGACGCCGCCCTCGCCGAGCGAGGTGCCCGAGCCGTAGAGGGACCCGTACCGCTGGACGATGCCTTGGACGCCCTCGGCCCCGAGGACGGCTCACTCCAGGTATCGCATGGCCTCCACGGTCCGCCGCAAGGCGGCGGGGGGATCCGGGTCGAAGGGTCCTGCTCGGTCTTGACCGGCCCGCCGGTTCGGGCGTAGAAGCCCGGCCGGCGTAGGACTGGGCCACGATCCGACGAACGGGGAGCCCTCGAATGCCCTCGAGCAGGTGATCGGTTCCCTCGGTCCGAAGCCGGTTCGTCGCTGCGAAGCCCTCGTCGAGCTTCCGGAAGTCGGTGAACCCAGCCAGGGCGGTCAGCTCGTCGACCACCACCTCGGGGTCGGCCCCTCGGGGTCGGCCTGGACGAGGGCCTTCCGGACGGCGTCCCGGTCCAGGCGTCCATCACCACTGGACGTGCTGCGGCGGCACGCAGGGCGTCCTCCTTCCCGGCCGTGTGGTGGTTCCGAACCACCTGGCCACGCTGGACCAGCAGGGGAACGAGCCGCCGGCCCACCGCCCCGGTTGCTCCCGCGACGAATATCTTCATGACATCCTCCTTCCTTCTTGTGTCTGATCTCCCAGACAATGCAGGACCTTCCCTTCGTCGCCGCCAATCCCCGACGAGCGTTCCTGCAGCTGCCGGGGAACGTCGAACTGGAGCTCAGCGATCAAGCGGCCAGGGCGACCGGCCCTCGTGTCGAGGTGACGCAGCTTGTCCGGATTGCTGATGCGCGGATGGTCTGGACCAGTCCCTCGGCGATGTCGAGCGAGACGACCAGGACGAGCCGCCCATCGTGGCCGAGGAACACCGCCCCGGGTTGCCCGTTGACCTCGGCCAACCGCATCCCCTCGGCGCCCAGGAGCTCAAGCCACGTTCCGAACCGGAGCATTAGCCGAGCGATCCGCCCGCGGCCGTACATCGGACGCAGGAACGTCTGGGTCTTCCCGCCGCCGTCGGCGTAGGCGACCACGTCGGCCGCCAGCAGGCGGATGAGTTCGTCGGTGTCCCCCTGGCCGACGAAGCCCAGTTGGACACGCCCTCACCTCGCCGCCCTCCTCGGATGGCATCCCTGGCCTTCCAAGGCCACCACGAGTGCATCGCCCGTCGGTTCGAGTGCAGGTCCAACCGCGGCGACCTCGACGCACTCCTCGCCTGGACACATCGCCCCTGGTGCTCGCGCCCCCAGTGCTACGCCGCCGAGCGTGCGTGCCGGGGCACCAGCTGTCGGCCTCGGGGGCCATAATGGGCCCCTGGGAGGAAGCGCCATGGCTCAGGCGGTCTGGGGCCGCGAGTTGGAGCTGACCCTCGCCGCTCGCGTGCTCGAACCCGGGATCACCGATCCCGTGGCCGTCGTCCTCACCGGGGAGGAGGGGATCGGCAAGACGACGCTGTGGGGGGCGGTCCTCTCCCGGGCCCAAGAGCGCGGATTCCGGGTGCTCTCGGCACGACCCGTGGAGTCGGAGGCGACGCTGGCCTTCGCCGCCGTGGCCGACCTGTTGCGAGACGGCTTCGACCAGGCCGTGGTCTCCCTACCGGCCCCGCAGCGGACGGCGCTGGAAGCGGCCCTGCTGCGAGGCGACCGCGAGGGGATCCCGGAGCCGAGGGCCGTCGCGTTCGGGTTCCACGGCAGCCTGCTTGCCTTGGCCGGATCCGCACCGTTGCTCGTCGGGGTAGATGACGTGCAGTGGCTGGACGCGCCCTCGGCCCGCGTGCTCGGGTTCGCGCTCCGGCGGCTGGAGCGCGTCCCGGTCGGGGTGGTGGTTGCCCTGCGAGTCGCTCCGGATGCGGAGGTCCCAAGCCCCCTCGGTCTGGACGGGAGCTGGCCGGAGGAGCGGGTTCACCGTGTGCCGGTCCGCCCACTCGGCCTGGAGGTGCTCCGACGGATCCTTCTCTCCAGGCTCGGGACGGGATTGCCCCACTGGGCGCTGGTGCGGATCCACGAGGCATCGGGCGGGAATCCGTTCCTGGCTCTGGAGCTGGCGCGCGCCCTGGTGAGGCGCGGGGTCGATGTCCAGCCCGGGCAGGCCCTCCAGATACCGGAACGACTGGCGGAGTTGTTGAGCGAACGGCTCGCCCTGCTGTCCAGCTCGGTCCGCGAGGTGCTCCTTTTCGTCTCGGCCTCGCCGCAGCCGACGCTGACGTCGATCTCGCGGGCGCTGGGGGATCCGCCGGGGTTCGGCGACAGTGTGCAGGCCGCGGTGCAGGCCGACGTGATCGAGATCTCGCGGGATCGCATCCGGTTCTCCAACCCGCTGCTCGGCACGGCCCTGTACTCGGGGTCGGCACCGGAGGAGCGCCGGCGGGCGCATCGGCTGCTCGCCGAGGTGGCCTCCGACCGCGAGGAACGGGCCCGACACCTGGCCCTGGCGGCGGAGGGGCCGGACGAGCCGGTGGCGCAGTTGCTGGAAGACGCGGCCCAGCGGGCCCGGTCCCACGGGGCTCCGGACGCCGCCGCCCAGCTCGCCGAGCTCTCCAGGGCGCTGACGCCTGCCGAGCGGGTCGATGCGCGCAACCGGCGGACGGCCCATGCCGGGCGCTACGCGTTTGAGTCGGCGCAGGTCGAGCGGGCCGAGGAGCTTCTCCAGGAGGCGGCGGTGGCCTCCACCGGACCGATGCGGGCGGAGGCGCTGCTGTACCTCAGCCGGGTCCACTATCACCGCCGCGACGCCTCGTCGGCGGTAGCCCTGGCCGAGCGGGCCCTTCGGGAGGCGAGGGAGGATCCGTCCCTCCAGGCCAGCATCAACCTTGAGCTGGCGGTGGCGGCCGAGGTCTCGGGTCACCATCGATCCGCGACCGCCCGGGTCCGCCGCGCCGTGCAGCTGGCGGAGCGTTCCGGGGCCAGGACGATCATCGCCGAGTCGCTCGCCGTGCTGGGGTTCTACGAGTTCCTCTCCGGTAAGGGCTTCCCCACCGACAGGCTTGAGCGGGCCAAGTCGCTGCAGGGCGAGGGCTTACCCCTGCGACCGCTGCGGAGTCCCCCCTTCTTCGAGGCGTGCATGCTGATGTGGTCCGATGACCTCACGGGCGCGCGGGACCGACTGCGCGAGCTGGAACGCCGGGCGCGGGAGACGGGGGATGAGAGCTCGCTGTCGGTCCTGTTGTCCATCCTCAGTCAGATCGACAGTTGGGCGGGCGAGTGGGCGCGTGCGGCCCGACTGGCCGAGGAGGCCCACGTCGTCGCGGAGTGGGCCGAACAGCGGCCGTACCTTGCGTTCGCCCTTTGCGCCCAGGCGCTGGTGGAGAGCTTGACCGGCGAGGTCGACCGCGCCGCTGCGCTGGGCAAGCAGAGCCTGCTCCTGGCCGGGCACACGGGGTCGGTCCAGCTCCAGGAGTTGGCCCGGTCGGTGCTCGGCTTCACCGAGCTGTCGCGGGGGGATGCTGGAGCGGCCCACGGATGGCTGTCGGACCTTGTCGACGCGATACAGGAGCGCGGCCCCGCGGATCCCGGCACCCTTCGGTTCCTCCCCGATGAGGTCGAGGCGCTGATTGGATTGGAGGAAGTCGGGAAGGCCGAAGCCCTCTTGTCCCCGTTCGAGCGGCGGGCCCGGAGGCTGGGGCGTTCGTGGGCGCTGGGGGGTGCCGCACGGTGCAGGGGTCTCGCGCTTGCGTCCCGGCGAGCGCTGGAGGGCGCGGTGACGCAGTTCGATCGCGCGATCGAGCACCAGCAGAACCTGGGGCAGCCGCTGGAGCTCGGGCGAACCTACCTGGCCAGGGGCGTCGCGCTGCGGCGAGGGAAGAAGTGGGGGCCCGCCAGGGACTCGCTGAACCGCGCGGCTCGGATCTTCGAGCGTCTCGGCGCCCGGGCCTGGTCTGGCAGGACCATGTCTGAGCTCGGACGCGTCGGCGGCCGAGCGCCCAGCCTGTCCACACTCTCCGAGACGGAGCAGCGCGTTGCCGAGCTGGTGGCCACGGGCTTGACCAATCGCGAGGTGGCGGCGCGGCTGTTCCTGAGCGTGGCCACCATCGAGTCGAACCTCCGGCGCACCTATCGCAAGCTCGGCGTCCGGTCCCGCACGGAACTCTCGCACAAGCTCTCGGCCTCAAGCGCTGAAGAGGGCTGAGCCCGGCGCGCTGCGGCCCCGTCCTCCTGCGTAGTCGCGCATTAATGCTGCGGCATTTCGAGGATTGCGGCTCGGGTGTCCTCTCCTAGCCTCGAAGCGACGAGGCGATACCGATGAGCGAACCGGATCGGGGGATACGCGTGAGACACCCTTTGTCAACCATGGTCTCAGGCTGCTCGGCCGAGGGCGCGGTTGCGGTTGGCGAGGTGGGTGGCCTCGTCGTAGCGCTCCCCGTGCATCAGGCAGTGCCACAGGATCTCCAGCCAGCGGTTGCCAAGCGCGCGCAGGGCGGCGTGGTGGCCCTTGCCGCGGGCGCGCTGGGTGTCGTAGAACTCCGGCGCCCAGCCCGACAGGCGCAGGCCGCAGAATGCCCACTGCTGGACGGCGTCGGCCAGGTAGCGGTTGCAGGCCAGGCGGGTCGCCACGACCAGCTCGCGCTTGCCGGAGCGGCGGGTGACGGGGGGCTTGCCGGCGTAGCATGCCAGCGCGTTCGGCGACCCGAATTGTTGGGGATGGTCGCCGATCTCGCCGGCGACCCTGGCGGCGAGGCGGTCACCAAGCCCTGGGAAGCTGAGGTAGACCTTGCCGCCAGGGACCGCCTGCCCCGGCTGGTTCTCCTGTGGCTGGCGGGCGCGGCCGTGTCGGGCCGCGCCCAGCAGCAGCTGGCCCATACGCCGCTCCCAGGCCCGCCGTTGGGCGCCGATGGCCAGCAGCTGGACGGCGGCCAGGCGGATGGTGTCGGCCTTGGCGCGGACCAGGTAGTCGCGTGGGGTGAAGTGGTCGCCGGCCAGCGCCTGGGTGATCTTGTCGGCCAGGCGTTCGGGCCAGCCGTGGTGGCTGGCCCGGGCGAAGGCCACCAGCTCGGCTCGGGAGGCGTGCGCGAGCGCCTGGTGGGTTGGCCAGCGCTCCAGCAGCCGCAGCATGGTCGGGGCGCCCAGGTCGTCGCCGGCGATGACCAGCGCGGCCGGGAACGTGGCGATGAGGTCTTGGCGCAGCCGGTTGAGCAGGCGGCGCTGGTCGCGGGCGGCGCGGTCGTCGTCGCGGGCGATCGCGCGCAGTTCCCCGGCCAGCTCGCCGTGGGGGATGAGCGGGCGCAGGCCCGCGTGGCGGTCCAAGGCCAGCAGGCAGGCCAGGCGGGCGTCGGCGGCGTCGTCCTTCTTGCGGGCGGGGCCGCGGCAGCGGGCGAGCAGGTCAGGGTTACAGGCCAGGGTTACAGGCCAGCACCGTGAACCCGGCGTCGACCAGTCGCTCGACCAGCAGCCCGTGGCGGGTCTCGATGACGACCCGGACCTCGGCTGGGTCGGGCTCCAGGGTGGTGATGTGGGCCAACAGCGCCTGGACCGCGGTCGGGGTGTGCTCGACCCGGATGACCTCGATCACCCCCTCACCCGGCCGTGCGAGGGCGACGAGGTGGAACTCCTCGGCCCAGTCGATGCCAACTGCCAGCACCATGCCTCCTTCGGTCGGGTGATGACACAGACGGTCAGGCGCGGCGCCGTGCTGATGGACCAGTCCTCACAGCACGACACCCTTGTGGGCGTCGGGCCTCCCGGGCCGGCCCCTGGGACGCCGTCTCACCTCAGTCCTCACGGGACAAGCATCCGAAGCGTTCCCAGGGGACAACCCGATGAGCCAGGAGGGTAGAGCCATCAGCATCCGCGTCGGGATGCGCCTGCGGTTGGGTGACCCAAGGCGAGGAGAACCAAGTGATCGAGGCGATGCAAGTGCACACGCGCCTGATCCACGGCAGGGAGATCACCCGGGACGAGGCGCTGACCCAGGCGAAGCAAGGATGACAAACCGACCACGTCATAGCGCCGACAGCACGGAAGGGGGAACTCATGGACCTCGATCTTCAGGATCTTGGTGTGCTCGTCACCGGCGGCTCAGGGGGGATGGGTCGGGCCATCGTGCGCGCGTATGCGGCCGAGGGTGCGCGCGCCACCCTGACCTATGTCTCTGACGAGGAGGCTGCGTCGTCCATCGTGAAGGAGGTCGAATCGGGAGGGGGCAGTGCGGCAGCGGTGCCGATGGACCTCACCGATCACTCCTCCATCGAGCGTGCCGTGAGCGAAGCCGCCTCGCGACACGGTGGGCTGGACGTGTTGGTGGCCAATGCGGTGCGGTGGCCCACCGATGCCGCGGGCCCGCTGGTCGAATCGGATCCGGTCGTATGGCAGACGGCCCTACGGGCGAACCTTGAGGGCACGGCGGCCACCGTCAGGGCAGCGTGGCCTCTGCTGGCCCAATCGGGCCATCGCCGAATCGTGCTCATCTCCACCGGGGTAACCCGACAGGGGAGGGCCTTCGCCGCCGCGTACGCGGCGGCGAAGGCCGGTCTGGAGGGTCTGATGGCCGCGCTCAAGTGGGAGGGGCGGAGCCAGGCATCCTGACCAACGTGGTGGCCCCCGGGTTCACTGTGACCGAGGACAACTTGGCTAGGTTCCCCGATGAGGTCCGCGAACAGGTCCGGGAGCGGACCCCGTCGGGTCGGCTGAGCGTGCCCGAAGACGTGGCCGCCGCGGTGGTATTCCTGGGCAGCCCGGCCAACACCAACATCACCGGATCATCAACGGTGGCCGCCCTGCATGCTGGCCGGCTCCGCGCCGCTCCCACCAGCCAGGTCACGATCTCCGGTTGGAGTACTAGTAGTGCTCTGTCAGGTCCGGTCCACCCCATAGACCCACGACACGAACACGACCTCCCGCCCATCCGGATCCCGGTAGGTCACGCCCCCGTTCGCCTGCCAGTAGGGGTGCTGCGAGGAAGGCTCCAGGCCGGCGGCTGCCATCCTGGCGACCAGACGCTCCCGGGCCGCCGCGTCAGGCAAATAGAACACCAGCATATCGATACGATCGACTGGGACAGCCGGCTCAGTGGAGCGGACGATCTCCAGGTGCGAAGCGGTATCGGGGAGGCCGAAGATCGTGCCGTCCTCCCCGTAGCTTCCCTCGAAGCTCTCCAGCACCGGCAGCCCGACAAGGTCGCGGTAGAACTGGACGGTCTGGTCGTAGTGCGCGCTGGTTCGCCCGACCCGCACCGCCCCGACCGGAAGGTGCTCGGGCCAGTGGCTGACTGCATCGGGTTGGGTGGGCATCGCCACCAGTCTAGGCGACGCCAATTCCCTCGCCGCCACGCTGAGGCAGACGAAGCCGACGACCCCTGACGACCCGGCCGCGACCTGCGCATCGGGCCGTTCCCCGACCTGACAGAGCACTACTAGGCCGCGGCAGCGTTGCGGGCCGCCGCGAGCCCCATCAGCGAGTCGGGCCCGGCCGGTCAGGGTCGCAGCCCCAGCCGGGCCAGCTCCCCCACCCCACCAGCCACCCGCGGCCGACCCCAAGCTCGGCCCGCATCCGCTTGATCGACCACCCCTGGTCGACATGGCGTGCCGTGAGGTAGCCGGCCAGATCCGCATAGCCCAGCTTCGCCAGCCGCGCCGACCGCCGCGCC
>WNGB01033606.1_pt1 | contig 12911 bp, 14 predicted proteins | sample 5400681 | NCBI WGS metagenome assembly WNGB01 (sample SAMN13153367, study PRJNA577476) | soil metagenome | isolation source: 115 cm soil or saprolite under grassland replicate 2 | place: USA:California | collected 2016-06-15 | reverse complement strand
TTCTGTCTGAAATTGGCGCTGTACCTCAACTGCGCGAGAGGAAGTTATCTGCAAAATCGGGAGCCAAGTAGTGGCCTGCGAGGAAGCATGGCCTTGGCCTGATTCGCTCGATGCTCTAATAGCAGCTCCCGCCCACCATACCTGCCTTCTGGAGAACGACCGGGTGCGCGTCGTTCACACTCACATCCCGCCTGGAGACTTGGTGCCAGTCGGTCGGAACCAAGCCGACGAGCCGCTCAACATTTCCATAGCTATCGGCCCAATCACGATCTTCCGTCCCGCTGCCTCTTGCCATAAAGGTTGCTAACGACGGATGCCTGCCGTCTTCAGCGTCCAGGCAGATCAACCCTCGAAGAGAAGGCACACGGTTTCTTATCTCCGAGACGCTGTCGCAAAAATGGCTGTGATAAAACAGCCACGCCATTTTCACGTAATTCATGTATTCAACATTGGCGTCCACGGCGTTGCGGTAATTGATCGGGACCCACACGGCGCCCGCACGCATGATGCCCAACATGCAGAAGAGCACTCGCGCGTGGTTGTGGGAATAAATTCCGGCGGGTTCTTCGTCGCGCAGCCCTGATGCCCAAAGAGCACGCGCAATGTCTTCGGTGACGGCGCGCGTTTCACGATACGACCAGCGCGCATCGCCGTCCACAATGGCGGTGCGATCAGGATTGACCTCAGCGCCGTTATCGAAATAGTCAATCGCGCGCATGATCGACAACTAACTTAATAGAACGATCTTAAGAATAAATCTTTGCTTTCGCCAGCCCGTGATCCTGGAGAACGCGAAGCAATTCATGATGTCCAAAGGCTTCTGCCGCGGATGCGAAGCCGACCTTGCGCGGGCGGCCGTGGACGAGGTTTTGGGCAGCGAAAGCCTGGATCAATCCCCAGCAGGTGCCGAATACTACACACCGTACGTGATCGGTAGAGCCACGACCCTCCACTACGTCAATAGTACGTTGCTCGCGCGCATTTTCCCTGGGTGGCGTGCCAGTCTGTACGGCGTTCGCCATTTCAGCCAGCCGTTTCTGCTGCTCGCCTTTCGGCAGAGGCCGGATCTGTTCTTCAAACAACTTCTCGGTGGCCGCAACGCCTTCCATAATCTGCCGATCGAGCAGACCGCCGATCGAGCGCACATTCGCGATCTGGGGATGATCTTTAAACCACACCGGTTGGGGAAATCCGCCCAAGCGAGTGCGAGCTGGCTTTGAATGTAACCGGGAATGCTGACATCGTAACGCATCGCACGAGGCCAGGGCGTGTAACGGTTTTGTTCCAAGTAGTGAGCGTCGGTCGGAATCACTGCAAAAATCGTCTGCGTTGATCCGAAGGTAGGAATGCCTTTAAACATGGTGACGGTTTCGATCGTGTCAATCGCGCCATGTTCCAGACAGAGCCTCGCGGCAGCATCGCTTACTGCGGACATGAAGGCAGTTCCCGGCGCAGCCAGCAAACCGAGGTGGGCAAACTTCGGTCCCCAGTTTTCCGCAACTTCGAGCGCCCAGGCTTGTTCACCGCCGATATCAACATAGTGGCAACCGGCATTGAGGGCGGCCTCAATGACTTTCGGCCCGTCGTAAATAAATGGCCCAGCGGTGTTGCAAACTACCTTGGCGCCGCTGAACAGTTTACTGAGTTCGTTGACGCTGCCAGCGGTTTCCGCGATCTCGTAATCAGCGGTCTCGATGCCCGGCACGTGGTCCATGACATTGCGGATTTTGGTAGCATCGCGTCCCGCGGCGACAAAGGGAAGGTTGTACTCGCGCAGAAATTCCGCGATCAGCCGGCCGGAAAAACCGTTGGCTCCGTAGATAACGACTGGGCGCGTGCTCATGGCGTTGGCATCTTAATCCAGAAATGTGAACGGCAATAACGATAGTGCCGCCGGGCACCCCTCGAAAAGGAAACCCGCGCGTCTCTCAACGCTAACCCCGGCAGCTGGCGCGAACTGTACCGGTCAGCCAAGATCTCTCACTGGTTTGAGGCAAGCTTCCGTCAGCTCTGGCGCCGGAGGCGATTTTAGCCTAAAGTATCTTTATTGCTAGTAGGCACCTTTTCGTAACCGAGGAGAAGCTGTCATGGCGGAATATTTTTGTCCGGTGAAATTAACTACTAGCGTTATCGGCGGCAAATGGAAACCCTTGATCCTGTTTTATCTCGAGGGCGGCACCCTGCGTTTCGGCGAACTGCAAAAACTGATTCCCGGCATGACCAAGAAAATGCTGACGCAGCATTTGCGGGACCTGGAGCGCGACGAAGTTGTCCGGCGCAAAGTGTACGCCGTAGTTCCTCCCAAGGTCGAATATTCCCTGACCCGGCATGGTGAAAGCCTGAAGCCCATTCTCAAACTGATGTCGGCGTGGGGAGCCAAGCACCGCGCTCGTTATGGCGTTACGAGAACTCAAATTCACGCGGCGCAAACTTCTGGTGCCGCCAGGCGGGGCCCGGCATCTACACCAGTAGCTCCCTCAAACGCGCTTGGGTGAGCACATCAGGAATCACGTTATGAGCAATCAAAAAAAAGGACTGCGGTCGCTCTACGACGGAATCTGGCTTGTGGACGGTGTGCGCACGCCGTTTGCTGACTACAACACCGTACTGGGACTGGTTTCGCCAATCGACCTCGGCATCAAGGTTGCGCGAGAACTATTCCGGCGTTCGGGCGTCTCTCCTGAAGCGGTTGATTCTGTTGTTGCCGGGAACATGGCGCAGGCCTCTTTCGACGCATACATGCTTCCGCGTCACATCGGCATTTATTCCGGCGTTTCAATTGAAGTACCTGCCCACTTGGTGCAGCGGGTTTGCGGCACCGGAATTGAAGCGATCCTCCAAGCTGCTGACTCGATCACTTTGGGGAAGACGCAACTGAACCTCGTGGTAGGGGCGGAGTCTATGTCGCGGAATCCCATTGCTGCCTACACCCACCGCAGCGGATTTCGCATGGGGCAAGTGGAATTCAAAGATTTTCTCTGGGAAGCGCTGCTCGATCCGTGCGCCAACGTGACCATGGGTGATAGCGCCGAAAACCTCGCCAAGGGCCACAAGATTTCGCGCGAGGAAGCTGACATCTTTGCTGCCGAAAGTTTCGCGCGCGCGGTTGCCGCGCAAAAGAGCTGTTTTCTGAGTGGCGAAATCGTTCCCGTGATCAGCGAAAAATTTGAACGCGAGGGATACAGCTCGCGCGGCATTCGTCTGCCACGCAAAGTGGAGTCGTTCGACCAGGACAATCATGTGCGGCCATCGCCGGTTGAGGTGCTTGCCAAGCTGCCTCCAGCATTCGGTGGTGTACAAACTGGCGGCAACAGCTCTGGCATCGTGGACGGTGCGGCTGCAACTCTGGTTGCTTCGGACGATTTTGTGCGTCAGCAGAACAAGTCTCCACTAGCGAAAGTTGTCGCGGGTACGGTGGTGGGTGTACCGCCCGAGATAATGGGCATCGGTCCCGTGCCAGCGATTCGCGACGTTCTCGAAATCAGCGGACTCAAGCTCGATCAAATTGATCGAATCGAAATCAATGAAGCTTTCGCGGCGCAGACGCTGGCTTGCGTGCGCGAACTAGACCTGGACCGCGCGAAACTCAACGTTAACGGGGGCGGGATCGCCATCGGTCATCCACTGGCCGCCACCGGGATTCGTCTGGCAATTACTTTGGCGCGGGAATTACAACGCAGCGGCGGACGCTACGGAATTGCTTCTGCCTGCATTGGCGGCGGCCAAGGTATCGCTCTGCTACTGGAGAACGCGACTAAGAACTGAGTCTACGCTGGCCAAATTCTCAAAGCAGTCTTGCACAGAATTTGGTGTTTGATTTCTTCCGCCAGCGGAAGGGCTTGAAAATCCTCAAGGTTTTTCTTTATATCCGGGACGCCGGGACCGGGCCAATCTGTGCCAAACAGCGTCTTGTGGGCGATTTCATCTAACCGCGGAAAATACTTCAGCAGTGTTTTCGGCGGAATCCCGCTGATATCCAAAAACACATTGGGATGGCGGCGCAGCAAGAAGAAACAGGTGTGCATCCATAGTGGTCGGCCGCCATGCGCCAGCAGGATCTTGAGCTTGGGAAAATCCACCGCTACATCATCAATGTGGATGGGATCGCCAAAGCGATTGCGGGCACCGGTAAAAATTGATGTGCCGGTGTGAAACATTACCGGAATACCATTCTCCTCAGCCGCCCGGTAGATTACTTCCAGATCTTTAACTCCGTTTAGGTAGTCATTGGGAAACAGAAGCTGGTGAGGAGGATGAACCTTGATCATGCGGATTTTCAGGCGCAGAATCTCATCCACATCAGCGCGAATGTTCGAGCTGTGCCGAGGGTGCAGGCCTCCACAGGAGATCAGTCGCTTGGGATTGTGCTTGGTGTAATCGGCGATCCATTGATTGACTGCTGAAGTAAATCCAATTACGTCAGGCGCGACGTAATTGATGAGAACTCCGCGGTCCACGCCGGCCGTATCAAGATATTTTAGAAATGCCTTTGGCGACCGGCACAATTCAAGGATCTGGTCGAAATTCTGCCTCTTACGGCGAATCAAATCCAGAGCCGCAGGGTGAAACATTTCCATGGGCGCGATGTGGATGTGGCAATCAGTGATCAAGGTAGTCTTCAGTTCCGAGTCTGAGACGTAAAGCGAAAAGTGAGAATTGCCGTATTGCTTAATGCCGTACGACCGAAGACTTTATGCCACTTAGAAAAATATCGGCCACTTGCCGGGCCAGCGAATTCGCGTCGGGATCAACTTGAGGCTTGTACCAGGTGTAGATCCAGTTCATCATTCCAAACAGGCTCAACACCGCCACCCGGTTATTGAACTCAAGTCCCTTTTCGCGCTTTAGGGCCTCCACCAGATCGGCGCAGCTGCGATAATACTGCCGCTTGAGGGCTGCGACCTCGGAACCCAAACTGCCTTGAAGGACGTCGTCCTCCTTGGAAAGCACTTTAGTAGCCTTGAAGTTTTCCTCCAGGAAGTACTCGAAATGGTTCTGAATAAACGCTCGGACGCGCGCTTCAGGATCGGCAACCGACTCCAGGCGCTTGCGAAGACGCTCGACAACAACGGTGAAATAATGTCGCTGAATTAGGCAGAGCAGTTCTTCCTTCGACTCGAAGTAGTAATATAAGCCCGCCAGCGACAGTCCAGTTACGCGGGACAAATCGCGCATGGAAGCCCCTTCATAGCCCTTTTCGTAAAAGACAGCAGTGGCGTGATCGAGGATTCTGGCGAGCCGCCGATCAAAGCGGGAAAGAGGCCGCGCTGTGGTCATTTCGGGCGTGTGGGCGGTGCTCATGTCTATCGAACGTTCGTCCAGATATTACTCTGAAGCCCGTAGAACGGCAAGGTTTAGTGTTTGAGGTCCTGAAATTTGTAAACCCGTTTCACCAACTGCCCTTTCATTTCGTAACGTGGAAGCGATCCCGCAGGCACCAAGTCCAGTGTTGCCGAAACGCTTAGGGTCGCCTTGATTTTGCGCTTGATCTCGTCTTTGAGTGTTGGCATGTTTAAGCACGCCCGGGTATATTCCGCTATCACCTTCAGAGGTGGCGCGACTTTCGGACCTGGCGCGTCGAGCACCAGCTGAATCTCGCCTGTGGTCTGTGGATGAAAGCTGGAAATGACGTCTTTGATTGCCGAGGGAAAGACGTTCACGCCAAGCACGATCAGCATGTCGTCGGTGCGGCCAATGCAGCGCAGCTTGAAAGTCGTACGTCCGCAAAGGCACGACGTGCCTAGCAGGGTTGCGCGGTCGCGAGTTCGGAATCGCAACAGCGGCACGCACTCGCGTTGCAAGCTGGTATAGACCAGTTCCCCGGTGACGCCCGTTTCGATTGGCAAGCTCTTCCCTGTCTCAGGGTCAATCACTTCCACGAAAACAAATTCTTGCCCATTGAAGTGCATGCCGGATTGGTCGGGACATTCGCTGAAGATAATGGGAGCCATATCGGCGTTGCCTAGACCTTCTGTCACGCGCGCGCCCCAATCTTCCTGGAGCTTGGCGCGAACCGCAGGGATCCCGGCTCGGCTCCGCAGAAAAGTTTCTTTAGCCCCAACGCGCTCGGCTTCAACTTGGCTTCGCGGCGTATCCACTCCGCGAAGTAAGTTGCGTACGACGGCGTGCAGTGCATGGCCGTGGCCTTTAACAGTTGGATAGCCATCAGAGCTTTTTCCGACGCGCCAGTTCCAATCGGGACAAACATTGCGCCGACCGACTCGATGGCGTCTTTTGACGAAAGTCCCGCGACAAACAAAGTTAGGCCGGCCGCATGGATCACGATGTCATTCTTCCGGAGACCCTCTGTGAAGAAAGAACGGGCGGTGAGCCGTGTCCACATGCGCGCGTCCCGCCGGGTTAGGCCGACGAAGCCTGGCTTGCCCGTGGTCCCTGTTGAACTGTGAACGCGGATGACATCATCAATGTGCAGGCGATGTGTTTCCCTAATGGCGGGCGAACCGCCTGGCTTTCGCGAAGCTCGTCTTTCGTCGTAAAGGGGAATCGTTCCAGATCGTGCAGATGGCGATAGTCTTTCCGACGAATTCGGGCAGAGGTGAATTTTTCCTGGTAGAACTCGGATCGCGCGAACAAATAATCAAGTTGTTTTGCAAGCTTCGCCTCCTGCAGGCGAGGAACTTCGGTGGAGCCGCCTGTCTCGATTTTCTTGTTCAGATAGCCGGTTTCTGGTCTAGTCCGCATTCCGCCTTGTAGTTCGCGGGCTTGGGCCCCGTTCGACTTCGCTCAGGGCAGGTCCGCGCCACACACTATCGAACGTCCGTTACAGTTTGCAATTGAAAAATGGTGGTTGGCGAATATGATTGCGGTTGGCCGTGAGCCTCAAAGGCGACACACAATATGACGCCAAATCCCATGATGCACTACCCGCTCACCTGTTGTACCTGGGGTGATGTATATCGCCGCGCCCGGGCACTCGCCGAGGCCTTGCAGAGAGCTGGACTGCAACCCGGCGACCGCGTAGCCACCTTGATGTGGAACCACTACGCGCACCTTGAATCCTATCTCGGTATTCCCGCGGTTGGCGGTGTTCTGCACACTCTGAATCTGCGGCTCGCGCCGCGAGAGATTGCTTACATCGCGAACCATGGCGGGGCGAGGTTCCTGATCGTGGATGAAATGCTGCTGCCTCTCTATCAGCAGATCAAAGACTCTGTTCGTTTCGAGCGCGTGCTGCTCGTGCCCATGTGTGGCAACCCCATTCCGCCCGGCACTGAGAACTACGAAGATTTCCTGAACACTGCGACTGGTGATTTCACTTATCCAGAGCTGGACGAAAATGATATCTCATCGTTGTGCTACACCTCCGGAACCACGGGAGCGCCTAAGGGTATCGCGTACACTCACCGGTCGGTGTTCCTTCACACGCTGCTGCTCACCATGGTGGACAACTTCGCGGTTTCACATTGCGAGGTTGTGATGCCGGTGGTCTCGATGTTCCACGTGAATGGATGGGGCTTCCCTTATGCTTCGGCGATGGTGGGATGCAAACTCGTGTTGCCTGGTCCTTATCTGGATGCGTCGAGCCTGTTGGAACTCTTCGAGAAGGAGAAAGTCACTGTGGCAGCGGGCGTGCCGACGATCTGGCTGAACGTTGTGGACTCCATCGAGAGGGAGCCGGAGCGCTGGAAGCTACCGAAGATGCGAGTCATTATCGGCGGCTCTGCTCCGCCACTGGCGTTAGTCCGGAAACTTGAACAGTACGGCGTGAGAGTGCAGCAGGGCTGGGGCTTGACGGAGAGCAGCCCCCAGGCCTCCACGAACCAACTCAAGGCACACATGAACAAGTGGCCCGCCGCGAAGCGATACGCGATGAAATGCAAGGCGGGAATTCCTGTTCCCCTGGTTGACCTAAGGGTCGTTGGTGAATCTGGGGAAGTGCCGCGGGACGGGAAGACCATGGGGGAAGTACAACTGCGCGGACCCTGGGTTGCCTCCCGATATTACAACCTGCCAGAAGAAACCAACAAATGGACCGTCGACGGTTGGTTCCGCACCGGTGACGTAGGAACGATTGACGCCGAAGGATACTTGACCATCGTGGACCGGACTAAAGATCTGATCAAGTCTGGCGGCGAGTGGATCAGCTCAGTGGATCTGGAAAATGCATTGGTGGGACACCCAAGTGTGCGTGAGGCTGCCGTGATCGCGGTGCCACATCCGAAATGGCAAGAGCGGCCTGTGGCGGTCGTGGTAGTGAGAAACGGTGTGGAATTGGAGTCCGAAGATCTGCGGGCGTTTCTGGCACAAAAATTCGCCAAGTGGCAGTTGCCGGACGCTTTTGTATTTGCGGATCAGCTACCCCACACCTCAACCGGAAAGCTTCTCAAGACCGAACTACGGCGGCGTTTCCAAGACTGGCAATGGGATGAGAAGCGATGACCCGCAAGCCGGTCGACCGATTAGCGAGATCTCAACAAGAAAAAGGCTGGCCAGCTGTTACAAGGCCAGCCGCCCCGGACCACAATATTCCCTCTAGAACGACACCTTCAGTGCAACCTGCAATTGGCGCGGGTTCAGCATGGTGCGCGGCTTTCCAAAATCTGGGTTGCCGCCAGGAGCCCCAATGCCGTCATCAAAGTGCTGCGGCACCGGGCCTGTGAAAACCGGCGCATCGTAAACGGACGTGACTTCATCCACATTTTGTCGATTGAGCAAATTGAAGGCATCGAAGCTGACTTCCGCTTTTGCGCGTTCGCCGAACCTAAAAGCGCGGGCGATGCGGGCGTCCCAGGCAACGAGCTTGTCGCCAATATAAGTATTCCGGCGTACCAGCCCCACCCGGTCGGTCACGGGGTTAGTGTCATTGTTGGCATCAAAACCGACGAATAGCGTAAACGGACGCCCCCCCTGTGCGGTAATGATGCTGCTAAACGTCCAGTCCTTCATGAGAACCGAGCCGTGGTCCGCTGTCGTGGCCGAAAAGTTTGCGATGAAACGGTGACGCACATCTTGATTGGAGAGTGCTCGTTCCGCTTTGTAATCGAACTGGTTCTGTGGAAGATTGATGAAGGTAGTAAAGTTGCCGTCATCAATGCTTTTTGAAAAGGTGTAGTTTGCGTTCAGGTTGAAGTACTTGCCCAACCGCTCAATCGCTTGAAGAGTCAGTCCGTGATAATTAGCGTGGACCACCCCGTTGTTGAAATCAAGTAGTCCGGCGCGAATGTCTTCCGGACCGGCGGCAAAGTGTTCCTTGCCGAAGAGCAGGGTTGGAGTTCCGCTGCAAGAGCTATGGGTGCCGTCTGGATTGAGCCAGCCTTGAGCAAAAGAAGGATTTCCTGGCTTCGTAGTGCCGTCCGGGCACGACACATTGAGGTTGTTTCCCCGAACCAAGCGATGGGCTCCAACAAACAAATACCCGATATCAAGCGTAAGCCCCCTCCCTATTTCACGGTCAATTTCGAAGCTGGCCTGCTCCGCATAAGGCAGTTTGCTGTTGTGGCGATCCATCCCTCCCGCGCCGACGCCGCAGGATGGCGGGCAGGGGCCGCTGATAAATTCGGCGGGATATTGCCGGTCATGAGAATGTTCTCGGCAACCAAATCCGCGGGAGCAACTCCTCCCACCACCTGGTTTAACTGCCAGCCGCCATTCTCCGCGCCCTTCCGTACCATCGGCAGATTAAATCCAGTGAGGTATCCGGGGATGGTTTTTTGGTCGCCTGTAATAAAGAAGAAAGTCATGTTGTTGCGGTCAAAAAAGAGACCTCCGCCGCCTCGGATTACGGTCTTGTTGTCGGGAGCGTAGGCGAATCCGAGTCTGGGTTGCCACGCGCCGTAGTACGAATCAATCTGTCGGCTGAGACCGGTTTCCAGGTCCCAGCGTATCCCATAATTCAAGGTTAGTTTCGGACTGAGCTTCCACTGATCTTGTGCGAAAAAGCCTTGATATCCATGATTCATTTGAAACGAGTAGTTCTGAAACAGGCTTTTGGGGAACGCATTCGGCCAACTGTGATCCACTGGGCCACCCTCGAAGGGCCCGGTCGGCACAAACCCGTCCTGGTATTGATTCGCCCCCGGACCGTTCTCTCTGGGCAGCGCCACGCCGAAGAAGGTCACCGCCACACCATTGAAAGTGGGCGGAAGCGGGCACGGAGCAGCCGCCATCTGAGGCAGAGGCGGCCCACCCCCGAAGTTGACAAAATTGGCAAAAGCCACTAGGCAGTTGAGGCTGGGCAGAATGATGCGTACGGGCGTGAACCCGGGAAAATTCGAGTAATCGTTGACATAGTTGGAATCATATCCAAACTTCCAGTAGTGATTGCCCTTAACCCAAGCGACTGAGTCAGAAAATTGGGCGCGGCTCTCGAAAATCGCATCGAGAGTGCCCGAAATTGTGTCCGAAGGAGAGGTCATTGGGAATATCCAGGTTGGGTTCGCCGGTTGCGCCGGGAAAGTTGTAGTGCCGCCGGGTATACTGGGCAAGGACCGTGTTCGCAAGTAAGGGGGTGACTAGGGTGTTCAACGTCCCTACCACGGATTGGTCTCGAATAAAAAGATCACGGCCGCCGCTTGGCACGCCAATTCCACCGCCATCTTCGGTGTTGCCGACGAGCTGTTTCAGATCGCGTGCGTCTTCGACATTGTAGCGAACGACAAGGCGATTATTACTGCTGACCTGGTGATCAAGCCTGACGAAACCATAATCGTTGTCTTTGGTCTTGGTTGGGTTAGGATCTTCGCCGGGAATTCCGAGATAAGCCTTGGCTTGGTTGATAGCTGCAAAGTTGATTCTGAAATCGGCGGGAAGAATCGGTGCCTCGCCACGTCGCACGGCTTCATAATTTAGGAAGAAAAACGTTTTGTCCTTTCTGATCGGCCCGCCAAGAGTGACACCGAATTGATTCTGCCGCAGCGCAAACGGGGTTGGCCGCGGCTGAAGAAGTGAGCGAGAATCCAACGCACTATTTTGCAAGTAATCGTAGATTGATCCATGCAGATTGTTGGTTCCGGACTTGGTGACAACATTTACGATACCGCCCAACGCGCGGCCATACTCGTTGCCAAAACTGTTGTTAACTACGCGGAACTCCTGAACCGATTCCTGCGGTGGCGTGGCGCGCTGAACGCCAGTCTGCGCATTGATGAAGTCGGCACCATCCACGGTCACTTCATTACTGAATGAGCGCATGCCCCCAAAGGAAATTTGCGTAATCTCGAATTCCGTGAATGTGGTTCCCAGGCTGGTTCGTCCGGTGGCAACTCCGGGTGTCAATAGAGCGAAGTCGGTGAATAGTCTTCCACTGACTGGTAGCGATTGGATCTGCTGAGTATCAATCACCTGACTGATCTCGGTCCGGGTTGTTTCCACGACCGGGGCTTCGGTCGTAACGTTGATGGTCTCGGTCACCGATGCCACTTTCATGACTACATTGACAGAGGCTGTCTGACCCACGCTGAGATTAATGCCTCTCTGGGTGTACTTTCCAAAGGCGCCGGCGGTCACCACCAAGTCATAGGGTCCGGGCGGCAACGTTGGGAGCACAAAGAAACCAGATTCGCTCGAAGTAGTGGAATGGATCTGGTTGGTGTCCACTTCGCGCAGGGTGATGCTAGCTTTGGCAATAGCCCTTCCGCCTGTGTCAACGACCGTGCCGTTCAGCTGAGCAAAACTGATGGTCGCTTGGGCAAGAGCGAGTTGCGCGGCGGTAGTGGCGAATGTCAGGACAGCCATGGCTGCAAGAAGCAAACGTGGTTTCATAGCCTTTCCTCTCTAAGAGCAAACGTTGGTTCTGGTGTTGAGTCAGTAATGGGCGAAAGCCCGCCCTTGCCGGTGATGGGGAAGTCTCCCAGAAGCGAAAGCCTAAAAAGGTTTTGCAATCTATGGGCCCTAAGCCGTTGTCTAGCGAACGTCCGTTCACATTGTTGCCTTGGGTCGCAATTTTTTGCGCAGCCCGGATCAACTGTCAAGATAAAAATCAAGGTCCCCAACAGCGAGAAACTTCTTTGTTGGACAGCAGTTTCGGAGAAAACCACCCGCTGTCCGGTTCCTTCGGGTTCACGCCCGCAGGCGGGTGGCGATTGCCTGTTTGCCCCAGACCTCGCGAGCGGTTTCCGCCACCAGTCGCAGCTTGGCTTCCTGGTCGGCGGCGGTCAAAAGGTTCCCTTCCATTGTGGACGCGAACCCGCATTGTGGACTTAATGCCAGCCGCTCCAAGGGAATGTATTCAGACGCTTGCTCGATACGATGCTTTAGTTCGTCCTTACTCTCAAGCGCAGCTTTCTTGGAACTCACCAACCCGAGAACGACGATACGGTCCTCAGGTACCTGGCGCAAAGGTTCGAATCCGCCGGAGCGTTCGTCGTCATATTCCAACAGGAAGCGGTGGAACCTGGTCTTTTGAAATACTCGGGTTATTGGCCCGTAGTCGCCGGCTGCATAAAACTTGCTCTGATTATTGCCCCGGCAAAGGTGTAGGCCGAAAGTAATTCCGGGGTGATTTCCGATCACCGCATTGTCCATCTCAGTGGAGAGATCGAGCAGGCGATCGGGATCGTTACCACGCTGACGGTATCCTTCTCGTAACTGAGGGTCGAGCAACGCAGCATATTGCGGCGAGTCAATTTGGATGTAAGTGCAGCCGAGGCGAATCAATTCCGTGACTTCATCGCGCAGGATGTCCACTAAGTCAGCGAGATAGGGGTCGATCTTTGGATAGGCACCGGCGGATTTCTTGCTGTCGTAGTAAGCCGCGGCCTGTTGTGCGCTGATCATGGTCGTCTTAGCGGGGTAGCTGGTGCGCGCCCGCAGATAGGTGAACTCCTCGGCACAGAGCGGACGTTTGCGGCGAAGCTTTCCTACCACCACCGGCCGCGGCAAAACCAGTTCTTCTCCTTTTTCGTTGCGGAAAGGAATGGCCCAGCCGCCGAACTTATCAAAGCCTTCAACCG
>WNGB01010966.1_pt1 | contig 12913 bp, 12 predicted proteins | sample 5400681 | NCBI WGS metagenome assembly WNGB01 (sample SAMN13153367, study PRJNA577476) | soil metagenome | isolation source: 115 cm soil or saprolite under grassland replicate 2 | place: USA:California | collected 2016-06-15 | reverse complement strand
GCAGGTCGCCGACGACGATGGCGTTGCGCGCGCCGCGGGCGACCGCGGCGGTGAAGGTCAGCGCGTCCTCCATGGTGACCGGCAGGGTCGAGTCGTGGCCCAGCACGACCATGCCGAGCGTGTCCCCGACCAGCAGCAGCGGGATGCCCGCCTCGTCGAGGACGCGCGCGGTCAGCGCGTCGTAGGCGGTGAGCATTACGAACCGTTCCCGGCGCGCCTTCATGGCGGCGAGGTCGGCGATGGTGACCGGCATTGCGGCCTCCTCTGGGGGAATCCTTGGAGCCCCGTCCGGGGTCCCCTGGCCCCTCCAGTGTGCCACGCGAGGCCGGGCTACCCGCTTCAGCGGGCGGGTCCGGTGCGGCCGTGGAAGCGGTTGGTGATCGGCAGGCGGCGGTCCTTGCCGAACGCCCGGCCGGTCACCTTGGGCCCAGGCGGCGCCTGGCGGCGCTTGTACTCGGCGCCGTCGACCAGCCGCACCACCTTCTCCACCACCTCGCGGTCGAAGCCCTGGGTGACCAGCTCGTCGGCGCTCAGGTCGTCCTCCACGTAGCCCTCGAGGACCGGGTCGAGGACCTCGTAGGGCGGCAGGGAGTCGGTGTCGAGCTGGCCGGGGCGCAGCTCGGCGGAGGGCGGCTTGTCCAGCACCGACTGGGGGATCACCACACCGGCCTCGTTGCGCCAGCGCGCCAGCTCGTACACCAGCGTCTTGGGCACGTCCTTGATCACCCCGAAGCCGCCGGCCATGTCCCCGTACAGGGTGCAGTAGCCGACCGCCAGCTCGGACTTGTTGCCGGTGTTGAGCAACAGGCTGCCGAACTTGTTGGAGAGCCCCATCAGCAGCACGCCGCGGGAGCGGCTTTGTAGATTTTCCTCGGCGACGCCCTCCTCGGTGCCGGCGAACGGCTCCTTGAGCACCCCGAGGAACGCCTCCACCGGCTCGACGATCGGCAGCTCCAGCAGCCGGATGCCGAGGTTGGCGGCGAGCGCGCGGGCGTCGCCGACGCTGCCCTCCGACGAGTAGGCCGACGGCATCGCCACCCCGGTGACCCGGTCGCGGCCGAGGGCGTCGCAGGCGACCGCGGCGACCAGGCTGGAGTCGATGCCGCCGGACAGGCCGACCAGCACCGAGCGGAAGTCGTTCTTGGCCACGTAGTCGCGGGTGGCGGTGACCAGTGCCCGGTACACCTCCTCCGCCGCGCCGAGGGGGGTGGCGAGGCGCTGGGGCAGCGGCGGGCCGGGGTCGGGCAGGGTGTCGCGCACCTGGACGCGGCGCACGGCCAGCGCCGGCCCGGAGTCCGAGGCGGGCGCGCGGCGCGGCCGGTCGGACAGTCGGGCCGTGGCGCCCTCCTCGAGGGTCAGGTCGACCAGGAGCAGCTCCTCGTCGAACGCGCCGGCGCGGGCCACGGTGCGCCCCTGCGGGTCGACGCAGGCGCTCTGGCCGTCGAAGACCAGCTCGTCCTGGCCGCCGACCTGGTTGACCCAGAACAGGTAGGCGCCGTGGTCGGCGGCCCTGGTGGCGAGCATGGGGGCGAGCCGGTCGCCCTTCTCCAGCCGGTACGGGGAGCCGTTGAGGCTGACCACCACCTCGGCGCCGGCGGCGGCGGCCGCCGCCATCGGTCCCCACGGGAACCACAGGTCCTCGCAGATCGTCACGGCGACCTGGACGCCGCCGAAGGAGGCCAGCAGCAGCTCGTCGCCCGGGACGAAGTAGCGCTCCTCGTCGAACACGCTGTAGTTGGGCAGCAGGATCTTGTGGTAGACGCCGAGCACGCGACCCTGGGCGCAGAGGGCGGCCGCGTTGGTCGGGCCCGCCGGGGTCGGGTCCACGAAGCCGATCACGGCGGCGGTCTGGTCGACCTCGCGGGCGATGCGCTGCAGGGTGGCGCGACTGGCGGCCAGGAAGGACGGCTTGAACACCAGGTCCTCCGGCGGGTAGCCGGTGACCGCCAGCTCGGTGAAGACCGCCAGGTGGGCGTTGTGCCGCACCGCCTCGGCGTAGGCGGCCATGATGCGCTCGGCGTTGCCGTCGAGGTCCCCGACCACCGGGTTGATCTGGGCTCCGGCCAGACGCAGCCGTTCCACCAGGCACCTCCTCACCGCGATCGCGGTCCGGCCTCGTCGCCACTGCCAAGATAGCAGCGGCGCCAGTCACGCCGAGGTAGCATGACCAGGCCATCCACCCATCCGACGGGCACGCGCGGCGTGCCTCTCGACTGCCGAGAGATCCGAGCATGGACAAGCAGCGGGAGTACGTCCTGCGCAAGGTCGAGGACCAGGACGTCCGCTTCATCCGCCTGTGGTTCACCGACGTCCTCGGCTTCCTGAAGTCGTTCGCGATCACCCCCGCCGAGCTGGAGGAGGCCTTCGAGCGCGGGGTGGACTTCGACGGCTCTGCGATCGAGGGCTTCGCGCGGGTGCAGGAGGCCGACATGGTGGCCAAGCCCGACGCCGGCACCTTCCAGGTGCTGCCCGGGCGCGGCCAGGACGGCGGCGTGGCGCGGATGTTCTGCGACGTGCTCACCCCGGAGGGCGAGCCGTTCGACGGCGACCCGCGGGGGGTGCTGCGCCGCAACCTGGAACGGGCGGCCGGCAGCGGCTTCACCGTGTACGCCTCCCCCGAGGTCGAGTTCTTCGTCTTCTCCGACGCGGAGTCCGCCAAGCCGCTGGACAGGGGGTCGTACTTCGACCAGACGGCGCTCGACCTGTCGAACGACTTCCGGCAGGTGGCGATCGGCATGCTCGAGCGCATGGGCATCTCGGTGATGCAGTCCCACCACGAGATCGCGCCCAGCCAGCACGAGATCGACCTGCGCGAGGCCGACGCGCTGACCATGGCCGACAACGTGATGAGCACCCGGCTGGTGGTCAAGGAGGCCGCGCTGGAGGCCGGGCTGCACGCCACCTTCATGCCCAAGCCGTTCGAGGGCACGGCCGGCTCCGGGATGGACACCCACCTGTCCCTCTACGAGGGCGACCGCAACGCCTTCTACGACGCCGGGCAGGAGGCCAACCTCTCCAAGGTCGCCCGCGGCTTCATCGCCGGCCTGCTGGTGCACGCGCACGAGTACATCGCGGTCACCAACCAGTGGATCAACTCCTACAAGCGGCTGGTGCCCGGCTACGACGCGCCCACCTGGGTCTGCTGGGCGCAGCGCAACCGCTCGGCCATGGTCAGGGTGGGCGGCTACCGCTCCGAGCGGGTCGGCGTCGAGGTGCGCCTGCCCGACCCGTCCTGCAACCCCTACCTGGCGTTCGCGGTGATGCTGGCGGCCGGCATGCGCGGCGTCGAGGAGTCCTACGAGCTGCCGCCCGAGGCCGGTGACAACATCGCCGAGATGACCGACGCGGAGCGCCGCTCGACCGGGATCCACCCGCTCCCGGTCGACCTGCACCAGGCGCTCGGCGCGATGGAATCGTCCGAGCTGGTCGCCGAGGCGCTCGGCGAGCACGTCTTCGAGTACTTCCTGCGCAACAAGCACCGCGACTGGCAGCAGTACCAGCGCTACGTCTCGCCGTTCGAGCGTGATCGCTACCTGCCGCTGCTGTGACCCCGGCACGCACGACTCCCGGAGGGGGCATGGTGAGAGCGCCGCTGACGAGGCTGCTGTGGCGCCGCTCGGGTGAGCGGCACCTGCCACTGCCCGACCTCGACCCGGCCATGGCGGACCGGCTCGGACCGGTGCTCGCCAACGTGGAGCGCCACGGCTGGCACGTGCAGATGGTGGTGGGCGACCCGCTGCACCCGCCGTGGACCTACACGATCGGCCTTTGGACCTCGTTCGGCCACCCCGAGCTGGCGATGTTCGGCATCGACGGCAACCAGGCGACGCTGCTGCTGAACCTGATGGCCGAGCGGGTGCTGAAGGGCGAGCGGTTGGTGGCGGGCGCGACGGACGGCGGCGTGCTCAGCGACCACCAGGTGCGGCTCGCCGCGGTGCGGCCGGAGTGGTACGCCCCCTACTTCGGCATGGCGATCGACTGGTACCTGGACGAGTTCCCGATGCTGCAGGTGCTGCTGCCGGACCGCCGCGGTCGCTTCCCCGACGACCCGGCCAGCGAGTTCCGCCGCACCCAGCCGCTGCTCGCCTCGGACGAGCCGTGGCCCGAGCCGTTCGCCCACGACGACCGCACCTGGGAGCACCCAGGTCCGCTGGTGCTGGCCCGTGACGTCGACGAGCTCGACGTCTGGTCCGGGCGCTGGGAGGCGCTGCCGTGCCGTGAGGCAGGTCCGGGCGAGCTCGAGGTGGCCGTGGTCCCGTTCCTCGGCCAGCTGGTGCTCGGCGACCGCGTGCGGGTTGCCCCGGAGGGCGAGCGCGAGGCGGTGGTGCAGGAGGTCACGGTGGCATCCAGCTACGCCACCATGCGGGTTACCCCGATGCCCCGCGACGACGAGCAGCTCGCCCGCTGCAACCAGCTGCTCGCCGAGCTCGACGGGCTCGGCCTCCGCTGGGAGTGGGCCGGCCAGGAGCTCTTCGGCGTGGCCATCCCCGGCGGCCGGGTCGCCGAGGTCGAGGAGCTGATGGACCCCCTGGTCGCCGACGACCTGATCTGGGTCGAGCGGATCCGCTTTCCCTGACGCCGCGCCGCCCGGCGCGGACGGGCGGTTGTCCACAGAGTTGGCGGAGTGGCTTGTGCCGGCCTCCGGCCGGCCTGAGGATGCGCCCATGTCCGGCGAGCCGCGTGGTACCCCACCCGACCCCGCGGGGATCGGCGCCGGTGGGCCGAGCCCGGCCGGCGGTAACCCCCAGCCGCCGGCCGGCCGGCAACCTGGCCAGCCCGCCGGTCCGGACTGGGAACCGCTGTCCGGCTGGGACGACGACCCCGAAGCCACCGGAGCCCGGAACGCGGCCGGAGCCTGGGACGGCACGCCGGCCGCTGGCCCTGCCGGAGCGTGGGACGGGTGGCCACCGGCAGACCCCGCTGGGAGGTTGGGTGCGGACGGAGGCTGGGATGAGCAGCCGCCCGCTGGCGCCTCCGGCGGGTGGGACGGGTGGCCGCCGACGGGCGGAGCGTGGGATGTGGTGCAGCGCCGTAGGGGACGGTCGCCCCTGCCGGCGGATGAGGCTGGCGGCGGGCCGCGGGCGGGCGCCTGGCGGGGTCATCCGGCCGTCAGGGTCGGCCTGCTCGGCCTGGCCGTCGTCCTGGCGCTGATGGCGGCCGCGTCGGCCTGGCCGCGCCCGTCACGGGAACGGGCGGCGGGGCCGTCGGCGCCGGCAAGGGCCAGCGGAGCGGGGCGCGCCCGACCGGCCTACGCCTTCGCCCCGCCCGCCGGCTGGCGCGACGCCACCCAGGGGCTCGCCCCGCGGTTCCCCGGCACGAGGCCGGACGTGGTGCTGGTCGGCCCTGCCTCCGCCGGCTTCGGCGCCAACCTGAGCGTGGTGCGGACCAGCGCCGGCCGCGCGCAGCCGCCGCTCGCGGCGCTCCCTGGCGCCGCCCTGCGGCAGCTTCACACCACGGCGGCGCTGGTCGGCCGCTCCCGCTGGCTCACCCTCGCGGGCGAGCCCGCCGTCGCCGCCGACTACCTCCTGACCCAGGATGGCGGCCGCCTCCACGCCCGCCAGGTCGCCTGCTACCACCTGGGCGACCTCTACCTGGTGACCCTCACCGCCGAGGCGGGCGCCTTTCCCTCGCAGGCTTCCGCCCAGGACCGCGTCATCCGCTCATGGCGCTGGACCTGACCGCCGCGCCGAGGCGCCTGAGCAGGGGGTTACCGGCATGCAGCCCACCCGTAACGAGGGCGCAACCGGCCGTGGCAACCATGGAGCCGTACCGGCCTGACCGGCCGCGACCGCACCAAACGGGGGACGAGCTCGTTGTCCAAGCCACGTGACACCAAGCAATACCTGCGCGAACTGCACGAGAGCTACTCCGACAAGCTGAACCGCGTGCTGGAAGAGGGCCGCGACGACCTGGTCCGGGCGATCGTCGACGCCTACGAGGACGAGGCCCTGCAGGCCATCACCATGAGCGAGCCACCAACCGGTTCGTCGGGAGTCCCGCGGTAACGAGCCTGCTTCACAAGGCTGCGCGAGCGGACGGGGAAGCTGCCGTCGGCCGCCAAGTCGTGCCCGGGTGGGCCCGTGCCGCTCTGCGCCTGGGAGGTGCTGGCGGAAGGCCGCAGCCACGGCGACACGCTGGCTGGCTGCATGGTCTGGTCGACCACCGCCAGCAGCTCGCCGGTCAGGGTGTCGAGGTCGACCTGCTGGCGCAGGCGCGCGCTGAACGCCTGGATGGTGCGGGCGGCGTCGTAGCGGCGCCGGTCGAAGCGCCGGTCGACCAGTTCCTGGACGCGGCGGCGAGCCGGCTGGAACGCCGCGGCCACAGCCAGCGTCGCGGCGGCCACCGCCAGGCTGGAGCTTCGGCCCAGCAGCTGGCCGAGCCCGAGGACCAGCGCGGCGTAGCCGCCGCCGAGCAGGACGGTGAGCAGCCCGTAGGCGAGCGTGCGGCTGACGATGCGGTCCAGGTCGTAGAGGCGGTAGCGCAGGATCGCCGCGCCGACCGCCACCGGCAGGACCGCGACGGGAAGCTGGGCGGCCACCTTGCCGACCAGGTCCGTGGCGCCCAGCGCCACGGCCGGCAGGGCGACCACGGCCCACAGGGCCGCCAGGGCCGCCGCCAGCGCCACCCAGCGCAGCTGCTGGCGCTCGGTCCCGCGGGCGCGGCGGAAGCGCACCACCAGCGACCCGGCGGCGACCATCACGGCAAGGATGGTGACCGCCAGGGTGACCTGGTCGGTCACCAGCAGGGCGCCGTCGAGGGTGTGGAAGTCGAACGGGCTGTCGAGCGCCTGGTAGGGGCGCGACGGTTTCGGCGCGAGCGGCACCGCCAGCAGGCTGGCGAGCGGCACGGCCGCGGTGATCCTGGCCCACCAGCGCCAGCGGGGCGAGGGCAGCGACCCGGTCGGGGTGAGCAGCATGACGAAGCCAAGGCACGCCAGCGCCGCCGTGGCGAAAGTGGGGAAGTACCAGGCCACGAGGCTGGCGGCTGGCAGGGCGCCGGGCCGGACCAGCAGCCCGTAGGGCCCGTACGCTGCGGTCACCCCGTCCGCGCCGAGGGACAGGCCGAACGCCAGCAGCAGCCAGCCAACCGGGTGCGCTGGGCGGCGGGTGGCCAGTAGCGCCCCGACCGTCACCGCGCTCACGTCCGCGACCACGAGGAGCGGGTCCAGGCTCATCAGGTCGGGCCGGCCGGCCTGGACCAGCAGGCGGTGCAGCCAGACGGTCGCGGCGAGGCCGAGCAGAGCCAGCGCCCACAGCGTCCACGCCAGCACGCCCGGCCACCGGCGCAGGCGGGCTGGTCGAGCGCCAGGGATCACCGCCATCGCCCCCGCCGCACGCAGCGCACCACCAGCACCGCCACCCTTCCCCAGCGTCGCGGATCACGTGCCAGTGTGGCCGGCCTCCGTCTCGGTAACGTTACGGACGGCGGACCGGCCGAAACCATCAGGGCCTTGTGAAGCTGGCTGGTGAGCGTCAACTCTCCGGCTGATTGCCCCGGTGGGGAGGTAGTGGCCGGGCCGGGACGACGACTCGGAGCAGATGGTCGAGGTAGTCCCGGGACTCTGGGCCGGTCGGGGTGGCCGAGGGGGCTGCCCGCCGTAGCTCGAAGTAGCCGACGTAGGCGGTGTAGGCGAGCAGGGCGTGGTGCCTGGCCGTCCGCGGGGTGAGGCCGAGCTCGGCAAAGGCGCCGGTGAGGAAGTCGAGGCGCCGCTGCGTCACCCGGCGAAGCGCGGGGGAGACCAGCGGGTTGGCCGCGTCGGCGAGCAGGGTCACGTTGGTATCGCCGCCGGGGTGGTCGCCGAACGCCATCTCGAAGAGCCGGCGCAGGCGTTCGCCCGGGTCGGCGACGGCGCGCAGGCGCTCGATCACGTCGTCCGTCTCCTGCCGCTCCCAGCGCTCCAGAGCCGCCTCCACCAGCTCGTCGCGGTCTTTGAAGTGCCAGTAGAAGCTGCCTTTGGTGGCGCCGAGTCGTTCGGCTAGCCCTTCGATCACCACGGCGCCGACGCCGCCCTCGCGGATCGCTGCCAGGGCGGCCGCGGCCCAGTCCGAGCGGCGCAGCCGCCGTCTGGGCGGCGTCGGCGCCGCTCGGGCGCGCGAAACGGACCTGGCCATGAAACATACGGTACCGTATAGTCGTTCCATACGCCGCCGTATGGAACGGCGACGCTGCCTCAGGAAGCTGCGAGGTGACCGCACCCATGCAAATCCTCAACGTGCACGAACGCATCCTGCCCGCCACCGCCGACGAGGTCGGGGCGCTGCTCGACGGGCTTGCCGGTCCGGAGGACCGGCTCTGGCCGGTGGTCCGTTGGCCTGGCCTGCCGATGCGCTTGGACCGGCCCCTCGGTGTGGGAGCGAGCGGCGGTCACGGTCCCATCCGCTACCGGGTGGAGGAGTACGTCCCCGGCCGCCGGGTCGTCTTCCGCTTCAGCGAGCGGATGGGGCTGGACGGCACCCACCGCTTCGAGGTGGACGATAGCGAGGGCGTGGTCGAGCTCCGTCACGTCCTGGCCGGTCGGCCCAGACGGACCAAGACGCTGCTGACCTGGCTGCTGTTCACCAGGCCGCTCCACAACGCCGTGGTAGAGGACCTGCTCGACCAGGCCGAGCTGGCGGTCTCAGGCAAGGTCCTCCGTCCGGCACGCTGGTCGTGGTGGGTTCGTCTGCTCCGCCGGCGGTTCGCCCGCCGGCTCCTCAGGCCGCGTCCCTCCGGCGCTGGCTCGAGCTCCGGCACAGCGACCAGGTCGAGCCGTTCGTCCAGCTAGAGCCTGGCGGCCCGTCCATCAGGGAGCGGACAAGCCGCATACCAGGTTCGCGCGGGCCCTCGGCGAGGACCGCACCCTCCAGGTCGCCGTCCACGACACGGTCGCGTGGTTCCAGGAGCATCCGCGCCGCTCCTGAGTCGTGCCGGCCCGTACCATGCACCCGTCGGCGTCCCGACAGGTGAGGTGCCGTGGTCCCCGATCCCGCGCAGGCCACTCCGTCGGTCCTGGCACGTCACGGGTTCGAGCAGCCCGAGGCGAGCGCGGCCGCGCTGACCCGCCTGGGCGCCTGGCCGTCCGCGGCCGCGCTCGGCGGTCGCCGCCTGCTCGCCGACCTGGCCGCCAGCGCCCACCCCGACCTGGCCGCCCGCTCCCTCGCCGCGATCGCGGAGCGCCACCCGGACCCTGAGGGTTTCGCCGCCGCGCTGCGCCGCCGTCGCGGCTTCCGTCGCCGCCTGATCGCCGTGGTCGCGGCGAGTCGCTCGCTCGGCGCCTGGCTGGCCGCCCACCCCGAGGAGGCCGACCGGCTGGCCCACGGCCGCGCCTTCGCCGAGCGGCGGTCGCGGGTGGGGTTGGTGGCGGAGGCGGTGGCGGTGGTGGGCCGGCGGGAGGACGCGGCGGGGGCGTGGGAGGGGTTGCGGCGCTTCAAGCGGCGGGAGCTGTTGCGGATCGCGGTGCGGGACCTGCTGGCGCGGGCACGCCCACGCGGCGGGGGTGGGGCCGCGGCGGTGGTGGAGCAGGTCGGGGTGGAGTTGGCGTGGCTGGCGGAGGCGTGCCTGCAGGCGGGGCTGGTGGTGGCGGCGCGTGGCAGCGGGGTGCTGGTCGGCGAGCAGCCGGCCGGCGTGGCGGCCGGGCGGGCCGGTTCGGCGGGCGGGGCGGACGCGGCCGGCCAGGCGGTGGCGCGGCTGGCGGTGGTGGGGATGGGCAAGCTGGGCGGCGCGGAGCTGAACTACGTGTCCGACATCGACGTGGTGTGTTGCCACGCGCCGCTCCCGGGGGCCGACGGGCAGGCCGCGGCGCGGGCGGTCGAGGGGGTGGTGCGGGGGTTGCTGGCGGGCCTTGGGGCGGTGACGCCGGAGGGGACGTGCTTCCGGGTGGACGCCAACCTGCGGCCGGAGGGGCGCAACGGGCCGTTGTCGCGGACGCTCGGGTCGTACGTGGCGTACTGGGAGCGGTGGGCGCAGCCGTGGGAGTTCCAGGCGTTGGTCAAGGCGCGGCCGGTGGCGGGGGACCGGGCGTTGGGGGTGGCCTGGTGCCGGGCGGCGGCGGGGCGGGCGTGGCCGGCGCGGTTGGACCCGGAGCTGGTCGCCGCCATCCGCCGCACCAAAGCCCGCGTCGAGGCCGAGCGCCTGCCCGCGGGGGCCGACCCGCGCCTGCACGTCAAGCTCGGCCCGGGCGGCCTGGCGGACGTGGAGTGGACCGTCCAGCTGCTGCAGCTCCGGCTCGGTCGTGACCACCCTGGCGTGCGCCAGCCGGGCACGCTTGCCGCCCTTGCGGCGCTCCAGGAACAGGGCGCGCTCGACGCCACCGAAGCCGCCTGGCTGGCCGATGCCTACCGACTCTGCCTGCGCATCCGCAACGCCGCCTACCTGGTGACCGGCCGCCCGGCGGACTCCCTGCCGACCGACCAGGTGGTCATGGAACGGCTCGCCCAGGCCATGGGGGAACCGGCGCCGGGCCGCCAGCGCCTGCTGGAGGCCTACCGCCGCGCCACCCGCCGGGCACGACGGGTCGTCACGGCACGCTTCTGGGAGGATGGAGGCCAGGGCTGACCCCTGCCCGGCGGACCCGCGAGTTGGATACCCTTGGCCGACATCGCCGTTCCAACCAGATCAAGCACTATCGAGCGATGGGAGCGTCCTCGCCACCATGGATTCTCGCCACATGGACCGACCGATCGTGATCGGCGACCGGATCGCGACCGCGAACGCCGTGGTCGCCCTGGAGTCCAGCGTGCTCGTGCACGGCCTGCCCGCCCCCGCCAACCTCGAGTGCGCCGAGGCCCAGACGATGGCCGTCGACAAGTCGGGTGCCGTCCCGGCCGTGGTCGGCGTGCTCGGCGGCAGGATCGTCGTCGGTGCCGACGACGAGCAGATGCGCGCGCTGGCCACGCACCGCTCGACCTGGAAGGTGACCGTCCGCGACCTGCCCTACGTGGTGGCGCGCAAGCTCGACGGCGCCACCACCGTCTCGGCCACCGCCTTCGCCGCCGAGGCGGCCGGGGTCAGCGTCATGGCCACCGGCGGCATCGGCGGCGTCCACTTCGGCGGCGGACCCGACATCTCCGCCGACCTGCCGCAGCTCGCCCGCTCGCGCCTGGTGGTCGTCTGCTCCGGCCCCAAGCACGTGACCGACGCGGCCGGCACGCTGGAGTGGCTGGAGACCCACGGCGTCCTGCTGGTCGGCTACCGCACCGACCGGCTGCCCAACTTCCTGGCCCGCGGCCGGCTGCCCCTGGAGCACGTGGTCGACCAGGTCGACGAGGTCGTCGAGCTGGTCCGCGCGCGAGACGCGATCGGCTCCCCCGGCGCCCTGGTGATCGCCCAGGAGTGCCCGGCCGCCGCCGCCATGGACACCGACGAGCTGGCCGAGCTCGCCGCCGCCGGCACCGACGCGGCCAGGGACGCCGGCGCGACCGGCAAGGCACGCACCCCGTTCGAGCTGGACTGGCTGCACCGGCGCACCGGCGGCCGCAGCCTCGAGGCCAACCTCGCCCTGCTGGAGGCCAACGCCGGCCTGGCCGGCGAGATCGCCGTCGCCCTGGCCGACACCTGAGCTCCGGCCGCGAGGTTATTCGTCGGAGTCGCGCGGGAAGGGCCCGTGCGTGACGCCGCACCCTCGTCGCATGGCGTCTGGCTTGAGCTGTTTGACTATCACGAGCCGCACGGTAGGGTTTCGCATGTTCTGGCAGGGAGGTGACGGCGATTGTCGGACCGGTGGCGACTCGAGTGGGAAGCAGGCCTCAGGAGGCTTCCCTTCTTCATCCAGCGGCTGGCGGTCGTGCTCGTCGCCGTGGCGGTTGCGGTGCTCGCGCTCCTCGGCGGCCTCGCGGTCTTGATCCGGCCGCCGGCAGGTGCGCCGCTGCGGCCCGCGCCGGAGATCGAGGGCAGCCAGCCGCCCGCCGCCCTACCGCCAGCCACCGGGCCGAGCCACCCGCCCACCCCCGGCCAGCCGCGCGCCGCCACGCCAGGGCCGACCCGCCCGGCGCCCGCGACGACCCCGCTCGCCACACCGAACGGCAGGACGCCGGGCGCACCGACCACGACCTCCCACGCGACGCCGACGACCAGTGCCGGTCCGATCCGCCAGCTGGTCGACCGGCTGCTCGGCCGGGCAGCGCCCTGACGCACGCGAACGGAGCCTGGACGAAGACCGGGCTCAGGGCAGGGTCAGCACGCGCGGCCCGTCGGCGCTGACCGCGACGACAAGATTGTGCCCGACCTGCGACAGCGGGGACGCCGGCCGGCGTCCCCGCTGGTCAGAGCCTGACGGCGCTAGATGTCGTAGTAGAGGTGGAACTCCCACGGGTGCGGGCGCAGGCGGACGGCAGCCAGGTGTCGATCACGTCGGGGGTGAAGACGTCGCCTTCGAGCAGGAAGTCGTGGTCCTTCTCGAGGGCGCCGAGGGCGGCTTCGAGTGAGTTCGGCACCAGGGTGACGTTGGCCAGCTCCTCGGGCGGCAGCTCGTAGAGGTCCTTGTCGATCGGGGGCGGCGGCTCGGTCTTGTTGCGCACGCCGTCGAGGCCGGCCATCAGCATGGCGCTGAAGGCCAGGTAGGGGTTGGCGGACGGGTCCGGCGGGCGGAACTCCACCCGCTTGGCCTTGGGGCTGCGCGAGTAGACCGGGATGCGGGCGCAGGCCGAGCGGTTGCGCTGCGACATCACCAGGTTGACGGGCGCCTCGTAGCCGGGCACCAGACGGCGGTAGCTGTTGGTGGTCGGCGCGGCGAAGGCGAGGATCGACGGGGCGTGGGCGAGCAGCCCGCCGATGTAGTAGCGGGCCATGTCCGAGAGGCCGGCGTAGCCCGCCTCGTCGTAGAACAGCGGCTCGCCGCCCGACCAGATGCTCTGGTGGGTGTGCATGCCCGAGCCGTTGTCCTCGAAGATCGGCTTGGGCATGAAGGTGGCGGTCTTGCCGGCGCGCCTGGCGACGT
>WNGB01010401.1_pt1 | contig 12914 bp, 8 predicted proteins | sample 5400681 | NCBI WGS metagenome assembly WNGB01 (sample SAMN13153367, study PRJNA577476) | soil metagenome | isolation source: 115 cm soil or saprolite under grassland replicate 2 | place: USA:California | collected 2016-06-15 | reverse complement strand
GAACGGAGAATGAAGAATGAGCAGAGAGATCTGCTTCTGCTCATTCTCCGTTCTCGGTTCTCCGTTCTTCATTTGCCTTCTCTTGTGGTCTTCTCTGTGTCTCTGTGTCTCTGTGGTTCAAATCCTGACCCCGGTTGCAAGCATGAAACTCACTTTGGGCCATCGCATCCTGTTGACGCTCCTGCCATTGCTGGCGCTGCTCGCTGTCCTTGGGGCCGTCGGCTTCGCCCTGCTGTCCAACCTGGGCGGCCGTGCTGGCAAGATCCTGCGTGAGAACTACGACAGTGTGCTGTACATGGAGCGCCTCGGCGAGGCCGTGGAGCGCATCGACTCGTCCTTCCCCTTCGCCCTGCTGGGGAAAGAGGAGCAGGCCCAGCGGCAGTACGCGAAGAACTGGGAGCAGTTCCAGGACAACCTGCAGAAGGAGCAGGGGAACATCACCCTGCCCGGGGAGCGCCAACTCGTCGAGCAGCTGACGGAGCTGAGTGCGGCCTACCGCCGGGAAGGGGATGCCTTCTTCGCCGGGCCTGCGAGCCCCGAGCGGCGCGCTGCTTACTTTGGGGAGAAGGGGAAGCCCGGCCTGCTTGCGCGCTTCTACAGCGTCAAGAAGGTTGCGGGGGACATCCGCCGTCTCAACCAGGAGAACATGGAGGAGGCCAGCCGCGAAGCCCACGCGGCGGCAAGATCGTCCCTGGTCTGGTTCGGCGCCGGGCTGGCGGTGTCCGCCGCCCTGGCTCTGCTGATCGCCCTGCGAACAGTCCGGGCAATCCTGCAACCGATCCGGGCGGTGACGGAGTCGGCCCAGGCCATCGGTGCCGGCAACCTCGACCAGGTAGTACCGAACACCGGCATCGAGGAACTGGGCCAACTGGCGACCGCGTTCAACACGATGGCCCGGCAGCTGCGCGCGTACCGCCAGGGTCAGCACACCCGCATTCTCCGCCTGCAGCAGGCCAGCCAGGCGACCATCGACGCCTTCCCGCATCCGGTCCTGGTCATCGACAGCCAGGGGCGCGTGGATCTGGCCAATCCCGCGGCCCGGCGGCTGTTTGGGGTTCTCCCGGTAGTGGATGGTGCAGAAGTGTCTTCCCCATCCCCCACCCCCCATCCACCATCCACCATCGAATCCTGGCTGCCGCCCGAACCACTGCGAGCCCCACTGCAGGATGCCCTGCGCGTTCAGCATGGCTACCTCCCCGAAGGGTTTGACTGCACCATCCCCCTGCGCGTCGGAGATGAGGAGCACACGTTCTTGCCGCGGATCCTGCCTGTCCGTGACCCGCAAGGCGAGGCCCTGGGGGCGGCAGTGCTCCTTGAGGACGTGACGCGCTTTCGCCTGCTCGACCAGGTGAAGAGTAACCTGGTGGCCACCGCCAGCCACGAGCTGAAGACGCCCCTGACCGGGCTGCGCCTGGCCGTTCACCTTCTGTTGGAGGAGAGTATCGGCCCCCTCAACCCCAAGCAGCTGGAGTTGCTCCTGGACGCACGCGACAACACCGAGCGGCTCCTGGCAGTGGTCGAGAACTTGCTCAACCTCGCCCGCCTGGAGGGGGAAGGGAAGCGTCTGGAGCAGCAGCCAGAGCAGCCGGAAGAGCTGCTGCGTCAGGCGGCCGAGGAGTTCCTTCCACGTGCCGAAGACAAGGGGGTACACTTGACCGTGCAGGCCGCACCCAACTTGCCCCCCGTTCTGGTCGATGCCCGCCAACTCGGGCACGCCCTGCACAACCTGATCGATAACGCCCTGCGCTACACGACCCGGGGTGGGAGAGTGACTCTGACAGCACAGGCGGCGGACGTGCCCATGGCTCCCGCGCAGGTTGGGGGAGCGGCGTCGCTCATGGTGACCCTGGCGGTATCGGACACGGGCCCCGGCATTCCACCCGAGCACTTGCCGCACGTCTTCGAGCGCTTTTTTCGAGTCCCCGGCCAGAGTCAGGAAGGCGGGACCGGCCTCGGCCTGGCCATCGTCCGGGAGGTCGTCGCCGCCCACGGGGGCACGGTGGCCTGTGAGAGTTCCCCGGGCGGAGGTACCACCTTTCGCCTGACGTTGCCGGTGTGGGCAGATGACAAGGTGACAGGGTGACAAGGTGGCAAGGTGAAGGGGAGTTGCTTCCGTTCACCCTGTCACCTTGCCACCTTGTCACCTTGCCACCTTGTCACCTTGTCACCAGACGGGGAGGTGCCCGTGTCCAATGCCGAAGGCCGTCCGCCACCAGAACACTTCCTGCAGCTGATCCAGCGGCAGCAGCGCGGCCGGCTGAAGATCTACCTGGGCTTTGCCGCTGGCGTAGGCAAGACCTACGAGATGCTCCAGGAAGGCCATCGCCTCAAGCGGCAGGGGGTCGATGTGGTGATCGGCTACGTCGAGACGCACGGCCGGGCGGAGACGGCTGCCCTGGCGGAAGGGCTTGAACAGGTGCCGCGCCGCCGGACCGAATATCGTGGCGTCACCCTGGAGGAGATGGATTCGGACGCCGTGGTGGCCCGCCGGCCCACCGTCGCGCTGGTGGATGAACTGGCACACACCAACGCCCCTGGCAGCAGCCACGGCAAGCGCTACCAGGACATCGAGGATCTGCTGCGTGCCGGCATCAACGTCATTAGCACTCTCAATATTCAACATCTGGAGAGCCTGCACGACATCGTTGAGCGTGCGACCGGCGTGAAGGTCAAGGAGCGCGTCCCCGATTACGTCGTCGGCATGGCCGACCAGTTAGTCAACGTGGACATCTCTGCCGAGGATTTGCGCGAGCGCCTGCAGGCGGGCAAGGTCTATCCGTCCGAGCGCATCGAGGCTGCGCTGCAGAACTTCTTCACGCTGTCGAACCTGAGCCAGCTGCGCGAGTTGGCGATGGAGGAGATCGCCCACCGGTTGGACCAGCGGCGTCAGGAACGGAAGGAGGGGAAGCGCGACGGCGGGTCCGAGCGGGTCATGGTGGCGCTGAGTTCGCGCAGCCCGAACGCGGCCGCCCTGCTCCGCAAAGGGGCCCGCCTGGCTGACCGCCTGGGCGCCCCCTGGTATGCCGTCTACATCCAGACGCCGCGCGAGAACCTGGAGCGGATCGATGCCGCCACCCAGCGGCAGATCGGCAGCACCCTGGAGTTGGCCCACCAGCTGGGCGGGGTGCCGCTGACGTTCAAGGGCACCGATGTGGTCGGCACGATCGCGTCGTTTGTCCAGGAGTACGGCATCACCCACATCGTGCTGGGGCGGACGCAGCGGCCGTGGTATCGCCGTCTGTTTGGCCAGTCCGTCCTCGACCGCCTGCTCCGCGCGGTCAAGGGGGTGGATGTCGTGATCGTGGACGCCTTCTGAGTCCCGCGGATGTCGTCTCAGTCATTCTTGTACCGAGTACCGAGTACGGAGTACAAGGCCCGGAGCGAATGCCGGCTTTGCCCGGTACTTGGTACTTGGTACTCGGTACTCGGCACCCTCTGCGAACTACTTGCCCGACCCGAAGACTGTGTCAAGCGCGTCGGTGTAGCGCGTGCCGGTGGCGAGCGTTGCCCCCATCAGGCCCGTGGCGTCCTCGGGCAGGCCGGCGATGTGGCCGTACTCGTGCAGCAGCGCCGTCAAGAGATCCATCCGGCCAGCCGCCGCACTCTTGGCCAACGCCACGCCGCCCGCGTACTCCTCATCCTGACCTGGCGTCTGGTCCACGAACCAGCCGTGACCCGCCGCCGTCTCGTCGATGTAGATGAGACTTTTCGACGGCAGCGACTCGCCCAGTTCGCCATTCTGCAGCGGCCGCGTCTGGACGGTGATGGTCGAGAGCAGGGCCAGCGTCCCCTTGTCCACCCCCGCTTGCTGCAGCCGATCCATAGCCGCCGAAATGATCCCAGGCAGGGCCTTCGGATCCAGCGTGTCGGCGCCGGGGCCCTCGCCGTCTGCGGCCTTCAGCGGCAGACCGGGGAAGACCCAGGAACCGGGCGCCGGCAGACTGTTCGCCGTGCCGTAGTCGAAGGGAGTGATATCGGGAGCGCCCGCCGAGTTGCTGTTGCGCAGCAGCCAGGTGGGAGCGGCGCCGGTGGGCCGCACCACGCCCGGCGTCCAGGTGCCGTTCGCATCCCAGTCGCCGGCGATCGGCGTGTCGGTCAGGGCGCCGTAGGCGAAGGTGAAATTGGGCGGGCCCGTCACGTTGTCGTCCTTGAGCTTCCAGGTGCCGTCCGGCTCGATCACGCCGATGGTGAACTTCCCATCGCCGTTCCAGTCGCCCACGACGCCCTTGGAGCCCGGCGCACCGTACAGGAAGGAGCCGGCATCGGGCAGACCTTGGCTGAGTTCGTTGCGCAGGTTCCAGAAGCCCCTGCTCGAATCGAACACGCCGATGCCCCACTTGCCGTCGCCGTTCCAGTCGCCCGCCACCGGGACCGCGGTACCGGACGGCCCGAAGGCGAAGGTAACGTCCGGCGCGCCGGGCGTGTTGCTAAAGCGGATCTGGAATGTCGCAGTCGCCTGGATGAAGATGCCGACGGTGAACACGCCGGTGCCGAGCCAGTCGCCGACCACCGGGAAGACACCGCTGCCGGGGGGACCGTAGGCCAACGTCGTGTCGGCGGCCCCCGCAGTGTTGGTGTTCCGCAGCGACCACGTTCCCGTCGTCGGATCGTAGACCCCAGGCGTGATTTTGCGGTTTGCCACTACCTGATTGACCGTGGCGGAGACGCTGGGGCTGTAGTTGGCATCCCCCTCGTAGCGGGCGCTGAGAGCATTGGTGCCGACAGGCAACGCCGGCACAGTCACGCCGTTGGTGGTCAGGTTGGTCGTCAGCGTGGCCTTGCCGGTGGCGTCCAGGGTGGCGGTGCCCAGGACGGTCGTGCCGTTGAAGAAGGTGACCTTGCCGGTGACCGGGTTATTGGGGGCGGGCGAGGTGGCCGCCGGTGTGACCGTCGCGGTCAAGGTGACCGAGACATTCGTCGCTGTGGGCGAGGCCGGGGTGACTGTCAGCGTCGTCGTGGTCTGTGGCGTCTGGAACTCGACGGCGCCGATATCGACGATCCCGTTGATAATGCGCAGGAAGCCGCGCTCGTCGGTGCTCAGCGTGGAGGCGGCGACGTTGCTGCCCGTGTTGATAACCGGGCTGCCCGGGAGCGGCTTGCGCGTGAGCAGGATCGCCGCTCCCGTCGGCGGCGGCGTGGTCGTGGAGGGCGGCGTGCCGTTGTCCTGGAGAGGCCCCAGGAGCGGGTCGAGTGGGAGGGCGATGGTGCCGATCTGGTTGCCGTCGGTGCCGTTGGTAATGCCGGTCAGCGTGGCGTCGCCGATACCGATGAAGTTGTTGACGCTACCACCAGCCACCGCCGCACGGATGTCGGGGGGCGAGCCTCCAAGGGTGGCGAAGTTCTGAGCGATGATGGTGTTGCTCATCGTCAGCGTCGTGCCGCCAAAGCTGACGCCGCCTGCGTTCGTGGCGGCGCCACTGGCGTCGTTGTTGCCCGTAATCGTGCTGTTCAACAGCGTGAGCGGCCCGCCGGGAACGCGGATGCCGCCGCCGCCAGAGCCACCCAGGCTAAGGTTATTGGCGATCGTGCTGTTGGTGACGTTGAACAGCGCGCCGGAACTCTGGATGCCACCACCGCTGCCCTGCGAGGTGTTGCCGACTACTGAACTCGCCGTCACCGCGAGCGAACCAGAGTTGAAGATGCCGCCGCCGAAAAAGGAGCCGCTCTGGCCCGTGTTGAGGGTGACGCTGGAGCTGGTGAGGGTCAGCTGGCCGTCGTTGCGAATGCCGGCGCCGTCGCCGCCGGGCAAGCCGGTGTTCTGGGTGATGGTGCAGCCGGTGAGGCTCGCAAGGGAAGCGGCCTCGTTGCGGATGGCGCCGCCCTCCTGGGCGGTGTTGTTGGAGAAGGTGGAGTTGGTCGCGGTCAGCTTGGCCCCCGCCCCGGTGCTGTCGATGGCGCCGCCGGAGTTCCCTGCGCCCGGCGCGGTGCTGTTCGAGATCGTCACGTTCGTGAGCGTCAGGATGCCGTTGTTCAGGATCGCTCCGCCCGCGTTGGCCGCCCCCGAGTTGCCGCCGGTGATGGTCAGGTCGGTGATGGTCGCCGCGACCGTGGCGTTGACGACGAACACGCGTGAGGCATTGTTGCCCGAAATGGTCAGACCGTCCTGCCGCAGTCCGGTGATCGTCAGTGGGTCGGCGATGTTGGGCAGAGCGCCGGTCGTCAGCGTGATGGTGCTGCCAAAGAGGGAGGGATTGAAGGTGATAATGTCGGCACCGGCGTTGGCGTTGGCGTCGGTGATGGCCTGGCGCAACGAACCGGCGCCAGTATCGAGGTTGTTGATGACGTTGAAGGTGGCGGGGACGCACCGATCCTCAAGGGGTTCGACGAAGAGCCGGGAAGGCCGTTTCTTGCCCGTCGGCGGGCTGCCCCTCCGCCGACCGTTGGTGGCCAGGCGTGAAGTCAGGTTGCGAATCCAGGATGGCCTCGTCATGATGTGGGACTCCTCAACGCGATAGATAAGCGCGGCACGGAAGCCGGTCCCCCGTGCTCGACGACATCTCGCAAAGGACACGGATGAGTGAGGAGTGAGGAGTAAAAAGTGAAGACAGGATGGCCCTTGTCTTACCTTTTACTTGCCACTCTCGGTTGTTGACTCGTGAGGCGAGTCCGCCCGGCAGGCGTTAAATCCGTTAAAGCCCACACGAACGTTCCAGTGTGACGTTAACAGTATCGCTATGGAGACGCCGAGTGTCCAGCGGTTATCAGAAAAATACGGGGTTTTTCCGGCAAGCCTGTGACAACCGTCAATCCATGCCTCTCCCGGACACCCGCCCGCAACGCGAACCGCGGGACGCCCTGATCGGGCAAGCAAAAGTCAGACCATGCAGGTTGGGCAGAGGCGTGTTCCGCCTCGCACGAGTGCAGGAACAAGTGACCTGTTGTTCGTAGTCCCGCCTTTAGGCGGCTTGACGTCAAGCCGCCTAAAGGCGGAACTACAAACAAAACGTCGCTTGCCTCTGCACCCGCCAGACCGCCCGGACGCCAGCTGCCGGCCGATTCTTCCCAGGAAGCAAATCTCTCACGTCGTTGCACTTTTGCGATTGACACCCCTGCGCGCGGGTGTTAGCTTAAGTTGAAATTGAGGCGCTGGAAGCGCTCTTTCCCTCGAATGCCTGTCATTCAGGGACCCAAACCACGGATGGCGAAGTCGTCTTTCCTTCCCCTGATGGAAGGAGAGGCGTCCGGCTCGTGGGGAGGGTCTCGCAGCCTACCCACTCACTTCGCCGTCTGAAAACCGTCGAACCTGTGCGGACTACTTCCAATCTCCTGAGCCGTGGTGGAGTGTGCCAGGGCCTGGAGGTTGACTCTCCATTTGTGTGAAGGGCAGAAGGCATTATGAGTTCACCTGTGATCGCGGAGCCGATCTCTCCCCAGGAAGGACACTTGGAGTCGTTGATGCATCGCCGTCTCGGAAATCGCATCCGGGGCCTGCGCGTCCTGATTCGTCCGGAAGGGATCGTGCTGCACGGGCGCGCCGCCACCTATCACGTCAAGCAACTCGCCCAGCATGCGGCGATGGATCTGACCGAGCAACCCATTCTCGCGAACGACATCGAAGTGCGCTGACGCCCGCTGCGCGGGAAATCCGAAATCCGAAACTCGAAATCCGAAACAAATCCGAATCCCAAAACAAGAAAACGAAGCCCCTCGGTTTTTGGGTTTTCTTCTTCGGGTTTCGGATTTGTTTCGGATTTCGAGTTTCGGATTTCGGATTGTTATGACTCTGCCCGTCCGCGCTCTGTCGCGCGTCGTTGCCGGTAATACTTCAGCCCCGGCACGAAGAACCCCAGCGCCGAGACGGCGCCGAAGATGAGCGGGCCGTAATCCGGCAGCAGCGCCATCGGCACGGCCGCCAGGAACGACACCACCGCCGCGATGTAGAACCAGCCTGACAGCGTCCCCGCCTTGAACAGGAACACCATCCCGGCGATGATTCCCAACATGGGCGACAGTTCCAGCACCGGCCGCCGCAGCAGTACCTCGACGACGAACGTGCCGATCGATGCCGCCACCCCCGCCGCCCAGGCGTGAGCCATCTGCCGCTCGACGAACGTCACCGGTCCGCCGCGCCGCCGCCACGCCCAGAAAATCGCACCCCACGCGACGAGTCCACCGCCCCACAGACACAGATACGGCAAATGGCCGTCCACTCCCGCCAGGTAGAGCCAGTTCGTCACGGCGCAGAGCAGGAAGATCTTGATGCTATGCCACATCCACAGCCCGCCCCAGTTCTCCAGCACCGGGGCATGATGCGTTTCGCGCAGGAGTCGGCCGAAGAAATAGGCCAAACTGCTGATGCGCGCCGAGACCGGCTCGCTCCGCAGGTAGGCGTCAAGGTCGTCGGCCAGCGCCGCCGCGGTGGCGTAGCGGTGCTCCGGGCGCTTTTCCAGACATTTCAGACAGATTAATTCGAGATCGGGGTCGATCCGCGGGTTGAGGCGGCGCGGCCGCACCGCTTCTTCACTCCGGACGAGCAGCAGCACGTCTACGGCGGAGGCCGCCTGGAAGGGTGGGCGGCCGGTGAGTAACTCGTAGAGGATGGCCCCCAGGGCATAGACGTCGGCGGTCGGGCCGATGGCGTGAGCGTCGCCGGCGGCCTGTTCGGGGGCCATGTAACTCGGCGTGCCGACGATGGCACCGGTGCCGGTCAGGCTGGCGCCGCCCGCGACCTGCTTGGCCAGGCCGAAGTCTGTCACGAGCGGGGTTGCCAAGCCCACGGGTTGCGACCCGTGGGCTTCCAGAAGGATGTTCGACGGCTTCAGGTCGCGGTGCAGGATGCCGTGCTGGTGGGCGTGATGGACTGCCCGGGCGATGGCGGCGAGGATGCGGGCGGCCTCCCGTGGGGGCAGTGGGCCGCTGGCGACCAGCGACGCGAGGGTGCGGCCCTCGACATACTTCATGCTGAAGTAGACCCGGCCGTCGCTTTCACCGACCTTGTAGACGGGAACAATGTTGGGGTGCGAAAGCCCCGCCGCGGACTGCGCCTCGCCGCGAAAGCGCGTCACGTCGGCCGCCGAGGCGCTCTCGCCGCGCAGCATCATCTTCAGCGCCACGAAGCGCTTCAGGCTCGGCTCCCAGGCCTTGAACACCACGCCCATCGCCCCGCGGCCGACCTCTTCAAGTAGTTCATAGCCGTCAAAGGAACGCGGCAACGGTCCGTTGCCCCGCGCGACGAGGGGATCGGCCTGGGGCAGAGCGACGGTCGTTCGCGAAGACGAAGCAGCCGGGGCAAACTGTTCGGCCAGCTGGGCGACGTTGAGCAGTTGCCGCAGTTCGGCGATGAGGTCGGGGTGGTCGGCAGCGATGGCGTCGAGATTGGGGCGGCCGCCGCTGCGTTGTTCTCGGGTGAGGTCTTCGAGGAGTTGGGCGAGGCGCTGATCGCGTTCGTCCTGTTCGAGGCCGGGAGATTGAGACATGGTGCCTCCGCTCTGGTGTTCATTCTCACACAAGCCCGGAGCGCCAGCGACGGGACCAACACCACACAAGCCCGGAGCGCCAGCGATGGGACCAACACCACACAAGCCCGGAGCGCCAGCGATGGGACCATGCTACCGTCCCGTCGCTGGCGCTCCGGGCTTGTGTCATTCGGGCTGGAGCAAGGCACGCAAGCGGCGCAGGGCCCGTAGATGGCGCATCGACGCCGCTGCCTCGCTCAGCCCAAGCACGGCGGCCACCTCCTGGTTGGGCAACTGCTCGAAGTGCCGCATCAGGATGATTTCGCGGTCGTCGTCATCAAGGGAAGCGACGGCGGCGTGCAGGCGGCGTTCCATCTCCTGACGGATGGCGGCCGACGCGGGCGTGAGTTCCTGGTCGATGAACTGGGCGGCCAGTTCGAGCGAGGAGTGATCGGCCATCGCCGCCGGGACGATGGGCCGTTCGCGATCGACGCCGCGGCGCTGGGCGAGGCGATGACGGCGGTGCGCGTCGATGATGTGATCGCGGGCGAGGTGCCGCAGCCACAGGTGGAACGGCATGACCGGGTCGCGCAGATAGTCGTCGAGACGGCGGCTGGCTTCCAGGAGGACTTCCTGGACGACGTCGCTGGCGTCCACGCGGGCCGCGATGGCCGGGTCGAGGCGCAGACTGATCATGCGCCGCACGGACTCGCGATGATGAGCGAGGAGACGCTCTCGCGCCGCCGCGTCGCCTTGTTTGGCCTGTTCAAGCAGCCGGTCTTGTTCGGGGGTGTCGCTTCCCATAACGGTATTGTACAGGCTGGCGCTCAAGCCCACCCGTTGCAACGGGTGGGCTTTCTGCATGTTTGTCCTCAAAAGGCCGCGCGCAAAATCCCCTCCAGATCCTCCGCGGTGACCGGCCGCGGATTGACGCGCAGGATGCGCTTGATGCCGAACGCCTTGTCTGCGAATGGCCGCAACTGCTCCTCGCGCACGCCCAGGTCGCGGAGCCGCGTCGGGACGCCGATGTCGGTGCGCAGTTTCTCCACCGCGCTGATGGCCCGCTCCGCTGCCAGGCGCTCGTCCAGCCCTGTCACGTCCTCGCCGAGCAGTCGGGCGATCGCAGCGAACTCGGCGGGGCGCGCCGTGAGGTTGAAACGCATCACGTACGGCAGCAGCAGGCCGTTGCCGGCGCCGTGCGAGCAGTGCGTTGCGCCGCCGACAGGGTACTCCAGCGCGTGGACGACCGCGACACCGACGTTGGAGAAGGCCATTCCCGCCAGCGTCGCCCCGAGCGCCATTCCCTCACGAGCGTCGAGGTCGTCCGCGCGCCGCACCGCCTGCCGCAAATGCTGGCCGATCAGAGCAATCGCCTTCTCCGCCAGGCAATCGCCCATCGGGTGCTTGCCCTGGTAGACCGAGCGCTCACCAGAAGGGAGGGGAAAAGTCGCATTATCGACCGCGGTATAGGCTTCGATGGCATGCGTCAGGGCGTCGATGCCGCTGTCGGCGGTGACCTTCGGCGGACAGGAGACGGTCAGCAGCGGATCGACGACCGCGACGCGCGGCCGCAGATAGTTGCTCAGAACGCCGACCTTGATCTTGTTGTCGGTGTCGGTCAGCACCGAGGCGGCGGACACCTCCGAGCCGGTGCCGGCGGTCGTCGGGACGCAGATCAGCGGCGCGATGGGACCGGGAATCTTGTCGTCGCCGACGTAGTCGCGCGGGCCGCCGCCGTGAGCCAGCAGGGTCGCGCTGATCTTTGCCAGGTCCATGTTGCTGCCGCCGCCGAGGCCAACGAGGGCGTCGGGCTTGAACTGCCGCGCCATCGCGACGCACGCCTCCGCGGCGCGCATCGACGGCTCCGGTTCGCCGCCGGGGAAGATTTCGAGGCTGAGGCCAGCCGCGGCCAGCGGTTCGCGGATGCTGTCTGCCAGGCCGACCTTGACGAGGATGGGGTCGGTGACGATGAGGACGCGGCGGGCGTCGAGCCGTGTCGTGATGTCGCCGAGTTGCTTCGCGGCGTTGCGGCCGAACACCAGCTGGCCGGCACTGTGGAAAGTCCAGACGGTTCGCATGATAAAGTCCCCCAGGAGTCTCACGCAAAGGCCCGATGCAGTATCATAAGAGTTTAGCTGCGGTTCGGAGAACCCCTCCCCCCAACCCCCTCCCCGCAACGGAGAGGGGGAGAAGAAGAAACGCTGTCTGGCTTGCTCCCCCTCTCCTGGCAGGGGAGGGGGTTGGGGGGAGGGGTTTTCCGAACCGCCGCGAAACAGGAGCATTTGTGATGACCACGAACCAGCCAGTTCGGGTAGGTATTCTCACCATTTCCGACCGGGCCAGCCAGGGTGTCTATCAGGATCTGGGCGGCCCCGCCATTCGCGATTGTCTAACCGAGATCCTGGCCTGCCCGTGGGAAGCGGTGGCGCGCATCATCCCCGATGAGCGGCCGCTGATCGAGGAGACTTTGAAGGAGTTGTGCGATCGCGAAAACTGCTGTCTAGTCGTGACGACGGGCGGCACCGGTCCAGCGCGGCGCGACGTGACGCCGGAAGCGACCGAGGCGGTCTGCGAGAAATTGCTGGACGGCTTCGGCGAGTTGATGCGGGCGGTGTCGCTGAAGGTGGTGCCGACGGCGATCTTGTCGCGGCAGATTGCAGGCATCCGCGGTCGTTCGCTGATCGTGAACCTGCCCGGCAAGCCCAGCGCCATCCGCGACTGTCTGCTGGCGGTCTTTCCGGCGATCCCCTACTGCATCGACCTGATCGAGGGGCCGTACTTGACGACGAACGAGGCGATCGTCAAGGCGTTCCGGCCGAAGAAGTGAGCAGGGCCACTGCATTCCAGCGGCCGCGGAACCGATGTGGTGCCAACCTGCGCCATTGTTATAATGCGTCCAGTTGTGGCGTGTCCCGGTGAGGTGTCCTGTGCCCGAGTTGCCGGAAGTCGAGACTGTCGTCCGCGACCTGCGCCCGCGCCTGGTCGGCCGCCGCATCGCCTCGGTGGCGACCAGCGGCCAGGCCCTGCGCAAACAGTGGTCGGCGGACTGGATCCCGCTGCTGACCGGCAGCCGCATCCAGGAGGTTCGGCGGCGCGGTAAATGGATCGTCATTGTCCTCGATGGGCAACTGCACCTGGTCGTGCACCTCGGCATGAGCGGCCAACTGGTGGTGATGCCGGCAAAGGTGTCGCCCCTGCCGCACACACACCTGACCTTCACTCTCGACCGCGGCACCGAGCAGTTGCGCTTTCGCGACATTCGCCGGTTCGGGAGCGCGACACTTTTCACTGCACCGGAGCAGGTGGGGCAGTTCTTCGAGCGCTCCGGCCTCGGCCCCGAGCCGTTCGACCTCGACTCCGGCTACTGGCGTGGACGCCTGGCGGCGACGAGCCGCAATTTGAAGGCGATCTTGCTCGATCAACGCATCGTCGCAGGGGTGGGCAACATCTACGCCGACGAATCATTGTTCATGGCACGGCTTCATCCCGCTCGCCTCGGCCGCAACCTCAGCGCTGTCG
>WNGB01020993.1_pt1 | contig 12916 bp, 12 predicted proteins | sample 5400681 | NCBI WGS metagenome assembly WNGB01 (sample SAMN13153367, study PRJNA577476) | soil metagenome | isolation source: 115 cm soil or saprolite under grassland replicate 2 | place: USA:California | collected 2016-06-15 | reverse complement strand
CCCAGCGGTCCTGCTCCTCGCGGGTCACGCCATACTCGACCGCCTCCTCGCCCGCCTGCACGGCGCGCGGCTTGCCGGTCATGGGGTCTGCGATGACGAGCTGGTCTTTGAGGTGGACGTCGCCGAGGCGGTGGCCCCAACGGAAGTCGGTGAGGAAGTACGGCACCTTGCTCATGTTCTCGGTCCCGCCCGCGAGAGCGACGTTCGATTCACCAAGCCGGATCGAGCGCGACGCCATGTTGACCGCGGCGAGCGACGAGCAGCACGCGCGGTCGACCGTGTAGGCGACCCGATTGGTAGGAATCCCGGCCTCGATAAGCACCTGCCGCGCGATCGATCGATCGCCACCCGGCAGGTTGACGCCGGTCGCAACCTCCTCCACCTCCGACGGCTCGATGCCCGCCCGGCGGACGGCCTCCGCGAAGACGATGCCCCCGAGCGCCGGCAGCGAGAAATCCTTCAACGTGCCGCCAAACTTTCCAAACGGGCTGCGGACTGCGCTGATCACTGCAACTTCGTCGCGACTCACCGGCTCGTCTCCTTCGCCATGGCGATCACGCCGTCTTCCTCCAGGCGGCCGACCTGCTCTCTCGTGTAACCGAGCATCTCCATCAGCACCTCGGCGTTGTGCTCACCCAGCATTGGCGCCGCGTCGGTGCGCGGCCGGGGGCTTCCGGACAGCTTTGCCACCGGGCCGACCAGCTTGACCGACCCGAGGACAGGGTCCGGCACCTCGATCATCAACTGCCTCGCCGCGACCTGCGGATCGTCGAAGATCTCCTGCGCGTTCTGCACCGGCCCGATCGGAAGCCCCACGCCGAGCAGCTTCGAGGTCGCGCCGGACTTGGTCTGGGCCTGGAACCAGGCCCTGATGATGTCCCCAAGCCAGCCCGACATGTTCTCGGCGCGGTCGGGCCCTGAGGTGGCGCCGTCGCGGCCGACGAGGTCGGGGCGCTCGATCGCCTGGCAGAACTTGGCCCAGTCACCCTCGGTCGCGACGATGACGCCGATGTATCCGTCCTGGCATTCGAACGGTCCCCACGGCGCCATGTAAGGCTCGCGCCCGCGCTGCAGGACGTGCTTCGTCAACGAGTAGGCAGTCACCGACCGCTCCGCCAGGCCGATGATCGTGTCGTACATCGAGATGTCGATGTACTGGCCCCGACCGGTCTGGGTCCGCTGATAGAGGGCCACCATGATCGCGTACGCCGCGTTCATGCCGGACACGATGTCGCCCAGCGCGACGCCGAGCCACGTCGGAGGTCCGTCCGCCTGGCCGCACGTGTTCATCAGCCCACCCATCGCCTGGGCCACGATGTCGTACGCGGGCCGCTTGCTGTACGGGCCGAGGTAGCCGTCCATGCTGCCGAAGCCTGAGATGCACGCGTAGATGAGGCCTGGATTGCGCTCGGAGAGCGCCTTGTAGCCGATTCCCATCTCGTCGAGGAGGCCGGGCCGGAAGTTCTCGACCAGGACGTCCGACCTGGCGGCCAGGTCGCCGAACAGCCGCCGGCCCTCGTCGCTCTTGAGGTTGAGCGTGACGCTGCGCTTGTTGCGGTTGAAGCGAAGGAAGTAGCCGCTTTGAGACTCGCCCTTGTCGTTCTTGACCCTGGGCGCCCCTCCGCGAGCGGTGTCGCCGCCCTCGGGCCGCTCGACCTTGATGACGTCCGCCCCCTGGTCGGCGAGCATCATCGTGCAGTAGGGCCCCGCAACCTGGATCTCGAATGCCAGGACCTTCACGCCGTCGAGTGGTTTGTGACTCATCCCGCCTCAGGAAATGTACGAGAAAGCACGCTTGGCGGACGAGCGTTCATTCGCCTCGCGGCAACACGCTCCGCGCGAGGTGTCGGAGACCTGTCGTCGGCTCGAGGCCGAACGGGGCTCCGAACTCGACTCGCGACGCGCCCGCGGCGAAGACCTCGTCGACGTGGCGGGCGACCTCTTCGGGCGTGCCCGCGAAGGCGAAGCGGTCGAGGAGGTCGTCCGTGATCTGAAGGGGCGCATCGGTCAGCGTGGGGTCGAGTCGGGCGACCACCTCGAAGTAGCGCTGCACCACGGCCAGCGCGCGTGCTCGAGCGGCGCGGCCATCCTCGTCGACGATCGTCACGGCCCCGAGCACGATCCCCGTCCGCGGCGTGCCGAGCCACGAGCGCATCACAGGCACGATCGCGGGGTTGGCGCTGCCCCCGACCTTGAGCTCGCCTGCGATCTCGCCCGCGAGCGCGACCATCCGCGGACCCCAACCGCCGATCAACAGCGGCACCTGGACGCGGGACGTGACAAACGCCGCGGCCTCGCGGACCCGTCCCACCGGGTCGGCCTGCGCGACGCCGATCCTGTCGAGCCACGCGCCTTTGGCTAGGCCGAGGTAGGCGCGGCCGCCCGAAGCCTGGGCGAGGGCTGAGATCGCGCCGGCGATCTCCTCGAGCCGCATCGTGTACGGGTTCAGACACGCAGGCCCCACCATGACCCGCCGGGTAGCTGTCGCGACCTCGAGCAGCGGCACCATGGCCGGCTGGTCGCCCAGGTCGTGGAACACGCTCACGACGTCGAAGCCGAGATCTTCAGCCAGCGATGCCAGCGGGCCGTAATCGCCGGCGTTCAGGTTGCCGCGCAGGCCGATCCCGAACCGCCGGGTGAGGGGTCCCCGCGAAATCTCGGCGACGCCTCTGATTTCGCGGGGATCGGTCATGTCAGCTCCTCGGTCGGGATCCTCCTTGTGCGGACGCGCTCGATGCGCATGATCACGCGCTCGTCCGGGTCTGGACACGCGACCAGCGAATCCTCCTCGAGCCAGTCACCGGGCAGCTGCCGGCGCTGCTTCGCGGCCAGGAGCGGGAGCGCCGCGGCGAGCGCGAACATGCAGAAGTGGCGACCTTCCGGGATGCGCAGGCGGCTTGATTCCGTCACCTCGAAGTAATCGCCAACCGCCAGCCCGCACACAGACCGACCCTCGATGCGGTCGACGACGACCCGCAGGTCGTACAGCGAGGTGGTGCGCCGAGCATCGCCGGCTCGTTCACCCATCCTGAAGCGTGCATATTATTGCAACCCCCTCCGGCACACAGCGAGACAAGGAGATGAGCAACGAAATGATCGCCGCCATAAGACATCGCCGATCCCTGATGGCCGTCGCAGCGCTGGCTGTGCTCGCCGTCGTCGCGGGATGTTCCGGTGGCACCAACACCGGCACCACAAACCGCGTGCTCGTGGTGGACAAGTCCTTCGACATGAAGACCGCAGACCCTCAGCGTGAGTTCGAGGTGTCCGGCGGCATCGTGGCCAAAGCGCTCTACAGCACGCTGCTGACATTCAAAGGGGCTGATTCCGCCACCCCGGTCCCCTGGGTCGCGAGGTCGTACACGGCGTCGTCGGACGCCAAGACCTTCACGTTCAAGCTCCGCAACGACATCAAGTTCGGCGACGGCACACAGCTCACATCCGCCGACGTCGTCTTCTCGTTCAACCGCCTGATCAACATCAAGGGCAACCCGTCGTTCCTCCTCGCTGGAGTGACGGTGTCCGCGCCCGATGCGCAGACTGTCGTTCTCACGTCCCAGGACCCGAACCCCGCGATCCCGTTCATCATCCCGAACCCCGCGCTCGGCATCGTCAACTCGAAGGTCGTCAAGGCTCATGGAGGGACCGACCAGCCAGGGGCTGACAAGGCCGACACCGCGGAGGCATTCCTCAACAGCCAGTCCGCCGGCACGGGGCCGTACGTCCTGAAGTCCTTCAGCACGACCTCCGAGGTCGACCTGGCCAAGAACCCGAATTACTGGGGACCCAAGCCTTTCTACGACACGGTCGTGATTCGAAACATCCAGGCGCCGGCGCAGCTCGTCAACATCCAGAAGGGCAAAGACGAGATCGCGCTCGACCTGTCGCCCGACCAGGCGTCGACGCTGAGCGGCAACAACTCGGTCCAGGTGAAGGCGATCCCGGGGCCGAACGTGTTCTTCCTCTTCTCCAACAACAACCCGAAGGTCTCGGCGATCACGCCCAACAAGCATTTCCAGAACGCCATCCGCTACGGCCTCGACTACGACTCGTTCGTGCAGCTCGCCGGCGCAGGCGCGATCCAGACCCCAGGGGTCGTGCCGAGCATGTTCCTCGGCGCCCTGACTCAGGGCGATGCGGTCAAGCGCGACCTCACCAAGGCGAAAGCGGAGCTGGCCGCGTCAGGCATCAAGAACCCGACCGTCAATCTCGGCTTCCCGAGCGACTTCACCCTCAACGGGATCTCGTTCAGCACGCTGGCCCAGAAAGTGCAGGCCAACCTCCAGGAGGTCGGGATCAAGGTCAACCTGACGGGAAGCCCGATCTCGGTCTCGCTCGCCGACTACCGCGCCGGCAAAGAGCAGATGGGCCTGTGGCTGTGGGGGCCCGACTATCCGGACCCCAACGACTACCTCGTCTTCCTCCCCGGCCAGCTCGTCGGGCTTCGCGCGGGCTGGGCGAAGGGCGCCAACCCGAGCCTCGAAGCGCTCGGCACGCAGGCAGGATCGACGACCGACAACACCCAGCGCGGGCAGCTGTTCCAGCAGATCCAGCGACAGCTCAACACCGATGGGCCTTTCTTCCCACTCATCCAGCCAGGCCAGGTCGTAGCGTCGAGCAAGGGCATCGCGGGCGCCGATTACAACCCGACCTGGACGATTGACGTCAGCGGCGTCAGCGGCTAACCAGCAGCTTGCGGCGGGATGGCGGCCGCGGCTGCCGTCCCGCCTCTTCCTAAGGTTCCTGGCGCGGCGGCTCGCCGCGCTCATCCTCCTCGGGCTCGGGATCACCTTTGTCGCCTTCGTGCTGACGGAGCTCGTGCCGGGCGATCCAGCGGCGGCAAACCTCGGCCAGCGCGCGATCGGCGATCCCGAGGCCGTGCGCGCGTTTCGCGAGCACTACGGGCTCGACAAGCCGCTGCCCGTTCAGTACGCGAGCTATCTGCAGCACCTCGCCGTCGGCGACCTGGGCGAGTCGCAGCAGAGCCACCGGCCGGTCCGGACCGACCTCGCCGAGTACGTGCCGGCGACCGCCGAGCTCGCGGTGACGTCGATCGTCATCGCCTTCGTGCTCGGCATCACCCTCGGCGTGATCGCCGCCATCCGTCGCAACAAGCTCGCCGACCAGGTGCTCAGGGTGATCTCGCTGGGCGGCATCTCGATGCCTACCTTCTGGCTCGCCCTCGTCGCGCTCTACGTCTTCTTCTTCCAGCTCGGATGGGTCCCGGGAAGCGGTCGCCTGGACCCGGGCGTGCTGCCCGTCCCCCACGTCACCGGCCTGTACACGGTCGATGCGTTGATCGCCGGCCAGTTCGATGTGTTCACCAACGCGCTGCAGCACCTGATCCTTCCGGCCTGCGTGCTGGCGGCCTACAACATCGGGCTGCTGACACGTTTCACCCGATCGGCGGTGCTCGAGGTCATCAACAACGACTACGTGCTCGCGGCGCGTGCCAAAGGGCTGCCGGAGCACACCGTCATCCTCCGCCACGTTCTGCGCGCCGCGCTTCCGCCGATCATCACCGTCGGCGGGCTTGCGTTCGCGAACGTGATGACGGGCACGGTGCTCGTGGAGTCCATCTTCTCGTGGCCTGGGATCGGCCAGTATGCATTCCACTCCGCCACCACGCTCGATCTGCCCGCGATCATGGGCGTGAGCCTGTTCGTCGCGGTCGTGTACATCGCGGTCAACTTCGCGGTGGACGTCCTCTACGGAATCGTGGACCCGCGAATCCGAGTCGCGTGAGCTCGCAGCCACTGTCACTGCGCTTTCGCATCGGCCTGAGGCGCAGGCCGGGCACTCTCGGCTCGGCGTGGCGCCAACCACTCGCCATCGCCGGCATGACGCTCGCCGCGGCCTGGATCCTGATCGCGATCTTCGCGCCGCTGGTCGCTCCCTACGACCCACTCGCGCAGTCCGCGCAGCTCTTCGCCGAGCCAAGCTCGGCTCATATCTTCGGCACCGATGAGCTCGGGCGCGACGTCTTCAGCCGGGTCCTGTGGGGCTCGCGCCTGTCGCTGCCGCTGGCCTTCTTCCTGGTCGCCGCGGCGGTTGCGATCGGCGGGGTGCTCGGGGGGATCGCCGGTTACTTCGGCGGCTGGGTGGACGAGGTGGTGATGCGCGCGACCGATCTCGTCTTCGCCTTCCCCACCATCATCCTGGCGATGGCCGTCACGGCGGCCCTCGGACCAAGCCTTCGCAACGCGGTGCTCGCGGTGGTCATCGTCTTCTGGCCGTCGTACGCACGCGTCGTGCGCGGCCTCGTGATGTCGCTGGGCCAGGCGGACTACGTCAACGCGACCCGGCTGCTGGGTGCGTCGTCGCGGCGCGCGCTGGCCGTCGACGTGCTGCCCAACGTCGCCGGGCCGGTCCTGGTCCTCGCCACGCTCGACCTCGGAAACGCCATCTTGCTGCTGGCTGGCCTTTCGTTCCTGGGCCTTGGTGCTCAGCCCCCCACGCCGGAGTGGGGCTCGATGGTCAACACGGGCACGCAGTACTTCCAGCGGTGGTGGATGGGCACTTTCCCCGGCTTCGCGATCCTGTCCGCCGTCCTAGCCTTCAACTTCCTCGGCGACAGCCTTCGCGACGCCCTCGACCCTCGGTCGTCATGGGCGGTGAAAGAGCAGACAAGGTGACCGCTCCCTTGCTCTCGGTGCGCGGGCTCCGCGTGAGCCTGGCGACCGCCTCGGGCCTGGTGACTGTCGTTGACGGCATTGACTACGACGTCGTCCCAGGCCAGGTGTTCGGGATCGCCGGTGAGAGCGGCAGCGGGAAGACGATCTCGGTGCTGACGCTCCTCGACCTGCTGCCCGAGGGCGCAGTGGTCGACGGCACCGCGGCCTTCGAGGGCGAGGATCTGCTCCGTCTCGGCAGGCGCGCCATGCGCGACGTTCGCGGCCTGGAGATAGGGATGGTGTTCCAGGACCCCATGACATCGCTCCATCCGATGATGACGATCGGCCTTCAGCTCACCGAGCACATCCGCTTTCACCTCGAGGCGAGCGGCCCCGCGGCTCGCGCCCGTGCGATCGAGCTGCTGCACGAGGTACGCATCCCGGACGCCGCCGGCGCCATGAATGCATACCCGCACCAGTTCAGCGGCGGGATGAGGCAGCGCATCGCGATCGCCATCGCGCTCGCGTGCGGGCCGCGCATCTTGATCGCCGACGAGCCCACCACCGCCCTCGACGTCACCGTGCAAGCAGGAATTCTTCGACTGCTAGATAGGCTCCGCCGGCAGTCGCGTCTGTCGGTGATCCTGATCACCCACGACCTTGGCGTCATGTCGTCGATCGCGGACCAGCTCATGGTCATGTATGCCGGGCGCGTCGTCGAATCCGGTCCGACTGAGAGCGTCCTCGCGGCGCCTCGACACCCATACACGGCGGGGCTTCTCGCCGCCCTGCCGCATCCCGAGGCACGCGAGGACACGCCGCTGGTCTCCATCCGCGGGACGCCGCCCAGCGCGCAGTCGCGACCCAGCGGCTGCCCGTTTCATCCGCGATGCGCGCACGCGGTGCCCTCGTGCGCCACCGACGTTCCCGACCTCGTCGCCGTCGAGGGCGGGCGCCGCCTCGCCTGCCCCGTGGATCCGTTCGGGGTGCGCGCATGAGCCTTCTTGAGCTGCGCGACGTCCAGGTCGAGTACACGCGCGCCGGCCGCCCGCCGTTGCGGGCCGTCGCGGGCGCCAGCCTATCGGTGGAAGCCGGACAGATCGTCGGCCTTGTCGGCGAGACCGGTTGCGGGAAGTCGACACTTGCCCGAGCGGCAGTCGGGCTTGTGGCCCCGACCGCAGGCTCGGTGTGGTTCGAGGGCCGCCGGCTGCGACCGCTCGGCCGCCGCGCGCGTTCGCGCAGCGACGCGCGATTGCAGATGGTGTTTCAGAACCCGTTCAGCTCGCTCAATCCACGCCGGCGCGTTGGCGACCAGATCGCCGACGGGATGACGATCCTGGGCCTTTACCCGGCGAACCGGCGGCGGGAGAGGGTGACCCAGCTCCTGGAGCGGGTCGGCTTGCCCGCCACGGCGGCGCAACGGTTCCCGCATCAATACAGCGGCGGCCAGCGGCAGCGAATCGCCATCGCCCGCGCCCTGGCGGCCGAGCCTTCGGTGCTCGTCCTCGTGATGTACCTCGGGCTCGTGGTCGAGACCGCACCCACCCGCAGGCTGTGGTCAGCCCCGCTGCATCCCTACACGGAGGCGCTGATCGAGGCGATCCCGCGAGCCGACGGCCAGGGCTGGCTACCGGAGTCGCTTCCAGGTGAGGTTCCCGACCCGGCGCAGCCGCCTGCAGGGTGCAGGTTTCACCCGCGGTGTCCCTACGTCTTTGACCGCTGCCTCGAGGACCCTCCTCCGCTCATTGCCGTGACCCAGACACGCGGCGCTGCGTGCTGGCTGCATGAGGAAGGCGGCGCGGAGCGCGCACCGGCGACCTTTGCGCGCAAGACGCGCGAGCGCTCAGCTGTTGGCGACGAGGTCGATCGGGTATGAGTTCAGCTTGCGGCCGCCCTTCTCTTCGCAGACGACGATGTTCTCGATGCGCACCCCGACTTTGCCGTGCCACATGATCGACGGCTCGTCGGTGAAGGTCATGCCCACCTCGAGCGGCGTCTCGTCTTCCTCGGAGATGAAGGGCAGCTCGTGGACGTCCATGCCGATGCAGTGGCCCATGCGATGGCGGAAGTAGTCCCCGTAGCCGGCCTCCTCGATCGGCTCCCTGCACGCGCGGTTGACCTCCGCGCACGTGGCGCCCGGCTTCGATGCGGCCTGGCCCGCCGCCTGGGCGTCGATCATCGCCTGGTGGGCCCGCAGGTACTCGGCGGTCGGCTCCCCGCAGAAGATGGTGCGGCCGAAGTCTGAGCAGTAGCCGTCGACCACCGCGCCGAAGTCGAACAGCACCGACTCGCCCTCGCGAAGTGGCAGCCTGCCGCGCTCGTCGATGGACTCGCGTTGATCGGGGAACTCGCCGAACGTGTTGATGTGGGTCGTGAAGGACGGCGCGCGCGAGCCGCGGGCGCGCATCTCGTGCTCGACGTGCTCGACCAGCTCGTGCATCGTCACGCCGGGCTTCACGTACCTGGTGACCGCGCCCATCGTGTCGTCGACGACCTTGCACGCCCGCGTCATCACCTCGAGCTCCTCCTTCGACTTGACGCGGCGCAGCCGGTTGACCAGCGGCTCGGCGCTTACCAGCTTCGGAGAGCCGTAGACGCGCACCAGGTTCATCACCGTCTCGCCCCACAGCCGGGAGCCGATCGCGAGCGTTTTCACGCCGCCCAGGCTCATCGCCACCTTCTCGAAGATGGCGGCACCGTCGTCCTTCTCGTTCACGACCACCAGCTCGTCGGGCTTGCCGTGGGGCAGGTCGTACTCCGCGTACATCCGGGGCAGGATGTGGACCGGCTCTTTGCCTGGCCGGAAGAACGCGCCCGCGACCCATCCATTCGCGTATGAGACGTTGCCGAAGGTCGGGATCATGCGCTCGATTCCGGTCAGGTACTCGTGGTCGGAGGACGGCCCCAGGAACATCGCGTCGACGCCTTCGCTCGCCAGGACTTCATCCATGCGCTTGCGGCGCGCACCGTAATCAAACACGTGGCTGTCTCCTCCCGTTGCTCAATCCATCCGCGCGGTGCCGGCAGTGGCCGGGAATTTTCCGATGCTCAACACCGCGAGCGCGGCACTCGCGGATTCTTGTCAAGGCTGGCCGCGCCTGTCGCCTGGCCACGGTAGCGGAACTTTCGAGTTCGACATCACGCGCGGGAAGTGTGGCATTCCGACCTCCGGCGCAAGGTAGCGGGAGATCATCGTCATCACGGCCGCCTCGTCCTTGTCGCGCGGGAGCTCGAGCAGCAGGTGCGTCGCCCCGGCCGTCGCCCACTCCGTCACCAGCTCGCGGTCGTGCTCCAGGTCGCCGCTGATCGCGGCCACGCCCGGCTGGACTACACCCTGGCTGAGGTCCGCGGAGACGTCGCGCGCGAGGAGTGGCAGCCCCGATCTCTCGCCGACCTCGCGTCCCACGTCGCCCGTGACCCAGAACGGGATCTCAAGCTGAGCAGGCTTGGGGGTGACGGCGATCGCCTTCGGCGCGGTCACGTTGGCGGGCAGCCCCGCGGGCACCGTCCAGCGCGCGCCTTCGTGACGGATGGGTCGGTTGCCGAGAGCCGCTCGCAGCACCGAGACCTCCTCGGCTGCGTCGGCCGCGCCGAGGGAGCCGGTGTCGGCCAGGACCACTGTGCGCCCGTTGTTGGTGTTGTCGAGGATCGCCAGCTCCTCGGCGATCGTCACCGGGTGCTCAAGCCCGAGCTGGACCCTGACCGCGACCCGCACGAACTCGGTCGCGGTCGACGCATAGACCGCGGCCGTGATCGCGGTCCTCGGATCGCCCATTCCGGCCAGGACGCCGAACAGGCCGTGCTTCTCGGCGGTCCGCGCCATGTTGGCCTCCTGCTTTTCCACCAGGACGATGCCGAGCCTCAAGCCGTCACCCGGTCGCGAAGCTCGGGAAGAACCGCATCGGCAAGGCGTCGGAGCTGCGATTCCAGGGCCGCCCTCGGCTCGCCGTCGAGGATCAACCGAAACGCGATGTGATTGACACCGATGTCGTCGAACTGGCGCAGCTGGCGAATGCACTCTGCGGCGGAGCCGGTGATGGTCGTCTCGACCGTGTCCGCGATCGCCTTGTCCGTCTCCTCGGCGTAGTCCTGCTGCTGGTGGTCGCCGACCGCCGGAAGCGTCCAGCCCAGGCCGGCGTACTGGACGTAGCTGGCGCGCACCCAGTCGCGCGCGGCCTCCCGTTCGCGCGCGTCCTCGGTCAGCCAGATGTTGCGAAGCGCGCCGAGCGAGGGTTTCTCCGAATCCGGCCGGCCGGACTCCGCCCAGCCCTCCTCCCAGACCTCGACCAGCGTGCGGCACCGCTCGTACGGGAGCGCCGCCGAGAACAGGAGCGGGTGCCCGCGCCGCCCTGCGCGCTTGACCGGATCCACGAGCTGAGCCCCCATCCAGACCGGCGGTCCGCCCGCGGCCTCCGCGCGCTCGATGACCTCGAGGCCGCTCACCATGCGCGGCATCCGCTGCTTGCGCGAGACGCCATGCCCGTCGAACTCGATGTCGCGGTAGCCCATCCCAACGCCGAGATCGAGGCGGCCGCCGGATCGAACGGCCAGGTCGGTCGCCACGGCGGAGAGACGCTCAGGGTCGTACATGGGGAGCAGGAGCATCCCGGTGCCGACGCGCAACCGGTCGGTGACGGAGAGCACCGAGGCCGCAGCCGGCAGCAGCGCCGGACAGTAGCCGTCGTAGAAGAAATGGTGCTCGGACAGCCAGAGCTCGTCGTAGCCCAGCCCTTCCAGCAGTCCGGCCAGCTCGCGCATGTCGCGATATGCTCCGGTCCAGTGTCGCGGCTGCATGGCCGTGCACTGCAGGCCGAAGAGTCCGACTCCAAAGCGCATGAAGGTCCTCCGCGGGTGTCTCGCGCACGCATTGACCGGTGCTGAGGGCGCGACCATAATACCCGGGAACTGAAATAAGAACAAACACTCGTTAGTCACTTCGGTGGGAGGCGGTCATGGCGGTCGCGATCGTCACGGGGGCTGGTTCAGGCATTGGCGCGGCGACCGCGCGCGCACTCGCCGAACGCGGCGATCAAGTCGTCTGTGCCGACGTCAAAGCCGAGGCTGCGCAACAGACAGCCGAGAGTCTCGCCGACGCGATCGCCCTCGAGGTCGATGTCAGAAGCGGCGCGTCATGCGACGAGATGGTCGAGCAGACAGTCCGCCGTTACGGCGACGTCGACTCGATCGTGACGTGCGCCGGGGTGGAGAAGCACGGGGTCGCGCACGAGTTCAGCGAGGAGGACTTCGACTGGATCATGGACGTCAACCTCAAAGGCACGTGGCTGTCCGCCCGGTCCGCCGTGCGCGCGATGATCAAGGCCGGCCACGGCGGCACCGTGGTCATGGTCGGATCCATCAACTCCGTGGTGGGCAATCCGGGAGCGATGGCCTACTGCGCGTCCAAAGGCGGCGTGCTGATGCTGGGCCGCGCGCTGGCGCTGGACTGGGCGCCATTCGGCGTCCGCGTCAACATCGTCGGGCCTGGGGTCGTCGACACGCCCATGTCGGCGAGGAGTCTTTCCATCCCGGAAAGGCGGGCCAAGATGATGGAGAAGACGCCTCTTGGCCGGCCCGCGCCACCGGAGGAGATCGCGTCGGTGATCGCGTTCCTGACCTCGGACGCATCGTCGTTCATGACCGGCGCGTACGTCCCCGTCGACGGTGGCGCACTCGCCGCCTGGTGAGCATCCGCCTCGGCGCCAAGCTTCCGCACAGCGGCTCCCTTCCCTCGCGGCTCGGTCTCGATCACATGGCGCAGCGGCTCGAGGCCGCCGGCTTCGACTCGATCTGGGTCAGCGACCACGTCGTGTTTCCGCAACAGGTTCCCTCGGGGTATCCGTTTTCGGACGACGGCCGGCCGACGTGGCCGATGGACGTCGACTACTTCGAGCCATTGATCGCGCTCGCGGCGATCGCTCCCGCGACGTCGCGCGTCGAGCTTGGCACCTCGGTGCTCATCATCCCGATGCGCAACCCGGTCTACTTCGCCAAGCAGGCGGCATGCATCGACGCGCTGTCGAAAGGTCGCCTCGTGCTCGGCGTGGGCGTCGGCTGGCTGCGCGAAGAGTTCGAGGCGCTTGGCATGGATTTCGATTCGCGCGGGCCGGTGCTCGACGAGTGGCTCGATATGGCTCAGCAGTGCTGGACCGGATCGGCCGGGCCCTATGACGGTCGTTTCTACAAGCTCGACGCTCCGATCTACTGCCGCCCCGTGCCGGTTCGCAATCCGCCGATCCTCATCGGCGGCATGTCGCGTCTGGCGCTCGAGCGCGCAGGCAGGATCGCCGACGGATGGCTCGCGC
>WNGB01012646.1_pt1 | contig 12919 bp, 9 predicted proteins | sample 5400681 | NCBI WGS metagenome assembly WNGB01 (sample SAMN13153367, study PRJNA577476) | soil metagenome | isolation source: 115 cm soil or saprolite under grassland replicate 2 | place: USA:California | collected 2016-06-15 | reverse complement strand
GCGGCCTGGAACGTCGGCCTGACCCTGTCGTACGACGCTGAGGTCCCCGCGGGCGACCTGGTCGTCTGCGGGCCCGACGGGCTGGACCGCTGGCGCGGCCACGACCGGCTGGTGGCGTGCTCGCTGCGGCCGCTGGGGGTGCGGTTCGCGGAGCCACTGCCGCCCGGCGTACACGACTTCGGGGTCGAGGTCTGGGGTCAGCCGGACGCCTTCGTGCCCTGGGACCCGCCGACCGCCGACGACCCGGCCACGCCGGACGCGACCCAGGAGAAGCTGCTGACCGCCTCCGGCTCCCAGGTCGGCTCCCAGGTCGGCTCCCTGGTCGGCTCGGGTGGTCGGTTGCTCACCACCGCCAACCCGGTCACGCCGGAGGGCCTGGCGACGTTCGTGGAACCGCTGGTCGCCGGGGGCTCCACGATCTGGGTGCGCAACCCCGACCCGGCCACCTGGTCCCGCAAGTACGACGACGAGCGCGCCACCGCCCAGCTCGGCGGCCCCAGCTAGCGAGGGCTGGGTCGAGCACTTGGTCTTGGCGGTCAATTGGCGATGAGTGTCTGAACACTCGTAGGCGATCGCCTCGCGACACCTACTGCTCCGGCCATTGGGTTGCCGACGGGCCCGGCCGCAGTCGCTCGAAGACCGCCTCGGCCGGCCCGGCAGTCGACCAGACCAAGCCGCATTCCTACCCGGCCAGGTCGTAGCCGGCGAGCCCCTCGGCCAGGAAGATCCGCTGGCCGACACCGCTGGCCCGGCCTGGCAGCAGCCAGAGGTAGCCGGTCCCCTTCTCCCGCGCGATCAGGTCGGCGTGGCCGCCGTTGACGTCGCCGACGCCGAGCACCCAGTCGTACGCCGACACGTTGACCCCGAGCGACACCGGGCTGGTCAGCCCGCCCGGGCCGTTGCCGGGGTAGAGCACCAGCTTGTCGTCGACCCGGAGCATGGTGTCCGGGGAGCCGTCGCCGTTCCAGAGACCCACGCCGTACTGCCGGCTGGCGCTGATCTCGCCGTGCGCGACGTAGCTGACCCCGAGCCCTGCGGCGCCGCGCCCTGGCCAGATCCGCATCGCCTTGCCCGCGGGCTGGCCCATCAGGTCCGGGTAGCCGTCGCCGGTCAGGTCGCCCACGGCGGCGAGCAGCCCGACCGACGCGAACCCTGACGACACGACCTGCGGGGCGGCGAAGTGGCCGCCGCCGTCGGAGAGCCGCAGCTGCAGCCGGCCGTCGCCGGTGCGGGTCATCAGGTCGCCGTCGCCGTCGCGGTCCCAGTCGCCGACGCTGAGCAGCATGGTGGACGTGGAGAGTTTGGCGCCTACCGGCACCAGGCCGCCGGTGTTGTAGGTGTCCGCGTTGGCGAGTACGACGAGCGCGTCGCCCTTGCGGCCGACCAGGTCGGGGCGGCCGCCCGCGACCACGCTGCCGCCCGAGCTCAGCGCCCCGAGATCGTGGGTCGACGGCAGCGGGCCGACCCAGTGCCCGAAGGTGCGGTCGCCCCGGTTGGGGAAGACGAACGAGCTGCCGGACGAGGCCTTCCGGGCCAGCAGGTCGGGACGCCGGTCGCCGGTGTAGTCGCCGAAGCCCGTGATGACGTCGTACTGCGACCAGGTGCCGGGCAGCAGAGCGCGAGCCCCGAGGCCGTCGGCGCCGCGGCCGGGGTAGAGCCACAGCCGGCCGCCGGTGTCCCGAGCGAGTACGTCGGGCAGGCCGTCGCCGGTGAAGTCGCCGGTCCCGATCGTCTTGTTGTACGACGACCAGCTCTTCGACCACGTCTCGCCGGTGAACCCACCGCCGCCGGTCCCGCGGAAGAGCCGCAGCCAACCGGTCTCCGAGTTGCGCCCGACCAGGTCGCGGAGCCCGTCGTGGTCGAGGTCGCCGACGGCGGTGATCTGGTCGAAGCCCTCGAAGATGCTGGTCGGCTTGATGCCGGCGCCGAAGTGCCCGGTGCCGTCGCCGGGGAAGATCTTCGCGATGCCGGTCTCCATGTCCCGCGCGAACAGGTCGGCCCTGCCGTCGCCGGTGACGTCCGGCGTGACCACGATCGCGTCCTTCGCCGACCAGCCGGAGGCCCAGGACACCCTTGGCGGGCCCAGCCGGGTCATCCCCTGGGTGGGCAGCACGAAGCCCGCCTTGTCCGAGGCGCGGCGCAGGAAGATGTCGGGGTACGACGTGGACACCGTGTTCACATCACGCTGCCGGCCACGCCACGAGCTCTGGTAGCCGTCGGCCAGGGTGCGGATGGTCGGGAGCTTGGCGTAGAGGTACTTCCCCGGGCAGGCGGTCTGGCCGGCGTCGCGATGGCCGCTGATGGCCTGGAAGTAGTCGGGGCCGACCTTCTGTCGGGTCGAGGCCGCGTCGACGCCGTGCAGCGACAGCTTCCACGCGAACAGCCGGCCGTAGGCGTCCAGCATCGCCGAGCTGGGCTGCACCTTCTCGTAGTTGCCGATCGCCGACATCGCGAACGAGTAGTCGTTGTAGCCGAGCGTGTGCGCGCCGACGACGGGCCGGTCGACGCCGCCGTACCGGCCCTCCCAGATCCGGCCGAACCGGTCGACCAGGAAGTTGTAGCCGATGTCGCTCCAGCCCTTGGACTGGGTGTGGTACGCGTAGATGCTCCGGATGATCCCGGGCACCTCGTCGCGGGTGTAGGCGTTGGCGTTGACCGTGTGGTGCACGAAGCCCGCGTGCACCTCGTAGTAGTGCAGCGACGACGGGTCGCGCAGGCTCTCGTCGGCGCCCCACTGGGCCCGGGAGAAGATCTGCGGCCTCGGCGTGATCGCCGCGCGCAGGCTGAGCCCGGACAGCAGGCCGGTGGGCTTCGTCGGCTGCGCTTCGTCTGCTCCGCCGAGGGTCGCGGTGTCGATCGCGGGCTGCTCGACCTCGGTCGCGGACGGCGTACCGGGCTCGATCACCGCCAGCCGCACGTCTTCGGGTACGCCGGCCTCGGTGGCGACCCGGACCTGCACCTGGTCGACGGCCCCCACCACGACCGGGTCCGTGCCCGGGCGCGCATGCAGAGCCTCGTCGCTGCCCGGATCCGGGCCGTGCTCAGCGTCATACGGTGCGACACTCCACGCCGACCAGGCGTTATCCGTGCGGGTGCGGACGGTGACCTCGATCTGTCCGTCGGCGTACTCCTCGGCGGGGCTCCAGGTCACGCCCACCGTCCCGAAGCTCTGCACGTCCTCGGGGCGGCTGACCACCTCCGCGCCGCCTCCCGCGAGCCGGCGGAGGGTGGCGCGGGCGGCACTCGGGTCACCCGCGCCCGGCGTGAGCGGGTACTCGCGCGTCACCGGCGCGACCGACGCGGCCGGCACCCGGGCCGACGAGTCGGACGAGGCCGTCGTCGAGGCGCCCAGGACCGCCGACAGCGATGCCGCGGGCGACGCGGTCGTGGCGGCTCCGGTCCCCGGGACGACCAGGTCGAGGGAGACCACCGCGGCCGCGGGAGCGAGGACGGCAAGGACCGCGCCGAGGGCCAGCAACTGCTGGCAGACGGTGACGTAGCTGGCCTGGCTCCGGCGCATGCGGGGACTCCTGTGCGGGGAAAATTCACACGAGTACCAAGTTTCACACCAGCCACACGGGTCGCCGCAAGAGATCGTGAGTAACTACAAGTTTGTAATTTCCACTCGCCACGCCGAGCGATCGCAGACAATTCAGGCGCCGCGAGCCGACGGCTCCGACCGGTTGGCGAAACGTCCGACTCCCCAGAAATGGGTGTTGCCCCGACGGGCTCTCGGGTACCCGTCGGGGCAACATCGGAAGATTACACCGAGCGGCCAAGAAATAAACCACTCTTAGGAAAAGATTTTGCCCACTTTTCAGGAGGTCCAGGGTCGGAAGGTCTCGTCCCATGTCTCGGGAGACGTGATCGTGCCCAGCTGGTCGCGGTAGAGAGCCGCCAGCCGGGGCCATTCGCGGCGCAGCCGCTCGTGGATCTCGATGGTCTTGCGGGCCAGCTCGCGGAACTTCTCGGGGTCGCGCCGGTAGAGCGCGGCCGAGGTGCCGTCGGGCATCGAGACGATCGCGGAGTCGAAGCGGGCCAGGCGGTACCACTTCGCGTCCATCGCCGGGATCTCCGCCTCGGCGAACTCCCGAGACAGGTCCCGCACCGGCCGGAGCTGGCGCAGCGGCGCCATTCCGGCGGTGATCAGCTGCGACAGCCGGCCGGGCACCTCGGTGCCGTCCTTGCCCCTCTTGGGTGGCTTGGCGCGACGCACCGGTGGGAACGAGTCGGGGTCGACCTGCAGCTGCGCGTCGGAGAACTTCTTCGCGAAGTCGCGGATCTCGGACAGCTTGGTCGGCAGCTCGCCGTGCAGCTTGTCCGGGCCGGCCAGCACGTCCTCGAGCGCTTGGTGGCGGAGCTCGACGGTGGAGTACTGCATCGAGACCAGGTGCTTGATCTGGTGGTTGAAGCTCTCGCGGATCATCCGGCCGCCGCCGTCGTACGGCGAGTGGAGCAGCGCCGCGATGAACCGGTTGCGCTGGTGGAAGTAGGCCTGCCAGTCGAGCGCGTCGTTCTTGTCGGTCCACGGCACGTGCCAGACCGCCGCGCCCGGGAACGACACGGTCGGGTAGCCGGCCGCCTTCGCGCGGAGCCCGAACTCCGAGTCGTCCCACTTGATGAACAGCGGCAGCGACAGGCCGATCTCGTCGAGCACGAGGCGCGGGATCAGGCACATGAACCAGCCGTTGAAGTCGACGTCGACCCGCTTGTGCAGCCACCGGGTCGAGCGCAGGTTGCGGGCGCCGAAGTCCCAGTCGTTGAAGACGCCGGGCGCGGACTGCCACCAGAACCGCCACGGCTGCACGACCTCGCCGAAGCTGTGCAGCCGCGCGCGCGAGAACAGGCTGAACATGTGGCCGCCCACGATCGTGGGCCGGCGGGCGAGGTCGCCGAAGGTGACCGCCCGGATGATGCCCTCAGGCTCGCAGATGACGTCGTCGTCCATGCACATGAGGTACGTCGCCGTACCCTTGCGCACCGACTCGAGCTGTCCGCGGGCGTAGCCGCCCGAGCCGCCCAGGTTGCCCTGCTCGATCATCCGCAGGGTCGACCCGAGTGAGGCCTCGGCCTTGGCGAAGTCGGGCGAGTCGACGACCTTCTGGGTGCCCTGCTCCATGACCAGGACCTCGTCGAGGTAGGGCCGGAGCACCTCGTCGCCGCCGATCTGGCCGAGCAGCTTGGCGCAGAAGTCGGGCCGGTTCATGGTCGTGATGGCGATGTCGACGGTGCCGTGCTGCACCCGGTCCTCGGGAACGTCGGCGGTCCACTCGGCCGACTCGACGAGGACGTCCTCCTCGCCGGCCACGACGTCGTACCAGTACCAGCCGCCGTCGACGAAGGGCTTGAGCGGCAGCTCGAAGGTGAAGATGCCCTGCGCCTCCGAGCCGGTGCCCTCGGTCTCCACGCGCTGCGAGCGGCCGTTGGCCATCGACCGGTAGACCGTCACCGCGGCGCCGCGGCCGCGCATCTTGATGGTCAGGGTGACGTCGGTGACGACCGTCCAGCGCCGCCAGTAGCTGGCCGGGAAGGCGTTGAAGTAAGTGCCGAACGACAGCCGCTCGCCGGCCAGGATGCGGAGCGCCGTACGGCTCTCGATCTGGTCGGGGTGGATGCTGGCGCCGGTCGAGATCGACTGGCGCATCGCGGCGTTGTTGAGCTGCTGAGCGCCCCGGTTGGCGCCGACCTCGTACTTGTCGGCATCGAGTACGGCGGCCTCGGGGTCGACGTACAGGCGGAAGACATCGGCGTCCCGGTCGACCGGGAGCACCTGTCGCTGCAAGAGTCTGGTGGTCATTCGTCCACTCCCCCGCTCGTAAGCGGTGCACCCTCGGCGAAGTGCGGCTTGAGCTTGTTGTCGTACATGGAGAGCGCCGAGCCGATCGCCATGTGCATGTCGAGGTACTTGTAGGTCCCGAGCCGGCCGCCGAAGAGAACCATGGGCTCGCGCTTGGCGAGTTCACGGTACTTCAGGAGCGTCCGTCGGTCCTCGGCCGTGTTGATCGGGTAGTACGGCTCGTCGTCCTCCCCCGCTGCGCGGGAGTACTCGTGCACGATCACCGTCTTGCCCGGGAGGTAGGTCCGCTCGGGGTGGAAGTGCTTGAACTCGTGGATCCGGGTCCAGGGCACCTCCTGGTCGTTGTAGTTCATCACCGCGCAGCCCTGGAAGTCGTCGACATCCTTGACCTCGGCCTCGAGGTCGACGGTGCGCCAGGAGAGCCGGCCCTCGGAGTTGCCGAAGTACTCGTCGACCGGGCCGGTGTAGACGATCGGGACCTTGCCCTTGAAATCGTCCTGCACGTCGAAGAAGTCGGTGTTGAGCCGGACCTCGATGTTGGGGTGGTCGGCCATCCTGGTCAGCCAGGCGGTGTAGCCGTCGACCGGGAGGCCCTCGTACTTGTCGCTGAAGTAGCGGTTGTCGAAGTTGTAGCGGACCGGGAGGCGCGTGATGATGTCGGCGCTCAGCTGGGTCGGGTCGGTCTGCCACTGCTTGGCGGTGTAGCCCTTGATGAACGCCTCGTAGAGGGGGCGGCCGATCAGGCTGATCGCCTTCTCCTCGAGGTTCGTCGCGTCCTCGGTGGCGATCTCGCTGGCCTGCTCGGCGATCAGCGCGCGGGCCTCGTCGGGCGAGTGCGCCTTGCCGAAGAACGAGTTGATCAGCGCCAGGTTCATCGGCAGCGAGTAGACCTGGCCGGCGTACTGGCCGAAGACGCGGTGCTGGTAGTTGGTGAACTTGGTGAACCGGTTGACGTACTCCCACACCCGCTCGTTGGAGGTGTGGAACAGGTGCGCGCCGTACACGTGCACCTCGATGCCGGTCTCGGGCTCGCGCTCGCTGTAGGCGTTGCCGCCCAGGTGGTGGCGGCGGTCGAGGACCAGGACCTTGAGGTCCAGGTCGTTCGCGCACCGCTCGGCGATGGTCAGGCCGAAGAAGCCGGAACCGACGACGACGAGGTCCGGCTCGAACGTGGGGCCGTGGTCAGGGTGGGACACGGGGGAAGACTCCTCGAAGTGGCTGCGGCGGTCAGTGTATCGATGACGGGGGTTGACGCATGTGTCGCGCGGAGAAGACGGCGCGGACGACGTTGCCCGCCTCCGCCCGTCCTCCACGCACCGGGCTGAGCAGGACGACGCCGAGAGCGATCAGCCACGGCTTGAGCCGGACCAGCACGTTCTCGCCGTAGCGGAAGTGCACGACGAAGAGGTTGCGGTACATGTAGAACCCCTTCCACGTGTCGAGCGCGTGCTGCTGGTCGAAGTCCAGCTGCCGCACGAGTACGGCGTCGCGCAGCGCCATGATCGGGAAGCCGGCCCGGCGGGCCCGGATCGCGAAGTCCACGTCGTCGTAGAAGATGAAGTACGACGGGTCCGGCAGCCCGATCGCGTCGATCACCTCGCGCCTGACCATGAAGCCCTCGAAGGCGACGTTCTCGATCTCGACCTCGGCCGGCATCTCCTCGCGGGTGGCGTAGGTCGAGTCGACGCTGGCGGTCTTGGGCCGGATCGCCAACGGGTTGCGCAGGTCGAAGCGGATCGCGGCCTTCTCGACCAGCCGGCCCCGGGTGTCCTCGCGGACGGCCATCTGGCACGGGCCCTCATGAGCGACCATCACGGCCAGGAGCTCCGGCGCGGGCACCACGTCGTCGTCCAGCAGCAGGATCCGGTCGTGGCCCGCGTCGTACGCCTGCCGGAGGCCGAGGTGAAAGCCGCCCGCGCCGCCGAGGTTCTGCTCGGTGTGCGTGACGTGCAGCGGCAGGTCGTCCCGCTCGTCGAGCACCTTCGCGGTGTGGTCGCTGCTGGCGTTGTCGATGACGTAGATCGCGTCGGCCGGCCGGGACTGCTTGGCCAGGCCGTCCAGCATGCCGACAAGCAGGTCGGCGCGGTTGTAGGTGACGACGACGATGGCGACCGACTCCTGCTCCGGGTTCATGCCAGGAACCTCCTGTGGCCGGTGAAGTCGTTGCGCAGCCCCGCGCGTACGGCGCCCGCGCTCAGCCTCAGCCGGGCGAGCGACGGCCGGGTGAACGAGTAGAACCACACCGTCTTCACCAGGAACGCGAAGACCGCCAGCCGGCCACGGTACTCACGCAGGTTGACCACGTTGTTGCGGGCCATGCAGTAGTGCTTGAGGTCGCTGGGCGTGTGGTTGTACGTCGTTCTCCCGAACATCATCGGCGTGCCGAGGTCGCCGACGACCGGGTGCAGGAAGTGGGCGCCGACCACGGTGGCGATTCGGGCGCCCGCGCGCTCGGCCCGCAGCCGGAACTCGTGGTCGTCGCCCCAGATGAAGAACTCCTCGCGCACCGGACCGATCCTCTCGATCAGCTCACGGGTGGCCAGTACGCCGTTGAACGGGATCACGATGCCCTCGATGACCCCGTCGACGGCGGCCGCCTCCACGTCCGCCATGTCGTGTACGACGCTGGCCCGGCCGGGCAGCCGGATCGGGAAGGTCAGCCGGCCCGGATCCTGCTCCGCCAGCACGGCCGGACCCCAGAAGTCGTAGCCCTCGCGCTCGAGCAAAGTGTCTAGACAGCCGGGCTCCGGAACGCCGTCGTCGTCCATCAGCCAGATCAGGTCGGCGCCTCTGTCGAGGGCCGTCACCATGCCGGTGTGGAAGCCCCCGGCGCCGCCGGTGTTGGTCGCCAGCTCCACCAGGTGTACGCCGTCGAGTTCCCGCAGGTCGTCGGCCGAACCGTCGGTGGAGGCGTTGTCCACCACGATGATCTCGGCGAGCCGGGGCTCCTGGCGCAGCTCTTTGACCAACCGGTTCAAGAGGTCGCGCCGGTTGTACGTCACGACGACGGCGACGATGCGGGGATCGGGTCGAGCTGAGGAGGCTGGCTCGGGCACGCCGTACACCCTAGGGAAGAAGACTCAACACGCCGAATGCAGGTCGTCGGCCTGGTTGGCGGCGTACCCCTTGTCGTGGTCGCCGTACGAGCCTCCGGTCACCGTGGCCGGGTGCTTGCGCTTGCCCTTGCCCGGCGGCGGCGCGGTGCCCTCGGCCCTGTCGATCGCCTCGGCCACCTTGCGCTTGATCAGCGCGATGTCGGGCTCGGCGGAGTTGATCATGGGCGGCACGAACGACACGGTGGCGATCTTCTGGGACTTGGCCTTCATCGCCAGGTCCATGAAGTTCTGCAGCTCGCTGGCCGGCAGGTTGGTCTCGACCATGCCCGAGGTCGCCTTCGCGATCGACTCGAACTTGGTCACCATCGTCTTCGGGCTGATCTGCTCGAGCATCGCGCTCATCACGCACTTCTGCCGGGCCATCCGCGAGTAGTCGTCCGACCCCTCGCGGGCCCGGGCGAACCAGAGCGTGTCGTGGCCGTCGAGGCGGTGTACGCCGGGCTCGATGTAGCCGGTCACGTCGTCACCCAGGCCACCGACCGGGATCCGGTCGCGCACGTGCAGGGTGACTCCCCCGACGGCGTCGACGAGGTCCTTGAAGCCCTGCAGGTTGACCATCGCCCAGTAGTTGATCTCCAGTCCGGTGATGCCCTCGATGGCGGAGATCTCGGCGTCGACGCCGGGGTTCTTGGAGCCCTTGAAGAGCTTGGTGTGGTCGGCGGCCCAGGTCATCACGCCGTTGAGGTAGCAGCCGTCGCAGTCGAACCCGTGCGGGAACTGCTCGGCCATCGGCGAGCCATTCTTGAACGGGAAGTCCTCCATGTTGCGCGGCAGCCCGAACAGCACGGTGCGGCCGGTGTCGGCGTCGATGCTGGCGATCGTGAGCGAGTCGGGGCGCAGGCCCCAGCGGCCGGCCCCGGAGTCGCCGCCCATGAGCAGCACGTTGTAGCGGCCGTCGGTGGCCTCGGACTTCGTGCCGTCGCCGAACACGGCGATGATGAAGTCGCGCTGGACGTTGATCAGGTGCGCCCCGAAGAGGAGTACGCCGGCCACCGAGAAGCAGAGCAGCCCGTTGAGACCGACGATCGCGAGCCGCTGGTTCTGCTCGAGGCTCAGCGGCTGGCCGAGTCGCCAGGCGTCCATGAACAACGCGGCCCAGCCGACCGCGACCAGGATCAGCACGATCCGGATGACGGCGAGCGGGAACGTGTGGGTGGCCACCCAGAAGGCGAAGCCGTGCCAGGCCAGGCTCAGCAGCACGCAGAACACCACCGTGGTGAAGACGCCGATCGAGATCCGCACGGCGATCCGGCCGATCCGCCGGTTGCCCGCGACCAGCTGCGCCGAGCCCGGAAGGGCCAGCGTCATCAGGACGAGCGTCATCGCGCGCCGGAACCGAATCCGCGAGGCCCGGTCCTGGGCTGCCCGCTTCGGCTTGACTCGGTGTTCGTGCGACCCGGGGGAAGAGACGGGTGGCATCGAGGGTGCCTCTCTGCTGGGGAAGTTGCCCGTCCAGTATCACCAGTCACACCAGCCACAGGCGGGTACGACGCGCCGGGTGACGGTTTCCCCGGGTACCCGGGGAAACCGACGGATGTCAGGAGTTCCAGTCCCTGACCACAGCCAGGACTCCCTGGCCAGTCACTCAGACAAGTTCATCGAGGGACACCCGCTGCTCGGTCTCGCCGACCCGGATGGTGATGGACGCTTCGGCGCCGACCGCGTCGAAGTACGCCTTCAGAGTGGAAAGAAGCATGTCGGGTCGGGCTTCGAGCCGAGAGACGCTGGTCTGGCGGACTCCCATCTTCTCAGCGACCTCTGCCTGAGTGAGTGCCGCAACCTGCCGGATCGTGGCCAGCCCGATCTTGTGCTGACGCTCTACCTGTTCCTGCCTGGCCTCGCGCTCGTCTCGGTCGTCGTCAATACCGGGGAGCGACTCCAGCGTCTCCATCACGTCGTCAACTGGCGCGAAGGCGCTCTCCGTGTCGATCTTGCTCATCTCAACCCCTTCCGTTCTGCCGCTTCCACTCGTCAATCACTTGGTCCGCCCGAGTGCCGACCGAGTCATAGAACACGTCACCCATCGGTGCCTTGTCGTTGGAAAACAGCGCCACGACTACCGCGTCTGATTCAGGGTCGAACCAGCAGATGATCCGCAGTGCCACCTCTGGGTCGTGCGGGTGCGAGAGCCGCCACAAGGGGTGCCGCTTCGACTGCCTCACCCGTTTGAATCGTTGCGTCTCCTCCTCTGGTTCGCCGGTCAGAGACTTGAGGAATCTCAACTGGTCGGGGGCGTACTTCGTGATCTTGATGGCGTACTGGTCGCCGGACCCGGTACTTGGTGGAGACCTCGGCGACCCAGCGTGCAAACTGCTGCGATCGATAGACCTCCACGCATTCAGTATGCGCCTCAAGGCGTACGCCCTCAAGGGCGTAATGCGGGAGAAGGCTCAGCCGGAACGGCGGCCGAGGTCGATCTCGGCCTTCCGACGAACACGAAGTACGCCGACGCCACGTGCAGCTGCCGGCCCGTCGCGTCGTCCCACGGCTGGGCATCGACCCGGACCCCGATCTCCATCGACGACCGGCCCGCCCAGTTGACCTGCGCCGACGTACGCACGATGTCGCCGACGTGCACCGGCTCCAGGAAGGCGACATCGTCCACGGCCGCGGTGACTGCCGGGCCGCCGCTGTGCCGCTGCGCTACCGCGCCGGCCGTGGAGTCGGCGAGCTTGATGATCTCGCCGCCGTGGATGTTGCCGAGGAGGTTCGCCGACTTGTTGTCCATCAGGACCGCCAGCGAGACCCGGGCGTGGGACGGCGGCAGGGCGCCCATCGAGCCAGACATGGCTGCACAGTACGACGCGCGCCCGCTGCGTGAGCGTCACCGGGTGTGCACTCAGTGTGTCCACTGAGTGGGTCCACGGGGCCGCGCGCGGTACCGTCTCCCGCATGTCTGACCGGACACCCCCGCCCAACCGCGGCCCCGAACGGGGTACGCCGGAGTACGACTGGCTCTACGGCAACCGCCGCCAGTCGGCACCCGACGACGCCACCGAGGTGCTGGGGAGCCAGCCACCCAACCAGCCGCCCTTCCAGCCGCACGGCCAGCAACCGCCCCAGCGGCCGGACTCGACGCGGGTGATGCCGACGATGCCGCGACCCGAGGCGGGCGTGACACCGCCCAACCAGACACCGCACCGCACCCCGCCCCCGCCTCCGACGCCGCCATCGTCGGGCGGCGGCGGTTTCGGCATGCCGGGCATCCCGAAGCCACCGCGGCCACACCTGATCCGCCGGTTCTTCCAGCTCAAGCTGCTGCTCGGCCTGCTCATCCCGCTGTGGCTCGTCTACACGCTGGTGACGCCGTTCTGGGCGATGAGCAAGGTCTCCAAGGTCGACGCCTGGCCCGACGGCGACCGCCCCGCGGACCAGCCCGGGACGACGTACCTGCTGGTCGGCAGCGACTCGCGCGCGGGCCTGACCAAGGAGGAGCAGAAGGAGTACCACGCGGGCGGTGACGTGGGGCAGCGCACCGACACGATCATGCTGTTGCACACCGGCGACGGCCCCAACCTGCTGATGTCGATCCCGCGTGACTCGGTCGTCGACATCCCGGGACACGGCAGCACGAAGATCAACGCCGCCTTCTCGTACGGCGGTCCCAAGCTGCTGGTCAAGACGATCGAGAAGAACACCGGCATCCGCATCGACGACTACGTCGAGATCGGCTTCGGCGGCTTCGTCAAGGTCGTCGACGCCGTCGGCGGAGTGGAGATCTGCCCGACCGAGCGGATGAAGGACGCGAAGGCCGACCTGGACATCCAGAAGGGCTGTCAGGACGTCGACGGCGTCACCGCGCTCGCCTACAGCCGCTCCCGGCACACCTCCGCCCTCGGCGACATCGACCGGGCCAAGCACCAGCGCGAGGTCGTGTCGGCGGTCGGCAAGAAGGCGATCTCACCGTGGAGCGTGATCAACCCGATCCGCTGGTGGAAGCTCAACTTCGCGGCCGCCGAGTCGGTGCAGATCAGCGATGGGACCAGCGTGTTCTCGTTCGGGAAGT
>WNGB01010393.1_pt1 | contig 12919 bp, 7 predicted proteins | sample 5400681 | NCBI WGS metagenome assembly WNGB01 (sample SAMN13153367, study PRJNA577476) | soil metagenome | isolation source: 115 cm soil or saprolite under grassland replicate 2 | place: USA:California | collected 2016-06-15 | reverse complement strand
ATCGTCGAGCTCGCCGTCCGCTTCAGCGCCTACAGCGGCCGCTACATGTACCACTGCCACATCCTCGAACACGAGGACCGCGACATGATGCGCCCCATCGTCATCATGCCCGCCGAGCTCCTGCCGTTCATGACCTGACTCGCCCCCAATGAGCGGTCCGCAGGTTGCGTAGCGAAGCGGGGCGGGGCACGCCTCCGGCGCGATGAGCGACGAAGGAATGACATCCCGTTTGCCCAAATGTGGGAATGGCGGCGCAGCCGAAGACTGGTTTTCTGAGATGCGCGCAATAGCGCGCCCGGCCCGCAGGGCCGGCTTCGCGTGCTGACCAGCGCGAACGGCACACCGGCCGGCGCCCAGAAGTACGCGGTCGCCTGCGTACCCATGCACCCACCGCGCCTTCGATTGGGATGGTCGGACTGCTGTAGTCGGTCACGGCACCCGGCTATCCCAGCAGAGCGCGCGTGGCCTGGTGGTACACCGCCTGCACAACAGAGATCGTCGCAAGCTCGATGCATTCGTCGGTGCCGTGGAGGCCGCGGTAGCGAACGCCGAACCCAGCCGTCGCGTCGATGCCCAGGCTGGCCAGGTAGCAGCCGATGTTGGACGGGCCGGCCACCTTGGGCTGGGGTGGCGACCCGAGGTGGTGGGCTGCCGCCTTGAGCAACGCAATTCGCACCGGGGACGACTCCGGCAGCCGGTACGGCGGCCAACTCTCCTCGTAGCGGATCTCGGTCGGCCCGACCGCCGGCCAACGGCGGTCGACCGCCGCAGCCAGCCGCTCCAGCAACCCTCGTGCGGCGTACTGCCCGAAGCTCGGTGTTAGGCGCACGTCGACATGGACCTCGCAGCGGTCGGGGACGATTGAGTACCCCTCGCCGCCGTGGACGGCGGTCACCGTCAGCTTCGCGGGCAGCCCCAGGGTGGGGTCTGGCGGCGCCGGCTCTCGATAGCGCCGCAACGCGCGGACCAGCAGGGCTGCCTTCTCGACGGCGTTGCTCTCGGCGGTCGGATCGTTGCTACCCGTGTGGGTGGCCTGCCCGCGAACGGTGAGCGCTGCACGCAGGAACCCACGGCCACCGACGACCACCTTGGACAGGCTGGGGTAGCCGATCATCACGCCCGCGACGTCGGTCGGGGCGTCGGGGCCGGCGAAGTAGCGCTTCGCGCCGCCGAAGCGGCCGGTGTGTTCGTCGGCGTCGTACAGCAGCGTCAGCGTGCCGTGCAGCGCGTCGGCCTCCATGCGAAGCCGGGCGGCGACGTGGGCGAAGATCGCCACGGCGGCCTTGGAGTCGGCCGCGCCTCGACCGTACAGCCAGCCGTCCTCGATCACGCCCGCCAGGGGCGGGTGCCGCCAGGCGGCTTCGTCCCCCAGCGGCGCGGTGTCGATGCAGGCGTCCAGGACGTAGCGGGGACCAGGGTGGCGGCCCGCTACGTCGCATGCGAGCCCAAGCAGGTCACCCCTCGGGCTGGTGAGCTGCCGCGGTGCCATCCCCTGCTCGCGAAGCCAGCCGTCGATGAGCTCGATGATCGGCTCGTAGGCGTCGATGCCCGCGCGGCTCGGCACCCTGACGAGCTGCTGAATCAGGCCCGTCACGCTCTGCGCGTCCTCGGCCGCGCCGGCACGGATGGCGGCGACCGTGGCCGGCGAGAAGGAGGCGCCGCCGGCGCTCCCCCGGCGCGTGGACACGCTCACCGCAGGACGGGGAGCTGCTGGACGGCGTCGGGGTCCTCGAGCCGCTGCGTGCCGGCGTAGAGCGCCCTCGCGTGCTGGATGAAGCCCTGGGCGTCCCGAGGGTCCTCGAACACGATGCCGGTGTCGAAGTTGCCGACGGTGGTGGTGGACGGCAGCGCGACCACGGCTGCCTGCTCGGACGCCACGAAGAAGCGCTCGGGCTCGCGCATCGGATCGTCCACCATGCCCATGTAGAGGGTCTGCAGGCCGTACTCGCGGTCGTCAGGGTCGCGGATCTTGAGCAGGCGAAGCAGATGGTCCTTGAACACCTGGCGGTGTGGGGGGCCGATCAGCAGCCGGTAGTGGACCAGCCTTGGCCGCTCCCGCACCGCTTCCTCGATCGCTTCCAGGTAGCGCACTTCGCGCGACCGTGAGCCGATCGCCACGAGGCATTCGCGGGCGTCGCGGACGACGGCCATCATCGCGGCGTTCAGCTCGTCGAACGTCGTGACCAGCCGGACCCGCTCCCGCGCGGGGACCTCGTACACCAGCTCGTAGCGGTCGGCGGCCATGACGTCGTCGGAGATCGCCACAGGCCGACCGTCGCTCCCCCAAGCGGTTCTGGCGATCAGCACGACGGGCGTGCCCGGGCCCAGGTCGAGGCTGCGCGCCTCGGCCGGCCGTGGCATGCGCGTCGCGACTCGTTCGGTGAAGCGCTCCAGGCGATGCCCGAGTCGTTCCAGGTGGGCGAAGACCTCCTGGCCGCTGACGTCCTTGTGCTCGACGGCAGTTCCGCGCGCCAGCTCCAAGGGAAGGTAGGTCGTGCTGACCTCCAGGGTCCGCTCGCTGTCGAAGGTCCGCTCACGCCGGACCAGGACGGCGGTGCCCTCGCGTAGACCGAGTCGAGCGGCGACCTCGACCGTCGCTCTGGCCTTCCCGACGGTCACCTCAACCTCGACGTCCTGCTCGGTGCCCTCCTGCTGCGCGGAACCCGCGTCCTCCTGCCACCGCTCTGCGGAGAGCAGCTCGTTTGCCGACCGAAGGACGGGCGCCCGAGCGCGGACGAACACGCCGCGGCCTCGCTCGGAGTCCAGCAGCCCTTCGCTTTTCAACTCGGCGATGGCCTTGCGAACGGTCTGGCGCGCGGCCCCGTACGTTGCCATTAGGTCGTGCTCGGATGGCAGCCGCGCTCCAGGCCGTAGCGCCTCGCTCAGGATCTGGTCGCGGAGCTCGTCAGCGATCTGCAGGTAGAGCGGCCAGTTGCTCCTGCGGCTGATCGGTGTCATTGAGGAACTCCACGTATAGGCGCTGCACTAGAGCTTATCTGCAAAGGCTACCTGTGCGTACAACAATTGCCGCTCAGCAGGCCCTAATTAGGGGTTTTGGGACAGGTTTCGGGACAGCCGACGGGCACGCTTGGCACGGTGAGGCGTGGCGCCTGCGGGGCGTGGCTGGTCAGGTGTGGTGTCGGAGGGGGGACTTGAACCCCCACCCCCTTGCCGGGGACTAGGCCCTCAATTATCCCCGGACGATCCCAACGGGTCTCACCCGGTCCCCCACCATCCCACCTGAGCTGCGGGTTCGTGCCTAGCTCGTGCCAGGCCGTCCCGCCCCGTTTCACCCGCTGACGGCGCGTCCCGCTGTCAAATCCGCTGTCATCCGGGGTCCTCCCTGCTCCCTCGGCCGTTCGTGAAGCGGCCCCGAGGGCGGATGCGACCCGCCCTGGGGCCATGCAACCCCGAGGGAGTCACCCCGAGATGCAGCCTGATCCTAGCAACGCGGCTGCCCCGGTTCGACCGGCAGCCAAGCTCTGCCGCGACTGCGGCGAGCTCCGGCCGGCCAGCGCCTTCTACCGGCGCGGCGACGGCCACCTGTCCACCTACTGCAAGGTCCACCAGCGCGAGCGCTCGCGGGCCTCCTATCTTCGACGCCGCCAGAATCCCGACGGGCTGGCACGGATGCGCGCGGTCGAGCGGGCCCGGAAGGCAGCCTCACGCGCTCGGCTTCGCGGCGTCGATCCCGGCCGCGAGATGCGGCTGGCCAGGTCCCGTGTGGCGGCCGCCCGGCGCCTGATCGCCGCCCACCTCGACGAGTACCGGGCGCTCCTTGAGGCCGAGCGCGGCCAGCCTGGCGCCGACGCATCGTCGGGGGGTGGTTCGAATGTGGCATGACTCGTGGCCACCCCTTCCCCCTGGTGGGCATCGCCCACCGGACGCGCCGCCATTCACCAGCCCCGGCGACCAACTCCTCGCGCTCGGCCTCGGCGCGACCGCCGGCGCCGGCGCGCTGGTGTGGGCCAGCGGGCAACTCGCGGGCCTCGCCTTCGGCCACACCTGGCTAGACGTCTCCCCCGCCGACGTCGCCCACGTCCTCTGGCACCTGCCCCACCACTGGAGCGACCCGCAGCTCGCCTGGCCGGCCGAGATGCGCGGGCCGCTACCCGGCCCCGCCGGCATGTACGGCTCGTTCGCCGGCTTGGTCGGCGGCATCTCCGGGGGGACCGCCGCGGTGCTACGCCACCTACCGGGCCGGGCCGCCGGCCACCGCCCCGGCTACCCACGGCCGACCAAGCATGCCGGCGCGGTGTGGGCGGGCAACCGGGAGCTGCGGCTGCTGACCGTCCGCGAGCCCGAACCCGGCCGGGTCATCCTGGGCCGCACCCCCGGCCTGCTGGGGCGGCTGCTGGCGGCCGAGGACTGCCACTCGGTCCTGGTCTTCGGGCCGACCGGCAGCTACAAGACCTCCGCCCTGGTCATCCCCGCGGTCCTCGAATGGACCGGGCCGCTGCTGGCCACCTCGGTGAAGCCGGACCTGCTGCGGGCGACCATGGCGCACCGGGCACGGCTGGGCCAGGTGGTGGTGATCGACCCGCTCGGCGCGTCGGGGATGAGGGCGGCCAAGTGGTCGCCGCTGGCGTCGTGCACGACGTGGGCGGGCGCCCAGCAGACCGCCGTGCAACTGGCCAACGCGATCGAGCAGACCCCCACCGAAGAGCAACGCCCCGAGCATCGGTTCTGGAAGACCATGGGCACCAAGTTCCTCGCCCCCATCCTGTTCGCCGCCGCGGTCAAGGGCCTCGGCATGGCCGAGGTGCTCCACTGGCTGGACTCCCGCGAGGACGACCAGATCAAGAACATCCTCGACGCGGCGGGCGTGCCGGCGGCCCTGGATGCCTGGGAGTCCAGCCAGTACCGCACCGACCGGGCGGTGGACTCCCTGTATGCGACCGCCGAGGAGGTCCTGCACGTCTACGCCAACCAGCGCGTGGCCACCTCCACCGAGGGCCACGACCTGGACCTCGACCACTTCCTGTCGGGGGACAACACGATCTACCTGTACGCGCCGGCCCACCAGCAGCGGCTGCTGCGGCCGTTGTTCGAGACGATCACCCAGCAGGTGGTGGCCGCCGCCCAGGAGAAGGCCGCCCTGGCCTCAGACGGCATGCTGTCGCCCAGATTGGGGCTGTTCCTGGATGAGGCGGGCAACTGCGCCGCTTTGAGTGACCTGGACGTGCTGGCGACCACCGCGCGGGGGCAGGGCATCCAGCTGGTCACCGTCTGGCACGACAAGAGCCAGCTCGAAGCCAGGTACGGGACCAAGGCGTCCACGATCCTCAACAACCACCGTGCCAAGCTGTTCCTGTCCGGCCTGGCCGACCTCTCCGCGTTGGAGCTTGGCGCGAGGCTGATCGGCGACCAGGCGCTGACCGACCGCAACCGGTCGATGGGCTCCGACGGCCGCCACTCCCTCAACGAGTCCACCAGCTACCGGCCGTTGCTGCCGGTGGAGGACCTGCGGCGGCTGCGGCCCGGGGAGGGGGTGCTGCTGTACGGGCACCTGCGCCCCATCCCGATCCGGTTGCGCCCCTACTACACCCCGCGGGAGGAGGCCCGCCGCGACCGGGCCGAGCAGCGCGCGGCCCGGCGGGTGGCGCGGGCGCAGCGGCGCCTTGGCCGCAAGACCGAACGCGCCTTCACCCGGATGCAACGCCGCAGGTTGCGCGAGCAGGGCCAGGCCACCGCGGCGCGCGTGGTGTGGCCGCAGCGGGAAAGGGGCCGGCGATGACCCCCACGCCCGACCCCACCATCCCGACCCCGATCCAGGAGCAGGAAGGGCCGAGTGACCCTCGGCCAGCGTGGGAGCGGATCGCCTACACCTGGCTTGAGCGCGAGGTCGACGCCGGCCAGCCGGTCGACCCGGCCACCCTGGCCCGCGAGGTGAGCGTAGCGCCGGACCTGGCCCGCGACCTGGTGCGGGTACTGCGCGCTCACCACCAGCACGACCCGGGCCTCGGAGAGCTGCGGGCGAGGCTGGTGCGCGACCGGATCACCGACGCCTACCTGCGGCGGGAGCTGCACGGCGACCAGCGGCTTGATCCCGCCGAGCTGGCGGCCGAGGTCGGCACCTCGCCGGCGGTGGCCCGCCAATGGCTGGCGGGGCTGCGCGTCCAGCACGAAAGCCCGCAGGGCCTGGACGCGGTCAGCGAGCCAGTCAGCCATGGCCGCCCCACGCCTGGGCAGCTTGCGGGGTTGCAGGCGCACTTCGCCGCCGGCGGCCACCAGCAGGCCGCGGTCACCGGCCGCCCCGCCGACCCCGAGCAGATGGCGGCCGAGGTGGAACGCCACTACTGGACCCGGGAGGCCCGCAGCGGCGAGCGGCTGCGCGCGCTCCAACTCGCCCGGGAGGTCGGCGGCGACCAGCGGCAGATCAGCCAGCAGCTCGCCGAGCTGCGCGCCGGACCGGCGACCGCCGGCGAGCGCATCCAGCAGCTCTGGCACGCCCAGCAGCAGGACCCGACGGCCCGGCCGCCCAGCTCCAGCCAGCTCGCCTGGCGGCTGGGGGTGTCCGACAGCTACGTGCGGCACGTCACCTGGCAGCTCCGCACCCGCTCCGGGCAGGCATCCCTGGCCGAACGGCTTGCGGCCACCCACCAGCAGCTCGCCAGCCCACCACCGCGGGTCCAGCGGGCCGACGGGGAGCGGGACTGGCGCCTGGACGCCGCCTGCCGGGAGGTCGACCCCGAGCTGTTCTTCCCCGAGACTGGCCAGATCCCCCAGGCCGCGGCGGCCAAGGCGGTCTGCGCCGGCTGCGCGGTCCGAGGGCCGTGCCTGGAGGCCGCGTTGCACGGCCCACAAGCCCGCGACGACCACACCGGCATCTTCGCCGGCACCACCGCCCGCCAGCGCGTGGCCCTGCGCGGCCGCCCCGCGATGGCGCAGGGCACCCGGTTCGTTCACGACCGCACCGCCGCCGAGGAGGCGCTTGCATTGGCCAACCAGAAGAGCATCGACCAGGCCGCCCGCGAGCTGGGGGTGTCCAAGCAGGCGCTGCGGCGCGCCTTCGACCACCACGGCCTGCCCCAGCCGCAGGTGTTCCAGGGCGGCCCGCGCCGCACGCGGTTCTACGACGACCGCCAAGCCGCCGAGCAGGCGTGGCGGCGCGCGGCCGAGGTCGGGATCAACCAGACCCGCAAGGAACTCGGCGTCTCCGACCGGGCGCTGCGCAACGCCTGGCAGCGCCACGGCCTCGGCCTGCCACCCCGCCCCACCACCCGGCAGCCGGCCGGGCGGCTGGACGCGGCGTTTGTGGCGCTCAACCGCAAGCTGCTCCCGGTCCGGGCACACTCGGACCAGGAGCTGGCCGCGCGGGTGCGCCGCGCCGAGGAGTACGCCGCCCTGGGCGCCGAGGTGGTGGTGGAGATGGGCAGCGAGAGCTACGGCAAGCGCCCGGCCGCCCGCGCGTGGGCGATCACTCGCCGCGCCCAACGCGCCAGTCACCGCGCCAGCGACCGCCACGGCCGAGGGGAGCGCCGCCAGGCCGACCGTGCCAGCCGCACCGACCGGACCAGCCGAGCACGCGCGCAGGTCCAGGAGCGAGAGGTGACCGCGACGCCCGCTGACCCGCCGCCCATACCCGCAGGCCCCGGCGACTGGCGGTGGTAGCTGGGGGGACGCGCCGTCGGCGGGTGCTGCTTCGCTGGCAAGCTCCGCAGCCCTGCCGGCCCGGCCTGGCCCAGAGTGGTCGGGGCGGTTGGACCTACGATAGTCCCGACGCTGGTCCTACGCGCGCCAGCGGTGTACCCCTTGCCGGCTGGGTGGCGGATCACCGCTAGTCATGCCCCTCGGGGAGTGGAGCGGCCGCGCCGGAAGGAGCGCTTCGCGCGATTGACTCAACGGCGCGTCCGCGCCTTGTGGCGGACCTACGGTCCGCGCCGACTTCGGCGGCTGTTCGAGCCTGCCCTGGTGGCGACTCTCGGTGGCGTGGCCCAACGAGGGGCGACGGTGACAGCCAACACAGATCGTGACCCTGAACAACCAGTCAGCCTCAACGAACGGTCCGGCGGCAGTGCCGCAGAACAAACAGCGTGACCTCATCGCCACCTCTTCTCTGCCGATAGCTATCTCGGCGAGCCGGCGCCCGCGCCTGCCCGCACAGCAACCCTTCGACTGAGCGAAGCGGTCGGTTTGCTCCGATGACGCAAACTCTGGCAGTTCGTACCTTAGATCCGAGCGCTGGTCAACGCCGCGCAGCGGACGTGCGGTCCCGACGGCCCGAGAAAGGTGGAGATTTGGCTACCGGCTCCCAAACCGGTAGGTTTCGCCCATTACCGACCGCGGTTGACTGCGCCGCGGCGGGTAGCGCAGCGATACCTTCCGCCCCATGGGCACGAAGACGGCAGAAAGGGCCGCCTCCGCGATTCTCCGAGGTGATCCATGACCATCTCCGTCAACGAGCAAGTCGCAGGGCACAAGGTCACCGTCAGGCCCGCGCCACCAGCCGGGAGTGGCCGACGCAGCGCCAGCTGTGAGTGCGGCTGGAAGTCTCGGACCGGCAGCACCGAACAGGTCATGCCCGAGATACGGACGCACCTGGACTCGACCACAAGAGCTGACAAAGGCTAGAGCGCACGGCCGACAGCGCCCTCTGGGAGTGATGCGGTCGCGCCGCAAGGTGCGCTTGGCGCGATTGATCGGCGCGTCCGCGCCTTCGGGCGGACCTTCGGTCCACGCCGCCCGGCTCGCCGCCCGGGGTGGTGCCGGATGATTGCTGGTTCCTGGCGAACCGCTGGACCGCGCGTGGGTGGCCCGGGGCGCGCCGCTGCGCCCGGCCCGCAGCGACGCCGACGCGTCTCACCCGCTGCAGGACTGGTGCGCAGCGAGCTGCCCCGGCAGGGCCACAGGCTGGCCGACAGCCGCGACTAGGCGGTGGTGGCCATCTGCTTGGGTGTGAGGGGCTGTTGGGTGTGGAGCAGGGCGGCGAGCTGCTGGTCGTCGAGGGGTTTGGCGAAGTAGTAGCCCTGGCCGTGCTGGCAGCCCAGCTCGTGGAGCCGCTGCAGCTGGTCGAGCTGCTCGATCCCTTCGGCGACGGTGGCCAGGCCGAAGGTGGTGGCCAGGTTGATGATGGCCTGGGCGAGCGCGGCGGCGTCGGGGCTGCTGGCGACCTCGTCCACGAATGCCTTGTCGATCTTGAGGACGTCGACCGGTAGGCGGCGCAGGTAGGCGAGGGAGGAGTAGCCGGTGCCGAAGTCGTCGATCGCCAACCGCACGCCCAGGCCATCCAGCTCGGCCAGGGTGATCGCGGTGGTGTCGACGTTGGCGATCAGCAGGCTCTCGGTCAGCTCCAGGGTCAGGTGGCGGGCCTCCAGGCCAGTAGTGGCCAGGGTCTGGGCGACCTGGGCGGCTAGGTGGGGCTGGGCGAGCTGGACCGCGGACAGGTTGACGCTGATGCTCAGCTGTTCGCAGCCGGGGATGGCGGCCTGCCAGGAGCGGGTCTGCTGGCAGGCGTGGTGCAGCACCCAGGCGCCGATCGTCACCAGCAGGCCGGTCTCCTCGGCCAGGGAGATGAAGCTGCCCGGGGCCAGCAGCCCGCGGGTGGGGTGCTGCCAGCGGACCAGGGCCTCCAGGCCGCTGATCCGGCCGCTGTGCAGGTCAACGATCGGCTGGTAGCGCAGGCGGAACTGGTCGCGGTCCAGGGCGTGGCGCAGGTCGGTTTCCAGCTCGGCGCGGTCCATCACCGCGGCGCGCATGCTGGGGTCGAAGATCCGAGAGCTGCTGCCGCCTTCCACCTTGGCCTGGTACATGGCCACGTCGGCGTCGCGGACCAGGTCGCCGGGTTGGGCGCCCGATGCGGCGATGGCGATGCCGACGCTGGCGCGGACCTGGATGTCGCGGCTTGCCACGCTGATCGGCGCGGCCAGCGCCTGCAAGAGCCGTTGGGTGGCGGCGACCGCGTCGGCGGGGCCGCTGGCGTCCTCGACCAGGACGACGAACTCGTCGCCGCCGAGCCTGGCGATGGTGTCGGCAGGCCGCACGGTGGTGCGCAGCCGCTCGGCGACCAAGGCGAGCAGCTGGTCGCCGACCTGGTGGCCGAGGGTGTCGTTGACGGTCTTGAAGCCGTCCAGGTCCAAAAGAAGCACCGCCAGCAGCCCGTCGTGGCGGTCCAGGCGGGCCAGGGCGTGCTCCAGCCGGTCATAGAACAGCGCCCGGTTGGCCAGGTCGGTGAGCGGGTCGTGCAGTGCCTGGTGGCGCAGCTGCTCAGCCAGGCGCTTGCGGTCGGTGATGTCGGCGGCCACGCCGATCATGCCGGCCGGCTCGCCGCTGGGGGTCTGCAATGGCGCGGTCGACAGCTCCACCTCGATGGGGGTGCCGTCGCGGCGGTGCTGGCGCAGCTCCAGGTGGGCGGTGGCGTGGCCCTGGCCGCGGGCGGCGGTGGGTTGGACCGCTGGCCAGCCCGGCTCCAGGCTGGCCGGGTGGGGCTGGCCCAGGACCTCCTCGGGCTGCCAGCCGTAGATGCGCTCGGCGGCCGGGTTCCACAGCTGCACCCGGCTGTCGCGGTCCAGCTCGACGATGGCGACCGGGGAGGCGTCGATGATCGCGGCGAGTCGGTGCAGCAGCCGCGCCCGCTCGGCCTGGGTGGCAGCCTGGCCGGCGAGGCTGCGCATGCGCAGCAGGGTCAGCCCAAACAGCAGCGCCGACGCTCCCGCGATCACCGGCCCGTCGATCGCCTCGCCCAGCACGCTCTGCACCAACAGCACGGCCGGGGCGACCAGCGCGGCCGCGGCGAGGGCGGCCAGCCGCGCCCGCGACAGCCGGGCGGCTACCGGCTGGCCCGGCTCCGACAGCGCCCGCATCGACGGGTGCAACGCGGCCGCCCCCCAGCCGACATACGACAGCAGCCAACCCGCGTCCAGCAGCTGCCCGGTCTGGTAGGTGCCGTGCAGCACCGCCAGCGCGTACCAGCCGTCGGCGCCCAGCAGCACGAGCAGGCTGGCCAGCAGCAGCCAGTAGGCGGGGGGGCGGGCGCCGCCGCTGATCGCCAGCCGGGCCGCGACCGCCACCACCAGCAGATCCATCACCGGGTAGGCCAGCGACACCAGCCGCACCGCCAGCGACAGCTCAGCCGTGCGCACATACGGCCCCAGCACAAACACCCAGGCCAGCAGCCCGATTCCAGTGGTGATGATCAGCGCATCCAGCAGCCCGTCGCGGTCCCGGCCGGGGCTGCGGCGGCGTAGCAGCAGCAGCAACCCGGCCACAAACAACGGGTAATGGGCCAGGTACAGGCCGTCGGCGGGCGCCGGGAAGCGCACGTCATGGAGCAACTCGTGGTAGGTGTAGAAGGTCACGTCGGCGGCGAAGTAGAGCAGCTGCGCGGCGGCGAACAGCAGCCACGGCAGCCGCATCGCCGGCCGGTGCCAGCGCACCCCGACCACGATCGCCACCACCGTCGCCGCGCTTAACAGCTCATAGCAGCCAATCCGGCTCGCCAGCGGCGCCCCGCGCACCATGACGGGCAGCACCCAGGCCGCCAGGCTGATCAGCAGGCCGATGATCAGGTAGCCCCGCCAGGCATGTGTTCGCATGCTGGCTGTATCGGATGATCACGCGTCAGCCTGAGCCACGCCCAGCAATCCACCGAGGCCGCTTGCCGATCCATCCCATGCCACCAGTTGCCCCAGCACAACGCCACGAAGTCGCCTGCACGGGCTGCCTTGCTGCCCGAGCGGGAGGTGATCGAGCGCGAGCAATCGTGTGCTTGCTCCGCCTGACTGCGCGATGAAGCCCAGATTTCAGCCACCTTGCTGTACCTGCTCGTACTCGACGGTCGGCTTTCGCACCGGCTTGCTTCCCGGGCCGTCCCCAGGTTCCGGCGGACTCTGCCTACGGATCTGACGGTTGGGGGTTCGAATCCCTCGGGTCCACCGAAAAGCCCTACTTCAAGGCAAGCGCTAAGTCCGGCCTGGTGCCTGCCGATCTTGACTGGCATGAGCGCGACCAGCGGCGCTGTGGCCAGGGCTGCGCGCGCGGCCCGCGGGGCGCTGCCACACGGACAGCTCCTCACCCCGGAGGTCTGGGCGCGACGCCACCGCGGCATCGTGGTGCTGCTGTGGCTGCACACGGCCGCCCTGGCCGCGTTCGGGGTCGCCCGCGGCAAGGGCCTGGCCCACAGCGTGTCCGAGGCGGCGGTGGTGGCGGTGTTCGCGCTCCTGGCCGCCCACCCGGCCGTCGGCCGGCGAGCCCGGTCGGCGGCGGCCGTGCTCGGCCTGGTCACCTCCTCGGCGATCCTGGTCCACCTGTCCGGCGGCGTGATCGAGATGCACTTCCACTTCTTCGTGATGATCGGGGTCATCACCCTCTACCAGGACTGGCTGCCGTTCGGGCTCGCCCTCGGCTACGTCGTCATCCACCACGGCCTGCTCGGCACGCTGCGCCCCATCGAGGTGTACAACCACCCGGCGGCCTGGCAGCAGCCGTGGACGTGGGCGCTGATCCACGGCGGGTTCGTGCTGGCCGCAAGCGTCGCCTACCTGGTCACCTGGCGGCTCAGCGAGACCCAGGCCACCGAGATCAGCCGGCTGGTCAGCCGGCTGCAGGGACTGGCCCGCACCGACCCGCTCACCGGCATCCCCAACCGGCGGGTCTGGGACGAGGAACTCCCCCGCGAGCTGGACCGGGCCCGCCGGATGGGCACGGCGCTGTGTGTGGCCATGATCGACCTGGACCACTTCAAGGCCTACAACGACCAGTTCGGCCACCAGGCCGGCGACCGCGTGCTCAAGGAGGCCGCCAGCGCCTGGCGGACGCAGGTGCGCCCCACCGACTTGCTGGCCGCTACGGCGGCGAGGAGTTCGTGCTGCTCCTGCCGACCTGTGCGCTTGGTGACGCGATCCAGATCATCGAGCGGCTACGGGCCGCCACCCCGCTGGTCACCTGCTCGATCGGGGTGGCCTCCTGGGACTTTCGTGAA
>WNGB01010389.1_pt1 | contig 12920 bp, 14 predicted proteins | sample 5400681 | NCBI WGS metagenome assembly WNGB01 (sample SAMN13153367, study PRJNA577476) | soil metagenome | isolation source: 115 cm soil or saprolite under grassland replicate 2 | place: USA:California | collected 2016-06-15 | reverse complement strand
TCTGATGAAAGTGGCCGCTTTTGATATCCGTCAACGGCATCACGCCGCAGTGATGCCAAAGACTAATTCATAGGGGCGATCGCCTTTGAGGCGACCCCACTCATCAAGCCACCGACTTTGTCGGTGGTGTCTGACTCTTGAACGATTGGCCGCGACGATGACCTATAGCGCCTCCGCTAACACGCGTATTCCCATCTTCGAGGAGAAGTAGTTCCGACAATCTTGTCGCGCACGCGTTCTCAAATGACGGAGAAGCTGCTGAAAATCTCCGGTGTGCGCGAAATCAGTCAGGCCGGAGCGTAAGAATCGCTTGATACTTTGGCGCTTTCATCCGGCAGCCAGAGCCAGGATCCCAAGCAACATTATCACCGAAGCAATCCATCTTCTGGCGCTTTGGCCCTCTCCCAACAGCTTTGAGCCGAAAGCTACCCCAATCAGAATGCTCAGTTCGCGCGCGGGAGCGACGTAGCTCACCGGAGTGAAGATCATGGCAGTCAAGAATAGTAGGCGTACTGTCACTTTGTGGGACTACGCCAAAACACACGGGCGATTAAAAGCGAGCGCCGGGACAGGGAAAGGGAGTTCTGCCCTGGCGCTTCCGTTCAAGTCTCGACGCTGAGCGTTCGCAGCCCGGCCACCTTGCCCGAGTCGTCTTTTCCCAACACAAAGATTTGTATCTGGATCTCGCCGACTCGGAAGCCCTCAAGATTCCGCAGTTCTCTGGTCATCGCATTTTGGAGAGCCGCCACTTGATCTTCGCGGTCTTCATTGCCGGGCCGTAAATCTCTGAAGAATTTTTCGGGCGCGAGCTTTTCCACGGGCGCCTCCGGGTTTTCTCCGAATCGACGAGCCGCATAATGTCGGCGATGGGGTTAGCTCCGTGGTGATATCGATCAAATCAATGGAGGGACTGCCGGCGCGGGCTGAGATCAATGTGCGTTATTGCAGAGCCACGCGCCGTCGACGTGATCTCGAGTCATCAATTCGAAGAAGAGATCGGCGCCGCATCATCGGAGAATGGGCTCTTCATCGCCAAGGTGGAATTTTCGGTACGGACAACAGTTCAGAACTCGTCCACTTCGACGCGCATGGCAAGCTGCTGGAGCGATTTCCCGCCGGCAGCGCTGAACCGCATATCTTCAATGACCTCGTTCTTCGCAACTCACAAGAAATCTATCTGACCGACACTCTGGCCAACCAGGTGTACAATTTCGGGCGGAAGTCGCATAGCTTCACGCCATTGACGTTTCCACGCCCTTTGTTCCGTCCCAATGGAATTGCGCTGTCGGACGCAGGAAACTCGCTTTATGTGGCAGACGCATTTGGCGTAATCCTCGTAAACCTCCTGGACGACACGGCGCACGAAGTGAATCCAGGTCGAGGCGCCACGCTGGCCGGAATTGATGGCCTGTATTGGTACAAAGGCGGGCTGCTGGCGGTGCAGTATGGCGCCGGCTCACATCGTGTGGCGCGCTTTCGTCTATCATCAGACAGTCTGCAGGTCACTTCTACTGAAATCCTCGAATACCGCACTCCGTTGGCGAGTTTTCCCACGACCGGCGCCGTTGCCGGAGAAAATTTCTATTTCATCGCAAACACTGGGATCGGCAACTTAAAGGACAACAAGATCGTTGATCCGAAGAAGCTCGAACCTGTTCACATTGCCATTGTGCCCTTAGATCAGTAACAAGATCATCGTTAGGAGGATTATGAATCCAAGAATATTGTCACTTTCTGTCGTCCTATTCGTCGTGGCATCGGTCGTCGCTCAAGTTCGACAGCAACCTCCAACCCCGGCCCAAGCTGTCAAGGGTAATTTTGCCTCGATCAATCGTCGGGTGCTTGAAATGGCCCGGGATTTTCCGGAGAACAAGTACAATTACAGGCCTAACAAAGATGTCCGATCCTTCGCAGAAGTAATCGTGCATATCATTTCCGGCAATGTCTACGCATCCAAGGCCGGGCGCGGCGAGCAAGTCACTTGGGACGAACTCGATCCTAAGAATTACAAGACGAAGGTGGAGATTGTCCCCGCGCTCGAGAAATCTATCGAAGAGGCTGCCAGCGTCTTGAACACTCTCCCGGAAGAACACTTCACGAAGACGCTGGCTCCTTGGATGGACATCATTGAACATGCGGCCGAGCACTACGGACAGTTGGTCGTCTATTACCGCGCTAAGTCGTCGCGTCAAAATAAGTTGTCTGATTTTATCTCCTCCGAAAATCAACCACGAAGAAACGAAGAGCACGAAGGTTTTTTCTGATCTTTCTTCGTGTTCTTCGTTTCTTCGTGGTTGATTTTCATTCTTTTCTCCCGCGTCGCCCATTGCGACATGAACGACTCCTGCGGAAAACGTACCGTAGGTTGTCCAACCTGCGGAGGCTTGGTTATCGAAGCGTTCAGTTACCACCAAGTGGCTCGATGATGAAGCCTCCGCAGGTTGGACAACCTACGGTACATCGCGCGCCGCCTTTTCATTGTTTCAGGATGTCGTTGCAATCAGTCAACTTATTTTGACGCGACGCCTAAGGGGTTGACGCCGCCAGCCTCACGCCCGAAGGACAAATCCATGGCTGCCCCGGTCTCCACGTCAAGTATTGTGTTTGCGCAGGCTCCTGACTCTGATGAGTGATGACACGCGCAGAGACAAAAATCTGATAACCGCTATAGCTCCGTTTCTCTCAGTTCGAAGGGGCGCGCGGACGATTGAATTCTACAAGGCGGCGTTCGGAGCCGACGAGGTGTTCCGCCTTGAGAGCGATGCCGGTCACGTTACCGCCCAGTAACAAAGCTTCTCGAAATCGCGCCCGCGGCCTGATCACTCTGATCGTCCCGACGGCGCCATTAAAACCAAGGAGATAATAGAGTTCATGCGATCAAGCATAACGACTACCGCCGCCGCACTACTGTCTTTATTATTATTCTTCTTTCCCACACAGTCGGCTCAAACAAGACAAGCCCCGGACTTGAAGCCTCTGGCAATCACTCATGTGACCGTGATCGATGCGACCGGCGCGGCAGCCAGGCCCGACATGACCGTAATCATTGCCGGTGATCGTATCACAGCGATTGGGAGCAGCAGGAAAGTCAAAGCGCCGAAAGGCTCCCAAGTGATCGACGCCACGGGCAAGTTCTTGATACCCGGCCTATGGGATATGCATGTCCATTTGGGCAGCAACGATCTGCTCCTCCCTTTTTACGTCGCTAATGGCGTCACCGGCGTTCGCAGCATGTCCGACTCGGTTGAGAACATCTCGAAGTTTCGGCGCCAGGTCTCTGCGGGTGAACTTATAGGGCCACGAATCGTCGCCACTGCCGGTCCGATTGTGGACGGTCCCAACCCGCTTTGGGAAGGTTCGATTATCGCAAGTACGGAAGCCGAAGGGCGGCAAGCAATAAATCAGGCCAAGGCGCTGGGCGCGGAGTTCATCAAAGTATATGAGGTGCTGACCCGTGCGGCGTACTTCGGGATCGCCGGCGAGGCGCGCAGGCAGGGGATTGCTTTTGCAGGGCATGTGCCGAGGGCGGTCAGCGTCGCTGAGGCGTCTGACGCCGGTCAAGCAAGTATAGAACATATGCTTGGTATTCCGCTCGCCTGTTCGAGCAGAGAAACAGAGATCAGGGCAAGAATGCTGGAGGCGACTGCGGATGCTCGTCCCTCTAATGGGTATGTACGATATACCGCTTACGGGCGAGCTGACGCGGAAGCTTACCAAAGTTATGACGCCGGAAAGGCTGAAGATCTTTTCAGGCGTTTTGTGAAGAACAAAACGCGGATAACGCCGACTCTGACGGAACCGCGAGCGTCCTGGATTCTCGACAAAACTGACCTTAGCAGCGATCCGCGAATGAGATACATGCCATCAAACCTTGCAGGGTACTGGAACTCAAGTATTGCCTCGAGCCTCAGCGCAGAAGAGAAGGCAAAGGGGCAGAAAGGATTCGAGCGACGGCTTAATCTGGTCGGCGCTATGAGCCACGCGGGCGTGGAGATCCTTGCCGGGACTGACACGCCGAGGCCGTTCTGCTTCCCCGGCTCCGGTTTGCATGACGAACTGAGTTTGTTAGTAAGCGCGGGACTGACCCCCATGCAAGCCTTGCAAGCGGCGACTCGCAACGCGGCAAGGTTTCTCGGGATGCTCGATTCTTTTGGCGCGACTGAAAGCGGAAAGGTCGCGGACGTCGTGCTGCTCGACGCCAATCCGCTCGAAAAGATAGAAAACACGCAGCGGATAGCCGCGGTTATATTCGATGGCCGGTTTCTATCTAAAGATACATTGCAAAGGATGCAAGGCGTTGGATCGGCTGAGAACAGAAAAGGCGACTGACAAAGATAAGCAAATCTATGTAACGGGCGGCGTCTAACTTGGCGATGCGCACGAGCGCAAAAATCGCGCCGCGTGATCTTTATCGTTAGGCATGAAAGAACGTGTGAATCGGAGACTGCAAAGTGAGAGTGGAAAGGAAACACACACTGCGGATTAGTCCGGTAATGCTTAGACTCTTATCTCTTGCGGCAATATTGGCTTCAGGCTCCTGCGCTATACAGATTTATACTTTGCCATAAAACTCAGTTCTCGCTTTGTCGAGCGCGCAAATCAGCGCCTCGATGTCTTTGGAGTCAGTTCGATAGTTAGTGATACACGCTCTCAATACCGATAGGCCTTTGTTAAGACGAGTCGTGGAAATCCAGACCTCCCCGGAAGAAACGACCTTTCGAGCGACAGTGTCAATAATCGCGCCTGATTCCGGCTCAGGGGTTTGCCGGTCTACAAAACAGACCACAGGCAACTTTGTCTGATTAACGACCATCCACCTCGAGGCTTCCAACGCCTGACGCAACAATTCACCCATCGTCGCCTGGTGTTTGATAACGGCGGCGTAGCCATCCCAACCTGCCACCAGCAAAGACAGAAAAACTTTGAGGCCGATAAAGCGGCGCGACCACTGGATCGAATGGGTATACGGTTCGACAACATTCGGCCCACTGACGCTGATAGGCATATAGTCGGTCTTAATATGAAACGCTTGCTCCAATATTGACCGATGCCGAGTCAGGTAGAGCCCCGCGCCCATCGGAACAGAGAGCCACTTATGCGCATCGAAGGTGATCGAATCGGATTGTTCGATACCTTGCAGCAAATGGCGCAGATCCGGAACAAGCGCAGCCGCGCCGCCCCAGGAGGCGTCAGTATGCAGCCAGAGCCGCTCATGAGCGGCCACCTCTGCGATGCGCTCAATCGGGTCAATCACACCGGCGTTAGTAGTGCCTGCGGTTGCAACAACCAGGTATGGTGCGAACCCCGCCGCCCGGTCTCGCGCGATTTGCTCGGCCAGGGCCTCGACATCCATTTGTAGCGCGCCGTCAACGGGAACCTGTCGTACCGCCTCGCTTCCCAAACCACAGGCGGGGGCTGCCTTGATGAAGGAGTGGTGGGTTTGGGTGGAGACGTAGAGAGTAGGCTGCCGGTCAAGCCCCCTCATTCCAGTACGCGCAAATTCAGGAAACTTGTGGACGAGCCCTGTCAACAGCGCCGTATGATTCGCCTCGGCCCCGCCGCTGGTAAAGGCGCCGTCCGCGTCCGCCGCCTCGTAACCAAATTTGCGCGCGAAGCTTCGGATCAAGTGTTGTTCTACCTCAATGGCAAAAGGGCTGTGATTCGAGCCTGCCAGTTGAGGATTGAATGTGGCGACCAGGGTATCGGCCACAATTCCCATAGTGGTCGGGGCAGGATTGAACAGCCCGAAATATCTCGGATGCGGAGTATGGACCTGATAGTCCCACAGATTTCGCGCCACAAAATCGACGGCGTCGAGCGGATCGAGTGGACGGGTAAAATCCAGCGGCGCCAGGAGCGAGCGAATCTTTTCCATATCCACTTCGGGCGCAACGCGCGTCCGAGGTAGTTCAGCGACATATCTTTCAATGACTTTAGCGAGGCGCATCCAAAGCTCGATCCGTGTCTCAGCGTTAAGCCCAAGCTTCTCTTGAATGCGCCCTTCAAGGCGCTGATCAATATTCATGTTTTTCATGTTATTTGATCGTGATAATTACCGCATTGGCCGCCACATTGTCGACCGTAAGATTGACCGTTACATCAGTGGCACACTCCGCCGTCGTTGATGTCCCAATCGCACACCGAGCGTTTGGTCGTGTTCATAGCTTCTACCTTCCGTTTTGAATTCGACTCTCGCCGCGGCTGTTTACGATGAAAGGATCGTACCAAGACGGGAGGACTTAGACTTCTAGATTCTTGCTTATTTCGCGCAAGCTACGCTGGGGCGAAACAAAATTCTGAAAGAAATTGGCAGTGGGCCGTGCCTAAATAAGTGGAGGCGATCCCGGGACTGGAGAATCGCGAAGACATGGCAAGACTCAAAAAAGGTGAAGATATGTCGAGAATTCTGCTCTCACTGTCGCTAATTGTGTCTGTCACGCTCACTGACACTACTAACGCGCAAACCGCCACTTCAACCCAAGCCGGTGTGACAAAGCGCAGCGATAACGGCTCCGCCGTGACACAGGAGTCTGGCGTTGGCGCAATGAAGATGGATCACTCCCATCGCTTCATTTTAACGCGCTATGGCGGCCTTATCGCCATGCAGCGCTACGCCACCGATTCGGCAGCCGTGGCGCGGATCCGGCAGCACATCGAGGAGATCGCGCGGTTATTTGCGGCCGGTGATTTGCGCCTGCCGCCTGGCGCCGCGTCGTCTCACGAAGCGCCTGGAAAACGTATGATGGCCGCGAAAGGCGCAGCGATCAGGTACGCGGCCCGCTCGCTACCGCGCGGCGCCGAGGTCGTGATCAGCAGCCGCGACGCCTCGGCCATCGACGCGATTCACGCGTTCCTGAGATTCCACAAGGCCGAGCATCGCGCGCTCGAATCCCGCGGGCATTAATCTGCTGTGGAGCCAGAAGTAGCCGCGCGGCGCCTCACTGTGAGCGCGGCTGCCAACGCGCGTCTCGGGCGCGAAATTAAATGGAGATGTACTTTCATAAGTGGGAGCGTCGACAGAAAGAATTGAGCAGAGTGGCTTGAGTGAGCATCTCGTTCGAGCGTGTCAGGACGGAAGCCCGGAAGCCCGGCATGAGTTATATGAGTGCTACAAAGCGAAAGTCTACAGTTTAGCGGTCTACCTGACCGGCGACGCGGAGATGGCCAGGGACTTGACGCAGGAGATATTTTTGAAGGTCTTCCGTGATCTGCGCGCTTTTCGCTTTGAATCCACTTTCAGCTCCTGGCTCTATCGCCTGGCTACGAACGCGTGTCTGAACGCGCTACGCTCACGGCGCGCGCGGCGCGAAGTGGAGATCGAGGAAGTTCTCGGGACGCCCGCGGAGATTGACGCGGGCTGTTCGCTGGAGCAGCGACAGGTAGATCGCTCCACCCAGCGAGCGGTGCGGAAAGCCATTTTGAGCTTGAAACCGCCACTCCGGGCGGTGGTCGTTTTGCGCTATATCGAGAATCTTTCCTACGGCGAGATTGCCGAAGCGCTCTCGTGCTCTGAGGGAACGGTGGCCTCGCGCCTGAGTCGCGCGCACCGGCTGCTGGAGCGCAAACTCAAATCCGGGGTCGGGCGCTTCGGTCCTTCGTGATTCGGCCGGTCAGGAAATGCGCCCCCAATTCAACCGTTCGAGGAAAATACTCATGAAAAAAATGAACTGGATTTTCGCGTCTCTGCTTCTGCTGGCAAGCAGTAGTAGCGTGTTAGCGCAACCGGATAAACCGGCTGCATATCGCCCTGCCGGCCAAGTGGCGGATGAATGGATCACTCGCTCGGAAACACAACTCGTGGCTGTCGCTGACGCCATGCCCGCAGACAAATATTCGTTCGCTCCAACCAGTGGCGAATTCAGAGGAGTTCGCAACTTCGCCAGGCAGGTGAAACACGTAGCGGCGGCCAACTATCTATGCGCTGCGGGCATATTTGGAGAGCAGGCGCCCGCGGATGCGGCGGACGAGAGAGGGCCGGATTCAGCAAGGACGAAGGCGGAGATCATCAAGTACCTGAAGGATTCGTTCGTGTATCTTCACAAAGCGGTGGCCACGATTGACGAAAAGAACGCGTTCGAACCGATCAAGAGTCCCGTCGGGCAAGATAAGCAGACCCGCATTGGGCTTGCGGCCGCCGCACTGGCTCATTCTTACAATCACTACGGGCAAATGGTGGAATATCTGCGCATGAACGGGATTGTGCCGCCAGCCAGCCAATAATGAGTGACCGTTGTGGAGTTTTATGAAGTTCTGCTTTCAAATTAGCCGCCGCCTCGCGGCTTACAGCGAAGGAGAGGTAAGCCCGAATGATAGCGCGCGCATTAAGGCGCATCTTGACGGGTGCGCGCGCTGTCGTGAGCGCTCCATGCAAATCCATCAAAGAATTGAACTGATGCGGCAGTTACCGCTGCTCGATCCGGCAGACCAATTGTGGACCGCCATCGCCAGGGATGTGTCTACAAGCGGACGGCCTGCGCCGGTCAAAGAAGCGTTCACTGGGGATGCGCTCAGCGGGTTGCGGCGCCGCTTTGGCCATAGATGGCTCCTGCGCTCGACAGCCGTGGCGGCCGCCATTTTCATCATTGCCGCGGCCCTTCTGCTGGCCAACCGCTCCTGGCTGGCGCCTGGGGATCATAAGGGAGAGTTGAACCTGGCCGGTTATCTTGACCTAGTGGGCGCAGTCGCTGCAGCCGAGTCGGCTTTGAGAGAATTCCCGGCCGCGCCAGGTTTCACCGAGGCGCGCTGGCCGGAAGCCAGAACCGCTGTCGCTTTTCCAGTCATCGCTCCCGAAATCCTGCCGGGTGGGTATAAATTGGCGGCGGCGCGACTCTACAGCCTCGGGGGTTTACGCGCCCTGCAGTTCAAGTACCGCAGCGAGCAGGACGCCATGTGCGTGTTCCAACTGCCGTCCGGCTCGAAGTTGTCGTTCGGGGAAAAGCCATCGGAGCAATATCACGCTGACGGCGTTTTCTGCTGGCGCGCGCGCGCCAGGCATTGCGCGTTCTATTGTTTCGTACTGGGTGAGACTCAATGCGCGCTCATGACGTGCCAGACCGATCCGGCGGTCGTCGATGTGATAATTCAGGCCTTCAAGGCTGAGGCGGGATTGAGCCGGGCCGGTTCTGCGGCAAACTAGCCTTACAATAAACGACCGTCAACCCGACCGACGACCGAGTTCAATCTTCCTGACCTATATGGGCGGCGGATAAGCTCAGCGGATTTGAAAGGTAGTGTCGTCGAATTGACGCTGAATTTTTAGCGCGCTGCCGCCAGACGGGCGCCGCGCTTACTGAATCTTACAACGCAGCGGTTTTCACTGGCGCGTGGCGGCGCGTATTCAGGCTGGCGGTAAAGATTCTCCATCGCAGGTTTCCGGCGCCTTGTCGCAGAATTCGGACGGTCTATCGCATGACTCTTACTCGCGCCTCGCCACAGTCATTATCATCAGTCTTCGGCGCCATTCGGCGAGTAACTTATCGTGGTGTACGTCATGCGTCGCCGGAGGTAAACGCCAGGATCGCTCGCGGTGAACGGGTCGCGGCATCCGACTATTATCTGCGAACTGCGCCGTTTTTCGAAACCTCTTCGCCAAACTACGCTTGGTTGAACAAGATCGTAAGTGTCGGAATCGGCGAAAGGCAGCCCGACGGAGTTAGGTACGACGTTTTTGAGATTCTTTAGTTTCGAGAACAGTGGGCCACGGCGGGTTGCATTTCGTTGGTTTCCAAGGGGGCCCACTCTTTGAGCTCTGGAGGACGCGCGATGGCGATCTTAGAGAAGTCGCGAGACCAATACATGCTTGCGACAGGTGACGAGGCGGCAAAGCGGCTGCTGCTTCTGGACAAAATCTTTGGACATGGCTCACGTACTTTCCTAGAGTCGGCTGGCATTTGGCCTTGAATGCAGGTTGCCGAAATCGGATGCGGAAGTGGACTCACTGCGATTTGGCTGGCAAAGACCGTCGGGGTATCGGGCCGTGTGGCCGCTGTGGACAACAGTGATGAGCAATTACGATTAGCTGAAAGGAATGCCGCCTCTGCCGGGATGCAGAATATCTCTTTCTATCGGGCTGAGGCTTACGACACGAGTCTTCCGAGGGAGTCGTTCGACCTGGTCTACTCGCGGTTCCTGATGTGTCATCTTAGCGAGCCTCTCAGGGCCTTGAGTGAAATGCGAGCCCTCTTGAGGCCTGGCGGCATCTTGGTCTGCGAGGACCACGATGACGGCGGAATTTTTACCGAGCCTCCCACACACGCTTACCAACGTCTGGTGGAGATTAGCCGGGCCGTTAATGAATCAAGGGGTCTCGATTCCTATGTCGGACTGAAATTGCCGCGCTTGTTTCGGGAGGCGGGATTTACCGAAGTCAATGTTGGCGTAACGCATCTCACGTTTCTTCGAGGCGAGGAGAAGCGATTTTGGGAGTTCACATTACGTGACTCAAGTCTGGGCATATCGATAAGAGATGACGCTCAGGCAATCGCCGCCTTTTCTATATCGCGGCATAAGACGCTTGCGAATGCTGAAGCTTACCTGGTCACAAGTCGCAGCTTGGCGTGTTCGGCGCCATCACCTCGATCGACGCGCGCCTGGCGGCGGCATGCTTGCGGTCGCCAGGCGTCTCTGTGGCTTGCATGCTCAGCTGATGTCCTCGGCCGAGCTGACCGTATGGGCCAGAGTCGAAGACCTCGACCGGCGAGCTGTTCAGCGTGCGTTGTGGCAGGAGCGCGCGCTCGTCAAGACCTGGGCCATGCGGGGTACGCTGCACCTGCTTCCCGCCGCCGACTTACCCCTGTGGCACGCCGCCCTCGGCACAAGTCGGCGGCGGCATCTGAAACCCGCAGTCTTAAGGTATCTCGGGATCACTCGCGAGGAACTCGACCGCCTGACTGAAGCCATTGCAATCGCGCTTGACGGCCGCGTGATGACACGCGAAGAACTGGCGCAGGATGTGGGACGGCTCACGGGGTCGGCCGCTCTCGGCGCCAAGCTCGCGCTCGGCAGTTGGAGCATGGTCCTGAAACCGGCTGCGTTCACCGGCCGCTTGTGCTTTGGGCCGAGCCTGGGTCAGCGCGTACGGTACACGCGTCCGGATACTTGGCTGAGCGCAGCGCCGCCGTCGATCGATTCACAAGCCGCGTTGGCCGCCATCACGCGCTGGTACCTCGCGGCATACGGTCCGGCCACGTACCATGATTTCGCGCGCTGGTGGGGTGGCGCCGGCGTTTCCGCCGCCCGGCAATGGATCGCCGCGCTCGGTGACGAGGCGTCTCCGGTCGATCTGGAAGGTACGCCCGCTTGGATGCTCACCGCCCACGCTCGCGAGTTGCGCGAGCTTTCACCAAAGAGGTCGGTCCGACTGCTCCCCGCCTTCGATCAGTACGTGATCGGCGCGTCCAGCCACGCCGAGCGCCTGCTGCCGGGCGTTTCGCGGAGCCGCGTCTATCGGCCGCAGGGCTGGATTTCGCCCGTCCTGTTGGTCAATGGTTTCATGGAAGGCGCATGGCGTTACGAAATCAAGGGGACCTGCGTCCGAGTCATCATCGAGCCGTTTGTCAAGATACCGGCGTGGGCGCGACGCGATGCCGGACAGGAAGCCGAACGTCTGGCGGCATTTCTCGCCCGCACGTTGAGCCTGGATTGGAGGAGTTGACGCTCATTGGACGCTCATAGGATACCTCGCCGACAGTCGCGTGCTGGAAGTGGCGGTCGCCCGGTGACGGCGCTGCAGAAGCTGCGCGCCGAAGACCCACAGAACCGGCGCTGGGAGACGGCGCCGGCGCATCAACAGCGGCTTGAAGATCGCGAGCTTCGGATAAGATTGACCAGTGGCGCGAACCTGAAAGTCAGCCGCACGTGCCGCGATCGGCTGGATCGATGGTTATCTGGGAAATGAGTAAGCGACCATTCTGACCGGTTACAACATTCGACTACAATAAGGGGCGTTCCTGATCGGCGTAACGTTTAAGCTTCATATTCAGGGTCTGCACGCGCAATCCGAGCAGCCTCGACGCCTTGGACTGGCTGCCGCCGCTCTGCCGCAGGGCCTTAGCGATCAGCTCGCGCTCGAAATCATCAACGACATGTGGCAGGTAAATGCCGTCCGGCGGAATTGATTTGAGCCGCGCATAGCGGATGTGCGGTGGCAGGACCGATTCATCAATCTGATGCGGGGGCAGGTGACCGATCGCGCTTTCGATCGCTGATTCAAGCTCGTCAAGATTTCTCTCCCACTTGTATTCGGACAGCGCGATGAGCGCATCGGTGGTGATCTCGTGAGCGCCCTTGTTCAGCTTATGGGCGATGCGAGAGACCAAGCGTTTTGCAATGTAGGGAATGTCTTCACTCCGCTCACGCAACGGTCTGACGGTAAAGCTGAACGGGCGGAGCATCTCTACCAACTCGTAAGCGAATCGATTCTCCGCCGTACGGTCGGCGGGATTCCATTCCGAGGCGAAGACCAGCCGTTGACGGCCGCAAAATCCGCCGCGATCGCGCAGCCGCTGTTCCTCCAAGTGGAGGGCGAAACGCTGTTGCAGGAGCAATGTCAGGCTGGTCAGTTCGTTGATATAGATCGTCCCCTGCTCTACGGCCTCGATCATCCCTTGAGGCCCGAAAAGGATATTGTGCAGCGCTTCCGCGCTAAGTCCGTGGGCGTCGACGGCGAAAAACGGTTGCGCCCATTGCGCGCTGGCCTGATGCAGGACGCGGGCGATCTGTTGCTGCCGCAATCCGCGTTCGCCGATCAACAAGACCGGATGTGTTTGCGAGGACTGAACTCCGATGAACTTTTTCAGGTCGGAGACATTGGGACTGACACCCATGAAGCATTCGCAATTTTCACAGGAGACTACTCGATGGCCGTTGACCAACGCCAGAGCCGGTCGAGGTTGCGGATTCCCTTGAAATTCAACCGCCTG
>WNGB01011607.1_pt1 | contig 12921 bp, 13 predicted proteins | sample 5400681 | NCBI WGS metagenome assembly WNGB01 (sample SAMN13153367, study PRJNA577476) | soil metagenome | isolation source: 115 cm soil or saprolite under grassland replicate 2 | place: USA:California | collected 2016-06-15 | reverse complement strand
GCGCGCCCTCGGGCTCGACCGAATCCTTCATGTACAAGGTGTAGACGACCTTCAGATAGTAGCCGATCGAGACAACGCTGTTGACGACTCCGAAGATCGCGAGCGCATAGAAGAGGCCTCCGCCGCCGGCTGCGCGGCCGCCCTCTTCGATGGCGGACTTGAAGACGAAGAACTTGCCGATGAAGCCGGCCGTGGCCGGAATCCCGGCGAGCGAAAGAAGGCAGAGGGCCAGCACCGCCGCCGCAAAGGGCGAGCGGCGGCCTTCTCCGGCGAGCAGGGCGATAGGATGCGGCTTGCTCTCGTCGGCAGAGAGCGCGGCCACCGCGGCGAAGGCGCCGGCATTCGACACCAGGTAGGCAAACAGGTAGACGATGGCGGCCGCGAGCCCCTCCCGGCCCGACACCACGAGCGCCACGGTCACGTACCCCATGTGGGCGATGCCCGAATAGGCGAGCAGGCGCTTGATGTCGCGCTGAGCGAGGGCCACGACGTTGCCCAGGGTCATCGACAGAATCGCCACGACGGCGATCCCGGTGCGAAAGCGTTCCGGCAGCCCCTCCTGGAACACGGCCGAGAAGACGCGGTAGAGAACGAGCAGGCTCGCCCCCTTGGGCGCGACGGAGAGATAGGCGACCGCGGGTGTGGGCATGCCCGCGTACACGTCGGGGGCCCACGCATGGAACGGCGCGAGCGACATCTTGAAGCCGAAACCCACGAGCAGGAAGAGCAGGCCCACGGCGACGACGGGATCGGACGCGAGGCCCGGCTCCACAAGCGCGTCGATGCGCACGCTGCCGCTCTTGCCGAAAAGCAGCGCGATGCCGTAGAGAGTGAACGCCGAGGCGAATGACCCGGTCAAGAAATACTTATCAGCATGGCTCCGGCCTGGCTCCAGATCAGGAGGGCGTAGAACTCACCGCTCTCCTCGCCGTTTCGCGTGAGGTAGCTCTTGGCGACCAGAACCGCGACGGCGGCCGTGCCGCCGAGAAAGATGCCGAAGATCGACGTCAGGGCCGACGTCTCGTAGCGCCCGCCGAACGTGACGCCGAGGGGCGCTTGAAGGAGCAGCCAGACCGAGGCGGCGAGGGCGGCGAGCGAGATCGTCGCGAACCAAGCCCGGGCGCGAGGCAGGAAAGCGTCGAGCAGCACGAGAAGGGCGCCGGCGGCCGTCAGCACGATCTCGGGCAAGAGGGACGCCAGGTCGGCGTCGGTGAAACGGATCAGGTCGCCGCTCACCGAGCGCTCCGCGGCGCGACGGCCGCCGTCCGATCCGCGACCTGTGCGCGAAGAGCGTCGACCGAAGGCCCGATCTTCGAAAGGAAATCGTTAGGCCGAACCCCGATCCACACCATGAGGACGACCAGCACGGCCGCCGCGACGAGCTCCGTCGGGCGGATCTCGGGAATCTTCTCGTTCTCCTCGTGCGCGAGCGGGTTCCAGAAGACGCGCTGGACGAGCGTGAGCATGTAGATCGCCGAGAGGACCATGCCGGTCGCGGCCGCGACGGCCCACCACCGCGCGGGGCCGGACCAGGTGCCGAGGAGGATCAAGAACTCGCCGACGAAGCCGTTGAGGCCGGGCAGACCGATCGAGGACAGGGTCGCCACGAGGAAGAGGCCGGTCGTCACCGGGACCACGGACGCGATGCCGCCGTACGCGGAGATCTCACGCGTGTGCCGGCGCTCGTAGAGAACTCCGACGAGCAGAAACAGAGCTCCGGTCGAAAGGCCGTGGTTGACCATCTGCAGCACCGAGCCGGAGAGGGCTGTGGCTGTGAACGCCCCGACGCCGACCACGACGAGGCCGAGGTGCGAGACAGAGGAGTAGGCCACGAGCCTCTTCATGTCGGGCTGCGGGGTCGCGACCATGGCGCCGTACACGACCCCGATCACGCCGAGGACGCCGAGCCAGGGGGCATAGTGCATGGCCGCTCCCGGAAAGAGCGGAAGGGCGAAGCGCAGGTAGCCGTACACCCCCAGCTTCAAGAGAACACCCGCGAGGATGATCGAGCCCGCCGTCGGCGCCTCGGTGTGCGCGTCGGGCAACCAGGTGTGGAGCGGGAAGACCGGCACTTTGATCGCGAAGGCCAGGGCGAAGGCGCCGAAGAGAATCGCCTCGGTCCCGGCCGGCAGGGAGAGCCGAGCGAGGTCCGAAAGCGCGAAGGACCACTCGCCGGTGACAGCGCGGTGCCGCGCCGCGATGTACAGGATGGCCAGGAACATCAGGACGCTGCCCGCCATCGTGAAGAGGAAGAACTTCATGGCGGCATAAATGCGCCGTGCCCCGCCCCAGATGCCGATGATGAAGTACATCGGCACGAGCATGACCTCCCAGAAGACGTAGAAGAGCGCAAGGTCGAGCGCGACCAGGCTGCCGAGCATTCCGGTCTCGAGCACGAGAAACGCAATCGAGAAGCCCCGAACGCGGTTCGTGATGTGCGAGACCGAGAAGAGCAGCGAGACCGGCGTCAGAACGGTCGTCAAGAGAACGAGCAGCAGCGAGATCCCATCGATCCCGAGCGAGTAGCCGATACCGAGCGCCGGGATCCACGCTGCTTTCTCGACGAATTGGAAGCCCGTGTGCGCGGCCTCGAAGCGCGTCCAGAGCGGCACCGACGCCGCGAGCTCGGCGACCGACACCACCAGCGCGAAGATCTTGATCGCCCGGGGGTACGATTCCGGAAAGAGCAGCAGCAGGAGGGCCCCCGCCGACGGCAGGAACACCAGCAGAGACAGCAGGTGGTCCGCGAAGACCGCCTCCACCGTCACCGCCCCGCCCCGAGGACGAACAGCATCAGAGCGACGAGGCCCAAGAAGAATGAGAGCGCGTAATTGCGCACGTTGCCGGTCTGCAGGAAGCGCAGGATGTCGCCCGCGAGCTCGACCAAGAAAGCCGTCGCGTTCAAGACCCCGTCGATCAAGAGCACGTCCACGACCTTCCAGAAGACCCGGCAGAGCCAGGCGAACGGCCGGACGAAGAGAACGCCGTAGAGCTCGTCGATGCGGAATTTCTCGGCCACGAGGGCGTAAAGGCGGGGAAAGGCCGCCGCGATCCTCGCCGGGGTTCGGCCCGCATTTTTCGCGTACCAGCTCCAGGCCAGCAAGATTCCGACGCCGGCCACTGCCACCGAGACGCCCATCAGAAGCCATTCGGTCGCGTGAGGAAGGCTTTCGCGGGCCGCACCGTGCGCTTGGCCGATCGGCAGGAAGATGGGCTGCAAGAAGGCTTCGAACCGGTTCGCGTCTTTTCCGAAGACGGCCGGCAGGCCGACCCACCCGCCGACGATCGAGAGCCCCGCCAGCACGACGAGCGGCCCGGTCATCGAGGCGGGCGACTCGTGAAGATGGTGCTCCTGCTCCGGCGTGCCGCGGAAGTCGCCGTAGAACGTCAGCGAGACGAGGCGGAACATGTAGAACGCGGTCAGGCCGGCCGTGAAGAGGCCTATGCCGAAGAGGACCGGCCGGCCGGCCTCGAAAACGCCCGTCAGGATGGCGTCCTTCGAAAAGAACCCGGCCAGCGGCGGGATGCCCGCTATCGCCAGGGTGGCGATCAGAAACGTCCAGTAGGTGATCGGCAGCTTCGCCTTCAATCCGCCCATCTTGCGGATGTCCTGCTCGTCGCCCATCGCGTGGATGACCGAGCCGGAGCCGAGGAACAGACAGGCCTTGAAGAAGGCATGCGTCATGACGTGGAACATGCCGGCCACGTAGGCGCCCACTCCGCAGGCCAGGAACATGTACCCGAGCTGCGAGACCGTGGAGTAGGCCAGTACTTTCTTGATGTCGTTTTGCGCAAGGCCGATCACGGCCGCGAAGATCGCCGTCGCGCCGCCGACGCCGGCCACCACGAGCATGGCCTCGGGCGCGAGACGAAACAGCACGTTGCAGCGCGCGACCATGTAGACGCCGGCCGTGACCATTGTCGCGGCGTGGATCAGGGCCGAAACGGGCGTGGGGCCGGCCATGGCGTCAGGCAGCCAGACGTAAAGCGGCACCTGAGCCGACTTGCCCATCGCCCCGACGAAGAGGCAGAGGCAGACCAGCATCAGGGCCGGGGCGTAGGTCCCCGGGTTGGCCGCCGCCGCGGAAAAGACGAGATCGAAGTCAAGACTTCCAAACAGCGAGATCAGACCGAAGAGGCCCAGCACGAAGCCGAAGTCGCCGATGCGGTTGACGACGAAGGCCTTCTTGCCGGCGGCCGCGGCATAACCCCGCTCGAAGTAATAGCCGATCAGCAGGTAGGAGCAGAGGCCCACGCCTTCCCAGCCCAGGAACATCAGGACGAAGTTCTGGGCGAGGACGAGCGTCAGCATCGAGAACATGAAGAGGTTCAGGTAGGCGAAGTAACGGGCGTATCCGGCGTCGGTCTCGCCGTGGGCCATGTAGCCCACGGAGTAAACGTGGATGAGGAAGCCCACGAACGTGACGAACGCGATCATCAGCGCCGAGAGCGGGTCGAGGCGGAAGGCGATGTCCACCGAAAAGTCGCCCGCCGTAAACCAGTTGGCCACGCGCTCGACGACGGGCGATCGGTCGCCCGCGACGAACGGGGCGAGCCGCGCGTAGGCGGCGAGCGTCGCGAGGCCGACAGAGCCGACGCCGACGGCGGTCACGAAGGGGCGTTTCAAGCGGCGACCGAGAAGCAGGTTTGCCGCAAAACCGGCGAGCGGCAGTGCCGGGATGACCCACAGCGGCGTCACGGCGTCACCACTTCAGAAGATTGATCTTGTTGACATCGATCGTCTCCGTGTGCCGAAAGAGGGAGACGAAGATCGCCAGCCCGACGGAGGCTTCGGCCGCCGCGATGGCGATCACGAAGAACACGATGATCTGGCCCTCTTGAGTGCCGAGGGCGGCTCCGTAGCCGACCAGCGCGAGATTCGCGGCGTTCATCATGACCTCGATCGACAGGAAGATCGCGATCGCCGTCCGGCGCAGGAGTGCCCCGGCCAACCCCACGAGGAACAGGGTGGCGGAAACCGCGAGGACGTCGGAGAGCGGAATGCCGCCGATCACGAGCGCTTCTCCCTCTGGGCGAGCAAGAAAGCGCCGACGAGCGCGGCGAGCAGGAGCACCGAGACCGCTTCGAAGGCCAGCAGATAGTCCGAGAAGACTCGGCGGGCGAGCGCTGGAATGTCGGCCGCAGCGGCGCGGTCGAACGCCGCCCGGGCGCGGATCTCGCTGCCGGAGGAGGCGAGGACGCCCACGAAGGCGAAACCGAACACGAGGATGGCGACGGACGCGACCCACAGCTGGATCCGGCGCGGATCCCTTTCTCGGGACTCCTGCGGGACGTTCAAGAGCATCAGGACGAAGAGAAACAGCACGAGGATCGCGCCCGCGTACACGATGACCTGGATCGCCGCGAGAAAGGGCGCCGAGAGCATGACGTAGCACGTGGCGAGGCCGAAGAACGAAACGACGAGGCCGAGCACGCTCTTGACGGGATGCCGCTGCACGACCATGAACAGCGCGAAGGCGATCGCGAGAACGCCGGCGCCGTCGAAGAAGATCCGTTCCATCAGTACACGTTCGCCCGTACGAGGAACGCCACCCAGAAGAGGTGCAGGAGAGCGACGGGCAGCGCGACTTTCCATCCCAGACGCATGAGCTGGTCGTATCGGAATCGCGGCACCGTCCAGCGCACCCAGATGAAAACCCAGATCAAGGCCCAGACCTTCGCCACGAAAATGGCGATCGAAGCGAGCACGCCCAGGAGGCCCTGCGGCTGATAGAACGGCAGCGTCCAGCCTCCCAGATAGAGCGTCGTCGTGAGGGCCGACGAAACGACGATGTTGGCGTACTCGGCCATGTAGAACATGGCGAACTTCATGGAGGAGTATTCGGTGTGATAACCGGCGACGAGCTCCGCGTCGGCCTCCGGCAGGTCGAACGGCGTTCGGTTGGTCTCGGCAAAGGTGGCGGTGAAGAAGACGAGAAACCCGATGAACTGGGGCAGGACGTTCCACTTCGGAATGAAGCCGAGCCAGAGGCCCTGCTGCATGGTCACGATGTCGGTCAGCCGGAAGGATCCGGCCGCCAGCAGAACGCCGGCCGCCGCGGTCGTCATCGCGAGCTCGTAAGAGATGATTTGCGCGCTCGACCGGATCCCGCCCAAGAGCGAGAACTTGTTGTTCGAAGACCACCCCGCGAGCACGATCCCATAGACGGACAAGGAGGTCATTGCGAAGAAGTAGAGGACACCGATCGAGACGTCGGCGCCGATGAGCGGAATCGTGCGTCCGCCGATCGTCAGCGACGGGCCGTACGGGATGACGGCGAATGTCATCATTGCGGAAACGAGCGCGATCGCGGGGGCGAGCACATACAGGGGCTTGTCTGCCTGCGCGACGATGACGTCTTCCTTGAAGAGAAGCTTCAAGGCGTCGGCGACCGGCTGGATGAGGCCGAAAGGCCCGACGCGGTTGGGGCCCGGCCGGTCCTGGATCAGGCCGGACCCTCGCCGTTCGAGCCAGGTCACCGGGGGGACGAAGCAGAGGACGACCACCGTCGGCACGATGACTCGCAGCGCGACAACGACCCAGTCGATGAGGGTCACGGCTCGGGCGACCCCGGTCGGCCGAAGAGGCCCTTCTTCATCAGGCCACCGCCTGAGAGCTCCGCTTCTGTAACGTCGGCGTACCCTTCGACTTCAGCCTGGATCTGACGCAACAGGTCCGCGGGCTTCCACGTTCGGTCGCCCCAGCCGAGGCGCAGGGCGAGCAGCAGCAGCAAATCCCCGCACTCGCGCACGGCCGGTTTCGGCAGAAAGGCCCGCTCGCACTTCTGCACGCGTCCCTGGACATTGGTGAACGTGCCCTCCCGCTCCGCGTGCGAGGCGGCGGGCAGGACGACATCGGCCGCCCGGGTCAGGGCGCTGGCACTCCGCGCCGCGACCGCCAGGAATTTCGCCCGCCGCAGGACCGCGACCTTCGCGGCCTCGTCGGCAACGGCGGAGAACGCGCCGTCGGCGACGAACACGACCTCGGGCTGCGCCTTCCCGTCGAGCACCGCGTCCAGGCCGTAGCCGCTCCGGGCGGGCGAGAGTCCCATGTCTTTGGCGCCCTGGAAATTCGCGCCGGCGTGGTCGCCCTCGATCCAGCCGTTCTTGGACTTCATTTTGCGCGAACGCGAACGGTCGACGACGACGTCGCGGTTGCCGCAGCCCAGGTGATCGGCGAGCTTGCGCAGGAGAAAGTTTTCTTCGTTCGAAAGGTTCGCCGAGCCGAGGAGGAAAACAGCAGAGGGGCTCGCCTTCGCTATCGCCTCCGCGATCCGGTCGAGCGCGATCGGCACGGAAACGTTTTTCACGTTTTCGCCATCGCGGACCGTCGCCTTGTCGATGTCGCGCGTGTTCAGGCTCTCCGAGAGGAAGCGTCCGTAGTCGCAGAGCCAGTAGTCGTTGACCTCCGGGTTCAAGCGCGGGAGGAACCGGTAGACAACCGAGTCTTTGTTCTCGATGGAGAGGTTGCATCCGATGTTGCAGCCTGGACAGACCGAGGGCGTCTTGTGGAGATACCAGACTCGGCTGCGGAACCGGAACTCGCGGGTCGTCAGCGCGCCCACCGGGCACACATCGGCGGCGCCCGCGGACCAATCGTTGGCGAGCGGCTTGCCGTCGTGCGTCCAGACGAGCGTGCGGCCGCCGCGATCCAGAAAAGTCAGCTCGCTCGTGCCCGCGATCTCCTGGCAGTAGCGGATGCAGCGAGTGCACTGGATGCAGCGCGTCATATCGGCGATGACGTGGGGTCCGATCATCGTCCGGTCGAAGCTCGGATATTGACGCTTGGATTCGTCGAAGTGGGAGAGCTGGCTGCCGTAGCCGAACGAGTTGTCCTGGAGCGTGCACTCACCGGCCTGGTCGCAGATCGGGCAGTCGAGCGGATGATTGATGAGGAGAAACTCCATCGTCGCGGCGCGGGACTGCCGGACCTTCTCCGTCGTCGTCTTGACGGAGAGCCCCTCTTTGAGCGGCGTCGTGCAAGCGGCCTGGATCTTCGGCATCCCCTCGATCTCCACCAGGCACATCCGGCACTGGCCGACGACCGAGAGGCGCGGATGCCAGCAGAAGTGGGGAATGTGGATCCCGGCGAGCCGGGCCGCCTCGATCAGGTTGGCGTCTTTCGGCACCTCGACGGGTCTGCCATCGAAGATCACCGTGAAGGTGCTTTTGGCGGCGGGCGGCGGCGCGCTCATGCCGTCACCAGGGCTCGCGGGCCCGCCAGGCAGCGCTTTTCGCGAACATGGAAGAGATACTCGTCGCGGAACTTCTTGACCGAAGAGAGCGGCGGCGCGATCGCCGCGTCGGCGAAGACGCAGATCGTCATCCCGTTGGCCATCTGATAGCAGATGCGCTCGAGCAGGTCCACGTCCTCCGGGCGGCCTTCGCCGTCTTCGATGCGGGAGAGGACCCTGTGGAGCCACGGAGTGCCCTCGCGGCACGGCGTGCACTGGCCGCAGGACTCGTGGGAGAAGAACTTGGCCATGTTGCGCGCGGCGTCCACGATGCAGGTGTCTTCGTTCATGACGATGATGGCGGCCGAGCCGAGCATCGATCCCTTCGCCGCCACGCCGTCGAAGTCGAGGGGGCAATCTTCGATCTCGGATGCCGTCAACATCGCGGCGGACGCCCCGCCGGGAATGACCGCTTTGACCTTGCGGTCCCCCTTCATTCCCTGCGCGTAGCCCTCGCCGAAGATGAGCTCCTTCAACGGCAGGCCCATCGGTGCTTCGTAGACGCCAGGCCGGTTCACGTGGCCGGAAATGCAGAAGAGCTTGGGTCCCGTGTTCTTCTCGTTGCGGCCGATCTTGGCGAACCAGTCGGCGCCGCGGGTCAAGATGTGGGTGACGCAGGCGAGCGTCTCGACATTGTTGACGATCGTCGGTGCTGCGAAGGCTCCCGAGACGGCGGGAAAGGGCGGCTTGATCCGCGGCTGGCCACGCTTGCCCTCCAGGCTCTCGATCAGACCCGTCTCCTCCCCGCAGATGTAGGCGCCGGCGCCGCGATGCACGGTGATGTCGAGGGAATAGCCGGAATTGAGGATGTTCTCACCGAGGAACCTCTTCGCATAGGCTTCCTCGAGCGCGTCGGTCAAGATCTGGGCGCCGAGATAGAACTCGCCGCGGATGTAGATGTAGGAGGTCCGGCACCTCAGAGCGTAGGCGGAGACGATCATCCCTTCGATGAGCTGGTGCGGGTCTTCCTCCATCAGGAGCCGGTCTTTGAAGGTGCCGGGCTCCGACTCGTCGGCGTTGCAAAGGAGGTAGACCGGCTTTCCCCTGGTGTCCTTCGGCACGAAGGTCCATTTCAATCCTGTCGGGAAGCCGGCGCCGCCGCGCCCCCGCAAGGCCGACTTCTTGACCTCGTCAGTGACCTGCTCGGGTGTCCAACCGCCGGTCAAGACCTTTCGGACCGCCGCGTAACCGCCGTCGGCGAGGTAGGTCTCGATCGAGCGCGAATTCGGCTTTCCGACGCGGGCGAGCAGGACGTGCTCCATCGTCACGAGGCTTTCTCGCCGGAGAGCCGGTCGAGCAGATCGTCGAGCTTCTTCGCGTCCATGGGCTCGTAATAAGTGTCGTTGACCATCATCGACGGGGCCTTGTCGCAGCCCGCGATGCATTCGACTTCGGCGAGCGTGAACTTTTCGTCCCGCGTCGTCTCCCCGAGGCCGATGCCGAGGCGCTTCTTGCAGTGCTCGACGAGGCTACCGGCGCCGGCGAGGTGGCAGGAAATCGACGTGCAGATCTGGATCAAGTGCTGCCCGACCGGCTCGAGGTTGAACATCGTGTAAAAAGTCAGGACGCCGTCCACGTGCGAGGGCGGCAGCTCCAGGATCCGCGCGACCTCTTCGGCTGCTTCCTTCGAGATCCAGCCCCAGGTTTCCTGAGCCACCCAGAGCACGGGCAGCAGCGCGGCCTGCTTCGTTGGATACCGCTCCAGGATCTTTCCGATCCGCTCCACCGCCTCCGGAGGGAAGACGCGCGCCTCGCCGGCCTCCTGGACGTGGTACCGCGTGTGGCTCACCAGTCGAAGGCGCCTTTCTTCCAGATGTAGGCGTAACCGACGGCGAGCACGGCGAGGAAAACGAGCATCTCGATGAACAGCCCTGTCCCCCCGCTCTTGAAGACGAGGGCCCAGGGGTACAGGAATGCGATTTCGACGTCGAACAGGATGAAGACCATCGCGATGACGAAGAACTGCATGGACATCCGCTTGCGGGACGCGTCGAGCAGAGGCATGCCGCTCTCGTATGTCTCGAGCTTGCGTTCCGAGGGGAGCCGGGGGCCGACGAAAGCCGAGACGGCGATGATGCCCGCCGCGACGAGCACGGCGAAGACCAGGAGGATCAAAAGGGGGGCGTAATCGAGGGGCATCGGCGGGCTAAATTTTTCACAAGCCTTCGGGGGAGTCAACGAGAGTCGAGGCTTGCGGGGAGTCGTTCGTCAAGCGTGCGGGTTAGGATCGCGCGGTGAGCGAGAGTTTCCGGCCGGCAGCGCTCGTTCCCGCCTACCAGGCTGCGGGCACGATCGGCGGCGTCGTGACCGGTTTGCTCCATTTCGTGCCGCGGGTGCTCGTCGTGGACGACGGCTCGACGGACAGCACGAGCGAGGCCGCCTCCGCTGCGGGCGCCGAGGTCCTGCGCCTCGCCTCGAACGGCGGAAAGGGCACGGCGATCCGGGCGGGACTCGCTCGGCTTCTCGAATCCGACGTCACGCACGTCGTCTTCGTCGACGGTGACGGGCAGCACGACCCGCGAGACCTGCCGGCGTTGCTCGCCCCCGCGCGGGATGGCGACGACTTCGTGATCGGGTCCCGAGCCGAGGACGCCGAGGCGATCCCCGCTTACCGCTACCGGACCAACGAGATCGGAAGCAAGATTCTCTCGCGGATGACCGGGCTGACGATCGAGGACGCACAGTCGGGTTACCGCGTCCTCGCGGCCGGGCTGCTCAAGAAGCTCCTCTTGAACGCCCGCGGCTACATCATCGAGACCGAGATCCTGCTGAAGGCCGCGCGCCATGTTCCCCGCATCCGCCACGTGCCCGTTCGCGCGATCTACGGCGGCCCCTCGCACTATCGCCCCTTTCGGGACACCTGGGTCATCTCCTGGGGCGCGGTCTATTACAAGGTGTTCGAGACAGACTGAGGAGGACATAGGACGTAGGACATAGGTCGTAGGACGTCGAATCCCGCTACGACCTACCACCTTCGTCCTGCGTCCTCTTAGAATCCCATGCTCATGCCCCATCCCGTCATCACCCCTCTCCGCACGCCGGGCCGCGCGCCGCGCGTCCTGACCATCGACGCCGAGGAGTGGTTCCACGTCTGCGGCGAGGAGGCGTACGCCGACCCGCGGCGCTGGGACGCGTTCGCTCCCCGCGTCGAGACGACCGTGGGGTGGCTCCTTGACCTTCTGGCGCGCGGGGGGCACCGCGCGACGTTCTTTTTTCTTGGCTGGATCGCCGATCGCTATCCCGGTCTCGCCCGCGAGGCCGCACGACGGGGCCACGAGATAGGCGTGCACGGAGACGTGCACAGAAGGGCGGACGAGCTGACGCTCGCGGAGTTCAAGGACGACGCGGCCCGAGGGCGCGAAAAGGTCGAACGCGCGGCTGGAGTCGCGCCGACGGCCTACCGCGCGGCAGAGTGGTCGATTCGCCATCCCGGCGACCCGGCGCTCGCCGAGCTCGCGGCGGCAGGCTTTCGCTGCGACGCGTCGATGACCTGTGTCCCGCCGCTGGGCCGCGCGGACAACCCTGCCGGGCCCTGCCGGATCGACTTCCCTTCGGGCGGCCTCGTCGAGGTGCCGCCGCTGACGGGCCGGGGCTTCGGACGGCCGCTGCCGATGGGGGGCGGCTGGCCCTTTCGCATTCTTCCCATCGACAAGCTGTTGCGCGCCGAAAACGCCTTCCGCGACCGCGGCCTTCCGGCGGTCTTCACGTTTCATCCCTGGGAATTCGATTCGGACCACCCGGCAATGGACGGACTTCCTCCGCTCGCGCGCCTGGTTCACTTTGCGGGCTTGCCGGGACTTCCGGCGCGCTTTACGCGGTGGCTCGCGCCGGAACGCTGTGTGGCCCTGGAAGACGCGGTCGCCTTGCTCAGCGCATGAGCGGCGTCGCGTTCCTCTTCCCTGGCCAACTCTCGGAGTTCGTGGGGATGGGCCGTGACCTCTTCGAGTCCGGCTCAGAGGCGCGCACACTCTTCGAGGAGACCTCGCGGCGGTGCGGCCTCGATCTGCAGCGGATCGTCTTCTCGGGGCCCGAGAACGAGCTTCACGAGAATCTCGCCGCGCAGGCCGGCGTCTATTGCGTTTCGACCCTGGCGGCTCGGCAGCTCGTGCGGGAGGGCGTCGAGCCGGCCGCGACGGCCGGCTACAGCCTTGGCAACTACGCCGCGATGGTCGCTGCCGGTGCAATGTCCTACGAAGACGGCCTCGAGGTTCTGGTGGCGGTGTGGCGCGAGACCGAGCGGCTCGGCATCCGTGGGGCCATGGGCGCGGTCGTGGGAGTGCGGCGCGAAGCTGTCGACGACGTTTGCGAAAGCCTCCGGTTGAAGGGAAAGCCGGTTTGGATCGGCAACGTCAACGCGAATACCCAGTTCGTCCTCACGGGGCGGGCCGACGCGGTGGCCGAAGCTCTCGAGACCCTGAAGCCCCGCTGCCTTTCGGTCTTACCGCTGACGATGAACTGGCCGATTCACAGCGCTCTGATGCAGCCCGTGGCCGAAGCCATCGCGCCCGTCGTTGCCGCCTGCCGCTCGGTCCGCGCGCTTCGCGTGCCGTTTTACGGGCCGGACGGGCGGGTCGCGCGCTCGGCGGAAGATGTCCGCCGGTTGCTTGCGACCGAGTTCGTTCATCCCACGCTCTGGAACGCGACCTTCGAGGCGATGGTAAAGGACGGCTTCAAGAGCTTCCTCGAG
>WNGB01012483.1_pt1 | contig 12923 bp, 13 predicted proteins | sample 5400681 | NCBI WGS metagenome assembly WNGB01 (sample SAMN13153367, study PRJNA577476) | soil metagenome | isolation source: 115 cm soil or saprolite under grassland replicate 2 | place: USA:California | collected 2016-06-15 | reverse complement strand
CATGGGCGTGGAGGTGGTCGCGTGAGCGGCAAGCGGTATCGGGAGGCCGCCAAGCTCGTGGATCGGGAGCGGGAGTACCTGCCGGCCGAGGCCGTTCGGCTGATCAAGCGGTTCCCCGAGGCGAAGTTCGACGAGACCGTGGAGCTCGCCCTCCGTCTGGGGGTGGATCCCCGCAAGGCGGATCAGATGGTCCGCGGAACCGTGACGCTTCCCCACGGAACCGGCAGGTCGGTGCGGGTGGCGGCATTCGCCACGGGCCCCAAGGCCACCGAGGCCAAGGAGGCAGGGGCCGACCTGGTGGGGGGCGAAGAGCTCGTCGAGGAGGTCATGAAGGGGAACATCGACTTCGATGCCACGGTGGCCACCCCGGACATGATGGCGACCGTGGGGAAGGCCGGCCGAGTCCTCGGGCCTCGTGGACTGATGCCGAACCCGAAGACCGGGACCGTCACGAACGACATCGGCAAGGCCGTCCGCGACATCAAGGGCGGAAGGGTCGAGTACAAGGTGGACCGGACGGGGAACCTGCACGCGATCGTCGGCAAGCGTTCGTTCTCGGAGCAGCAGCTTCTGGAGAATTACCTGGCCGTCGTAGATGAGGTTCTCCGGGCCAAGCCCTCGGTGGCCAAGGGCAAGTACGTGATCAGCGCGACGGTCGCCCCGACCATGGGCCCCGGCATCCCGTTGGACCCCAACCGGCTGAAGGACGCCGAGGCCGCGGGGATCCCCGCCTGAGCTGCGTCTGACGTGCACCGGCAGCGCTGATCCCTTCACAGCCGTCAGCGGTGGGAATAAGGTCATCCACAAGCAACGAAGCTGACGCCCGAAGAGAATGGCCGGGGACACGAGGAGCGCGGGGCATGAGACGTGGGGCGCTCGCGGTGGTGGCATCTCTTTCCGTGCTGTTCTCGGGGGTGGCCGTCGCCGCCGTCCTCGCGAGCGCAGCCAACCGTCCGAGCTCTTCGGGCCCACACTCGGGGCGCGCCCATGTGTCTGATGCTGAAGCCGGGATCCATGGCGGGCCGATCGATCGGTTCCACAGCTCCGCTTGCAGTCTCACCAAGGTCTCGGGGCTCCACGGCAATTGGACCCACGGGGACTACGTGAGCACGGTGGCGGTGACGGGGGATGCGGCGATGATCGTCGAGGCTGCCCACAGCGACTGTGGGAAGCCAATGGTGTCGGTGATTCACGAGAGCGATCACGGCCTTCTCAAGACGGAGAAGCACGAATCGAGACATGCTCCCGGGAGCTGAGGCCGTTCCCCTTGAGCAGCGCCTACTCGATGATTCCCAGCCGGAAGGCCGTGACTACCGCGTCGGTCCGGTCGCTCACCTCGAGCCGTTTGAAGATCCGAGCGACGTGGGACTTCACCGTTGTCGGTGAGAGCCCGAGCGAGTCGGCGATCTCGCGATTGCGGTAGCCCTTTCCCAACAGGCTGAGCACGTCCATCTCTCGCGCGGTCAATCCAAACTGCTCGCCCCGTGACCGTCCTTGCTCGGCCAGGGCATTCCACACGTTGCGGTCGAGTACCGCGTGACCGTGTGCGACCATCCGCACGGTATCGAGCACTTCTTCCCCCCCGGCGGACTTCAGGACATAGGCCTTCGCCCCCGCCTTCATCGCCTCGGTCGCATACGCCGGATCCTCGTTGGCGGTGAGGATGATGACGCGGACATCGGGATGCTCGTCGCTGAGCCTTCGGGTGACCTCGAGCCCATCGATGCCTGGCAGACGGATGTCGACGAGGAAGATGTCCGGCTCGCCGGCAACGGAGTCGGCGAGCTTCAGGGCTTCTTCACCGTCGGCCGCCTCGCCGACGATCACGATGTCCTCCGCCGACTCCAGGAGCTGCACGAGGCCCTCGCGAGCCAGCGGATGGTCCTCCGCGACGCCCACCCTGATCAGCTTGTCAGGCGTGATCTGCCCCACCATCTCGTGCCATTCCATCTTGACTGGTGTCTCACCACGGGGCCGCAGCGTCTATCCCTCTCTTGCGGGATTCGAGATGGGCGGACGGCCTCCCCCGGTCGGTGGGCACGCCCGCAAAGCGCTTGACAGAGCGTCGTCCCTTCCTCAAGCAGGCGGTGAGGCTGTGCGATTATCAAGTGGTGGACGAGACAAAGCGGTTCGCGGTCCCTATCCGCGAGGCGGAGCGCGAGGGATTCGTCGTTGGACCCCGACCTGCCGAGCCGTGGCCGGCCCGTGTCCGACTTCGTCTCAATATCCGCTTCGAGCTTCCCGAGGACGGCGCGGCCCGGACGTGGGCACCCCTGGGCATCGTGGCGATGGCGGTCGGCTTCAACCTGTGGCTCCTGCGGGCCGAGGTCCTCCCCGCCCTGTACGCGAACGATGCGTCGGTTCATCTGTCGATGGTCCGGTGGGCCCTCGACCGGATCGGCGATGGCCACCTCCCGTTCGACGGCTGGTACCCGTATCTCGGGCTGGGATCGTCGCTGTTCCACCATTACCAGAGCCTGCCGCACACACTGACCGCGGTCCTGGCACTGGGCACCGGGGCGGACTGGGCTTTCTCAATCATGCTCTACGTCCTGCTCGCTACCTGGCCGATCAGCGTGTACTTGGGAGCTCGGCTCCTCGGGTGGGAGCGGTGGGTCGCGGCCGCGGCGGCACTTGTCTCGCCGCTCCTTGCCAGCACCCCCGGGTATGGCTACGAGTTGGGCAGCTATGCCTGGCGGGGATACGGGATGTGGTCGCAGCTGTGGGCCATGTGGCTGATGCCGCTGGCGTGGGGGTTCTCGTGGCGGGCGGTGAGCCAGAGCAAGCCCACCCGATACGCGGTCGCCGCTCTCGTTGTGGGACTCACCGCCGCGTTCCACTTCCTGAGCGGGTACCTTGCGTTCCTCGTCCTCGGGGTGTGGGTGCTGATCCGGCCGGGGGAATTCCGCAAGCGGTTGGGGCGAGCTGCGCTCGTCGGCCTCGGCGCTGTGCTGATCATCTCGTGGGTCGTGGTCCCGCTCCTCCTGGACAGTCGGTGGACGAGCCAGAGCCAGTACCTTCGGGGGAAATATTGGTTCGACTCTTTCGGCGCCCGGAGGGTGCTCGCCTGGTTGTTCACCGGGCAGCTCTTCGATGGAGCCCGGACGATCCCGGTGATCAGCGTGCTCGTCGGCGTCGGAACGGTCGTATGCATCTCGCGATTCCGGCGCGACGAACGAGCGCGCGCGCTGCTGGGAGTCATGTTGCTCAGCCTGCTGCTGTTCTTCGGGCGGCCGACCCTGGGTCCCGCGCTCAAGCTGCTGCCGGGAAGCAGCGACCTCCTGCTCCATCGATACATCATGGGCGTCCACATGGCCGGAATCCTCTTCGCGGGTGTGGGCGGGGCCTGGCTCGGACTCGCCACGCTAGGGCTCCTCCGTCGCTTCACGCCGAAGGCTGCGCCAGCCTTCCGGGCGTCCGCGGTCGTGGTGCTCGGACTGGCGATCCTTGCATATCCTTGGGCCGAGCGATGGTGGGCGTTCTCCCGGCAGGACTACGCATGGGTCCGGCAACAGCGAACGGTCGACGCGATGCAGGGTGCCGCCGTCCGTTCGCTGGTGCAGGAGGCCAAGGCACGTGGCCCTGGTCGCATGTACTCGGGCATGTTGAAGGGTGAGTGTGAGGACTACAGGCTGGGCTTGGTGCCCGTGTGTGAGGCGCTGCTCGCGTACGACGCCGACATCATCGGATTCTCGCTACGGACCACCTCGCTCTCGTCGGACTTCGAGGTCAACTTCGACGACACGAAACTGGCGCAGTATGACCTGTTCAACGTCCGGTACGTGATCCTGCCTTCCGGCCAGCACCCCTCCGTGCCCGCGAGCTTGATCGAACAGGACGGCGGAGCCGCGCTGTGGGAGGTGCAGACGAGCGGTTACGTGAATGTCGTGGACACCGTGCCCCCTGCGATCGCGGCAAACCGATCCAATCTCTACCAGCAGGCGGGGTTCTTCCTCCAATCGGATCTGTTGGCGCAGGGCAGATATCCGACCGTCGCATTCGCGGGGGAGCCGGCGGCCCCGCCCACCCTGAGCGGCGAGGAGCAGCCGTCGGGCCCGGCCGGCTCGGTCGAGTTCGAAGACGACGCGCTCGCCGATGGTGTCGTGACCGTGCAGGTCGTGGCGAACCGGCCGGCAATGGTGATCCTGAAGAGCTCCTTCGACCCCCGGTGGCAGGTGATCGTGGACGGCGTTCCCCTGGCGCCGCAGATGGTCGCGCCGAGCTTCGTTGGCAGGACCGTGCCAGCGGGCCCACACACGGTCGTGTTTCGCTACCAACCGTTTCCGTATTACGACGTGCTGTTCCCGATCGGCGCGCTCGCGTTCATCGGACTCTGGTTCGGTCCGGGGCTCGCGGCGCGAGCTCGCTCCCGCCGACGACTGCCACGAGAGGCAACCACCGATGGATCCTCTGGTTGACACGGCTGCGCCTCGCATCCACCCCACGGCCGTGGTGGAGGATGGCGCCGAGGTCGGCATCGGGACGAGGGTCTGGCACTTCGCCCACGTCCGAAGTGGCGCCCGCATCGGAGAGCGTTGTGTCCTGGGCAAGTCGGTCTTCGTCGACTCCGGGGCCGTGATCGGAGCGGGATGCAGGATCCAGAACTTCGTGTCCGTCTACTCGGGCGTGACGCTGGAGGACGACGTGTTCGTGGGACCCTCGGTCGTCTTCACGAACGACCGCTACCCTCGGGCCACTGGGGGGAAGTGGGAGCTGGTGCCGACCCTGGTTCGCGCCGGTGCCTCGATTGGGGCGAATGCCACCGTCCTGTGCGGTCTCACGATCGGGGAACTGGCCGTGGTCGGGGCGGGCGCCGTCGTGACCGCCGACGTGGAGCCGCACCGACTGGTGGTCGGCAACCCCGCTAAGCCCGTGGGGTGGGTGTGCCGATGCGGCAGGGTGGTGCCCGGGGGGCCCAGGACGGCTTGCCCGGCCTGTGGCGAGGTGCTCTCTCTGTGACCGACACAGTGGACATGGGCGGCCCGGTGATGGGCGACGCTGAGCGTTCGGCCGTCGACCGCGTCCTGCGGAGCGGTCGCCTCGCTCAGGGCCCCGAGGTGGAGGCCTTCGAGCGGGAGCTCGCAACGGATCTGGCGGGGGGCCGGCACGCGGTTGCCCTTGCCTCCGGCACCGCGGCGCTCGACCTCTCGCTCCTGGCGCTCGATGTAGGCGAGGGCGACGAAGTGGTCACGACGCCGCTCACGTTCCCCGCCACCGTGAACGCCATCCTTCGGTCGGGAGCCACCGTGCGCTTCGCCGAGATCGGGGAGGATTTCCTGCTCGATCCTGAGGCCGCGGTACAAGCCGCGACGGAACGAACGAAGCTGATCCTGGCCGTCCACCTGTACGGGCTGCCGTGCGAGACGGACGCCCTGGCGGCGGCCGGCCGGCCTGTGCTCGAGGACGCCGCCCAGGCCCACCTGGCGACTCTCCGCGGCCGTCGGGTCGGCAGCCTCGGCGTGGCGGGGTGCTTCTCCTTCTATGCCTCCAAGAACATGACTACCGGAGAGGGCGGTGCCGTCACCACGGACGACGACGAGGTCGCCGAGCGTGTCCGCCTCCTACGGAACCAGGGTCAGCGGGGCCGCTACGACTTCGCCGCCATCGGGTGGAACCTCCGGCTGACGGAGGTCGCGGCCGCGATCGGAAGGGTCCAGCTGCATCGCCTACCCGAATGGACCTCCGCGCGCCGGCGGGTGGCCTCGAGCTTGTCGGAGGCGCTCGGCAAGATCGAGGGCGTGATCCTTCCTGTGGTGCCCGCGGGGCGGGAACACGCCTGGCACCGGTTCACGATCCGGTTCGACGCGACGATCGATCGCGACGCGGTCGTGGCGAAGCTCGAGGCCGACGGCATCGAGGCCCGCGTGTATTACCCACAGATCGTGCCCGACATGGACCCGTACATCGGGCACCCACGGATCGACGCGGGTCAGCCGCTCGAGCGTGCTCGGGCGGCCGCCAAGACGGCCCTATCCCTCCCGTGCCATCCGGGGATCGGCGAAGGTGACGTCGAGCGGATGGCGGCATCCCTCCGCGCGGCCGTCGCCTCGACCCGGGGAGGCCGGCGATGACGGTCTCCGTCGCGGTCGTCGGCGCAGGGTTCATGGGGACGAACCATGCCCGCGTTCTCTCGGCGCTCCAGGGCGCGCAGCTCGCCGCGATCGTCGACCCAGATCCTGCGCGGGGGCGGCTGGTCGCGGCCGAGTTCGGCTGCGACTATGCGGCCTCGATGGAGGACGTCGCGGTTCAGGTAGACGCGGCGATCATCGCAACGCCGACCGAGACGCACCGCTTGGTCGGCGCACAAGCCCTGGCCCGCGGATGGCACATCCTGGTGGAGAAGCCCTTCGCCCCGTCGGTGCGGGAGGCCGAGGAGCTGGTATCAGCCGCCAACGATGCGCGGAGGACCCTCGCCGTCGGGCACATCGAGCGGTTCAATCCGGCCTGTCTCGACCTGCCCCGATTCGTGACGGAGCCGCTGTTCATCCAGACCCGACGGCTCTCGCCCTTCAGCGAACGGGTGAAGGAGGGTGTCGTGCGAGACATGATGATCCACGACGTCGACCTGGTCCTGTGGCTGGCCCATTCGGAGCCCATCCGCGTGGCCGCCGACGTATCGATGTGGCGTTCGGACACGGAGGATCTGGCCATCGCCACGGTCGTGTTCGAGTCCGGCCTGGTCGCGCACATGACCGCCACCCGGATCGGCCAGGACAAGGTCCGCCAAATCGACGTCCTGCAGCCGGACTCGCTCGTGAACGTCGATCTGCTGCGTCAGGACATCACGATCCGCCACCAGGCGACGGCGGAGTACCCGCAGACCGGGGCACGCCGGCTCAAGGAGGCGTCGGTCATGGAGATCCCCTACCTGGAGCATCGGGGGGAGCCTCTGTGGTTGGAGCTCGAGGACTTCGTGGAGGCGGTCGGTTCGGGCGGCCGACCGCTGGTGGACGGGCGGGCGGGTGTGGCGGCCCTCGATCTCTGCGAGCGGATCCTGGACGCCGCGAAGCGGGACTGATCGGGATGTACAAGGGCCTCCGCATCGCCGTCGTTGTCCCCGCCTTCAACGAGGAGGCGCTGATCAGCACGACTGTGTCAACGATGCCCGACCTCGTGGACCACATTGTCGTCGTCGACGACGCCAGCACCGACGCCACGGCGGAGAAGGCCCGTGCCACGGGCGACGAACGGGTCGACGTCATCACGCACGATCGGAACCTCGGTGTCGGCGGCGCCATCCTCACCGGGCACCAGCGGGCCATCGACATCGACGCAGACGTCTCCGTGGTCATGGCCGGCGACGCGCAGATGGATCCTGACTATCTGACGGTGCTCCTCGACCCCATCGCCGGCGGCGGCTACGACTTCGCTAAGGCCGACCGGTTCTTCGACTTCGGCTCGTACGAAGGCATGCCCCGGACCCGGGTGATCGGCAACGTCCTCGTCGGCTTCCTTGCCAAGGCAGCGACGGGCTATTGGCACCTGTTCGACCCGCTGAACGGATTCACCGCGGTCCGAGCCGACGCCCTTCGCCGGCTTCCTCTCGGCCGGATCCGCCGCGACTACGCCTTCGAGTGCGATCTGCTCGTGTATCTCAACATCACCCAATCGAAGGGAAAGGACGTGCCGGTGCCGGCCGTGTACGGCGAGGAGCGCTCGGGTATCCGCCTGTTCAGGGAGGGGCGCAAGCTCCTGTGGTCCCTGTTCCGCGGGTTCTGGCGCCGGATGCTGTGGAAGTACCTCCTGTGGTCGTTCTCACCGATCGCGATCTTCCTGTTCGGGGGCCTCGCGCTCGTCCTGTGGGGTATCGGGTTCGGGATCGGGGTCGGGATCAGGACCCTTGGTCCGCCTGAGGCCTCGGCCGCAACGGTGCTGATCTCCGTGGGCCCGCTCCTGGTGGGGATCAACCTGCTGATCGTGGCATGGGTGCTCGACGTCCTCGAGAGCCCTCGGTAGCGGCGCTCGGCCTCACGCTCGCGGACGGACCTCGCCTCCCGAGACCGCGAACACGATGCCGCCGACAGCGCTCGACGCCAGGGTGAGGGCAAGGACGAGCAGCGCGAACGCCAGGGCCCGATCGTGTCCGATCCCGTAGGTGGCCAGGCACCACACGTACGCCGCCTCCCGAAACCCCAGCCCGTTGATGGAGAACGGGAGGGCCGTCATGAGCGTGGCGATCAGGACGATCGCCGGCAGGACCCCGGCCGGGACTGATATCCCGAGCGCGTCGGTGAGGAGCGCGTTCACGACCACTAGCGACACCGCGGAGACCACCCCGACCACCGTGCCCCACCGCAGCGCCTGAGGTTCGCGACCGGCCGTGGCGAACGCGTGCCCGAACATCCGGAGCCTCGAGCCGATGCCGGTGGCCTGGTCGTTCCTCGACCACCTCGGGGCAAGCAACAACGCGATTGCCGACCCCGCGAGAACCCCGACGCCGAGGATGGAGGCGGCCACGACCACCGGGTCGCCGTGGCCGGCCGCAAGACGCCATGCGCAGTCGACCAACGCCAGGACGGCCAGACCGGCCAGTCCGGCGAGCCGGTCGAGGACCGCGGTGGCGAGGGGCGTTGCCATGCCGGTCTGTCCTCGGAGCCGGAATGACTTGTATGCGTCGCCCCCGAAGCCCGTCGGCAGGAACGCGTTGAAGAACGTCCCCACGAAGGTGAGGCGAACCAGATCGGAAGGCGGCAATGCGAGACCGAGCGGCCGGAGGAACAGCTGCCAACGGAACGCGTTCACCACCAGCCCGCCGAGCAGCGCAACGAACGCCAAGGCCACCTCTCCAGCCCGGGCGTGCGCCAGCGCCTGGCCCAAGGCGCGAATGTCGGCCCGCGCGAGCAGGAGGACGACGATAAGCACCCCGACCGCCGCACGAAGGAGGACGCGTCCGCCGGACCGGGATCCGGCCGGCGGCGACGTGGGCATGTGGCTCCCTAGGGTGAGGAGGTGGCCGAGCCTGACGCCTGGGGTCCGGCTGAGCCACTCGGCTGCGGCGCCGGGCTTGCGAGGAGGTCCTCGGGGACTCGGCTGGCGAGGGACGGATCCAGCCCCACCGCGACGGCCAGCTCAGCCTTGCCCTTCTTGAGCTCGCCGTTGGCCACCAGCAGGAACCCCAGGTTCAGATGGGCGTCCGCGTAGCTCGGGTCGACCTCGATCACATGCCGGTACAGGTCGATGGATTCCTGCCCGCCGCCCTGCGAGGTTCGCAGGATGGCCAGGTTGAACAGGGCGCGGACGAAGTCCGGATCGATGGTGAGGGCAATCCGATAATTGGACTCGGCAGATTCGCCATCTCCTCGTGCCTGCTCGATGACCCCCAGGTTGTAGTAGGCGAACTCGTTGCGGGGATGGTAAACGAGCACCTTGCGGTAGTCGGCCTCGGCTTCCTCCAACCGGCCCGCGGCGTGGGCCTTCAGGCCGGCTGCCAGAGCCGCTGAGGCCAGCTTGGCATCGGACGAGCCCTCCTTGGAACAGGCCCCGGATAGCAGGACGGCTAGGGCCAAGACGATGGACCAGAGCCGGAGGCCGCGGAATGCTCGAACCACGCTCACGCGAACAGCCTCGGCTGGGGGGTGGGCACCCTTGAGGGCGCCAACGAGAAGAAGCCGGGACAGGGAGGGGCTGCCGTGCGTGTGCCGGCCGCTAGGCCTGTATCGCGGCGACGGCACCCCGGATGTCCAGCCGGTGCGCCCGGCTCAGGGTACGGAGCCGCAAATCCCGAACGATCGGGCCTGCTGAAGTGATCGCGCCCTGGATCTGGGCCACGGTGGCATGTGGCGCAGCCTGGACGAGCACGGCCGCAGCTCCGGCCACGAACGGGGCGGCAGCCGAGGTCCCGTAGCCCCCGACCCATGGACCTGCGGAGACGAACGCGCCTGGGGCCCAGACATCGAGGTTGGAAGCCGACTGCGAGAAGCACGCGGGCTCGTCCGCCGTGACCGTCGCATCCCGGCACTTCATCCAGCCGTCATCGTATGTGACGGTGTCGCCAGAGGAGATGTAGACCGCGCCGACGCTCACAACCCCCGGGACGCAGGCGGGGAAGGAGACGCCAGGGGTGAACTTCCGACCGAAGGTCCCTTGGTTCCCGGCCGCGGCGACCGGAAGGATCCCGGCAGCACGGATGGCCGCGATCGGACCATCGAGGATGCTGCCTCGGCAGTCCTTCGCATGGTACTCGCGGTAGTGGCCCACGCTCATGTTGACCACCGAGATGTCGTACCGGGCCCGGTTCCGGAGAACCCACCGCAGGGCGCCCGCGACGTCCTTGTCGTAGACCACGCCGCCGTCGAACACGTCGAGGGAGATGATCTTCGCGGCCGGGGCGACGCTCGCCAGGATCGCGGCAGTCCACGTCCCGTGGCCCGAGTCATCAGCCTGCCCGTCCGGGGGAGCGATGTCCACAGCAGCGATGACCTGGCAGCCCTTGCCTGGCTTGGCGCAGGAGCCGAATTCCGGTCTGGTGTAGTCGACGCCCGTGTCGAGCAGGGCAACCGTTCCGCCCGTGCCGTCGTACCCCGCGGCGGCCGGGTGGCTGATCTCCTGGAGCCCGTCGCCCCCCTGAGCTCCGCCGCGCCCCCCGCCGGCGATCCCGCCTCCGAGGATCGGGGTCACTGCGGCTGACGTTCGCGGATGTGGGGAGACAACCAGGATCAGTGCGAACAGGGCCCCGATCATCCTGCCGGTCCGGCTCGTCCCCAGCCCCGTCCCGTCCATGGTTCATGCGTCGGATCATGGGCTCAAGGGCGATTCTTCGGCGGTTCAAGATTGGATCAAGACTTCCAGGGGTCCCCTGAACGGACGTCCGAAGGGGTTGTCCAATAGGACATGGTGGCCCGCTCTACCCGCCTTGGGGTAGTGGGAAATACTGGCAGAAATGCTGGTCGAAGGGTTTATTTCCCCGCAAGGGGCTCCGATGGATCGGGTGAAGGTGTCGGTCGTTCGCCGGACTCCCCGGGGGGCGGGCCGATCCTCCAGGTGGGGACCATGGCAACGTCAAACGGCAGGTGGGGGAAGGCCGGAATCGTTATTGGACTCATCGCCTTCGTCCTACTCCTCATGGCGGGGGCGGAAGCCGTGAGGAGCAACCCGCAGGAGAGCGCGATCGGTCCCATTGGGGCTACAGGTTCGACGGGCGCCACCGGCGCAAGAGGTGCTTCGGGCCCCGCCGGCGTCGACGGGGTGGGATCGGCCGGCCCGGCAGGCCCGGCAGGCCTTCCCGGTCCCGCCGGTCCCGCGGGCGCCACCGGTCCCAAGGGGGCCACCGGTGCTATCGGCCCGGGTGCGGGAGGCGGCGCGGGCGGCTCCGGCGGCTCGGGCGGATCCGCAGTCACCGGTCCCACTGGCCGGCGCGGATGGAGCGACGGGATCGACGGGTTCCACGGGGGCCATGGGGGCCACGGGAGCGAACGGTTTGGACGGCACCACGGGAGCTGATGGCTCGGACGGTGCCACGGGGGCCACGGGTGCGACCGGGTCGGATGGTGCCATCGGTCCCGCAGGGGCCGACGGCGCGACGGGGCCCACGGGTCCGATGGGGCCGGCCGGGCCAATTGGTCCGAAAGGAGCAACGGGCGCCACGGGTGCCACCGGCGCCGCGGGTGCGAACGGCTCGGACGGTGCCACGGGTGCGACCGGCGCCACGGGCGCGAACGGCGCCACGGGCGCGAACGGCTCGGATGGTGCCACGGGGGCCACGGGTGCGACCGGCTCGGATGGTGCCATCGGTCCCGCAGGAGCCGACGGCGCGACGGGGCCCACGGGGCTGACGGGGCCCACGGGTCCGATGGGGCCGGCCGGGCCAATTGGTCCGACAGGAGCAACCGGCGCCACGGGTGCGACCGGCGCCACGGGCTCAGACGGATCTGATGGAACGACCGGTGCCACCGGTGCAACGGGTGCGAACGGGGCGCCACCGGGGCAACCGGCGCGACCGGGGCAGTTGGTGCTGATGGAGCGATCGGTGCGACGGGCCCCGTCGGGCCCACCGGTCCAGCCGGCCCCGTGGGTCCAGCCGGGGCCGCCGGGGCGACTGGCGCTGACGGGACCGCAGGTCTGCCCGGAGCGACGGGTTCTGCCGGTGCCACTGGCGCGGCAGGGTCCAATGGCGCGACCGGGGCAACGGGAGTCACCGGCGCGGCGGGTTCAACGGGCGCGGCCGGCGCGATGGGTGCCACCGGCTCGGCCGGTGCTACGGGGGTGACGGGTGCCGCCGGCTCGGCCGGCGCGACGGGGGCGACGGGTGCTGCCGGGCCGACCGGGCCAGCCGGCCCGACAGGTCCCGCTGGTCCCGCCGGCCCAACAGGTGCCACAGGGGCGACGGGCGCCGCCGGCCTGAGCGGCTTCGCTCGGGTCGCCGGAACCACCTCGGCGAACGACAACACGTCTCCGAAGACCGCAACGGTGGGGTGCTCCGGAGGGAAGAAGGCGCTCGGCGGCGGTGGGATCGTCGTCAACAACGGGTCGGGCACGGTCTCGATCACCAGCACCTATCCGTCCGCCGACGACACCTGGTCGGTGACCGCGGACCGCCAGAGCGGAAACGGGAACTGGACGTTGCAGGCCTACGCGGTCTGCGCGACCGTCTCCTGATCCTCTTGACCGCTGCCACCCGCGCGACGGCTGCAGGCAGGATCGAGTGCGTCGATCGGATGAAGCGGTGACGCCGCCCGCGGGCCCCATCCTCGTCGTTGACGACAACGAGGCCAACTCGATCCTGGCCATCCGCCTCCTGGAAAAGCTGGGCTACCCGGCTGTCAGCGTGCGCAACGGGCTGGAAGCGGTGCAAGCCACCGCTGGGGGCGCCCATCCGTTGGTCCTCATGGATTGCCAGATGCCCGTGATGGACGGCTTCGCGGCCGCCAGAGCCATCCGTGCCAGAGAGTCGGGCGGCCACCGGCTTCCCATCATCGCCATGACGG
>WNGB01010383.1_pt1 | contig 12923 bp, 9 predicted proteins | sample 5400681 | NCBI WGS metagenome assembly WNGB01 (sample SAMN13153367, study PRJNA577476) | soil metagenome | isolation source: 115 cm soil or saprolite under grassland replicate 2 | place: USA:California | collected 2016-06-15 | reverse complement strand
GGGATCCCCCGGGAGCGTGGCCCACTCCCCGGGGTCGCCCTCGATGAGCTCGCGTTCCAACGCAGCCGCCCAGAACCTCCCCACCTTCTGCGGGTCGTCCGCATCGAAGACGACCGTGAAGAATGAAAGGCCCATCGGCAGACCGTATTGGCGTCAAGCCTTCCAGGTCAAGCGAGCTGCCCGGCCGGAGGGGGTCTACGGATAAGGAACGTTGTCCGCGGCTCGAGAAAGTGACGGACGGTCTGTTTGAGGGGGAGGAGGCCGTCCTGCACGTGATGGGCTGGGTGGCGGGCGGCGCGGCTATGCAGGAACCCGGACAGGGGCCGCGTCGCTGGTCTCTACGCGCTCCGGCAGCTCGAGCCCGACACGATAGTCGCGGAGCCGACGATCGGAGTGACGGCATTCGCATTAGACGCCGACTCCGAAGACACCGCAAGCCGCGGCCTTCATGAGCGCTTTGTGGACGGCGGTCGACGACGACTTTGCTCAGCGCGGTCATAGACGAAAGGCGTCTCGACCCGTCCGAGCCGGAGGGCTAGGCTGTCCATCGACCCCCGATCCGAAGGAGCCGCACATGCGCAGGCTCGTTGCCGCCGTGTCCATCTCTTCGATGTTCCTCGCTCCCATGCTGACCGGAAGCGCCGTGGCGACGGCCGCGCCGACCGCTTCGAGCTGGGAGGGCGAGAGGCTCCTCACTGGGAACGTCGACTCGTGGGAGCCCGAGGTTGCCTCGGATCCGAGCAGCTCCTACGTGTACGTGATGTACAACCAGTTCGGCACGAAGCCGCTCTGCCCTCGGTGCCCGTCCGTGCCGATGGTCGTGAGCGTGTCACCTGATGGGGGCGCGACGTGGCTGGACCCCGTGGCGGTGTGTGAATGCCGGCATAGCCAGACGCAGTTCGACCCGACGATCCTCGTCACTTCGCGGGGCGCGCTCTACGTCACCTGGTTGAACGACGGCAACACTTTCTTCGCGAAGTCGCACGACCACGGTCAGTCGTGGACCTCTCCCGTCGCCCTCTCTCCGAACCGGTGGACCGACCACGGCTGGCTGGGGGCGAGCCCGAGCGGGCGGCACGTGTACGTCATGTGGGCTCAGGGGGACGCCTGGGAGACGCACTCGCACGACTTCGGGAGGACCTGGTCAGCCCCGCAGCAGGTCACACGCAACAACCACTTCTTCTACTACCCGGAGGGCGTGTCGGTGCTCTCGGGCAAGGTCGCCGTTCTCGGCATGTCGGCATACCGGTGCGGAAAGGGTTCGGTCCACTGCACCGGCCCAATCCTGATCAGCGTCCTCCGCACGACGAACGGAGGAAGGTCCTACACCGAGGACATCGTCGACAACGTCTTCCTCGGCGTCGATTTCGAGACGTCGTCGCTTACGACGATCGCGAACGATGCCGACGGGAACCTCGCGCTGATGTACACCGGGGCCACCACCGAGGGGACGAACTCCCAGGTATGGGTGCGCCGCTCGACAGACCAGGGCGCCATCTGGAGCGCTCCGGTCGAGATCGGGCAGGGACCGGGTGTGAACTCGGGGTTCCCCTCGGTCGCGGGCAGCGGCAGCGGTGTGTTCAAGGCGATCTACATAGACGAGCGCACCGGCCGGTGGAACATCTGGTACCGGTCATCGACCAACGGCGGGCGAACGTGGTCGGCCGACCTGAGGCTCTCGGACGCTTCCAGCGGTGCGCCGTATGTCTTCCCCGACGGGTTCGACAACCCCTACGGCGACTACCAGGCGATCGACGTGAACGGCGCGGGGCAAGCGATCGCGGCCTTCGGCGAGGCGCCGAGCTGGAACGGACCGGGCGGGATCTGGGTCAACCGGGAGGTCTGATCGAGAGCGGGGGAGCAGGCAAAGACTTGGCGGGCTGGGGCGCTGCGTCGCGTCTATCACGAAGACCAACAGAATCCGCTGACGTTGACCGTCCAGAGGGGACGATGACGCCGGTCCACGTTCCGTCCGTCCTGCGCACCGAGGAGGTCGAGCGTGCCACCTCGACCGAAGGCCGAGAAGGCGAGACCGGTGGACACCGGATGCCTGGTCGTGGTCGAAACGGGTCGGGCGAACGTCGACGACGGTGAGCGGACGAGGGTGACGCATTGGTGCTTGCCATCTGCGACCCGGGAAACCGATCCGAGAGGTCAGGGGCGGGGCAGCAGCTTCGATACAGGACATCAGGAGCACACCGCTGGCGGCGGATGCGAACCGCGCACTGCCTCGACACCCCGAACCATCACGATCGGTTCCCGGCCATGCTGTCGGATCCGCGGAACCCCGACGGCTCCCGCGGTGTAAGAAAGTCGCGTGAGGAGCGTTCTGCGGACCGGCAACTGGCGGTACGTGGCACTGGCGGGGACGGTCGTGGGGGGTCTCGTGCTGGCGCTGATAGCCCTGGGTGGGCCAAACCCTCATCCCGCACGGCAACAGCCTTCTGATCAGGCCGCGTCGCAACAGCCTCATGACCAGGCCGGCAAGGGCGGCACCGCTTGTGCCCACGGGCCCGGGCTGTCGTTCGTTGCGACGGACACCAGTCGTGAACAGATCTACTTCCTCGACGCTCGCCGTGCATCTCCTGCCGTGCAGGTCGTCGACCTGCCCGGGATAGTGTCGGATCCCGCATGGTCCCCGGACGGTCGCCGCGTGGCCTTCCGCTGGTATCAGCGGGGCCGGCCAGCACCCGACGTCTACGTGGCGAACGCCGATGGGTCTCATCTTCGTCTCCTCGTGAAGGAAGCGGCGATGCCGGATTGGTCGCCGGATGGACGTCTGATCGCCTTCGCGAACCTCCATATCGGGTCGAGGGGGATCTCCGTCGTCAACGTGGCTCAGGCGCTGCGAGAGGTGGACGCGACCCGGGTTGTGACGCGGACCGATGATGACGTCCCCGAAGAGCTCCCGGCGTGGTCTCCCGACGGAGAGCTCATCGCTTTCACCAGCCAGCGCGGCGGCAACAGCGACATCTGGACTGTTGCCGTCGACGGATCCCACCTCCGCAACCTGACGACTGAGGAGTTCGCACTCGAAAGCGATCCAAGCTGGTCGCCCGATGGCGCCCACATCGCGTTCGGGTCCAACCGCGCCTCCTCCTCGAAATGGGGTGGGGACATCTACGTGATGGGAACGGATGGGAGGGATGTTCGGCGCATCACGTTCGACGATAGCGCCTATGCTCCGGCGTGGTCACCGGACGGCTGCGGGATCGCGTTCAACTCCGGGATGTCGGGAACCTCCCAGATCTACGTCATGCGCCCCGATGGCTCCGATATCGAACAGCTGACCACCTCTCGGCCGGACGCGCACGGGGATCCGACGATCGCTTGCTGTCCGGCGTGGGTAGTCAGCGATTGACCTCATAACTCGAAGGAGAGCGACCAAGCGCCTCGCTCGAGAGTCGGTCGAGAAGGTGTGGAACATGCAGGACCTTTCGTTTGCCGACCGGGTCTTCCCGCCCAACCGGCCGACTGCTTCTGAGCTCCCACCATGCCCCGAAGGGGTGAGGCGGTTCGCCGTCGAGGACTACGGGACGTTCCTTGACATCCGCTACACCGTGGAGGATCTGAGTGCCGAAGGGGACAGGGTAGTTGTGCGCTGGTCTGCCTCCGGCACCGAGCGCGAGGCGGTCGGCCCCATCCCGCCGACCGGAGGGTTCGTCTCGTGGAGCAGGATCGACATCTTCCGAATCCGAGGGAATGTTCGCGGACTGCTCGGCGGCGGCCGACTTCCTCGGTCGCCTGCGACAGCTCGGCGTTGAACTCGTCCCACCTCCGGCCGAAGACTCCACGAGCCGACGTTGAAGGTGTCCGCTGAACCCCCAGCTCGCCTGCCGACAAGGGCGTACGTGGGTCGGCGATGCTGTCATCAGGATCCAGGCGGCTCGGTGCAGACTGGCGTTGCTTCTATCAGCAGCCGGGACCGCCTGCGGCGCGGGGTGGAATGAGCCCACGCCAATCCCAAGCGGGCCGTCCTAGCCAACGGCGACTGTACCGAGCCTGCCATCGCCGAGCGCGTCTCCGGCATTCATCGACCCCGTCGGTATCGCGTTCGACGAGCGCGGCGACGCGTGGGTCGCCGATTATCGTGCCGATGCCCTGATCTCCGTCTCGTCCTCGGACCTCACCGCCGAAGGCCTGCTACACGCCCAAGCCGCGGCCACGGCCTCATCGGTCGGAGTACCCAACCAGATCCGGTTTGACGCGTCCGGAACCATGTGGGTCCCCGGTTGGGACACCGACGAGATTCTTGGTTTCTCCGCGGATGCGCTGAAGACTTCTTCACCCCGCCCGACGATCCGTATCCGAGGACCAAGCGTCGACGAGCCGACCGATTATGCCTTCGATCGCTCGGGCAACTATGGGTGGCAAATCAAGGGACCGGGACGATCGTCGCGTTTTCAGCGATTTCGATCCGACACAGTGGTCAACCAGGGCCTCGCGTCGTGCTTCGCCTACCCGGCTTCGGTTCTGACACACCCGAGGCGCTCGCCTTCGATCATACCGGCCGACTTTGGATCAGCAGCTACTACGTTGATGTCCTGGTTGCCCTCAGCGCCGGCCAGCTCCGGACCGGAACGCCACGTCCGTCGTTCCGAGTCCGACTTCCTTCGGGTTCGGGCTCATCGGGCTGACCGTCGACAGAGCAGGACGACTCTGGGTCGCGGAGGCGTCACGGGACATCGTCGTCGCGATCGATGTGGCTCACCCCGTCCTCAAGCCTCGATCCCTCATCACGCTGACGGGGGACTCGATCCTCATGCCACACACCGCTTCGATGTCGAGGGAAACTCGTGGCTGCCTTGCTACAACGGCACCGTAGCGCGCTTCGACAGATCCAGGCTCCGACCGGGGACCGTCGACGAGCCCGACCTGGTGCTCGCATGACGGTAGCGAACCGAGAAGCGACGACCCAGTGGAGATGGAAGCTCGTTGGACGCGCTGGCCCGTCGCGAATGTGTGGCTGGGAGTCTCGGTGGGAGAATCAGCGGTGGGCCAAAGATTCGGATTCCGAAGGTGTTTCGGAGTCCTGCGGCGGTGCGCTTCCTATCGTGCAAACCTCTTTCTTGGGCCGCTAGACCTTGAGCCGTGGCTGAAGTCGCCTCCGATAGAGCGCTGGCCTCCGACGCGGATCTCCTCCCAGGCATCGACTGGGTGAAAGCGGGAGGTGAGTCGGGACCGGGTTGGCGGCCGATGGACCTCCGGTGGGCCAGGCACATCCGAGACCAGTGCTTGTCGGCTGGTGTCGCCTTCTTTTACAGACAGGGGTCGGGGCCGCGTGCCCGAGATGGACCGAGAGCTGGACGGCGAGATGTGGGAGCAAATGCTTAACGGGGACGAAGCTCGGGTGGTTCGAGGCCTAGATCCAGAGCCAGCTGATCGAGAGGCTTTTGGTCTGAGGCTAACCTGTCGATAGGCCAGCCATGAAAAGCGGAGCAGCTTGGTGATCGGTTGCGTGGGTCATGTAGTACATGACCCGCTCTGGATGATCGCGGTCACAGATGGCCCAGGGGTGAGCATGCCAATAACCGAGCTCTGATCGAAGGGGATGGGCGAAGAGCTGCGCTCTGTCGTGGCTGCTCATCTTTCTCAGCTTGTCCCAGTCGTCGCGCCCCACCACACCCGGATCCGCTCCAGCCCGACTTCCTTGGACCCAGAGAAGGCGCGGATCAACAAGTACTTCGCGAAGAAGTAGAAGAGGATTTATCTTTCGGTGCTCCGCCTTCGAAGGCGGCCAGCCTCTGAAGCGTCTCCCATCTGCACTCAAAGGTTCTCTGGTCAAGGAGGCATTCCCTCATCCGCTCCATGGGAAGCTTGACGACCACTCCCTAAGGCAAGAACCTGCCGCGGACCTTCAGACCGACCGATTACAGAATCCGGCCCAGCTCAACAGCGGTGTCGTCTCGCACGAGTCGCCCGGCCACCCCCTCGAAAATCGGCTCCACGTCAGTCATTCCCGGGACGGCGGTGGCGGGACGAGGGCATGCACCCTTCAGGACATCCCCAGTCGTGGTTCTGTCGTCCTTGGGCCGACGAGCGATGCCTTGACGCCCACGTGCTGTACGTCGTCACGCCCAAGCGGATATGGTCACTGATGAGTAGGGTGGATGTGCATGCCTGAAGTGAGCCGGACCAAGGCTGGGGCGCTTGCGGCCCTCGAGGAGGAATACCGCAAGACCCTGCTTACCGTGCAGGACTACGCCGACGAAGAGTTCGAAGTCCCGCGGAGCGAGGGCGTCATGAGCCCCAAGGACACCTTCGCCCATCTGGCCTGGTGGAACTGGGAGGCACCCTCGGGCCTCCAGCGGATCAAGCGCGACGAGATGCCGTTCTGGGTCCATATGGACTTGGACGAGCTCAACGCCGGTACCCTCGCGGAGCGCAAAGACTGGCCGCTGCAGCGAGTGATGGAGGACTTGCGACGATCCCATACCGCGCTCGTTGCGGCTCTCGACCAGGTGACGGATGAGGAGTTCAGCCGCGTCACGACACACAAGTATCGTGACGGGACACTTGACGGAATGGTCTGGTTCGCCTTCATCTACATCGAGCACTACGAGGAGCATCAGCCGCACCTTGGCTAATCGAACGAGCTGAGGATCGTCCCTGAGAGGTCGAGAAGACATTTCGCCGGGCACATGCCCCACCGTGAATGGCACAGAAACTCGGATTGGCCCGTGACAGGCGTTTGGGAGGGCCCGCTTTGTTCTCCTTGTCCAGCGCCTGGCTCGCCCCGAGTGACCTCCACCAGCAAATCCTGGCTCTTCGGGGCCAGGGACAGGGAGAGCCACCAGTTCAACGTTCTTCGACCACACCGGATCCCATGGCTCAGATCCGGATGGTGCGTGGAATACCGGTAGGCGCAGAACCGAAGCGGCGTCACCGGGACCCTGTCTGTGTTGACGCCGCACCCTCGCACGGGCAGGGACCCGAGGAATAGGCTTCCCCGCAGAGCAGGAGACATCATGCGGGAGGCTGTAGGAGTCGACCTCGATCGGGTTTGGGTCCTCGAGGCCGAAGAGCAGCGTCGGTTCGTGGTCGAGCATCCGCGATCGGCGGCGCCGACTCCGCCGGTGCACTCGAGCTTCTTCGGGAGCTGGAGCGCAGACAGGACATCCGGGATTACGGCTACGCTGCAAATCTCCCCGACGCGATCCGCGTCGCGCTGGCTGCGGGTGATCCGGGCTTGGCCGCGCGCCTTCTAGACGGCCTAGAACCGCTCTTCGCCCTCCACCGGCACGCTCTCGCGACGGGCCGGGCGCTCTTGGCGGAGTCTGGAGGGGACCACGCGCAAGCAGCCGCGGGCTTCGCCGACTCGGCCGAACGCTGGGAGCGCTTCGAGGTGCCCTGGGAGCGTGTTCAGGCCGCCTTGGGACTGGGGAGGTCCCTTATCGGATTGGGGCGAGCCGCCCAGGCTGCCGCCTCGTTGCGAACAGCCCGCGAGATCTTCGCGTCTCTCGGCGCCGCACCCGCCCTTCGAGAGACCGACTCGCTACTGGAATGATCGATCGCCCGGCCGTCGTAGTCGACTTCCTCACAACGGGCGGCGGTTGGTGACACACACGTGTTGTGGTCGGATCGATGCGAGGGTGGCGGTCGGCTCTGCCTTACGGCTTCAAGCTTTGAATCGGGGGCCACCCCTGGGGCCACATCGACGGCGAGGACATGCCGTCAGACGTGGTAGGAGCCAACGTTCTGGGCTAACACTGGACTAACGCATGGTTATCCAGAGCGTCAATAGGCGCACGAAGGCTGAGGTAGTACGCACGATCTCGGCTTTGCTTCCGGTCTGAGAACCTAGGGCTCGCTCTAGCGCTACAGGTCACTAGCCGTTCCAGCGCGGCGGGACGACAGCGGCCCAACAGGCCGAGGCTCCTCAGGCCGGGCTCGCCGCCTCATAGTGGGGTGGTCGCGGGGTGGTCGCCGGCACCTCCTCCTACATGTTGCACAACGAGGAGGATCGATCCACCGGTGCCCGAGCATCGGCCACAGGTGCCCGGGAGCGGCGAAGGCGCCGAAGGAAACGCAGGCAGGCAGCCTCGATGATGCGAATGAACTTTTCAGGCGCGGGACTCCGGTGAGGGTATGGCTGGTCTTCACGACTGGGCGCGGCAAGCGCAGGCGCGAGCTGCAATCAGGAAGGGGTCAGACGGCGGGCTCGCCGCGCGACGAAGGCTCTCGATGCGCCCAGGGCCGGGCAAGACTCCGGAGCCTGACACCCAGTGAACTGTCCGGCCGCAGCTTGAGCAGTAGAGTACGAGCTGTTGGAGCTCGCGTTCAAGATCAACCTTCACGTTCAGGAGCGAGGCGAGGCATCTTCGCTTGGACGGTGACCGAATGAGCCCCCGCCGGCAGCAGTCGCCTGGTCTAGAGCGCGTCGGCTTTCGCCGCTTGCTCGGCGAGGGTTCAGACGGCGCGCTCCAAGAAGCCACGCTCGTTGTGCGCCACAACATCACCCGACGAGCGCGCCAGGCGGATGTGACCTGAGCTCATGCTAGCAAGGCGCGTGAACTCATCGAGCGTTGTCGCGATTGGGACAGCCTCAGGGGGCGCATCTTGCGTGCCTAGGTTCTGGATCGTCGCACATTTGACCGGCGCTCCACCAGTGACGACACAAACGTCCAGATCTGAGCTGACGCCAGATGTCGGAGTGTTCGCTACTAGGTTCGCCCACGACCGTTTGGAACCGACGGCTGGCACGGGCTGGGTAGGTCTAGGCGGGCAGGAAGGCCGGCTGCGCCGACGACGTGCGGCGGATGACCGCGTAGCGCGGGACGACGGGGGTCGATGAAGCGAATGGAACCTGCCAGGCGTGGGACTCCGGTGAGGGTATAGGCGAAGCGACAAAGCCTTCGTGGTGCTCGTGTTCACGCGGCCCTTTCGGGGACTGCCGGTAGCCAGTATCTGCGTCTCGACCTGGGTGCTGCCTCGGTAATCCGCACAATGGACCATCTGAGGAACCGTGGTCTCGCCATCCTCTTCGAGGCTTGCAGGAAATGGCCGACCCGGGAAGAGAGCATGGGTCCCGGCCTCGGAGCGCCCTATCACCTCCGCGCAGGCAGCTCGCCCCCTTGATCATTGCCGGAAGTACCCGGGCCCAGATAGGGATCTGGACACCCGGAATCGGGTGCGATGCCGTCTACCTCCCCACTAGGCAGGGGTTCATTCTGGGTGTGGGAGTGAGGGAGATGCCATCGGACATACCGACCCAGTCGCAGTCGCAGATCCGGTCGCAGTCGCAGATCCGGCCAGTGGCGCAACCGGTCCCCGTTGGAGCACACCGCGACAAGCTGCGATGGGCGTCGCCGCCTGTCTTCGCGGTTATCCTCGCGTGCTTTCTGCTCCCCTTCATCACGGTCTCTTGCCAGGGCGAGGAGGCCACGCTCACGGGGGCGCAGCTGGCCACCGGCCGGGGCTTGAATGGGGTCAGCCCCGACCTGCTGGAGCACATTACGATCCCTGACCCGTTCGTCGTCGTCGCGCTCGCTTGCGCCGCGGCGGGGATCATCCTCGGCTTCCTGCGATGGGCATCGCTCTGGGCTGCGATCGCGGGATCGGTGGGCGCGATCGCACTCGCCACGGAGGCACCGTTCCAGGCGACTGGCCTGGACACCCTGGAGGAGCGTCTTGGCTACCAGCTCGTGGTCCTGCTCTTTCTGGTGACGGTGGCGCTGAACGACGTTGTCCTGGCTCGCGTGAAGCACCTGGCCCGGGAAGCCATAGACAACCGAGCCGTGATCGCCCAATCGGTGAGCGCTGGCGTGTCGTTGGTTATCCTTGGGGCCGTCGTGGGTGCCCTCGTGCTCGTCGGGCTCCCCGGGGAAGGCCCGTGGCTCCTCCTGCGGTCTGGGGTCGTGGTTGTGCTCGCGACGGTCGGCGCCGTTTACGCGCTGATCGGGTCACGCGAGGCCCGTGCGGCATGGGAGGGGAGGCTCCTGGCTCACCGCGGGGCGCCGGAGGCCCGGATCCACAGAGCGGCCATGGTCTCCCTTCTTGCCGGGATGGCCGCGGTCGGGCTACCGCTTGCGGTGGGTGTGATCGGCTGGTTCGCTGTCCTGGCACTCCCGGCGGCGATCGTAGCCTTCGTCGCCGGCGTGGGTGAGCTCAGGTGGGCAGTACCGCATCCGGTCTTCCGGGCCGTCGCCGCGACCGGGATCGGCCTTGCGTCGCTCCCCATTTATGTTGTGTTGCTCGGTCTGCTGTTCTGGGGGACCCGCGCCACCGCCCCATGACACCCGGTGTGATCGTGCAAGCCGCTCGGTCTACTCAGGGCCTTTGTCGAGATCGTGCTGGATTGCGTACCGCATCAGCTCGTAACGCTTGCGGAGTTGCAGCCTCGTGAGGATGTTCTGGACGTGATTCTGGACCGTCTTCGCGCTGATGAACGGCTTTTCTGCGATCTCCCGGTAGGTATATCCCTACTCCACGCTCATGAGCTCGCCGTGGACCGCGGCGTGAGAGGGAGCCCCTGCTACATCTGGCTGTGCCTCCCATGCCGTCGCCAAGGAAACTACGCCGCAGATCAAGGCTGTGGGCCAGCCGAATACGCTTCCCCCCGAATGCATCGGAGGGGTTCTGAGGCTGGCCGCATCTGGAGTGCTGGACCCCAGGGAGGGCACATGGATAACTGGCGTGTGTGTGAACGAAGGGCCATCCTCAAGCGTTGAATGGTGGTGGATCGCGCAAGACGCATCGTCGGGCTCGAGGGCCCGGCCGAGCTCGCTCGGTCTGACCTGCTGACCTTCGAGGGCTTGTTTCAGGCCGAGCATCAGGCCCTGTTTCGCGCCTTGTACCTGATCGTCGGCAACACCCAGGAAGCGGAGGAGTTGATGCAGGACGCGTTCTTGAAGGTGTGGGAGCGATGGGACCGCGTGAGCCGCATGGAGAACCCGGCGGGGTACCTGTGCCGCATCGCCGTGAACGGGGCAAGGAGCCGCATCCGGCGTCTGCGGCTCGCCGCCAGGCGGACGATCGCGTCCGCGGCGATGCAGGTCCCCGACCCGTTCGCTGACGTCGACCTTCGGGATGAGCTGGTGCGCGCGCTTGCCGCTCTGAGCGAGCGGCAACGGATGGCGCTCGTGCTCACCGACCTGCTGGACGTCTCGGCCGAGGACTCGGCCAGGCTCCTTCGGGTCAAGCCGGCGACCGTACGCTCCCTGGCCTCCCAGGCCCGGGCGGCGCTCAGGGTGAGGTTGGGGGCAGAGGATGCCTAGCGCCCGGACCACGCTCGAGCGGATCGGCGACCGGGTCCCCGTCCCCGAGCCCGCGTTCGAACGGCTCCTTCGCCGCCGGAACCGCAAGCGGCGAAACCAGCGGATCAGCGCCGCCGCGATTGCCGTGATCCTCGCGCTAGTCAGCATGTCGATCCTTGTGCGGAGCTTCCGCGGCACGCAGCCGGCGAACGAGCCGACGCCGGCACCCTCGCCTGAGGGCATCTTTACAAACGTCGGTGGATGGATTGCGTTCCAAAATGATGACCTCAAGCGCCCTTACGGCCATTACAGCATCTGGGCGGTCGACCCAACGCGGCCGAACGGCCCGAAGGCGCGGATCCAGCTGAGCGACCGCCCGGGGAAGCCCCTCGCCTGGTCGAGCGACGCGTCCAAGCTGCTGATCTGGCGCGAGCCGGGTCTGTTGTTCGTGCTGAACGCGGATGGCACCGAGACGCGGCTGGTGACCAACAGGTCTGTGAACGTCGGCGTGATTGGGCCCATCGCTCGCTACATCCAACCTGGTGGCTCGTTTTCGCCCGACGGGTCGGAGGTCGTCTTCACGGCTTCCCGAGGCATCTACGCGGTGGATGCGGACGGTGGCACGCCTCGCCTCCTCAGGCGCAGCATCCGCTACCCGGTCGTCAACCCGATGTTTTCCCCCGATGGGACGAAGATCGCCTATTTCGAAATCCGGGATATACCAGGTCACATCCTCCGGGTGATGAACGCAGACGGGACCGGCGACCGGGTGCTCCTGGGCAGCCAGGCGGTGGGCTGTCACTACCCGTCTTCGGCCATCCGGCCCGCCTGGTCCCCCGACGGGACCCACATCGCGTTCAGCTGCGACGATTACGGGATTCGGGTGGTCGGTGCCGACGGCTCCGATCTGACGACGGTGATCCCCAACGGAGCGCTGGCGTTCGAACCGGGTTTCGGGAATCCCTACTGGTCGCCCGACGGGTCGCGGATCGCCTTCGAGGTTCTCTGGACCCGAGATATCCCCCATACCCACAGGGGCCCCCTGAAGATACCGCGGCTTGCGATCGCCGACGCGGACGGGACGCACGTCCAGGTATTCGAGTACCCAGCACTTGCCGGGCCCTGGAACCCACTGACTTTGTCGGAGGCTGGCAAAGGCAATCCGACGGGCTCAGGTCTCGCTGCCCCGTGGGTTTACGCGATCGCTCTGGTAGTGCTGGTCGGCGTGCTCATCGGTGGCCGTCGAGCAAAGGGCAAGAATGCATCGAGACGCTAGGTGGGAGCCACGTGGCGATGAACGACGCCGCGGTCGCGATCTTGGCGCAGCTACGAGCCGTGGGCGCAACGGGAGCTGTTCGCCGTGGTCCCTGACGGGACCCACATACGGGAGGCGAAGGGCGTAATGGCGCACGGAGCGATTGCCTGGGACCCGGTGACATGACGACGGGCACAGGGGCATTGGTTCGCTTCTCAGCGGTGCTCCTCGTCACGGCGGTCATCGGCGGGAGCGCGTGCGATCGAACGGAGGTCAGCCCCGGCGATCGCGATCGACCCGAGACCTCCGACCTCGAACGTGCGCTTCGGGTCCTGGGAACGAACAAGGCAGCGGTCGCGCTTGTGCGAACCGATGGGGGTATCGAACGAGGGGCCCTCGGTGAGGCGGAGCCGGGGCGCCCGGCGGACCCGCACGACCGGTTCCACATCCAGAGCACAACCAAGACCTTCGTC
>WNGB01010382.1_pt1 | contig 12926 bp, 10 predicted proteins | sample 5400681 | NCBI WGS metagenome assembly WNGB01 (sample SAMN13153367, study PRJNA577476) | soil metagenome | isolation source: 115 cm soil or saprolite under grassland replicate 2 | place: USA:California | collected 2016-06-15 | reverse complement strand
GCTCGCAACGAAGCGGCCATCCGGGCTGATTGCGACGTAGGGCACGCTGCGGGCGCCTGCTGAAAGCGTCGCGAGAATGCGCAACGCGCGCCAGTCCCACACGCGCACGAGGCCGTCGTCATGTCCGGCGACGACCAGCCGCCCGTCACGGCTGACGGCTGCGCTGTTGACATAGCCGTACTCCGGCGCGTCGAGGATCCGGACGACGCGGCCGGATCGCCAGTCCCACAGTCGGACGGTCCCATCGTCGCCGGGCACGACCACGAGCCGTCCGCCCGGGCCGAACGAGGCTCCGTGGAGACCGAATTGCTCCGGCAAGACCGCGAGCTGCTCGCCGCTCCGCCACCGCCACACGATCGCCTCGCCGTGCGACCCACTATCCGTCGACACCGCGGCCGCCACAAGCGAGCCGTCCGGGCTAAAGGCGGCTTGCGAGAGCTCACCGTCGGCGTGCAGAGCGGCGAGCTCCCGCCCGCTGGCGGTCGCCCAGATCCGGACGTCGCCACGATCGTCCGCGCTCACTGCACGGCGGCTGTCGGGGGCGAAGGCGACGCTGCGTACAACATCGCGGTGCCCTGTGTAGATCGCCTGGTAGTAGCGGGCGGCGCGGGCGAGCTCGAGCGCCTGGGCCTGCGCCTGCCGTTCCGCCTCGTCGGCGCGGTTGGCCCGGACGCGCCAGGCAGTGATCCCCGCGGCGGCGCCCGCCGCGAAGACGAGGACGAGCGCCGCAAGCGCGAGCCGCAACCGCCGTCGCCGCCGCCGCTCGAGAGCCGCCAGCTCGAGTGCATGCAGGTGACGGGCCCGCCAGTCGAGGACCGCAGCGGCGAGGACGTCGTGGTAGATCTCGTAAGCGTCCTCGCCGGCCGGCCGCACGACCCGCGTGTCGCCGGCGGCGAGACGCGCGAGCACGCCGGCGACCGTCGCCGGCGGCTGCCCTACGTACTCGGCGAGGTCGTCGACGCGGTGGGCGATCTTCGTCCCCGACGGCGTGACCAGGTAGCGAAACACGGCTGCCGCGACCTCCTGCTCGTCCGCGCTCAGGGCGGCGAGCGCAACGTCGAGGTGTGTGCGGACGATCCGCTCGGCCCCGCCGAGCCGCTCGAGGGTCTCAAGCCGGAGCGTCCGCGACCGCGCGCGGAGTTCCTCGTCCCAGAGCCGCGTGAGGACGAGCTGGAGGTACGGCGCCTCGATGTGCCGCCCGCCCGCCCGGTCGCCTGCATCCGCCCCATCGAGCGTGCCCGCCCCGGCGCTCGCGAGCGCGACTCGGCCGACCTCGACCTCATCGAGCACCCGTTCGACGAGTGCAGGCTCCACCGTGACGGCATCGTCAGCGTGGGACGCAGCATGGAGAGCCATGGGCGCGACAATCGCCTGACGCGCCGCGTCCCGACTGAGGCGGTCGAGGCGCAGGTAGGTGTCGAACAGTCGCGGGATGCCGCCTTTGAAGCGCTCGAGGCGAGCGAGCGCATCCTCGCGGATCGCGATCAGGAAGGAGACGGGCAGGTCCGCGTGAGTAACCGCGCGTGGGAACTCGAGCGCGAAGGTGTCCTCACCGTCCTCGTCGGGGTGATAGACGAAATACTCTTCGAACTGATCGAGCACGACGATCACGTCGCGGCCGGACCGCTTGGCGCACGCCGCGATCGTGGCTGCGAGCGGCGCGTCAGCTCGCGCACCGGCGAGACCGCTCTCTGAGCGCAGCGCCGCCGCCAACGACGCGGCCGCATCCCCGCGCCAGTCCGAGAAGAGGACAAGCACCACCTCGCCGGTCGCGCGCAGGCGCGGCGCGAGGCCCGCATGCACGAGGGAGCTCTTGCCGACGCCGCTGTCCCCGAACAGGAGGGTAAGTCGCGACGCGAGCACGTTCGCGACGACGAGCTCCGACTCGGCGTCGCGGCCGAAGAAGTAGGCCGCGTCCGCCTCCTCGTAGCGGGCGAGCCCTTTGTAGGGCGACTCCGCGAGCGGCGTCGCGACCTCTGTCAACGCTCGGCCGGCTCCGCGAGCAGCTCGTCGAGCATTGCATCGAGCTCAGCGACATAGTTGTCGAGCGGTATGTCGAGCACGTCAACGCCGCGCAGCTCCCAGAACTCGCGGTCGAGCTCCGACGGGCGAAGCTGAACCGCCCACGACTTGTATTTCAGCTTCTGCTCCCCCCAGATCCGGTGCAGGATCACACGCAGGTTCCAGTCGCGCATGCTGTAGCCGAGGAAAAGGAAGTGGCTGCGGCGCAGCTTCGCCGCGAGCGTCACGGGGACGAGATTGGCGAGGTCCGTCCGCGCCAGGTACTCGATGTAATGATCCTCGGTGATGACGTAGCTGTCCCAAGGCGCGTCCGGGTCAGTCCGGTCGACGGCGCCGTGCATCTTCAGGATCACGGCACGCTCGTCCGGCCGCAGCGCGCGGTACTCATTCGGCCGCTCGACCACGACCGCGTCGGTGCCGGGCGCCCGGTGCACGAACCTGCCCCGGTGCTCGCCGTCGGCCATGTAGCTGACGACGTCGAACGGCTCCCCCGCCTCACTGAATGCGCGCTCGAGCGCGTCGTCGTAATTTGTCGTCACGATCAGCGGGCACGTTCGCCGGCGTCCCCCCGCTGCCAGCCGACCCGGCAGCGCCGCGAGGAACCGGTGCAGGGGCCCGATCGCATAGTCGGCGTCGAACACCTCGTGTAGCTGGTCGTAGAGCGGCCCGGAGCCCGTCATCACGTAGGCGTACTCCGAGATGCGGACGAGATCCTGCAGATCGGCGTCGGGATAGTCGAAACGAGCCGCAAGATGGTGCGCCAGCTCGGCACCACTCGGCAGATAGCGGCCGTGCTCCCACGCCGTACCCGGCGGCCGGCCGCAGAGGTTCGCGCCCGCACCTAGCAGCGTGACGACCCGGCCCTCCAATACCGCGCGCATCACCCTGCGGCAGTGCGGCGCGAGCCCGTCCTGCACGGCGATCCCCTTCCAAACGTTAAGACCGACCACCCAATCCTACGGGCGGCGCCGAAGAGTTCCTGCCCTGCGCTGCGAAGCGTCTCGACTTCCAACCTTCTCGACGTCAGGAGGTCGACCTTCGGTGACCCGACGGCCACGGCGCAAGAAATCCTGACCGGCTTCACAGCTGAATACTCTGGCCGCTCTTCGAGATCTCTGGTTCTCTCCACTACCGCGGCGACTTGATAAGCCGCTGCGCTATGGCCCACCCGGGGCGTCCTTAGTCGCCTCCTCTTCGGTCCTTGCCGCTCCAGTCGCTCGGCGACGATTTACCCAGAGCGCGAGGGCAAACCCAATGAAGCCCGCGATCGTCGCCGCAAGCTGCGGCCAGAAGGAGGGCCAGAAGGGCACAGAGCTTCGAAGATCATCGTTCGGCCTTGCGTCGAGGGCCGGATCGTACGCCGCCCTAGAGCCGGACCGCACTTTAGCGTCAAGGCACTTGTTCACTCCGGACAGCGCCCTAAGCTTCGACGGCATGCGACGTGGAGTCGTGATCTTCCTCGGAATGCTCGTCCTGGCAGCGGTCGTCGGCGTCGGAGCGTACGACTACACGCGCTTGCATCAGAAGGCGGACGACCTTCACCAGAAGGCCGCTGATTGGCGGTTCGGAAGCTGCCAGGGAATGGGGCTCCAGCCGGAGGGCTGTCAGGACTACTGGAACGGGCAGGCAAAGCCCTACGAGGATCGCGCGAACCGCCGGCTTATCCTCTATGGCGCCGGGGCTGCGGTTGTCGTACTCCTGACGGGCGGGCCGGCCGCGCTCGCCCGACCGCGAACGCCGAGAGAGGCGTAAAGACGCGCCGGCTCGTCGCAGTTGTGGTGGTCGCTGTCGTCGCTGCCGGTTGCGGTTCGTCTGGAACGAAGAAAGCCGAGACGCAACAGCGGACGAAGCCGCAGATGCCGGCTCAGACGCAGACGCATTTGTTCTCCCCCGTGGCAATGAGTGGCGAGACAACGGGCGTTCGACTCCAGAGCGCCGGCACGGGCGAGTGCTGGATAGGCTCGCTCGCGGACGCTCGCCCTGACGCCTGGCGCTGCATGGTGCGCAACGAGATCCTTGACCCATGTTTTTCCGGTGAACGGGGGACGGGGAGCGACGTGATCTGCACACAAGATCCCTGGTCGTCAGTGAAGGCGCTGACGCTAACGAAGCCCCTGCCACGGGACATGGCAAACGATCGGATCCCCGATCCCACGACAAGACGCCCTTGGGCGATCGAGTTAGCAGACGGGAAACAGTGCACCGGTCTGACCGGCGCGACATCGGTCGTTGCCGGTTTGCGTATCAACTACGGCTGCGAGGGCGGCGGCGTACTCGTCGGGGAGCCGCATCGAAATACGGCGGTGTGGACCATCTTCTTTGGCTCGAGCTTCAGCGCGAGGACGGTCGATTCCCGTCCGATCTCCGACGCCTGGTGGTGAGGGCGTGATTTTCAAGCGCCGGCATGACGCTTACCGGTTCGCGTGTCTTGCCGCGGCGACCGCCGCGCTATTAGTGGGATGCGGGCACGGAGGTAAGTCGGGCGGATCGGAGGCCACAGTTGTCCGCCTTAGGGCCGTGCCTGCGCCCGATCATCGCGTGACGGCGCAGGATCTCAAACGTTCAGCCGCGATCATGCGGGCGCGCCTTCGGGAGCTTGGAGTCCCTGATGCCAGGGTCCGCATCGAGGATCGTGACGTGATCGCACTGGAGTTGCCGAAGGTTGCGGCGGCAAACCTCCGCTTTGCCGCGAAGACAGCGCTCCTCGAGTTTTATGACTTCGAGGCTGTTCTTACGGGTCGGTCCACCGCTTCCGGTCTTGCGCGGCTGCCGGTTGCGAGGCCGAGCCTCGTCGCGCTCCTGGGCAAGAACCGCTCGGCCCCGCCGGGAACTGTCGTCGTCAGTTGCAAAGTCGCCGACGGAAACTGCCTCTCGGTCAAGCAGGTCGCCACGAGCAAAGCGTTCTATCTCTTCAAGAACCGTCCGGCGATGACGGGCGCCGATCTAGACCTATCCGGAACGCGCGCAGACATCGACCCACAAACGAACAGACCCGTCGTCCTGATGCAGTTCACGGAGCGGGGGCGACGCATCTTCCACCAGATCACACGTCGCGAGGCAGAACGCGGTGCCGTGCTCTGCGCAGGCGATCACAGCGACCAAGCCATCCTGCGGTGCGCGCAACACTTCGCGGTCGTCCTCGACCACGAGATCGTCTCTCTGCCGTACATCGACTTCGCTCGCAATCCGGACGGCATTCCGGGCGACAATGGCGCTCAGATCGACATGGGCGGAGGCGGCTCGCTCGCCGACGCAAAGAAGCTGGCACTGGCAGTGCAGACCGGGGCGCTACCGGTGCAGTTCGTCAAGATTCGTTAGCTGACGACGCTTGCTTTCAGAAGATCGTGCTGCGAATCAAGCTCCGGCCCGACACGTGCGCGGAGACGCATGATCTGATCGCGCAGCGCTCGCCTCTGCTTGCGGCTCCGTCGTGCGCGGGTTCTGTGTCCCAACCCGCATGCCCCACGCAAGTCAGTGGCTCGTCGCGAGTCGTGCATGGCGTGGTCAAGAAGGTTCCCAGACGGTCTCGAGGAGCTGCGACTACTCGTCGCTCGGTTTAGGAAACTGCGATTACCTAAACCGCTGCTCTATCCAATGAGCTACGGAGGCGAGACCGGCTCAGGGTAGCGCCGCGGGCCGCCGGCCTCGCGCGAACTCCCTGCGGGGAAGACGGCGCATACACCAACGCGACGCGGGTCGGACCCGAACTCCCTGCGGGGAAGACGGGACGCGGGAGGGGAGGTCAAGCCCAATTTCCAGCACGCACAGGTTGGTCTGTTAGCCGTCGGTGTAGGGGTTGTAAGTGGCGTCGGGATAGAACGTGCCGCGAAAGAGGTTGGCTTGACGTGCGATCGTGCAGCGTTGTACGTGCACGGCGTCAACGAAGCTGTGGTGGATGTTGGGGTTGCCCCAGTCTCCGCCCCAGATGAGCCCGTGATGGCGTGCAAGTCTTCCTAGGAGGCTGAAATCGCCTTTCCAGGATGGTTCGCCGTTGACGTCGCGGACCAGGTCGCAGGCGAGCCCGTAGTGGTGCACGCCGACCGTTCTTAGCTGGGTTGCGCCGCTGTTAAATAGCTCTGTTTGCCGTTGTTTGCTGCGGTATGTCTCGAACACCATGAGCTTGAGACCGTGTTCTTTCGCGTCGGAGATGACCGCGCGCACGCGCTTGCGTGTCCCCGGCTCGAGGAGAGTGAGGTCGGCAACACGTTTTCGGCTCGTTACCTTCGGGCTCTTCTTGATGACGTCCGTGTAGAAGTTTCCCATGACCACCGCTCCTTGTTCGACTCTGGATGCATTACGGCACGGCCGCACTCGCGGCGGGCCGTCGTTGACGTGTCGGGAATGTCGGTCCTACCAGCCCACACGGGTGTACATGTCGCTTCGACGATGTCGCTGACGCCCGGCCGCGGCGCCGCCCGCGGGGGTGTATGAATTGCGCGCACCGTCCACTGGGCTTCCTTCACGAGCGCGACGAAGTTCTTGACCTGGTCGCTGCGCGGAAGGCTGAGGATCGCGACATAGCCTCGACGCCTAGCACTCGCAAGGCACCGTCGACGCTCTCGAGGTTTGAACTGGTCGGGATCGGCGACGCCCTCGCCAGTGCGGCGGCGCGTAGTGGGCCCTGGAGCCCTCACACGATTCGTGGGTGACACGAGCATCCCGCTCATCGCCTACCAGCCGCTTGTTTCCGTTGCAGACGCCGCGCTGCGCGGAGCGCTCGAATCGTGTGGATGTCGACGGTCGCATTCTGCGGCTGGTGGTGGTCGTGCTGGAAGGCTCTGACCGCAGCCGCCACTTGCGATGTGAACTTCCCCTTCGGATGGATGTGCGGATCGAGGTAGGGGCGATGGGTCTGCGGGTCGTGCACGCCCCACAGCAGCCGGACGACCAGCCTGACGCGCGGGCCGCGCATTCCCTCTCGGAGCGGCCGGACCGACCAGAGATCGATCTTCGGTTTCTTTCGGAAGTTGACGTGTTGTGCCTCGTCGGTCGAGCCGGGATAGGTAAGGGTGACGGTGAAGCCCTCGCGCCGTGCCTCGTCGCTGAACTCCCTGACCCGGTCGATCTGTACGTCGATACCGCGCGCCCAGACTGGGAGCTTGAAGAATAGTGGCCAGAACGCGTAGGCGGCGCCGTCGTTGAAGCGCTCGTGCGTGGACTTGCCGGGTGGATTCGCGGCTCTGCAGTTGCCATGGCAGTGATCGGGACAATGCTTCGTCTTCTTCTTCGCCTGGAAGCAGTCCCAGAGCTGCTTCTGGCTCATCTTCCCGAGCTCGCGCAGAAATGGCTCCGCGGCTTTCTCGCGCGCGCAGGAGTTGATCGGGGCGTTGGCGCGCCGCGAGATCGCGGCGACCGTGTCTCCAAAGCCGCCGTTGTCGTCACAGATGAACCTTGAGCCGCGGGCGCCCGTGAAGATCTTCAGCGCCATCTCAATCCCGCGGCCGACATACCCACGATGCGCACATGCGTAGAGCTCCCGCTTCGAGTCGAAGCCGGCCGGCCCTCACCGATCGCCATCCCGGCGACGAAAGAGCAGCCCGCTCGCCTCGCCGCCAGCGGACACGCACGACGCCGACGGTCGCAACTACCTCGACTGCTGCAGACTGTGGATTCGGTATGGCGGCGCTCCTGATTCGGGCCACTCGCGGTGAGCGCCGCAGAACCCACCTACGCCCGAATCTGACACCGGGAGCGACGAGTGTCAACACGAGTTTCTGCTCGTGCCGGAGCCGAACGAAGTCGCGCGCACCCGGATCAGACCACGAAAAGACTTGCGCTCAGGCTTCAGGGTCGCGTGTGGCCACGGATCCAGGCGAGGATCAGAGCGCGGGCCGTGGCCGCGAAGGGCGCGTCCTGCACCAGCTCCCAGCCGTGTAGCGATCCGCGATAGAAGATGATGCGCTTCTCGCGCGAGGCGGCGTTGCGGAAGATGATGCGCGCTTCCTTGAGCGGTGCCCGGTAGTCGCTCTTGCTGCCGACATACAGAAACGGCACGCGCAGGGCGCGGGGGCCCGGCTTGTTGATCCCGTAGCCGGACCACAGCCGGGTGCCGGAGAGGCTGACGACTCCGGTGAGCGGCAGGCCGCCGCTGTTTTGGACGGCGGCGGCACCACCCATCGACGCCCCAATCAGAAACACGCGCCGCGCTCCGTCGCTGCGGAGTTGCTTGATCGCGGCCGTGAAGTCCCGCCGGTAGGCGAGCACGTTCTTCGAGGGCCGTGCCGAGTGCCCGTTGCCGCGAAAGTCGAACGCGAGCACGCGCAGTCCCGCGTGACGGAGTGTCTTCGCGTAGGGGAGCTCCTCACAGAGGTTGCTACCGCCCTGATGCGCAAGGACAACGCCCACCTGCCCGTCGCCCGCTTCGATCGCATACAGGCGGACGCGGTCGTCTGTGGTCAGCCAGAGCGCCCGGGCGCCGATCCCACCAGCGGAGCCGCAGGCGTTCGCCAGCGATGGTGGAGCGCCGCCGGCCGCGCGCGGCGCGGACAGCCGTTCGGCTGAACTCGTCGCGGCCGCGCACGCAGTTGCGGTCACACCGGCCAGGAGCAACGCGCCGATCCGGGCCATCGCACACATATTATCAGTGATAATACTGCGACGGAGAACGAAGTTGAGGTGTCGACGACGGAGGGAGCCGTCCTCGGGCTGGTCGCCTTCGGTGAGCGGTCCGGGTACGACCCGGCTCAGCTCGCCTCGAACAGCGTCGCGCACCTCTGGACGCCGTCGCAGAGTCAGATCTACAAGACGCTTCCGCGGCTAGTCGGCTGGGGACTGGCGCGGCGCCGAGAGATCGAACAGCGAGGCTACGAGGCGCTGCGCGAGGCGCCCGCACGCTTCGGCAGCATCTATCCGGGTCACGTCCTCGAGCACGGCATCGTCAGGACCCGTGCGACGCTCGCCTGGATCGAGCAAACCGCTGCCGCTCTCCCCTCCGCGCCTCCTTTGTCTCGAGAAGATCGTCGGGCGGTGGACCTGGTCCACGAGCACCACTCGGAGCCGGCGAGTTGAAGCGCATGGACAGACTCTCCCAGTGACCGATTGGAGCGTCCCCGCGGCCTGGTACGACGTGCTTAACCCGTGGGGGCCGACCGACGAGTTCTATCTCGGCCTCGTCATATCGGCCGAGCGCGTCCTCGACGTCGGCTGCGGGACGGAAGGCTGCTCCACCGTGCGCGTGACGCGGGCCACACGGGCCGCCTGCGTGGGCTCGACCCCGACCCCGCCATGCTCGACCAGGCACGCGTCCACGCGGACATCGAGTGGGTTCTGGGGGACGCTGCGTCTGCCGCGTGGGAAGGCGAGTTCGATCTCGCTGTGATGGCGAGCCATGCGTTCCAGGTGTTCATCGAGGACGATGAGTTGCGCGAGTCGCTACGGGCGATCCGCGCCGCGCTCATCGAAGGCGGCCGCTTCGCGTTCGAGACTCGCCATCCGCAAGCGCGGGCCTGGGAAGAGTGGAACACGTGGTTCGAGACGAGGAACCCCGACGGGGATGTCGTAAAGGTCGGCTACGAGCAGCAGGCCGTGACAGGTGACGTGGTCCGGTTGACCGAGTCGCTCTCGGGACAGTGGTGGGACCGGCCGCAGGTCTCGCACGGTGTGCTTCGATTCCTCGACCCGGACGCGCTCGCGGGCTTCCTGCACGAAGCCGGCCTCGCCGTCGAGCAGCAGTTCGGCGACTGGGACATGGGACCTCTCACTAACGCAAGCGAAGAGATCATCACGATCGCGCGGCGGCTCTGAGCACCCTGAGCGCTCGGGAGCCGGCGGCACGATGGAACCCTGGTTCTATCAACCGAGGCGACTTCGATCGCAGGTGTCAGCCGAGCGCGACTCGAGATCTCCCACCGCTAAACGCCGCATGGCCCTACGAGGACTACTAGGGATCGTGGTGGCGCCGGAGCGCATAGAACGCTGCGCCGAACGACGTACCCGTAATCGCTTCGGATCGCACGGCCGAGGCGGTGTTTCCGCTCGTGCAAGCACAGACCGCGACCCGCGTTTTCGATCGAGTCTCTCTACTGCGAAGACCGTTCCGGTCCCGCGACCAGGTGGCCGCTGGCACCGGCAGAGGCGGGAACTCATCGCTCGAGGCGTTGCGGCCGACGACGGCGCGGCGAGAAAGCGGTTCGCGTTGAGATCGAGCGCCGCCGTTCGAGGGTTGACTATGAGACCGCTTCGTGCAAGCCTCCGGTCAGCTGTAACGACAGGCTAAATCGTCGGGAGTCCCAACGTGGATGTCGCGCGAGTCGTTACTGCGGCGATTGCCTCTGTGGAGAGCCAGACAGTGCGCGTCTTACCCGTGGTGCTGGGGAAGCTGCCCGCACCACGGGCGTCAGGGCTCCAGCGCTAAAGGAGGTTCGCATGACGTTCATCAACTCAACCTGTCTGGACCGCAACATCCCCGACGAGTGCCACGAGAAGCTGAAGTCGTTCATCAACGGCGGCCACCGGATCATCTGGGTCGCATTTCCGCCCGGCGGCGGCAACTCTTGGAGCGTTATCACGGACAAGACGTTCTTCAACCGCGGCATTCCGGACGAGTGCCACCAGAAGATGAAGGAGTTCTTCAACGCCGGCCACAAGCTGCTCTGTGTCGCGTTTCCGCCGGCCGGCGGGAACTCGTGGAGCCTGATCACGGACAAGACGTTCTTCAACCGCGGCATTCCGGACGAGTGCCACCAGAAGATGAAGGGGTTCTTCAACGCGGGCCACAAGCTCTTGTCTGTCGCGTTTCCGCCGGCCGGCGGCAACTCGTGGAGCCTGATCACCGACAAGACGTTCTTCAACCGCGGCATCCCCGACGAGTGCCACCAGAAGATGCAGGAGCTCTCCGCGGCGGGCACCAAGCTCTTCGCCGTCGGGTTTCCCAAGGCCGGTGGCAACCGGTGGAGCCTCGTCGGCGACAAGGCGTTTTTCAATCGTGCGATCTCGGGCGAGTGCCATCGTGTGATGCGCGCGATGACAAGCAGCGGCCTCGGGCCGCTCCGCGTCACGGCGTTCCATCCCGGCGGCGGCTTCGTTGTCGTGACCAAAGGCGACGCGCTGTTTGTGAACCATCCGCCGTTGAAGATGGCGAATGAGTCCTTCTCGCTGACGGCCTTCGCCGACAACATTCGAAACCAGCTCGCCGGCAAGGGCTGCAAGTACGCCCTGATGGTGCGCTACGGGCCGGCGATTCGCACGGCTACCGACGGTCCTAAACGCACCACTAAGAGCCCACCGGCGGAGGATTTCACCGTGTTCGACTGGTTCAACCCGGCGAGCGTCGCCAAGACGGTGACCGGCGTCGTTCTACTGCAGCTGCTCGAGAAGAAGAACCTGACGATCGCCGAGAAGATCTACAAACACCTGCCCTCTTCTTGGACGATCGGACCGTCGCTGAACACGATCACGGTCACCGAGTTGCTGAATCACACGAGTGGGTTCCGGAGCGGCGCCACGGCGTACGACGACCTGCGCACGATGGTTGAGGCCGGGATCAAGCTCGCGGACAAGGTTCCCAAGTACCAAAACTGCAACTACGCCCTCGCCCGGATCGTGGCGGCGTACATCAATGGCAACGATGAGAGCAAGCCCGACCAGGCGAAGGTAACCAGCGAGAACTTCATCGGCCTCGCACAGAAGAACGTCTTCGACCGGCTCGCCATCCCCGGGGTGCAGTGGAAGCCGGACGCCGACGCGCCAACTCTCTTCTATCCGACACCGCCGGGCAATTCGACCGGCACCGCGTACGGCGACTGGAGCCTGAAGCCCGGCTCAGCCGGTTCGCACCTCTCGATCGGCGAGCTCTCGGAGTTCGTGAACGGTCTTGCCAGCGGCAATCTCCTGCTCTCCTCGACCATGCGCACACAGATGGATGCCAACGGCCTCGGCTGGGGCAAGGTAGAGGACGTCGAAAAGGGCTGGTACTACCGCAAGCGCGGCTACTTCCCACCCGGTCAGAACGGCGGTGCCGAGCTGAACAGCGGGATCTGGAAGTTCAGCACCGGCGTACAGGCGGTCGTCCTGCACAACGGCAGCCCGGAAGTGAATATGCCGATCGCATACAACGACGCTTGGAGCTAGCCCTCGGCAGTGCGCCGACGTTCACCGGTGCGGATCGGGTCACTCCGACGCGAAGGCTCTGAGATCTCTGGTTCGCTAGACAACGAGGTGTTCGGCGCGGGCTCTTGACCTCTGTGCCCCGGGGTTGCGATCCTTGACGACGGTTAACCACAGGGAGAGTCGTTGGGCCGGCGAGCGCCTGAGTATGACTGCGGCTCGCAGATCACTCGCGGCGACTTCCTGCGCGTGACCGCGAAGACCGTCGCGTCGGCGACGATCCTCGGCAGTCCGCTACTGCGACCGCCGTTGGCGCTCGCGGTTCCGGTGCGCGTGCGGCGCGACGTCGGCAATCTCTCCGCGAGCTCGTCGATCATCAAGTCGTACGCCAAGGCTGTAAAGGCGATGAAGGCCTTGCCGACGAGCGATCCGCGGAGCTGGGCCTATCAGGCGGCCATCCACGGCACGATGGCAAGCCCGCCGATGACGGCCTGGAACACGTGCGAGCACGGCACCTTGTACTTCTGGTCGTGGCATCGCATGTACCTCCACTACTTCGAGCGCATCGTCCGGAAGCTGTCGGGCAACCCGAAGTGGGCACTGCCCTACTGGAACTACGAGTTGGCGAGCGAGCGCGAGCTTCCGCCTCCCTTCCGCGACCCGGCCGGCCCGCTGTACGAACCCGTGCGCGGGAGCGGCTGGAACAGCGGCGCGAGCTCGCTGCCTGCCTGGGCCGTCGACACATCGGCAGGAATGGCCATGCTCGACTATGCGTTAGCGAGCGGAAGTCTGGAAGGCACACCGCACGCCGCTGTGCACGTCATGATCGGCGGCTTGATGGGCTCGGTGCCGACCGCGGC
>WNGB01010379.1_pt1 | contig 12926 bp, 11 predicted proteins | sample 5400681 | NCBI WGS metagenome assembly WNGB01 (sample SAMN13153367, study PRJNA577476) | soil metagenome | isolation source: 115 cm soil or saprolite under grassland replicate 2 | place: USA:California | collected 2016-06-15 | reverse complement strand
GGGGAGGGGTTTGCGACGGAGCGAAGACTTTTCTCAGCGGCGTATCAAGGGGCCTGCATGTACCCGGAATGGCCGCGCAGGGGAAGCGATGAATCTCGCATTTTCGGCACAAACTTACCCCAGTTTACCCAATCGGCGGAAACCGCCACCCGGGAGATTTTGTCACTCCCCGATTAATAGGTTATACTCCCCCAGGCGGCTTATTCTGCCCTCCCCCCAGGACGGGCGCCCGAGTCTGCCGTCGCGGTTGCGGCGGTGCGGAACCTGCGACCTCACGCTGTTGTAGCGAGGAGCCTCCCCAATGACGAACGAAGAAGCGGCGATTCCTGAAGTTCTGATCACCGACCGGCGCGGCAGCGGTGAGCGTAGCGATCGGCGCGGCGGCGACCGCCGTAAGCGGAGCATCCCCGTCGCGGTCGAGCGCCGCAGCGGCAAGGACCGGCGGCAGCAGGGCGAGCGCCGCCGTCAAATTGACCCAACCACCTGTGAACGCGACTATAGCGACGAAGAAATCGCCTTTATGAAGGCGATGGATCAATACAAGCGCGACAACCGTCGTCCGTTCCCGACCTGGAGCGAGGTTCTGGAGGTGCTGCGCGCCCTGGGTTATCGCAAGGTCGCCGAGCCGACCGCGATGCCTGGCCTGACTCCGGCGGCGCCGCCGGTCGCGGAAGAGGAAGACTGATCTTGCCAGGCGTCGCAGAAAACGCAAGAGTGGTTGCCGCGATAGCCCACGGGTTGCAACCCGTGGGCTTGATGGCCTCCCCGATGCGGAGTCAGGCAGGATGCCGATGCGAATCTTCATCAGCGCGGGCGAGCCGAGCGGCGACCTCCACGGGGCGAACCTCGTCCAGGCCCTCCAGCAGTTCCACCACGGCATCGAGTGCGAAGGGTTTGGTGGCGAACGCATGGAAGCCGCGGGCTGCCGGCTTCACTATCCGCTCAGTCGCCTCGCCGTGATGTTCTTCGCCCGCGTCCTCGCCAACGCCCCCACCTTCCTCAGTCTCCTGTCGCGCACCGATCGCTATTTCCGCCACCATCGGCCGGATGCGGTCGTGCTGATCGACTACCCGGGCTTCAATTGGTGGGTGGCCAGACGGGCACGCTTCCACGGCATCCCGGTCTTTTACTTCGTGCCGCCGCAGTTGTGGGCCTGGGCCGGCTGGCGCGTGCGGAAGATGCGGCGGTACGTCGATCATGTCCTCTGTACACTGCCCTTTGAGGTGGAGTGGTATCGGCAGCGCGGCGTCGCGGCGCACTACGTCGGCCATCCCTACTTCGACGAGTTGCGCCTGCAGCGCCCGGATTCGGAGTTTTTGGAGCGCTATCAAGGCAACGACAACCTCGTGGCCTTGCTGCCGGGATCGCGCACGCAGGAAGTGACGCGCAACCTGCCGACCCTGATTCGGGCCGCGACACAAATCCATCGAGAGCGGCCGGACGCCCGGTTCCTCGTCGCCTGTTTCAAAGATACGCAGCGACAGCTCGTCGAGGCGCAGGTGCGAGGTCTGGGCTTGCCGATCGAGACATTTGTCGGCCGGACGCCGGAGATCATCCGTGCGGCGCGGGCGTGTGTCTCTGTATCGGGGTCGGTCAGCCTGGAACTGCTCTATCATGGGAAACCGTCGGTGGTTCTCTATCGCATCAGCAAATTCGACCTGATGGTCGCGCGCTGGTTCATGACGACGCGCTACATCAGCCTGGTGAACCTACTCGCCGAGAAGGAATTGTTCCCCGAGTTCTTGACAGATCGCTGCGAAGCCCCCGCCATCGCCGAGAAGGTGCTGACCTGGCTGAATGAGCCAGCGGTCTACGGGGAGCGCTGCCGCGCGCTCGCGGAACTGCGCGAGCAGGTAGCGCAGCCGGGGGCCATCACGCGGGCGGCGCAATTCGTGCTCGATACCCTCGGCGCACTCCCCCTGGCCGCCTAAATCAGCGTGCGTGAATGTGCAGCGCACTAACCCGAAGCGTCAGCGAGGGCCTCGCTCACGCTTCGGGTTGGTGGAGCAGACTCACGCACGGTCATTTAGCGTCTCTTCTCTTTCCCTCCCCTCAGTGACCCGATTCGTAAATTCTCGCGCACCCAGTCCGTTCTCGCTTGACAAGCGCCTCGAAGCCGTTACATTAGATTGAGATTCAGTCTCAATAACAACGCGAGACGAAAACGGCGTGAAGCGAGGATGCGGGTTATGCACAACGAGGTGTTGCCACTGGAGTTGCTCGGCTCGGGCGAGTGGGCGGACGTGGCCGACGTGAGCGGCGAACCCGGCTGGGTGAATCGCCTCGCCGAGATGGGCGTTCAGGTTGGGAGTCGCCTGTACATCCTGCAGCCGGGAAGCCCTTGCCTGTTCCAGATTGGTGGCCAGCGGTTGAGTCTGCGACCGGATGGCACGTTGCAAATCCTCGTCCGTCCCCTGCCCGCCGCCGGTTGACGTTTTCCGTCTCCCGCCTGACCCCCGCCCGTTTCGCACCATCCGCCCAAGGAGTTCCCCTCGGATGTCGTCTCTGGACCAACTACGAGCCGGCGAACGAGCCCGGATCGCGTCGCTCCAGGGTGACGACGCGATTGTGCAGCGCCTTCTGGAGATGGGCCTGTTCGAGGGCGAAGAGGTCGAGGTGCTCGGCTTCGCTCCGCTCGGCGACCCGATGGAGATCCGCCTGCGCGACTACCGCCTGAGTCTGCGCCGCAGCGAAGCGGCGCGCATCCTCCTTACCGCCGAGGATCGAAGATCGAGGATCGAGGATTGAGGGATTCTGGCCCTCGATCTTCGATCCTCGATCTTCGATCCTCGATCTTCGATCTTCGATTCCCATGACCCTCCTCATGACTCCCACCGTCGCTCTGGTCGGCAACCCGAACACCGGCAAGACGACCCTCTTTAACGCTCTTGCCGGCATGCGGCAGCACACCGGCAACTATCCAGGGGTCACCGTCGAGACGAAGAAAGGACGGCTCCGCCACGCCGGATGCAGTGTCGATCTCGTGGACTTGCCGGGCACGTATAGCCTCGCCCCGCGCAGTCCCGATGAGATGGTCGCGGTCGATCTGATCCTCGGCCGTCAGCACGGCGAGCCGCGGCCGGACGTCGTCGTCACCATCGTCGATGCCTCGAACCTGGAGCGCAACCTCTACCTGACGACGCAGGTGCTCGAACTCGGCGTGCCCGTCGTCGTTGCCCTGAACATGATCGACGTCGCGGAAGGCCAGGGCATCCGCATCGACGCCCAGCGGTTGGCCCAGCAACTCGGCGTGCCGGTGGTCCCGATTCAGGCCAACAAGCACAAGGGGCTAGATCGGCTGACGCAGGCCATCGTCGCGGCGGTCGGCCAGGATCCGCCGTCGCGCACGCCGGTCTTCCCGGAGGCGTTCGAGCGCGAGGTGGAAGCCCTGCGCGTTTTGGTCGGTTCGGAGTTGCCATCTTACCTCGTGCGGCGTTTGCTGCTGGACGTCAACGGCCAGACGGAACGGCGGCTGGCGGGACAGTTCAACGGCGAGTTGGCACAGCACGTCAAGGCGGCGAGACAGCGTCTCACGGAGGCCGGCTGTCCGGTTCCGGCCGTCGAGGCGCGCGTGCGCTACGGCTGGGTGCGCGAGGCGACCGCTGGCTGCGTCGAGCGCCCCGCCAAACGGCCCGTCAGCTGGACCGACCGCCTCGATCGCATCCTGACGCATCGCATCTGGGGCGCGGTGATTTTCCTTGCGCTCATGTTCGTCGTGTTTCAATCGATCTTCACCTGGGCCAAGCCGCTGATGGACCTGATCGGCGACGGGCGCGGCTGGCTGGCGGGAGTTATCAGTGAGGCGATGGACGCCGGGCCGCTGCGCAGTCTGCTCGTCGATGGCGTCATCTTTGGCGTCGGCAGCGTCCTGATCTTTCTGCCGCAGATCATCATTCTATTCGCGTTCATCGCCGTGCTGGAGGACTGCGGCTACATGGCGCGGGCCGCTTTCCTGATGGACAGGTTGATGGCGCGCTGCGGGCTGAACGGCAAGTCGTTCATTCCGCTGCTGTCGTCGATGGCCTGCGCTGTGCCCGGCATCATGGCGGCGCGCGTGATCGAGAATCGCCGTGATCGCCTCGCGACGATCCTGGTCGCTCCCCTGATGAGCTGCAGCGCCCGGCTGCCGGTGTACATCCTCCTCATTGGCGCTTTTCTCAGCCCGGAGCACGGTTTCCACTGGTGGGTGCCGGGATTGACGATGTTTGCGATGTACGCGATCGGTTTGGTGATCGCTCCGCTGGTCGCGCTGCTTCTCAAGGGAACACTGCTCCGCGGCGAAACGCCGGCGTTCGTGATGGAGATGCCGCTGTACAAGTGGCCGTCGCTGCGGACGGTCGTGCGGCGGATGACGGACAGCGCGTGGATGTTCGTCCGCCGGGCGGGGACGTTCATCCTGGCGACCATGATTCTCGTCTGGGCGCTGCTGTACTTCCCGACGGCTCATCCCGACGGCGGCGCCGGTTTCGACCAGCGCATCGAAGTTCTCGAAGACAATCTCGCGGAGTTCGCAGACTTCCTTGATGAAGAAGACTTCGAGGCCGTCGGGGAGCAGATCAACCTACTTCGCAGACAGTGGATGGAGCAGAGCATTCTCGGCCGCGTCGGCAAGTTCATCGAACCGGCGGTCAAGCCCCTTGGGTGGGACTGGCGTATCGGGGTGTCGGCGGTGGCGAGTTTCCCGGCGCGCGAGGTGATGGTCGGCACGATGGGCATCGTCTTCAGTCAGGGCAAGGGCGACTCGGGCGACGAGAGCTACCGCCGCGCTATTGGCGAACGTCTGCGCGCGGTGACCTGGAACGACGAACCGGGCGGACGGCCACTGTTCACGGTGCCGGTGGCCCTGTCGGTGATGGTGTTCTTCGCGCTCTGCTGTCAGTGCGCCTCGACGCTGGCGGTGATCCGGCGCGAGACGAACTCCTGGCGCTGGCCGGTGTTCACGTTTGTCTACATGACGGCCCTGGCGTATCTGGGGGCGCTGATGGTGTATCAGATCGGCACCTGGATCGGGTGAGATTGTCGCGGGAGGTGCCTGATGGACTGGCAATCGGTGAGCGCGGCGCTGGTGGTGAGCGCGGCGGCCTGCTATCTGGGCTGGTCGGCGTGGCGTTTCTGGGCGGGGAAGCGCCGCGGTTGCGGCGGGCATTGCGATTGCGCCGCCTCTCGTGCCAACGCCGCCGAAGAACGAAAACCCGTCCTCATCCCACGGGAGGATTTAAGGTTACGTCAACGATCTTCCGAGTCGTCGTAACCGGCGCGGGATTTCCTCTTTTTTCCCACTTTTCCGCTTGACATCTTTTGTGGAGAAGGTAATATCTAAACCATCATTCACCGGCCTCTTCTCTGTTCCGGCCCCGCTGTTCAACCCGCAAGGGAAGTTCAGCGGGGTTTTTTTTATTCCCGTAAACCACTCGTTTTGTCTCGAAACGCTGTGCTGCTTGGCCGGTCGCCTTGATCGGCTGGTGAAGTCCGGCCGTCGGTCGCCGGTCTTGCCGATTCCATCGGCCGGGCGGGGACGGGCAGAAAAATAGCGATCCCCACGCTCGCCAGCGCTGGCAGCAGGCTGACCAGGACCGCAAACGGAAGCCTTTCCGTCAGGCCCTCGCGGACGAGTTCCACTCCCCAGTCACTTCCGAACAAGGGGGCCGACACGAGCAACAGGCTGACCGCCGAGCACCCGAAGGCCGCGGCGAAGGTCTGGCCGTTGCGCAGGGCTCCGACGAATTGTCCTGCGCCCGCCAGGCACAAACTCGCGGCAATGACGACAAACGTGGCCGCGCTCTCCCCCTGCCGGTATTCCCGCCCAAGAAACGTCAGCACGCCGAGGGCAGCTATGAGGACCGCGCCCAGAAATCCGGAAGCAAGCACGATCCGAGCGACCCGAGTGCGCTGGGCGAGCAAGAATCCGAACGCCACCAGCGCTGCGCCCCCAAGGACGATGAGGGCGACCAGGACCACCAAGATCCCTCCCATGTTCACGCCTTCCACGGTCGCACCTCGCCGAATGGGTGATTCTTGAGTTCGGAAAGTAATGTCCGGGGCAGTGAGCGTTTCGCAGCAGCGCGAACCTTCTCTTAGTGCAGCAACAAGGGAGCTCTTGTTCGTAGTTCCGCCTTGAGGCGGCTCGACGTCAAGCCGCCTCAAGGCGGAACTACGAACAACTCCTCGCTTGCCTCCACATTAGGCACCAAAACAATGCAGAACTCACGCCTGCGGACATTTTTTACGAAGGTCCGTAGCCCGGCGTCTCGTCTGTTCTGTTCCGACAAGCACAGGCCAGACGCAGGGCTACGGGGACGGCACCCGGTTTGCGATAGAAACCCAGGAGATCGTTCCCGGCGCGGAACCGGGAGGATGCACTTTGTGGAGAGCACCGAAAGGAGCTTCCCATGCGGCGAATGTGTCTGTCTGTCGGTGTGGGGTTGCTGCTGGCGGCCGGGAGCGCGCTGGCGGCGCAGGCGCCTGCCCAGCAGGTTCAGCCTGTGGAGATGCGCGGCAGGATTGTCCGGGTGGATCCCGCCGCCGGCGTGATCGTGATCCGGACAGGGGAAGGGAACGCGGTCAAGAACATGGAATATCGGGTCGCCAAGGACACCCGCTACCTCGGGACCGACCTCAAGGTTCTTCAGGATGGGCTACGTGCTCCTGGCTTCCGCCAGGGTATCGATGTTTGGTATCGCGCCATGCCCGCGACGAGTACGACCCCGCAGTCGCTGATGTCGCTCTCGCTGGCACCGGCCAAACCGGCACCACCCCCGCCCCCGCCCCCGCCACCACGACCGTGATCGGTTGAGACGCTGACGGGCTGTTTTCGTCGCCGAATGCTCGAGCATTCGGCGACGAGAATTGGTTGGCCCCCGCACAAGTCCTCGCAGCCACGAGTTGTCGGTGTGACCCGACTTCTCCACATTAAAAGTGTGGTGCTGAGTTATCAGCTTGTTTGTAGGCTGCGATGGTAGGGCACGGTTGCCAGTTCCGGCGGCTGGGCTCGAACCAGCGGCCTTCGCGTTTTCAGCGCGACGCTCATACCATCTGAGCTACACCGGAAACGAATATCCCCGTGAGGAGTCGAACCTCACCTGCGACCTTCGCACGATCGCGTGCCACTGGCACACTCCGAGGATAAGAGTCTGCAACTCGGTAGGCGAGCGGCGCGGCGTGAGCCCGCCGGTAAAGCCATCACCGGCGGGCTCACGCCGCGCCGCTCGCCTACCAGCCAGTACCCCGGCCAGGAGTCGAACCTGGACCTGCTCTTTCGGAAAGAGTTATGATGTCCGTTTCACCACCAGGGTAGGAGGAAACAGTAGCCAGGGAGGGAGTTGAACCCTCACGCCCGGTGGGGCCAGCCGTCTCAGGGCTGTGTGTCTGCCATTCCACCACCTGGCCATGTCGAGTAGCCCGTAGGGGTTTCGAGCCCCTCTGGCCGGTTGGAAAGACCGGCGACCTCACCAGAAGTCGAACGGGCCGTGTGAGCGAAGCAGGTCCGCAAGGATTTGAACCCTGACCGACAAGGTTGGAGCTTGTCATGCTACCGTTACACTACGGACCTGTAATTGGTAACCGTGCAAGTCGCAGCAGCGATGGAGAACCATGCAGACGTGTGAGGTCTGTGCCTTCGGCCACTTGGCTACAACCACAAAGGAGTAGTTGGCGGGATTTGAACCCGCGATGGTGTTTGTACGCTCCTGCCGTCGGGCACGGTTGCCAGAGCACCCAGCGGGAGTTGAACCCGCACACCCTGCATGGCGAGCAGGAAGGCTGCCGCTACATCATGGGTGCTTGTGTGCCGATCACCACCTTGTCAAAGAGCCGACCCGTTGGCCCAAAGAAAAAGGCCAGGGTCTTGTGACACCTGGCCTTGCAGCTCGAAGCTCGCAAAGAGAAGCGGGTGTCAACACCGCAGAGGGTCCACGGACCACGAACCGGTCGAGCGACTGCCGCGACCGGCTTCGTAAATCCGACGTTCCCAGAGATTACCGCGGAGGATTGTCATCGTACCCTCAACTGGCTGTTGGCGCGGCCGCGGGTGGTCGCCTCACGGCATCTCTCGCCTCCACTTCTTTAGACCCCGCCGCTAGAGAATGGTTCGCCTGCGAGCGTGGATTTTTTTCGCGATTCTTGCGGTTGCCAAATGTTCCTTCGGGCACCGACCGGGCCCCGCAGATCAGGGTCACTTCGACCTGAGGCTCTTGATCATCTCCTGGAGCGTGTCGATGATATCCTCCTGGAGGGCCTGGTTGGCTCGGCCGACATCGCGAAGTTCGAGGCGCCGCTGGACGTTCTTCATGTCGTCGCGCACTTGGTCGAAGACCTCGGTGAAGGCGACCGCCGACCCTTCAGCCTCCAGGATCTTGATCGCTTTCGTCGCCTCCTCGACAATCGCCTTCTGCTTTGCGGCCAGCATGAGCGCCGTCTGCACGTCCCTTGGACGCGGCTTCTTGTCTGCGTTCCCCTCGATAGCCTTCTGCAACGCCTTGGTGCCGTCGTAGACCGCACGCTGCAGGTCGTGCATCTTCCGGCAAGCTTTCTCAAGGATCCCCAGGGGCCGTTCCACCTGTTCGCCGCGCGGCGGGGTTACCTTCGCGGGATCGTTCCCCCGGAGTCGCTGTGGGAGATCTGCCGCGCTGAGCGGCGGGATGCCGAGGGCGCTGGCGAGGAGAGCAATCAGAATTCCAAGAGACTTCATGACCTGGTCCTCCCGCTCCTGGGGAACTGGTAGCCGTGGGCCGTTGGAAGGTTGTACAGTCCTGCCTCAAGGCTTGGTCTTCAGGTGAAAATCCTCCTTGTTCTCGCCAGGCACGATGGTGATGGTGAGTTCGGTTTTGTTCCTGTCGCTATAGCGGGGCGGCAACACTTCGTCGCGCGTTTCGATCCACGGGCTGTCGGGCACACCCTCATATGCGGGCCTTTTGCCGGTCACCCTGGACGAACTGATGATGACTTTCATTTTGGTGGGCGAGGCCTCCATTTGATACCGGCCCTGTGCGTCGAGGATGGCGGCCGAGGTCTGACCATCGCCGGCAACCGGGACCAACTGGATAGTTCCGTTGTCCAGCGGCTGCCCGTCCAGCGTCACCACGCCGGACACCACCGGCCGCCGCGAGCCGCAGCCGGCCGTCAGCGCCAGCGTCGCCCCAAATGCGACCACCAAGTATCTCATCATGCTTCCCCGGACCTCCCTCGCTTGCGCCTGGGCGTCGAGACTGGACCGAAAACCGGAGTCCCCGCGAGCTAATTCTCACCCGCCCTGCTGCTCTCCGCAGCCGGCGTTAGTAACCGCCGACGATGTCGCGGCCATTCATGGTGCTCATCGCCTGCCAGACCGCCAGGGTGATGCTGTTGGTGATGAAGGCGCCGGACCCATCCGCGAAGCACACGTTGACCCCGTTGGGGTGGCGGCTGCGCGCGGTGATTTGCTGCCCGACCGTGCCGTTTTGGGCGCCGCAGGGCATGGTGGGGTCTTGATTCGCGGTCGCGGGGCAAGAGAGCGTGTAATCGATCCCCGAGTTGGGGGTGTTGATGGCCATGAACCAGGGGGAGCCCTGGTCGTTGAACACGTCGCCGCGCGTGTCGGCGAGAGTGTCCGTCGCGGGCAGCCGTATCTCCGCCATCAACAGTGTTTGGGAGGTGCCGTCGGTGATTTCCATGATGCGCGTGTGGTAGGGGACGTACCGGCTGAATCCGCCGGAGGAGGTCCAGCCGAAGGGCGCATTCCGCACGCCGGGGGTAAACAACAGTTGCGGCCCGAAGTTGACGACGTAATTGCCCCGCGAGCGATAATACTGATCGCCCTGCCAGATCGCACCTGGCCGGTCGCTCGGGCAGTAGTAGAGCGGCTGCGGCTGGCAAACCAGGCCGGTGGCGGTGCTGGTGGGGTTCGGACCGTTGGGGCTCCGATAGAAGCCAAGGCCATAGTTATACGCATTGGCCAGGGGCTTTTGCTCCAGAAAGGGCCAGATGGCCACGTAGAATGTCCGGCGCGCTGCCGTGCTACCTGCCGGCAGCGCCGTCGTACCCGCTACCTCAGTTCCTTGCGGGTTCGCGCGGCTGTTGCCATAGGGCAAAACCCTGTAGGTGTCATGGTAAGTGTGCATGGCCAGCCCCCATTGCTTGAGGTTGTTCTGGCAGGTAGCGCGGTTGGCTGCCTCGCGGACTTGTTGCACGGCGGGAACGAGCAAACCGACGAGAATCCCGATAATGGCGATAACGACTAACAGTTCGATGAGCGTGAAGGCGGCCTGGCGGCGAACAGGGGAAAGACAGCGCATGAAGAACCTCCATACGTTGAACCAGGATCCGAATGGGTAGACGAGAAAGGGTGAGAGGTTATCTTATCCCCCCGGCGCCAGCGGGCAAGGGTCCGTCCGAAGTAACGAGGCCAGCGCGAACCGATTCACGGTTTCGCTTCGTCAGCGCCGCCGAACATCGCCAGCAGTGCCAGCGCGCACCACCCAAGGCCCGAGCAGAATCGCGACATGATAGACCGTTCAAGGGGGGTACGATGCTTCATGCCGCTTGCGGGTGAGCGGGGGGGGGCGCCCTGCTAACCCGCAAGCGGGAAAACGGGGCGGTCAAACGCGCGGCTCCCAGCCCTTGGCGTACTCGCGCGACCACCTGCCCATCGCCTCCTTGTCGGCGAGAATGTGGCCGTTCTTCGGCTCGCACCGCAGCGCACGGCCGGTACGGTGAGCGATGTTCCCAAGGTGACAAAGCAGAGTGCTTTTGTGCCCTTCCTCGATCTCGCTGTTCAGACGGTTGCCGCTACGGATGGCCGCGAGGAAGTTCGCGAAGTGCGGACCGTCACCGCCTTGCACCTTCTCGCGCCGCGTCTCCTTGCCGGCGGGATCGTAGATGACGTAACTGGTATCCGAAAGCGCCAGCGTGCCCTGCTCGCCGTGGAAGAGAACGTGATAGGGCCGATTCACCTGCCGGCTGCACGACAGGCCCTCCCAGGTAATTTGCTTGCGGCCCTCGAACTCGAAGCTGACGACGTGGGTATCGGGCGTTTCCTGATCGTCGTCCCAGCGATAGCGGCCGCCCGACGAACTGACGCGGGTCGGGTAGTCAACGCCGAGGCCCCAGCGGCACAGGTCGATCATGTGAACGCCGTTGTTGCCCAGTTCGCCGTTGCCCCAGTGCCAGAACCAGTGCCAGTTGTAATGGAGATAATTCGAGCGGAACGCCCGATGCGGCGCCGGGCCTTCCCAGAGCGCGTAATCGAGTCCCTTCGGGATCGGTGCTTCCTTGCCGCGGCCGATCGACCCGCGGTTGGACTGATACCACGACTGGGCCAGGTACACGCGCCCGATGACGCCCTTGCGCAGTTCCTCGATGGCGCGGATGACGCCGGCGTAACTGCGGCGCTGATTGCCCATCTGAACGTGCCGGCGATGCTTACGAGCGGCGGCAACCATCAACTCGCCCTCACGCGGGTTGTGGCTGCACGGCTTCTCGACGTAGACGTGCTTGTCGGCGGCGCAGGCGAGAATCGCGGCCGGCGCGTGCCAGTGGTTGCACGTCGCGATGACGACGGCGTTGATGGTCTTGTCGTCGAGTAGGCGGCGCAGGTCCGTGAAGGTGCGCGGCGCCCGGCCGACGGCCTTGTTCACGGCGTTCGCGGCGGCGCGGGCGCGGCCTTCGTCGGCATCGCAGACCGCGGTCACCTCGACGCCCTGCTGCCGTGCGAACGCGGTCGCCAGGCCAGTGCCGCGGCCGCCGGTGCCGATCACGCCAATCAATAGTTTGTCATTGGCGCCAGGGTTCTGCGGTGCCGCCTGCGTTTGCCCCACCGCCCCGAGCGCTACCCCCGCAGCGGCGGTGGCGCCCAGGAAATGACGACGATTCATCCCCTCCGACATGGTGCAAGTCCTCCGAATTGGTGTTATCGTTCGAGTCCCGCGGATCCCGACCCGCGGCGCTGGTTTCCTTCTCCCACTTGGGTTTGAACCCCTTCCCACCGCTGTTGTGGCACGGTCTCCTGACCGTGCCACTTTTCCGACCGCAGGTCTCCTCTTCGCGTGGGAGACCTGCGGTCAGTAGCCGTGGCACGGTCAGGAGACCGTGCCACAACGGCTGCTGGGCTGTCATGCACAGGCGAGACGCCTGTGCCACGGAAAGTCAATCGATCGCCGCCGGCTCGCCCACGCGAACCGTCGGCCGAGTACGGTATTCCTCGTAGCGATGCGCGACCTCGCCGGTGGACGTGCTGCCGCGGTGCAACAGGATGCGGTAACGCAGCCGCAGTTGCTCTCCCGCCTTGATCGTGTACGGACCATCCAGGGCGAACGCGGCGCCCGCCCAGCCGTCGTTGCGGCAGTGCCAGCCGGTGGGGTGATTGACGTTCTCGGCGTGGTCGAAGATGGCGATGCCGCCCCATTTCCCCGGCGCCACCGGGCCGGACTGATCGAGCCAGCACGCGCGCTTGAGGTGCGCCTCGCGCTCGTTGCGATGCCCGCTTCCGGTGAGAATCTCCCCGCCGCCGTCGAAAACGCTCATGGATTGCGCCACGCGCACCGCCAGCAGGCCGAACGAACTCTTGCCGAAGGTGACCGCCTCTCCCTTGGGGGGCGTCAACTCCAACTCGATGTCCATCAGGCGAAACGCTGCCAGGGGGCGATAGACTGTCAGCGAGCGACGCTCCTGCAGCACCTCCTTGCCGCCGAACACCCAGCCGTTGCTCTGCACGAGCCGGCAGTAAACCGGGCCATCCTCCAGCTGGTCGAAACGCTTGTGGACGATGACGCCGCCCTTTTCGCTCCAGAAATCGTGACCGTTGACGCTCGTGTGCGCGACCCAGAGCGAATAATGGTGATCGTGGCTGCCGGTCGGGTCGTGCGGCTTGCCGAACTCGGTCAGCGCGATGCCGTCGGGGCCGTTGACCGGGTAGAGGAACGGGCGACGGATCGCGAACCTCCCCGTCACCTCCG
>WNGB01033323.1_pt1 | contig 12927 bp, 14 predicted proteins | sample 5400681 | NCBI WGS metagenome assembly WNGB01 (sample SAMN13153367, study PRJNA577476) | soil metagenome | isolation source: 115 cm soil or saprolite under grassland replicate 2 | place: USA:California | collected 2016-06-15 | reverse complement strand
CATATCAGTCTGACCGCGCGTCGCCAACGACACGCTCACCACCGACCAGCCGACGAAGCGACGAGGCGCCCGCCCTGGTCACAGCCCGGGACGGGCGCCTCACCTTGCCCATTGACAAGAGACCACTACATATCAGTTGCACGAACGGCACTCTGCCGCCTCGGAGGGAACCTGGACGTCCGCAAGCAGCCATGTCGACCGAGCCACACATCCGCCAACTGCGCACTGCAAGTAGCTCCTGAGCGGTCACCACGCGGTGGTGTTGCGCCGCGATGGCGTACCCGCCACGGGCAGCCCCTGGTGGGTCGACTCGCTGAACGGCGTCACCACACCGTTCACCAAGTCCGGCTTCGTCGCCTGGGGCGTAAGCCGCTCGGGAGCCGGGTCGACCAGGCTCGCCGAACCACGGCGTTACCGCTCCTACTTCGGTGGCATGGGCGCCGCGCCGCGCCGGCTCGCCACGGTGTTCGTCGCCCGGGAGGCGCTCGAGGACGCGCGGGCCCGGCGCGCGCTGCCGGCCGACGTGTCGTATGCGCCGGTGTCCGGTGCGCGCGGATTGACCCGCGCGGACATGCTCCGCAACACCGCGGTGCCAACGGTGCGGGTACCCCGCGACGGTTCACCTGTGCTCGTCAATGGCACGCCCACCGGCATACCAGCGGCGCAGTCGCTGCCATTGACCCAGCTGCATCAGTTCGCCTGAAGCGAGCGCCTGCAGCGATCCGCCGGGCAGCCGTCGACATGGTGCGCAGCCTTGGCCATCCGCAGGATCGACTCCTCGATCTGGGTGGGAAACACGTTGACGTCCCGAATGATGGTCATGTCGTCGGTACGGCCGGTGATCTTCTCCATCCGCCGGAACCCGGGCCGCGCAGCCCTGGGAGGAGCCGGTGATGACGCCAAGCGAGACCAGATCGGCTGCCTCGGGCGAGCATTGCCACGGTGGCGCCGCGAGCGGGCCCGGTACGTCATTGACGACGCCGACCTGAGTCTGCAGCCACGCCTTCGATGTGCCGCACGAACCGTCCAGCGGCTTCGGGGCAGCAGTACTCGCAGGTGCGGCGATAGTCCACACTGGACTGAACGCAGGTCCCGGGATAGTCGGGTCGACCGCACCGTCGCGGCCGGACCGGTGGAACAGCAGTGACTGGACGTCTCCTATCGCAGGTCCGTCTGCTGAGACTGCGGTTGGCCCGCCACCTCTGTAACGGAGACGACGTGACCGGCGCTCTCCGCCAAGTACGAATCAACCGGGCCGCGGACGGGACTACAGGGGGTTGTCGGGTCGGGGTTTTTTGGAGTTCGGGATCCACCTATGTGGCCGGCGCTGCGTACCTGCTGCGGGCGGCCGGGGTGAGGGCAGCGCCGACCCGGCGGGCGAGCACCGCGGCCTCATATGAAACCTGGGCGAGGTCGCAGTCGGCGGCCGCGAGCACGATCAGGTACGCGCGATCGGATACCGACCGGACGAGCAGCAGGCCGTGTGCCATGTCGACCATGGTCTGGCGCACGCCGCCGGCGTCCAGGCACTGGGCGGCACCGACGGTGAGCCCCGCCAGGCCGCTGCCAACGGCAGCGAGTTCTTCGACGCGATCCGCCGCAAGGCCGTCCGAGTGGCCAGCGCGAGCCCGTCGGCCGAGATGGCCAACGCGTGCGCCACTGATGGGGTTTCCCGGGTAAACCGGGTCAGCAGCCAACCGAGGCTGACTCGCGCCTCGGTGTCGAGCGGTGCGTTCATCGGGTACGCCCGTCGCGTTCGGCGGCGATGACCGCCCGGCCCAACCCGGCCAGGCGGCTACGTACCCGGTCTGGATCTATGCGGACCCCGGTGGACTCCGCGACCGGTACGGAGCCTGGAAGAAGGCGGGCGCCGGGTGTGCGGCGGGGAAGCCCGGTGGCGGTCCCGTCGCGGTCGGCATCCTCTGCGAGGGCCCGTGCCACCTGCTGGCGTACGTGGTCGCCCGGCGACGCCCACGCCCTACCGTCGCCACCGGGCTCCGGGGGCCGGAACCATGCGGAGGCGAGTTCTTCGTAGATGGCCGCGGTCAGCAGCGTCTGCGTGCCCGGCGACGCCGCGATGGCGACGGAGCCCGGTGGCGGCTGCGATACCACCGCCGGCGCAGCACTGATCGCTCTCCGGGCACTGTCCGGTGGGCGGAGTGGCTGGTCGGTCCCGCCAGGCCGCCACGGGACCACCAGCGGCCGGGGCAGGTTTACCAGCGCGGTCGTCCCGCCGCCGAGGCGGGAACGCAGTTGGACATCGACGCCGTGTCGCGCCGCGAGGCGGGCGACCACCGACAGTCCCATCGTGCCGGCCAGCGAGGCGGTAAGGTCCGCGCGCCTGGTCAGCCGGTGGTTGGCGTAGGCGAGGTCGCTCTGGGCCATCCCGATACCGTGGTCGTAGATGGTCAGCATGGTTCCGTGCGCTCCCTCCCGGGCGGTCACCCGGACCTGCGTGTCTGGTCCGGAGTACCTCGTCGCGTTCTCCAACAGCTCCGCGAGCAGGTGGACGACGTCTCCGACCGCGTGCCCGACGATCGCGACCGGCGCCAGCTCCACCGGATCCACCCGCACGTACTCGGCGATCTCGGCGGCGGCGCCACGGACAACGTCGAACAGCGACTGCGCGGCGCTGAACCTGCGGCCCGGATCGGAGCCGCCGAGGACGAGCAGGTTCTCGTTGTTGCGGCGCATCCGCGCGGCGAGGTGGTCGACGGTGTAGAACATCGAAAGCCGGTCCGGATCGGCCTCGTCACGCTCCAGGTCGTCGATCGCCCGCAGCTGTCGCTGGACGAGCGTCTGGTTGCGACGGGCCAGCGTGACGAAGAGCGCGGCGGTGTCCAGCCGCTGCAACGCCTGCTCGGCGGCGAGCTGCAGGGCCCGCCGGTGCACCGCACCGAAGGAGTACCCGACCTGGGTGATCTCGTCGGCGGGCCCGTTGGCGACAGCGGCGTCGATCTGCTGGGCCGCGGCGAGCTGCTGTTTGTGCACGGAGACCGGATCGGTCGCCCGGCTCACCGCGTCGATCGCGGCCGGCAGTTCGTTGCGGGCCACGGCGAGCGCGGCGTCTCGCAACCGTCGCAGGCGCCGTCCGATCCGCGTCACGAGGACCACGGCGATGGTGACACTGCCCAGCGCGACCGCCCCTGAGCCGCCGAGCACCGCGGTCGCCGCCCGCTGCGCGCCCGCATGCCGGCCGATCGCCGTTTCGTGCAGCCGGTCGGCGAGCGTCAGTTCGACCTCGTGGATCAGCCGGATGGCATGGGTCGCGGCCACGTGCCAGGCATCGGGGTCGAACGCCAGCAGGCGCCGTTCTCCCGCCAGCGCGGCGTCCTGGATGCAGGTCATAATGTCCACGTCGGTGCCGCGGACGAGGTGCTCCCACGTCGCGGCGGCCGCGGGGTCGGCGGCCGCGAGAAAGGCCTGACGCCGTTCTCCTTGCAGCGTCAGGAGCGCGGCGAACCTCGCTCGGTCGGCCGGCGGGTACCGGCCGCGAGTGAGGACCGAGCGGAGCAGGTCACGCTGCTGCGCAACGGCGTACGCAGCGGCGGTGACCTCGGCGATCGCCCGCTCCTGCCCAGCCAGGCGTTGATCGGTCAGTTGCTGCGGCAGCGCCCGGCCGACCTGGACCAGCGCGGCGGTGATCGCCCGGTACGGCTGGTCCCAGCCGGCGGTCGGGTCGCCGGTCGGGCGCGACAGGGCGGCCGTACGCGCGGCGGCCAGGCGGGCCAGTTGCCGGTCCGCCGACCGGTACCCGGCCCGCAACTGGCTCGCCATACGCAGCGCCACCTCGAGCGCTTGCCTGTACCGGCGAAGGGCGGCGTCTGTGCGCGCCCGCTGAGCGAATACCAGTGCCGCGCCGGACCTGCCGCCCCGGTCGCGCAGCGCCGTCGTCTCCGCCTGCTCCCGCTCCAGTTGATGCATCAGGCCCGCGGTGGCGGTGGCCGCGTCGGCCATCACCACGCCGCGCGCGGCATCGGCTGTCGCGGCCAGTGAGATTCCTGCCTGTACACCGGCGAGCGCGACAAGACCGAGCAGCGGGAAGAGGACGAGTACCAGCAGCCGTACCCGCACCGAACTCAGGCGCCCAGCCTGACCGGTCGGCGCTGTGTATTCGCCTGCGGTCACCGGCGGCCCCTTCTGCTGATGCGGCGGGATCGGCCACCGGCACGGTACGGCCCGTCCGTGATGATCGGCGTGTCCCGGCGCGAAAGCTTGCATTGGAGCTGAGATAGAGCGCGGAATGGTCACGGGGCCCGTCCAACCACTCACTTAGTCAGAACTTCGTCAAGTTTCCGCGGCCGCGAGCCGGGTGGTCCGGTCCCCGGACGTAGCGTGCGGCTCATGTCTGGATCGTTCGCCGGCCGGGTGTCCCGGCGACGCCTCGTCGGCGGCGCGCTCGCGGCGGTGGCGACCGGCCTGCTCGCCGGCTGCCCGGGGGGCGGACGGTCCGACCACGCCGCCGGTCCTTGGCACAACGGCCGGCTCTACCTCGCCACCGGCAACACCACCGGCGTCTTCTACCAGATCGGCGGCGGGTACGCCGACATCATCACCAGGCACCTGCCCGGGTACGAGGCGACCGCGGAGCCGACCAACGCGGCCGTGGAGAACATCAGGCGGGTGGCTGCCGGCACCGCGGACATCGGCTTCACCTTCGCCGACGCCGCCGCCGATGCGGTGACCGGGCGAGCGCCGTTCACGGGTGAGCCGCTGGCGGTCGTCGCGCTCGCCCGCATCTACAGCAGCTACACCCATCTGATCGCGCATGCCGGCTCGGGCATCCGTGACGTCGCCGATCTTCGCGACCGCCGCATCTCCACGGGCAGCCCGGGATCGGGCAGCGAGCTGGTGGCGTTGCGCCTGTTGAGCGCGTCAGGGTTGGACCCCGACCGGGATGTCAGGCGGCGCCCGCTGTCGCTTCCCGAGACCGCGAAGGGCATGCGCAACGGCTCGCTGGACGCGATGTTCTGGAGCGGCGGGCTGCCTGCCATCGGGATCAGTGATCTGATGGCGGACCGCGGCGAGGCGTTCTTCGTCCCGACTGTCGAACTGCTGAGTGACCTTCGTAAGAAGTACGGCGAGGCGTACACGTCCGCGACAATCCCGGCGGCAGCGTACAAACAGCCCGCGGACGTACCGACCGTCGCGGTGGCCAGCCTGGTCGTGGTCGCTCGGCACATGCCCGAGCGGCTGGCGTACCAGCTCACCCGGCTGCTGTTCGACTACCAGGCCGAGCTGGCCAAGGCTCATCCGGAAGGTCGCAACTTCACTCGCGCCACGGCGGCGTTGACCAGTCCGGTGCCGCTGCACCCCGGCGCCCGCCGGTACTACTACGGCTCAACCTGATTGTTACGCTCGGGCCGGGGTTCCCTCCGTGGACGGGGGATGGGGACCGTGGGTGGAGCGTACCGGTGCGGCGGCCTCCGACGCCGCACACAAGCGCGAGGATGAAGAGGATGCTCCGCCGTCTGCTGGTCGTGCTCGTGCCGCTGTTGGGGGCGCTGTTCGCGGCTCTCGGTGTGCCGCTGGCCGCCGACATGGCCGAGCGGGAGACGCAGGCGCTCTATCTGGACAGGCTCGCCGACGCAACGCGTTTCGCCGCCATCGCCGACGACTCGCTGCGCGGTGGCCGCATCGACGCGCTGACCGCGGAGATCACCCGATACGACCAGGTCTACGACGTTGCGGTGGCCGTGATCGCCGCGGACGGGCGCGTGCTGGCGACCTCCCGCCCCGCTTTCGACTCCGACACCGCAGCCGTACGCGCGGGACTGGCGACGGCGTTCGCCGGCTACCGCAATGAACGCCTCACCACGGTGTGGCCGTGGCGGTACAAGCCGATGGTGATAGTCGAGCCGGTCGGTCGGGACAGCGGCGTCATCGCGGCGGTGGTGACGGTGTCTCCGACCGGCCGGCTGCGCTCGGCGGTGTTGCGTCGGTGGGGCGAGCTGGCCGCGCTGGCGATAGTGCCGTTCGCGCTGGCGGTGGCCGCGGCCGGGCAGCTCGCGCGGTGGGTGATCCGGCCGGTACGCGATCTCGACAGGGCTACGGTCGCGATCGCCGCGGGCCGTCTCGACGCGCGTGCGGTCACCGTCAAGGGCCCGCCCGAGCTGCGCCGGCTCACCCGCTCGTTCAACACCATGATCGACATAGTGGCCCGGGTCCTGAGCCACCAGCGCTCCTTCGTCGCCGACGCCTCCCATCAGCTGCGCAACCCGCTGGCCAGTCTCCGGTTGGCGGTGGAGAACCTCTCGGAGTACGTGGTGCCGTCCGGCCGCGACCTGCACGCGGTGGCGCAGGCCGAGGTCGAAGAGATGGGCGGCGTCGTGGATGCCCTGCTCGCCCTCACCGTCGTGGAGGGCGCCGCGCCGGCCAAGGCACCCCGGCCGGTGGCACCCGTGATCAACAGTCACGTGCCGCGATGGCGTGAGGTGGCGACGGCGGCGGGGATGAGGCTCATCGTCGACGTGCCTGACCACTCGGCGGATGGCTATGCCGCATACGCGCCCGCCGACGCTCTGGGCAACATTCTCGACGAGTTGGTAGCCAACGCCTGCCGGCTCAGCGGCGGCTCGACGGTCACTGTGACGGTGTTGTCGGACGAGACGGACGTGATCCTCTCGGTTCGCGACGACGGCGTCGGCCTCTCCGACGACGAACGGAGCAAGGCCGCTGACCGCTTCTGGCGGGGCGGCGGACACATCGACGTGCCAGGCACCGGGCTGGGCCTGGCGATCTGCCGGGAGCTGGTGGCGGCATGGGGCGGCCGGCTCACGTTGCACCAGGCAGAGCCGCGCGGACTCGACGCGCGCATCGCCCTGCCCGCCGCAGGGCCGACCGTCGCCCACCAACACCACCCCGACTAACGCTTCACCGCCCGGAAGTACCGCAACGCGCCCGGGTGCAGCGGCACCGGGGCGGTCGCTATCGCGGTGCGCACGTTGGTCCGATTCGCGTCCGGGTGCGCCCGCGCGATGCGCTCCCGTTCCTCGAACAGCGCACGAGTCACCACCTCGATCGCGCTCGCCGGCAGCTCAGGGCGCGCCAACAACACGGTCGCTACGGTCAATGTCTCGGTGGTGTCGATGCCTGGGTACACCGACGACGGCAGGGTGGCCGGGGTGTAGTAGTCGCCGTATCGGCGCTCCATCGCCACCGCGTACGCCTTGAGCGGGATCATCCGCAGGCCGACCGTCTTCGCCAGCAGGGTCACCGCCGGTGTGGGCATACCGCTGAGGGTCAACCAGGCGTCCACCCGGCCGGCGGCGAGCAGGGCGGCGCCCTCGGACTGTCTGGCGTTGACGATGCGCGGCCGGATGTTCGTCAGCTCGATGAGCCGGTCGGTCGTGAACCTGGTGCCCGATCCGGCGGCACCCGCGGTGATGGTACGCCCGTCCAGCTCGGCGAACGTGCGCAGCGAGCTCGACGCCGGCACGATGACGTGCATCCAGGCGTCGTACAGGCGGGCCACCGCCGTGGTGTGCCGGGGCCTGCCCGCGGCGAGCCCGGCGACTGTGGAGTCCAGGTAGGCGAAGGCGAGCTCGGCGTCGCCGTTTGCCAGCAGTTCCAGGTTGTCGACGACACCGCCCGTGTAGATCTGACTCAGGCGCGTACCCGGGAACCTCTCGGCGAGCACCTTCAGCAGTTCGCCTCCGAGCTCGCGGAAGACCCCTCCGGCGGGACCCGTGGCGAGCCGCAGCTGGGTGAGTTCGCCCTCTGCGGCGGGATCTTCGCCCGACCACCGGAGCCGAGCGGCCGCGGCCGCAGCCGCGCCGGTCACAGCCAGACCAACACCGACGAGCACCTGACGGCGGCGTAGGAGGTGGGCCGGCATCGCCATCACCCGCCACTCGACCTATACGGCCAGCGGCTCGGCGGACAGCCGGTAGCCGACGCCGCGAACGGTCTTCACCAGCCCCGGTTCGCCGAGCTTGTCGCGCAGCGAACCGATGTGCACGTCCACCGTGTGCTGGTTGCCGGTCCAGGTCGTATGCCAGACATCGGCCAGTAGCTGGTCGCGGGTGATGACCGCACCGCGACTGCGGACGAGCGCCGCGAGCAGCGCGAACTCCTTGCGGGTCAGGGTGATCTCACGCCCGTGCACCAGTACCAGGTGTGCGTCGAGGTCGACCGTGAGCGGACCGAGTGTCACCGGCCCCCGACGGCCGTTGCCGCGAGCCGTCCGGCGCATGACCGCCTCGATGCGGGCCAGCAGCTCGGCGACCCCGAAAGGCTTGACCACATAGTCGTCCGCGCCGGTCCGCAGGCCGATGACCCGGTCGCGCTCCTCGCCCCGCGCGGTGACCGCGATGACGGCGACGTCGCTGTGCCGGCGCAGTTCGGCGCAGACCTCGAGCCCGTCGCGGTCGGGCAGTCCCAGGTCCAGTAGAACAAGATCAACCGGCGGCGCCGAGAGCGCCTCCGCCGCGGTGGCGGCGGACAGTACCTCGTATCCCCGCATGCGGAGCGCCGTCTGAAGACCCTTGGCGACTCGCGGGCTGTCCTCGACCACTAACACGCGCATGACACAGGTTATATTGCCGCGCCGTTGCCCTTGTCTCCGAGCTTCGTCAAATTACCCGCGAGGCGACTCACGCTCCGCAGCGAAGTTCTGAGCTTCGTCAAGAAGGTGGGCGGTGATGTAGGCCACGGGCGGTCAGGCTCCGTACGTTCCTTCCACACGCCGTCCTCCCGGGCGAGCGATCTTGACGTGAACGGAAGGCGGAAGCGAATGAGAACCCCGACACTAGCCGGTGCCGCGGCGGCCGCGATCCTGCTCGCCGGCACCGGCTGCGGATCCAAGGGGGCGCCGGAATCCGCGGGCGCCGACAGCACGACGCTTACTCTAGGCGCGTCGATCTCACTGACGGGCGCCACTGCGAAAGAGGGCGCCTACACGAAGGAGGGGTACCAGGTCTGCAAGAAGGTCATCAACGACAAGGGTGGCGTTGTCGCCGGCGGCAAGACCTACACCCTCGACATCAAGTTCCAGGACGACACATCCAAGGCGGACGTCTCCGCGCAGCTGGTCGACAAGTACAACGACGAGGGCGTCAAGCTGATCCTCGGACCGTACGGCTCCGGACCGACCGAGGCCGTGGCCGCGGTGATCGAACGCAACGGCCAGGTCATGGCGGACAGCGCGGGCGCCGACGACAAGATCTTTGACAAGGGCTACCAGCGCTCCTTCGCCGTGCTGTCGCCCGCCACGTCGTACGTGGGCAGCATGGTACAGGCGATCAACGACCTGGCGGATCCACGGCCGAGGACGATCGCGTTCATCTCCGCCGACGACGGCTTCTCCAAGACGGCCACGCAGGGCGGCGTCGACAAGGCCAAGGAGCTCGGCTTCAAGGTCGTCGCAGAGGAGTACGTGCCCGAAAAGACCACCGACGTGTCGGCGGCGCTGACGAAGATCAAGCCGAAGAACCCGGACGTGATCATCGGCTCGGTTCACCTGTCCGAAGGCATCGCCATCATCAAGCAGGCGAAGGAGTTGGGCGTGACGCCGGCGGGCGGATTCGCCGAGACGGTCGCCCCGCCGATCCCCGACTTCGCCAAGACGCTGGCCGCCTCGGCCGAGGGCGTACTCGGCTCCACCCAGTGGACACCGAGGACCGTCGGTTCGGAGAAGTACTTCGGTACGGCCGCCGACTACGCCGAGACCTTCGCCGGAATGTACGGCGGCAGCCAGCCGACGTACCAGAGTGCCCAGGCGACAGCCGCGTGCCTGGCGCTGGTCCTCGCGGTGCAGAAAGCCGGGACGACCGAGCCGGACAAGGTGCGCGACGCGCTCGCCGCCCTCGACACCCCGTCGTTCTTCGGGCCGATCAAGTTCAACAAGCACGGCATGAACGTGACCAAGCAGATGTCCGTCATCCAGGTCCAGAACGGCAAGCCGGTGCCGGTGTGGCCCAAGGAATCCGCCGAGGCGCCGCTGAAGTGGCCGGGAACGACGTAGGCCAAGGGAGCGCGCGTCATGACCCAGTATCTACAAGCGACGGTGTACGGCCTGCTCCAAGGCGGCCTGCTCGCGCTGACCGCGGTCGGCTTCTCCCTCGTGTGGGGGGTGATGAACGTGGTCAACCTGGCCCACGGCGTGTTCGTGCTCGATCCTGGTGAACGTGCTGCTCAACTGGTTCACCCCTGACCACCAGTCGATACCCACGTCGTACGCCGAGGAGTCGTTCGTCTTCGCGGGCGGCATCCGGCTCCCGTACGGGCGGCTGATCGGCGCGCTGCTGGCGGTGGCCATCACCGTCGCGCTGGTGTACGTGATGCGGAACACCCGCACCGGCTTGTCGATTCTGGCCACCGGCATGGACCGCGGGGCTGCCCGGTTGATGGGCATCAAGGCGCGGCACGTGTACGCCCTGACGTTCGGCATCGCTGCGGCGCTGGCCGGGGCGGCCGGGGCGGCGCTCGGCGCGGTGAGCACCTTCTCACCCGCCGACGCCACGCGGCTGACGCTCTTCAGCTTCGTCGTGGCGGTACTGGGCGGCCTCGGCAACATGTGGGGCGCGCTCTACGGCGGGCTGGTCCTCGGCCTCGTGCAGAGCATCGGCGGGCAACTGCTGCCCGGCTCGCTGGTCAACGCCGTGGCGTTCGCGGTGCTGGTCCTCGTGCTCGCGTTCCGGCCGGAAGGCATCGCCGGAAAGGCCTTCTACGCAACCAAACTGGAGGTCTGACCACGATGTCCACTATGGAAGCAACGACGGACGTGACCGGCTCGGAGCAGACGCCCGTCCCCGCCACAGCGGGCGCCTCCCTGTGGCGGCGGATGGCCCCCTGGGTCGCGCTGGCCGGCGGGCTGGTCTTCGGCATCGTCCTGCAGACGCAGTTGTACAGCGGACAGGTACGGCTGGTCAGCGCCGTACTGATGTACGTGGCACGGCGCTGCTCATGTACCACCTGCACTGGTCGTTCTGGCTGGCGATGCCGACCTCCGCGCTGATCGCGGGCCTCTTCGCGGCATTCGTCGGGGCGCCGTTGCTACGGCTGAAGGGCCACTATTTCGCCGTGGCCACCTTGGGGGTCGCCGAAGGACTGCGGGAGGTCGTCGTCAACCTGCCGAAGCTGACCGGGGGTGGCGGAGGGATCAGCATCCCCGCCGTCGGCGCCGACGCACCGACCAGGTGGCTCGGCAACGACGGCTTCTACGTCCTGTTCCTGGGCATCGCGGTGGCGGTCGTGGCGGTCTGCATCCTCGTCTCCACCTCCAGAGGCGGTTACGCACTGCGGGCGATCCACCAGGATGAGGACGCGGCGGCCGCGACGGGCATCAACACCACGGTGGCCAAGACGACCGCGTTCGCCATCTCGGCGGCGCTGACCGGCGGAGTCGGCGCTGCGTACGCCTTCCAGTTGCAGGCCATATACCCGGAGCCCATGTTCTACGTGGGCACCACTGTGCTGATGGTCGTCATGGTGGTGATCGGCGGTTTCGGCACCGTCATCGGACCGATAGTCGGCGCGGTCGGCATCGCATTCGTATCGGAATGGCTGCGCCAGAACTACACCGACCTCCACACATTCATGCTCGGCGGTCTGATCGTCCTCGCTGTGATCCTGCTCCCGCAGGGCGTGAGTGCCTACCTGCGAGACGCGATCCGGACCAGGCAGTTTTCGCTGCTGGAGAACGTAAGGCGGTACCGCCTGTGAGCACCGAACCGGCTGCGCCCATGTTGCAGGCCCGCGGCCTGTCCAAGCGATTCGGCGGACTCGTCGCGGTCAACGGACTGGATCTCGACCTGCGGGCCCGGCGCCTGCTCGGAGTCATCGGCCCCAACGGCGCCGGCAAGTCCACGGCGATCAACCTGTTGACCGGGCACACCCGCCCGACCACGGGCAAGGTGCTGGTCGGCGGCGAGGACCTCACCGCCGCCAAGCCATGGCGGCTGGCACACGCCGGCGTCGCCCGTACCTTCCAGATCGTCAAGCCGTTCCGCGGCATGAACGTGCTCGACAACGTCGCGGTGGCGGCGATGTTCAGCGGCAGGCCGGCTGGAGCACGGCACACCGTCGCCACGGCTACGCGTACCGCGCTGGAGACACTGGATCGGGTCGGGCTCGGCGGCAAGGGCGACCTGGCCCCGGCCGAGCTGTCGGTGGCCGATGCCCGTCGGTTGGAGCTCGCCAAGGCGCTCGCGCTGCGGCCGCGGGTCCTGCTGCTCGATGAGGTACTCGCCGGGCTGCGCCCGGGTGAGATAGATCCGGCGCTCGAGCTGATCGACTCGCTGCGGCGGGACGGGCTGGCGCTGATGATGGTGGAACACGTCATCCACGCCATCACCGCCATCGCCGACGAGGTGATGGTCCTGCACCACGGCGAAGTCCTCACCAGAGGCGAGCCGGCGACGGTGCTCTCCGACGATCGGGTGATCGAGGCCTACCTCGGCGCCCGTTTCGCCAAGCGGGCCGCCGAGGCCGCCAGCCGCACCGCGACTGTCACCACCGCACCACTGATGGACGACGCCACGGCTGACGGGAGTACGCCATGACGTTTCACCTCGACGGCATCGCCGCCGGATACGGCCGCGTGCAGGTCCTGCACGATGTCTCCGTCTCGGTGTCGCCTTGCGAGATCGTCGCGCTGATCGGACCCAACGGCGCGGGCAAGTCGACGCTGCTGCGGGCCGCCACCGGCATGATCAGGTTGCGGCGGGGGGCGGTCCGGCTCGGCGAGCGGGAACTGACCGGTGCGTCCATCGAGGCGATCGCCCGCGCCGGCGTGGCACACGTACCCGAGGGGCGGCGGCTGTTTCCCGGCCTCACCGTACGGGACAACCTGCGGCTGGGTGCGTGGCGGACCCGTGACGAGGACATGGGGCTCGTGCTGTCGATCTTCCCCCGGCTACAGGAGCGCCTGAGCCAGGTGGCGGGATCGATGTCCGGCGGCGAACAGCAGATGTGCGCGATCGGCCG
>WNGB01018928.1_pt1 | contig 12927 bp, 9 predicted proteins | sample 5400681 | NCBI WGS metagenome assembly WNGB01 (sample SAMN13153367, study PRJNA577476) | soil metagenome | isolation source: 115 cm soil or saprolite under grassland replicate 2 | place: USA:California | collected 2016-06-15 | reverse complement strand
TATGCCGGCGGCCGGCTTTGCGATCGAGATCGTCCGGCGACCGCAGCCGGGCATCTACACCTGCCTGGGCGGCGGCTACACATCGTCGGGCGGCGCGGGGCCGGCGTTGCTGCCGCGGCCGTATCTGCCGGCCGGCGCGCGGCTCTCGCTCAACGAAGGCGCGGGCGAGGTGCAGACGCCGATTCACTACAGTGGCGGCGCGGCGCTGGACCTGGGCGACCCGATCTTCCTGCGCCACAGCAAGGCCGGCGAGCTGTGCGAACGCTTCAACACGCTGCTGCTGGTATCGGATGGCGCGGTGTCCGGCCAGGCGGCAACCTATCGCGGCGAGGGGCAGGCGTTCCTGTAGGGGTTAGAGGTTAGGGGTTAAATTCAGCGGTAGTATTGAAGTCTTTGATTCTATTGAGCTTAACCCTTAACCCTTAACCCTTAAGAGGTGCTTGATGCGCGCAACATGGTCGAACTGGTCTGGCTCGGTCACTTCCAGCCCGGCGGCGATCCGCTACCCCGCCTGCCTGGACGAGATCATCGCGATTGTGCGCGAGTGCCGTGAGCGCGGATGCGGCCTCCGTGTGGTTGGCGCGGGCCACTCGTTCACACCACTGGCATGGACGGATGGCGTGCTGATCAGCCTCGATCGCTACACAGGGCTGGAGCATGTCGATCCGGCGGCGGCGCAGGCGACTGTGCGGGCCGGCACGCAGATTAAGGCGCTGGGCGAGCTGCTGTTCGTGCACGGGCTGGCGCAGCCGAACCTGGGCGATATCGACGTACAGTCGATCGCCGGCGCGATCAGCACCGGCACGCATGGCAGCGGCGCGACATTGGGCAGCATTTCGACACAGGTGGTCGGGCTGACTCTGGTCACGGCGGCGGGCGAGCTGCTCGAGTGCTCGGAGACGCACAATCGCGAGATCTTCAAGGCCGCGCAGGTCTCGCTTGGCGCGCTGGGAATCATCACCTCGGTCACGCTTCAGCTTCTGCCGGCCTTTCGGCTCGACTACACCTGGCGACGGCAAACGCTGGACGAGTGCCTGAGCAATGTCGAGGGCTACCGGCGCGAGAACCGCAACTTCGAGTTCTTCTGGCTGCCCTACAGCGATGGCACGCTGACCAAACGTATGAATGTCACCGACGCGCCGGTGCGACAAAAGAATGTATTTCGGCTGTTCAACGAGCTGGTGCTGGAGAATGGCGTCTTCTGGGCCTTCAGCGAGCTATGCCGGCGCTTCCCAGCCGCCAGCCCACAAGTCGGCGCGCTGCTGGGCCAGCTGATCTCGGGCGGGCGCGATGTCAACTATAGCCACAAGATCTTCGCCACGCCGCGCCTGGTCAAGTTCCAGGAAATGGAGTATAGCCTGCCGGCCGAGAACCTGGTGGCCGCGCTACGGGCGATCGACGCGTGCATCCGGCGCAACCGCTTCCTGGTTCACTTCCCGGTCGAGTGCCGCTTCGTACGCGCCGACGATATCGACCTCAGCCCGGCCAGCGGGCGCGATTCGGCCTACATCGCCGTGCATATGTACAAAGGCATGGCCTATCGAGCCTATTTCGACGCGGCTGAGGCGATCCTTCGCGCATATGGCGGGCGGCCACACTGGGGTAAAATGCACTCGCTGACCGCCCGCGAGCTGCGCCCGCTCTACCCGTGCTGGGATGATTTCCAGGCCGTGCGGCGCCGACTCGATCCGGCCGGGCTGTTCCTGAACCCATACCTGCGCACACTGCTGGGCGAGGCGGCCGATAACCAGCGCGATTGATATGGTATTTTACGTTTATTGTGTATCTTTTTTGCCCTGCAGGGCAAAAAGATACACATGGGGAATATCGCTGTGGTTATCCGCGTTCGTCCGCGTTCGTCCTTGTCCAATTGTGATGCGCCTATCCTAGCTTATGCACCGCTCGCATGCTTGCACGCGCGCGCCAGAATATTGCTCGAATCGGCCAACCGCGCCCGCCCGCTCGCCGCTGTGCGCCAGTGGGTCGGGCAGCCGGCGGCGCGCGAACGCCGCCGCCAGCCCAGGCAGCACAAACGCGGTTCCCTCGGGGTCGGCGGCCAGCAGCGCGCGGTCGCGCAGGTCGTCCAGCGCGTTCTGCGCGGCGGGCGGCGCCAGGCCGGCGATCTCGGCCACCCATGGCACCCGCGCCGGCTCGGCAAAGTGCGCCAGCGCCGCCAGCGCGGCCGTCTCGCTCGGCGTCAGCACGCCGATCAGGTCGCCAAAGATATACTCCAGCGGGTCGTTGCCGGCCGGCGCGCGCTCCATGAAGCGGCAGGCGTCGGCGACGGTGCGGCACTGGCTGCCGGGCCGCCCGAGCTGGCCGGCCACCCAGCGGATCAGCAGCGGGTTGCCCTGGGCCGCCGCGTACAGCTCGTCGCGCTCGGCCGGAGTTGCGCGCGCCAGCAGTAGGTTGTCGCGCGCCAGCGCGCCGATCAGCTCCAATGCCGCCGCGCGGCTCAGCCGATCCAGGCGCAGCGAACGGGCGTTGATTTCGCCTCGGCGGCGGCTGGTGACCAGCGCCTTGCACGCCAGCGGCAGCCGATCCAGAAACTGGAACATCCGCGCGCGCTCGGGCTCGGGCAGGGTTTCCAGGTTGTCGAGCACCAGCAGGGCGCGCGCGCCCGCCAGCCGGTCGCGCACCAGCCTGGGGCGCTCGGCCGGGTCGCTCTTGCCGATCGCGTCGTCGCCCAGCTCGCGGCCTAGCTCGGCCAGCAGCGCCATATAGTCGGGCGCGGTGAAGTCGGCCAGCGGCTGATCGCCGCCGGGGGTCAGCTCGCGCAGCTTGGCGGTCAGGAAGATCTTGCGCGGGAACAGCTCGGCCGGCGCCTGGTGGGCGGCGTGGATGGCCAGCGCGGTCTTGCCGATGCCGCCGGGGCCGTCGATCAGCATGCCCCAGCCGCGCGCGTCGGGCGCCAGCGCCTCGGCGATCTGCGCCAGCTCGTCTTCGCGGCCGAAGAAGTACGGCAGGCGCGGCAGGTTCGACTGCGCCTCGGCCGGCGCGCCGCGGCCAAGCTGCGCCTCGAGCTCGGCGATTTTAGCCAGCGTATCCTGGATGCCGAGGACGACATGGGGCGGGGTTTCCAATCCAAACATCGCCTGCTGTTCTTCGAGCACCTGCAAGTGGCGCTTGTGTGTGTCGATCAGCTTTTCGATCTGGGAGCGGTCGGTCATAGCTTCCTCGCGGCTGGTGACGGATGTGATGCACCGTATTGCTATCGCTAGCCACGCGCGGGGATGAATCCCCGTGCTGTGATGGCAAGCCCGCTAAAGCGGGCTGCCGATCGTGTCAGCCCGCTTTAGCGGGCTTCGTTATGCTAGCCGCACGATTGATCCTACGGCGTGCCGGGCATCACATCAGTTGGCAGGTCTGATAAAAGTGTAGCATACGCTTCAAGCCCTCACCTTGTTCGTACCCTCGCGATTCTCACATGATCTTCACGGTACGTTCATACCTGCGCGCTATGCTAATGGCAATAATTGACAGGACTTACGCGGTCGCGCTTTGAAACGCTGTTTTGCCTGCGGCAGCATGGTACTCCTTTTTTCATCTGTTTTCGTTTTTTCGCTCGCTGAGCGAAAAAACGAAAACAAAAAGAAGGAAAAGTACCACTGCGAATCACCACACTCGGGCACCGCGTAAGTCGTGTGATTGAGCGAGGTGTGCTATGCCGATGACCCGACGCGAGTTCTTGCGTAACACCGGCCTGGCTGCCGCATACCTGGCGCTGCCGGCCTGGCTGAGCGCCTGCCAGCGCGGTTCCGCGCCGGCCGCCGAGTCGCTGGCCGCGCCCCAAACATGGGATGATCCTCAGCCCGGCGCGCATGCCGATATCGTCCATCTGCTCAACCGGATCACCTACGGCCCGCGCCCCGGCGAGGTCGAGCGTGTTGCGGCGATCGGCTGGGATGCCTTCCTGGAGCAGCAGCTCAACCCCGATCAGATCGACGACGCGGCGCTGGATGCGCGACTGAAGCAGTTCCCGACCCTGACGATGAGCAGCGCCGAGCTGTTCGCAAGCTACCCGCCGAAGGGCAAGCCAGGGCCGCGCGCGATCATCCTAGATATCGGCAAAAACCAGGTCAAATGGCTGAAGACCGCCGACGACCGCGAGGTGATCCGCACGCACGCGCTGGGCAAATTTCGCGATCTGCTGCTGGCCTCGGCCAAGAGCCCGGCTATGCTGGTGTATCTCGACAATGCCGAGAACATCAAGCCTGGCGCGCGGCGTGGCAAAATCGATGGCGGCCTGAACGAAAACTATGCCCGCGAGGTGATGGAGCTGCACACCGTCGGCGCCGATGGCGGCTACACCCAGGATGATGTGACCACCGTGGCGCGCGCGCTGACCGGCTGGACGATCTCTCGCCGCAACACCGACGCCGCGGGCGAGTTCCAGTTCGCGCCGCGGCTGCACGACGACGACGCGAAGCAGATTGCATTCCTGAACCTGGCGCTGCCGGCCGGCGGCGGGCTGAAGGATGGCGAGGCGCTGCTGGGCGCGCTGGCCAGCCACCCCAACACCGCCGCGCGCATCGCCCACAAGCTGTGCGTGACCTTTGTGGCCGATGACCCGCCGCAAGCGCTGGTCGAGCGCGCCGCCAAGGCCTACCTGGATAGCGACACCGACACCCGCGCGACGCTGAAGGCGATCTTGACATCGGATGAGTTCAAGGCATCAGCCGGCCAGAAGGTCAAGCTGCCGCTGCGCGCGCTGGTCTCCTCCGTCCGCGCGCTGGGCGCGGATGTAGGCGATGGCGATCAGCTACTGCCGCTCCTCAAAGTGCTGCGCGACATGGGGCAGGCGTTTTTCGGCTGGCAGGCGCCGAATGGCTACCCCCAGATCGGCGCGGCCTGGGTCAACACCGGCGGCATGCTGGCGCGCTGGAACGCCGCCTTCGCACTGGCGGAAGGGCGTATCAAAAATGCGCAGGTTGATCTCCACGGCTTCATCTCGCCCGATCTTCAGGCCGCCGGCGCACTGGTCGACACGCTTGGCGCGGCGCTGCTGCACATGCCCCTGCCGGCGCCGGCGCGCGCCGCGCTGATCGAGTACACCGGCGATGACGCGGGCGAAAGCGTCAAGCTCGACCACGCCGCGCTTAGCCGGCGGCTGCCGGAGCTGGCCGGGCTGATCCTGGCCTCGCCGGCGTTTCAGACGCACTGATCGCGATTGCAGATCGCAGATAGTTCAACCAATGCGATCATCGCTTTCCACCGCTGGTCATTGTAGGGACGCAATATATTGCGTCCCTACAACGAATTCCATGACACCGATGAAATAGCAAGGAGAACTTCTATGACTTCACGACAACTATTTCAAACCAGCGCGCTCGACTCCGCCACAGCATTAACATTAAATCCAAAATCGCAAATCCAAAATCCAAAATCAGCCGATGTGCTGATCTGCATCTTCCAGCGCGGCGGCGCCGATGGGCTGAATATGGTCGTGCCGCACGGCGACAAGGATTACTACACCCATCGCCCTAGCCTGGCGATTCCGCAGCCGGGCGCAAGCGATTCGGCGATCGATCTGGACGGCTTCTTTGGGCTGCACCCCGCGCTGGATGCGCTGAAGGAGATCTGGGACGCCAAGCAGCTGGCGGTGGTGCATGCCTGCGGCTCGCCCGACCCAACTCACTCGCACTTCGACGCGATGGACTACATGGAGCGCGGCACGCCCGGCCAGAAGAGCATCGCCACCGGCTGGCTGGGCCGCCATATGGCTGCGACCGAAGCTGCCGACGATTCGCCCTTCCGCGCGGTGGGCTTTGGCGCGCTGCTGCAAGCCTCGCTGCGCGGCGGGGCGGCCACCGCGCTCACCAGCCTGGAGGCGTTCAAGCTCCAGGCGCGCCCGCCCGAGCTGCCAAAGGTCAAAGCCGCGCACGGCCAGCTCTATCGCGGGTCGGGCATGCTGGCCGGCTCGGGGCAGCAGACGCTGGCGGCGCTCGCGATCATGGAGAAGCTCAGCCCATCTTCCTACCAGTCAAGCGATGGCGCACAGTATCCCGACAGCCCGTATGGCAAAGCGCTGATGCAGATCGCGCAGCTGGTCAAATCCGATGTCGGCCTGCGAGTCGCCTGCGCCGATATCGGCGATTGGGATACGCACGTACACCAGGGCGGCGCCGACGGCGAGATGGCTGCCAACCTGAAGGAGTTTGGCGATGGCCTGCGTGCTTTGTACACCGACCTAAGCGCGAGTCTGGGGCAAGTGACGATCGTGACGATGAGCGAGTTCGGGCGGCGTGCGGCCGAGAATGGCGGCGGCGGCACCGACCACGGCCACGGCAACGCGATGTTCGTGCTGGGCGGCAATGTCGCGGGCGGTAGGGTCTACGGCGAATGGCCGGGATTGCAGGCCGAGCAACTCTACGGCCCCGGCGATCTCCAGGTCGCCACCGATTTTCGCGATGTGCTGGGCGAGATCGTGGCCAAGCGGCTTGGCAACGCGGCGCTCGGCCAGGTGTTCCCCGGTTACAGCAGCTTCAACTTCGGCGGAATCGTGAACGGGTGACAAGATGACAAGGTGACAAGATGACAAGGTGACATCCGATCCGCGATAATCATCTTGTCACCCCCTCATCTTGTCATCTTATCAGATCATCCGGTGCCCGCCCCCAACATAGATCACCTGCCCGGTGATCCAGCGCGCCTGTTCGGCGGCCAGCAGCAGCATAGCATCGGCCACATCCTCGGGCAGGCCGGCGCGACCGAGCGGGGTGTGCTGCTCGACGCTGCGCTCCAGCTCGGGGGCAATCCAGCCAGTCTGGATCGGCCCCAGCGACATGACGTTGACGGTGATGCCGAACTGGCCCAGCTCCATTGCGGCGGCGCGGCTGTAGGATTCGAGCGCGTATTTACTGGCGCCGTACGATACCTTGCTGGCGAATCCGGGCGCGCCGTCGGTGCTGATGTTGATGACCCGCCCCCAGGATGCGCCGCGCGCCACATGCCGGCGCGCGAACTCGGCCATTGCCAGCGCGACGGCGCGGCTATTGACCGCGAAGTGCTGATCGTGGCTTTCTGCCGTGATCGGGTGGAGCACTGCCCCGCCGGCCGCCCGATGATCCGAGCTGAGCTGCCATGAAGGGATGAAGGTGTCCGGTACGCAGTGCGCCGCGTTGTTGACAAGCACGTCGACCGGGCCGAAGGCCTGTTCGGCGCGATCGAACAGCATCGGCACGCTGGCCGGGTCGGCCAGATCGGCCTCGATCGCCTCGACCCGGCCACCGGCCGCGCGAATCTCGCCGACGACCGCCTCGGCGGTCAGCTGCTGCGCGGCGCGGTAGAACGCCTCGCCGGGAGCATCGATCACACCCGGCGCCTCCGCCGCCTGCGGCGAGAGATCGATCCGCTGGCGCAGGTAAGTGATGAAGACGGCCGCGCCCTGCGCCGCGAAGGCTCGCGCCGCCGCCGCACCAATGCCGTAGGGCGAGTGCGCGCCGGTGATCAGGGCAACTTTGCCATTCAGGCCGGGGTCGATCATTGCGAGTGCTCCTTTATCTTCCGAATAACGTAGGGCGTACGCAATATGAAATTCCAAATTCCCCACATTCATCCCAGCTCGTGGCACGCTTCTTGCAAAGCGTATGCGCTTGAGATTGCTCGCCGGTATGTTACACTTTCCTCCTGGTCGCGCGGTCGGCTACCGCCTGATTTTGGCTTCTGTTTGACAAAAAAGGCGATTGTGAGATAATGCACGTTGCTTATCTAAGGACAGGTGTTTTAGATGAAGGAGTTTTCATGAATCTCAAAGCACGATCCTGGCTTTCCGTTGTGGCGCTGGCGAGTGCGCTGGCCCTGACGGCGTGTGGCGGCGGTGGTGGTGGGACGGAAGGGGGCGGGGGCGCGAACCTGAACATCAGCACCGCCGGCGAGGCGCTCCAGTTCGCGCCAGCCGCGCTGAGTGCGACAGCTGGCGGGCAAGTCAAGGTCACATTCAAGAACGGCTCGGCGGCCCAGAAGCATAACTGGGTGCTGGTCAAGGGCGCCGATGCCGATGCGCAGAAGGTCGACGACGCTGGCGCGGCTGCCGGCGAGGCCGCTGGCTATATCCCGACCGACCCGAACATCGTAGCGAGCATCAAGCTGCTCAACGGCGGCGAGACCGGCTCCACCTCGTTCGCCGCGCCTGCGGCCGGCAACTACATCTTCCTGTGTACCTTCCCTGGCCACTATGTCGCCGGCATGAAGGGCACGTTCACCGTCAAGTAGCCCATCCTGCGGAAGATCCAGCCCTGTCGCGGCAGCGCGGCGGGGCTTTGCCTTTTCAATATTGGCTCGCGGCTTCGCCGCTCCCGAATAGTCTCTTTCTCGCTCGTACTGGCGACAACGTCGCCAGTACGAGCGAGAAAGAGGATTTTTCTTGGAGGGCTTGCAGCCCTCCAAACCTCCCAACCACATACATCATAACGTAAGAGGATTTTTCTTGGAGGGCTTGCAGCCCTCCAAACCTCCCAACCACATACATCATAACGTAACTGGTTCACCGGCGCCCGACCGCAGCCTCTGCGGAAGGTGTTTGCGACGCGCTCCGGCTCGTCGGGCCGATCCAGATATCGTACGAGCCGGTCACGAGCTGGCCGGTCAGGCTGCTCAGCAGCGGGATGCCGCCCTCGGCGCGCATGTTCTCCCGATACCAGGCATCGTGATCGGATTGGGTCGGGAAGACGGGAAAGTAGGTTCGCATCGGGTAGTTGTCGTGCAGTTCCTGGCGCGTCAGCGTGCGGTTGCCGGGGAAGGCCTCGACCACGCCGTCGCCGTCCGCGTCGCGATCGTTCGAGCTGAGCGAGATACTGCCTAGCTGCGGCCATTGCGCATCCACCAGGTAGTACTCTTCGCGCGTCTGGCCGCTACTGTCGCGAAATGGCTCACTGTAGCCAATCAGCACGACCGAGTGCTGGCCGGACACCGCCAGCGACCCAACCTTCACCACGCCCAGCTCGATAATCACCGGGATGCTCCGATCGATCAGCGCGCGCAGCACTAGCTCATAATCGGTCTTTCGCAGATTGCCGAAGTGGGTGCCGAAGCCATTTCGCTGGATCAGCCAGGTCGTCACCGGGCTGGGCGTGCCACCGAGCTTCGGCTGGTAGAGCAGGCCGGCCCAGTGGACAAAATCGTCCTTATGAAAGCGCAGTGTGCGCACCATCAGGTTGAGCGCGTTCGAGGCAGCGGTGCAGCCGCACTGATTGAACCCCTGCGCCTCGATCGGCCAATCCGCACCGTCGGACGAGCTGATGACTGAATGGATATAGCTTGGGAATGGCATAGCGACTCTCCTGCTTGCGGACATGATTTCGATTGGACGGATAGTGTGCATATATTATAACCGTTTGTTTCATCTATGAATGTTATAATCACGCCGGTCGGCCCACACTTGCTGGAAAGGGGACACATGACCACCGAACGACTGTACTTCGCCGATCCCTACCTGACGCACTTCACCGCCCGTGTTGTCGCACGCGAGCAGCGCAATCAGCGCCCGGCGGTCGCGCTGGATCAGAGCGCCTTCTATCCCGAGGGCGGCGGCCAGCCGGCCGACACCGGCACGTTAGGCGGCGCGGCGGTGCTGGATGTGCAGGTCGAAGACGGTGTGATATGGCATATGCTGGATCAGGCGCTGGAGCCTGAGATTGTGCAGGGCGCAATCGACTGGGCGCGGCGCTTCGACCATATGCAGCAGCATCATGGCCAGCACCTGCTCTCGGCCGCCTTCGAGCGGCTGTATGGGCTGCGCACGGTCTCGTTCCATCTGGGCACAGGCGCATCCACGATCGACCTGGCGGCGAGCGATCTGGCGCCCGCGCAAGCGGCCGCCGCCGAGGAGCTGACCAACCAGGTTATCTGGGAGGATCGGCCGATCTTGGCGCGCTTCGTGAGCGCCGAGGAGCTGACACAACTGCCGCTGCGCAAGCCGCCCATAATCTCTGGGCCGGTGCGGATCGTCTCGGTGCCCGATTTCGATCACTCCGCTTGCGGCGGGACGCACCCGCGTGCGACCGGCGGGGTGGGGTTGCTGCACCTGCGGCGCTGGGAGCGGCGCGGCGATCTGACGCGCGTGGAGTTTTTGTGCGGTGGACGCGCGCTGCGCGACCTGCGCTGGAAAAACGCTGCGCTGGGCCGGTTGGCCACAGCGCTGAGCGTCGGCGCCGACGAGGTTGAGGCGGCTGTGCTGCGTGTGCGTGAGAACGAGGAGCGCGCTCGCAAGCGGCTGGAAGAAACTGGCGAACAGCTGATCGGCTACGAGGCCCAGGATCTGATCGCGCGGGCCGAATTAGTCGGTATCGTGCGTGTGGTGCGCCAGGCCTACGCTAGCCGCAGCCTGGAGGAGGTGCGCGGTCTGGCCAAGGCGATCGCAGCCGGCGGATGCCTGGCACTGCTGGGGTTACGAGCCGAGAAAACCCAGCTGATCTTCGCGCGCGCCGAAGGGCTGGAGGTTGACTGCGGCCGGCTGCTGCGCGAGACACTGGCGCCCTTCGGCGGTCGCGGCGGCGGCCAGCCGACACTGGCGCAGGGAGGCCTGCCCGACGCGACGCTGCTGGAACAGGCGTTGGAGGCAGCGGTCGAGAAGTTAGAACGTTAGAATATTGGTGCAAACTACCAGCTATTCGACCCAGCTTTTTCTGACGAAGGACGAACGACGGAAGACGAATGAGCGCCGTCCGCCGTCCTTCGTCTTCCGTCACACGCAGATATGGGTGTTGGGTTTCGCAACGCCGCCCGCCCGACACCTAACATCCAACGCCTGCGCTGAAAGCGCACGAGTATTCTGACTCCTGGCTCCTGGCTCCTGTTTTACTCCAGCGCACCCTCCCGATCAAAACGCATCTCGCTCGGCTCGGCCACTAGCTCGACGCCGGGGCGCGCCAGTAGCTCCGGCAGCAAATTCGCGCTGGCCTGTAGCTCGTCCAGGCTAAGCGTGTCGCGGATGCGCAGCACGGTTGGCCCGGCGCCATTGGCGCGCTCGGCCAGCGCCGATAGCGCGTGATCGATGGCGGCGCGGTCGTTGGCGAACACCGGCGGGATTCGGCCGCGCAGCAGGAAGCCGCTGGTGGCCACATTGATCCGCGTGATCTCTTCATCCATAGCATCGATCAGCTGCTGGGTGATCATGTCGGCGTAGCCGATGCCACAGGCGTTGCCGTGCGTGGCGCGCGTCAGTCGGCGCGCCAGCAGCATACCCACGCGCGGCGACTCGGGCTCCAGCTCGCCTTCGATGAACATGCGCCCGATGATGTTGCCATCCATGCCTCCGCCGCTGATCTCTTTGCCGATCTGATCCACGATCAGAAAGTCACAGGCATCGATCGGCAGCCGAGCCATCAGCTGGCGCGCGCGCTCCAAGATCGCCGGCTCCTCCAGCGGTATGGCCTGGGCCGGCAGCGCCTTGATCAGGCTGACATGGTGGGCGCCATCCTCGACGATCGCCACGCCGCACAATATCGGCGCGCGCGCCAGGTGCACCGCTGCCACGCGTGGGATCTCCTCGCGCAGGCCGCGCGTGCCATGGGCGTGGATCAGCTCAGCGCCCTGGCGCTTGCCCAGCCCGATCACCATCATCTTGGTCAGCCCGCTCTCGGTGGGCCCGTGGAAATCGGTGTGAATCTTGACCCGGTTGACCAGCACAATCCCATCGCTGCTGTAGGCGCTGGCGTCGCAGAAGACCGCAATGCCGGTGGGCGTCGCGCCGATCTGCACCACCTCCATCGAGCTGCGAACCGCGCAGCCCATGCGCTCGGGGGTGATGCCCCATTCGGCCAACACTCCGCGCTGGCCCTCGGCTGTGGCGCCACCGTGGCTGCCCATGGCCGGGAAGATGAACGGCTCGGCGCCGAGCGCTTGCAGCTCGCGCACCACCGTCCCAACGATCAGTGCGTAGTCGGTGATCCCGCGGCTGCCGGCCCCAACCGCGATCCGCGCGCCCAGCTTCACACGCGATTGCAGGTTGATCCGTGCCAGCTCATCGCGCACGGCCTGGGCCACGTCGGCCAACGGCGCTGTCGGCACAGTCTGGCGGATGGTGGCAAGATGCGGAAGTGATGGCATATGGGTGTCCTCCTCTTTGAAGCGTGCCTTATGCCACAATCATACCACCGCTTCGGTGATCCGGTGATGCTGCCGTGTGGCCAGTCGAATTCGCACATTTGCACACTTTCGTCGAATGGGCGTGATAGTCTTGCGCTATCATTCATTCATTGCATGGTGGATGATGAATTGGGTGTGGTCAACTTCCCTACCTAACTTACTAACAACACTATCGGGACCGACAAAAATTGAGCCGCCGTTCTGCACCGTTTCGCGAATACACCTGATCACCTTGTCTTTATCGTCATTCACTGTGGCAATCCACAGCTGAGAGGCTGCGGTTTGTGGATCGTATCGTACACTCCAGTTGGCCAGTTCGAGCAAGATCGGAATTAAATCAAGACCTTTTTCAGTCAGTGCATACACCTCTTTTCGCTTATCCGTAGCATGGGGCTTTTTCACGAGAATCCCTGTTTGCACCAGCTGAGCAAGCTATATCGATGAGACGGAGGAGCCGAGGTACGTCATGCGTAAACTGATTGTCTGCAACATCATGTCACTGGATGGCTACTACGAGGGGCCAGGCGGAAATGTCATGGCCCTGCCGCTGGACGCAGCCTTCGACGCCTATAACGCCGAACGGCTGCGCGCGGCCGATACGCTGCTGCTGGGACGTCATTCCTACGATGGGTTCAAGGGTTTCTGGCCGTCCGTCGCCGATGATCCCTCCCCTCAATGGACGCCCACCCACCGGGAGATAGCACGGCTCGATAACGCCATCGACAAGGTCGTCATATCGGACAGCCTGACCGCGGAACAGACGGAACCGTGGCACGCGACCACGCGCATCATCCGCCGCGCAGACGCGCACGAGCAGATTGCAGAACTCAAACGCCAAAC
>WNGB01014208.1_pt1 | contig 12927 bp, 9 predicted proteins | sample 5400681 | NCBI WGS metagenome assembly WNGB01 (sample SAMN13153367, study PRJNA577476) | soil metagenome | isolation source: 115 cm soil or saprolite under grassland replicate 2 | place: USA:California | collected 2016-06-15 | reverse complement strand
TGGGACCACCCGACGCAGCCTCGCCCCCGCTGGCGGCTCCCAGGGCGGCGGCCCCCGGTCGGGCGGGAACGGCTCAGGATCGACCCCAGCCGCATACTGGGCCGCCACCGCCTCCCGGAGCTCCAGCAGGCCGGCGCCAAGCTCCTGCAGGACCCGGGCGGCGACACCCTCACCCTCGCCGGCCAGGCCGAGCAGCAGGTGCTCGGTGCCGAGCCGGTCGCCTTCCAGGCGCATCGCCTCACGGCCGGCCAGGCTGAGCACCAGCGTGAAGGGCTTGGTGGTCGGCAGGTAGAAACCCATGACCTGCGGCCCCTGTCCCCGACCGACGGTCTCCTCGACCCGGCGGCGGACGGTCTCCACCTGTATCCCCAGGCCCACAAGGGTGACGACGGCCAGGCTCTCCTGGTCGCGGAGCAGCCCCAGCAGCAGGTGCTCGGTGCCGACGCGGTCGTGGCCGAGCCGGCCGGCCTCCTGCTTGGCGTCCAGGACCGCGCGCTGGGCACGCTCGGTGACGCGCATCGGCCGACCTCCTCGGGTCGCCTCCGGCGGCCGCGCCGCGCTCGTCTGGTCAGCCGAGCGGTTGCGGCTGCTCCAGCTGGTCAGGGTGAGGTGACGCTGCGCCCACGGCGGGCACGCCGATCCCAGACCGGGATCATGGTAACCGGGGGTGGTCGCACAGGGCAGCGGCAGCCGGTTGTAGCACAACCGGCCGCAGGCCAGCCTGGCGAAGGCGAAGAACCGTTCGGAGTCCCGGTCGTAGCTGATGCGCAGCCGCCGGCAGCCGGCCAGGCGATCGTGCGCTCCGCCTTCTACCGGTGGCGGCCCAGCCGCTGCGAGGACTCGATCCCACAGCGGACGAGGCGGACCACCTACCCGTTGTTGCCGGCGCGTACCGACCGGATGTGGTCGCGTGCCTCCAGGTACGGTTGCGCCCCGGTGCCCGGCGTTGAGCCCCAGCCGCACTCGCAGACCGTGGTACAGCGGCCGTCAGGATCACGCAGCGTAGCGGTCAGTTCGTGTCCCGGCTCCACCAAGCTCATCGCGGCTTCCTTCGTGAGGCCTGCCTCGGCTCTGGCAGAACGATACGCACCGGGCTCTACCGCCGCACCGGCGCAAGCCCCGGGCCCGGATCCGAGAACCACGCCCCGGCCGCACCAACCGGGTCAGCGTCGCCGGAGGACATCAGCGATCGCGTCACTGTGCCCGGCGGGCATGGTCACTTGGTGTGCTTGATGCTTGTGAAGGGGGTGGATGAGGGGCGCTGTCTTGGAGGAATCAATGTCCCTACCCAGACTGTCGCCCGCGCTGTAAGGCCTCGGCGTTATCTCCACGCGTCGTGTCGGCGTCGTAGGCTTGCTGGGGACTACCAGGAGCGGCACGTCGATGGGTTTGATCCCTGGCTCTGCGGCCACGGCGAGCGCCGCGTCGTTGTGCAAACGAAAGGCAGAGAGGTTGAGTTCGTCAACGACGATCCGCTCGACCGCCTGCTCAGCGAGCACCGACAAGTCGCGGGTTCCCGCCGCAGCTGTCCTGCCCGCGTTCGCGTTGGCGACGAAGAGGCGCCCCTGCTCGCTCCTTGCCTCTAGGTCTTGCTGGTAGAGCCGATGGATCACGGCCCTCTTGTGGCCAAGGGACTCCCGCGCAACGGGCGCGTCGGAGAACTGACGGACTTGGAACATGGCAGCCCTCCTGAGCGTGGCAGAGGCCTTTCACCGGCTGTCTGACACCAGGGTATCGGCAAGGCAGGCAGTTTGCCCGCAATGACTGCAACCACGTCGCGCCGGATGATGCCCCATCACAGTGTGGCCGGCGGTGGCGCCGGGTCGGTTGGCCAGCGCGCCCAGCAGCGCCTCGGCGCTTGATGGGGCGGTGGCGGGCGTTGGTGCCATGGTGGCCTCCTGCGGCTGCGGTGATCGGTCCTTGCAGGACCTACCTATCCGGCGTCCGCGTCGCGATCCATTCCGGCTGCGACAGCCGGCCGGCGCGCAAGTCCGCCGTCGGCCGCCTCCGCGTAGAGCGCTCGCGCGCGTTCGGGCGTGATCTTGCCGTTCGCGCGCCAGTCCTCAAGGATGGCAGTGACGTCGATCGCCTCGGACGCGACTGCTGGCCGCCAGCGCCGTTGCGGGTCCAGGAACACCAGGATCTCGATCAGCGCGCGGTCGATGCGCGCCGTGCGGCACAGCTCGTCGACCGGCCGTTCCAGCAGCACGGTCACGCGCTTGCGCAGCACCGCCAGCCAGCGCGGTGGATCCTCCTGCTCGATCCTGTCCAGAAACTCCGACAACGACATGCAGGTGGCGCTGTCGTCCTCGACACTGGCGATCAGTCGCTCGCCGATCTCGGTCTGCTCATGACGAAACACTTGGAAGCCGGGCATCCCGCGCGCGAACGCCTCGGTCAGCGATTCGAGCCGCGCGTACAGCTCCGCATAGTCGTAGCTGGCCATGCGCCGGCGCAGGATCTCCTGCCAGGCGAACGCGCGTGCGACCAGGTAGGCGGTGCTGTCGATGTAGTAGGTGCCCTGGCCCATCTTCTTCACATAGCGGTGGTTGGCGGCCTGCGTTCGTGCGATCGCGGCCAGCCGGCCGTGCAGGTCCGACAGCGCGCGGATCGCCGGCGCGCGCACCTGGGCCAGGTGGCGCTCGCGCTCCACGCGCTGCGTTCGCCGCCAGGTGAGCCATTCCGGCAGCCACTTCTCCCAAAGGAACTTCGTGAACCCGCCGAAGAACGTTCCGATCAGGCCGCCCACCAGCGCCGCCGAGAAGACCTCGCCCATCCTCCACCCCCTCTCGAGGAGCGCGTGCGCCGCGGGAGGATGATCGCGCCGGCGGGTGGCTGGCGCAACGGTCGCCACCCCAGGACGGCTCGTGTCGATCCTCGACAGCAGGTGGCCGCCGATGTCGTGCGGCACACATCGGGCCGACAGGAGCCCGTGGTGGAACGGGTTTGCGTCGATGGCGTCGAACCAGGCCTTGGTCGGCGTGAGCGGCTGGATCGGTGGGACCTGCACCGGCTTGGGTGGCGATGCCGCGGCCGCGGCGCGGCCGGCGACACTGAACAGCGGGATGACCAGCTGGATCACCCGTGCTCTTTTCGATCGGGTGTGGGTTGTGGAGTGGCGCCGCTGGTGGTGGTTCTCTCAGGTGCTATCGGCCCTGGGGTCTGCTTGCACCGGGGGGCCGCCGGACGCGTCGCCAGCCTTCGGCCGCCATCACATCGATGACCGGGCGGCCTGAGCGTGGGGCGACCGCGACTTCGGCGAGGAGGCGGGTGGGCTGGTTGGGTGCGGTGGGTTGCTGCGTCTGCGGTTCGGCGGTCTCGACCACGGGTCGCTTGCCGGGTTCGTGGGTTGCGGCCGCGACCGTGGCCGGCTCGGCGGGTGCACCAGCTTGGGGCTGGGCGGCCGCGCTTGGTCCTGCCCGACCTGCCGGTGGCACCTCGTCGATGTCCGATCCCGGCTCGGCGTCCCTGAGGGCGGCGTTGGGCTGGTAGTCGTTCTCGGGTGCCGGGGTGGCCAGGCCGAGGATCCGCATGACCACTGATGTCATGGTCAGCCGGTCGCGGGCGAAGCCGCCATGCGAGGTGGCGTCCGAGCGGTTGGCATCGGGCGCCAGCGACTGGGAGAACACGCAGTCCCCGCCGCGGGCGCGGATTTCGTTCTCGAGCGTTGGCCCGCCACCGTCGCTGAGCGGGTCGTCGAAGAACCGCTGCATGCCAAGGAGCGGCACCTCGCCGGCTCGACCTGGGTCGCGCCGCTCCAACGCCCGGGAGACCAGATACAGCAGCGACTTGCGTAGACGTCGATCCCGCCGGCGCCGCAGACGTCGTCCAGTTCACGCCGGTCGCTGAGGTTGAAGGTGGTGAACCGGTCGACCTGCCCGGCGCCGAGGTGAGGCAGGACATCGCGGGCGAACTCATTCACCCGAATCGCCGGTGCCAGCAGCGCCATCGAGGCGACCGGGATGGCGGCGTCGACCAGGCGTTGCAGTAGCGCGGCGTGGAAGATCGCGCCGGCGCTGTGGCCGACCAGGTGGACCCTGATGGCCTGGTCTGGGTGCTGTCTGATGTACTCCGCCAGCCGCAGGACCGTCAGCGACGCGCCCGGCATGGCTGCCATCGCCGTCTGGGCTGACGAGGAGGTGGGCGGCCAGGCGATCGCGCGTTGGTCGTTGATCGGGCCGGAGGCGGCGCGCGCGTTCTCCTTCATCTCATCCCACATCCACCGGAAGCTCGCCCGAGCAAACAGCTCCACGGCGCGGTCGGCCTGCTCCGAGAAGTCAAAGCCGAGACCGAACGGCAGCCGACCCTTGACGGTGTCGGCCAGGTGGTCAAGGAGTGTCTCGGCCGGTCCACTCTGCCAGGCGAAGAACAGCGGGTAGACCCGGTTGTTGAGCCACCAGTTGAGGTTCTGCTCAGCTGACCGCAACGCCAAGTCTTCGGCGTTGAGTCCGCCGTGGGCATACAGCAGCACATGACGCTCACGGAGGCTGCTGTCGTTGCTGAGCCACAGGTCGTGCCAGCGGCCCATATGCTCGAAGGCCCGATTGATCTGGGCTGGTGTGCTCACGAACTTGCCGGTCGTCGACAGCCGCCCTTGGTTCTCGAGGTTGACGACGTGCATGGCCAGGCGCCGCAGGTCCGGTCCGGGTCCGGTGACCAGCTCCCCACCAGTGGCCACGGCTGTACTGGTCCGGCCGGAGGCAAACGGGGTCTTGGGCACGCCGGGCCGGGCCACCCAGGCGTCGTAGGCAGAGTCGAGCCAGTCGTCGTAGGGCAGTGTCGCGAAGCCGCGTTTCCCCCAGCCCGTCCCCCATGAGTTCTGGACCAGAAACCCGAGTTCGTTGTACCCGACCAGGGTGAAGGCGTGACCGCCGAGCCGCTTGGCGTCGACGGGGCGGGCGATGACGTGCATCGTCCGGCCGTTGCGTCGCATCGGGACCGGCTCGACCCAGCCCTCGTGGATCACCGCCGAGGCGCAGATCGCATTCAGCTCGCTGATGGCCGATTGCATATCGTCAAGACGGAAGGGGTTGACGCGATAGAAGGCCCCAAGGGGCCGCTCGCTTGCCTTGTCTCGCAGTTTCTCATCGTCCAAGTCCGGCACCGGGTCCGGGTCCAGCTCAGCCCAGTCAGCCTCCTCCAGCACGCCATGGTTGAACCAGCCCTTGAGGGCGCCGCGGAGCGAGGACCCGGCGTCGTCCTCGCCAGCGAACTCGTCGTAGCGGCGTGCCAGGTGGTAGAGCATGTAGGGGCTGACGTTGACCGCCGAGGCGTCGCTTGACCGTCGAGCGGCCCTCGCCGGTCGGGCAAGCACGGCGTTGATCATGCCCGCAAGGGCGTGACCGGTGCAGGAGTTGCCCTCCTGCTTCATGACGTGGCGCCGGCGGGGTCCGGCCCGCTGGTCCAGCGTCGACGGCAGCGGCTCAAGGCGTGGCCGGAACTCGAGGTCCCGCCCGTCGAACGGATCAGGCAGGGCGGTAGCGGCAAAGGTGCCGACCTGCGGGATAGTGATGACGCCGGGCGGGACCGTCTTGGCCATGGGAGCCTCCATGCGCTCGAACCGGCCAGCCTCGAAGAGGCAGAGGGTGAAACGATAGCCGCGATCTACGCTAACCGTCTATCTCAGGCGTCACTTCCGCCGCGTGAGGCTGGTCGCGGATGCCGTGGGGTGCAGAAACTCGTTCATGCAGCTCGTCGGTACTCATGGAGGAGCCCACCGAGCCGGTCGCGTCGGTGCACGTTGCCTGATGGGCCTTGGCTGTCGATCGTCAGACCGGCGATGGGATCGGGCGGTCCCAGCCGGAGCGCCCGGTGCGGACGGTGGCGGTTGTAGTGCTCCACCTCCGAGCACCAGCAGGAGGTTTCGGGCTTGCTGGGCGACCCAGGCACCGTCAGGGTCGCATTCGGTGAGTTGGCCTTGGCCGTCTGAACGGCGGCGGCGGTCGCGGCCTCAGCCTGCCGTGGGATGGCCAGGTGCAACAGCGCCCGCTCGGCTCGCTGTCAGCGCCTGACCATATGATTCGCGCAAGACTGCCCACGCCATCCACAGCAGGCAGGCAGGGAGAGGGAAGCGACGTTCATGGACCCCACCGGCCAGGAAGCCAACGTGACCGCACCTGATGCTCCACGGGCCGGCCGTCGCGAGTGGATCGGGCTGGCAGTGCTGGCCCTGGCGTGCCTGCTGTATGCCATGGACCTGACGGTGCTGCACCTGGCCGTGCCGTCCCTGAGCGCGGACCTGCAGCCAAGCAGCTCGCAGCTGCTGTGGATCACCGACATCTACGGGTTCATGGTCGCCGGGTTCCTGATCACCATGGGGACGCTGGGCGACCGGATCGGCCGCCGCCGGCTGCTGCTGGCAGGCGCCGCCGCCTTCGGGGCGGTCTCGGTGCTCGCCGCCCTGTCGACCACCCCCGAACAGCTGATCGCCAGCCGCGCGCTGCTGGGGATCGCCGGGGCGACCCTGGCGCCATCCACGCTGTCGCTGATCTTCACCATGTTCCAGGACCCCAGCCAGCGGACGACCGCCATCGGGATCTGGATCACCAGCTTCTCGGCCGGTGGCGCGATCGGTCCGGTGCTCGGCGGGGTGCTGCTGGAGCGCTTCTGGTGGGGCTCGGTCTTCCTGCTGGCGCTGCCGGTGATGGCGCTGCTGCTGGTGCTGGGGCCGCGCGTGCTCCCGGAGTACCGCGCGCCCGACGCCGGCCGGCTGGACCTGGTCAGCGCGGCCATGTCCCTGGTGGCCGTGCTTGCGGTGGTGTTCGGGCTGAAGCTGATCGCCCAGGACGGGATCGGCCCGCTGGCCGTCTCCGCCGTCCTGGTCGGGCTGGTCGTCGGGGTGGTGTTCGTGCGCCGTCAGCTGACCCTGGCCGACCCGATGATCGACCTGCGGCTGTTCCGGATCCGGTCGTTCAACGCGTCGTTGGCCACCAACCTGCTCGGTATCTTCATCGTGGTCGGCTACTTCCTGTTCGTCGCGCAGTACCTGCAGCTGGTGCTCGGGCTGTCGCCGCTGGAGGCGGGCTTGTGGTCGCTGCCGTCGGCCTTCGGGTTCATCGTCGGGTCGAACCTGGCTCCCCGGATCCTGCGCCTGGTCCGGCCGGCGTACGTGGTCGGCGCCGGTCTCGCCATGGCAGCGATCGGCCTGGGGGTGCTCACCCAGGTCGGCGGATCGCCCAACGCCGACCTGGCGATCCTCGCCGGTGCCTCGCTGGTCATCTCGCTGGGGCTGGCGCCGGTGTTCACGGCCACGACCGACCTGATCGTCAGCTCGGCTCCGCCCGAGCGGGCGGGGGCCGCCTCGGGGATCTCGGAGACCGGCGCCGAGCTCGGCGGCGCGCTCGGCATCGCGATCCTGGGCAGCATCGGCGTCGCCGTCTACCGTGGCGAGCTGGCCGACGCCCTGCCGGCAGGCGTCTCGAGCGAGGCCGCCGCGATCGCGCGGGACACCCTTGGCGGTGCCGTGGGTGTCGCCGCGCAGCTGCCCGACGCGGTCGGGACGGCGCTGCTGGACGCAGCCCGGGAGGCGTTCGTCCTCGGCCTGCAGCTGATCGCTGGGCTCAGCGCCGTGATCGCGGTCGGCGTCGCCGTCATGGCCACGGTCCTGCTCCGGGCGGTGCCCGCAAGCGCCCAGGCCGAGCCCGCCGAGCAGCCGGTCGCCGTCCCCGAGATAGCCGCCCTCGCCCAGCCCGAGGAGCCCGAGCCCGTCCAGCTCATCCGGGTGGGTTCGGGTTGCATGGCCTGCCCGGGTGAGCGCAGGCCCTCGGAAGTCCAAGGCGCCTAGGGTTCGTGCTCACTGGATGGGGGGACCTCCGGTGGGCAGCAGCGCCTGGAAGCGGGTGTCGCCTGGGGTCGAGGTGAACCGCAGGTCGCCGCCGTGGCGTTGCACGACGATCCGCCAGCAGATGTCGAGGCCGAGGCCGGTGCCCTTGCCGACCGGCTTGGTGGTGTAGAACGGCTCGAAGATGTGGGCGGCGACCGGCTCTGGGATGCCAGGGCCGGTGTCGCCGATCTCGACCAGCACGCGGTCGCCGTCGCGGCCAGTGCGCACCGTCAGGACCCCGCTGCCGTTCATGGCGTCGACGGCGTTGTCGATCAGGTTGGTCCACACCTGGTTCAGCTCGCCCTCGTAGGCCGGGAGCTTGGGTAGCGACCGGTCGTAGTCGCGCACCACCTCGATGCTCGTGCCAAGCTTGTGCCCGAGCATCGTCAGGGTCGACTCGAGCCCGTCGTGCACATCGAGGTGCTGCAGCGGGCTGCGGTCCATCTGCGTGTACTGCTTGGCCGCGCCGATGAGGGTGGAGATGCGCCCGGCGGCCTCCGCGACCTCGTCGAGCAGGCTCTCGGATTCGCAGGCGACCGCCAGGACACCGACGGCCTGCGGGAGCAGCTCGGCCGGGACGCTCGCGGCGACCTGCTCGAGCCGGCCGGCGTCGACGCCGGCGGCGACCAGCGGAGACGTCAGGTCCCAGGCGCCGGCGACGCCATGCTCCTCCAGCCAGCCGCCGAGCTCGTCCTCACGGTCGGACGCCTGCAACGGGGACAGGGGCGCCAGCTCGGCACGACGGCCGAGGGCTTGGCGGACGAGGTCGACCAGCCCGGCGAGCTGGCCGGTGGCGAGCTCGCCGTGCGTGAGCACGGCCAGCTGGTCCCACAGGCCCGCCAGCCGCTCGTGGAGGGCGGCGGTGGCGCGGGTGGCGGCGGTCGCGGGGTTGTTCAGCTCGTGGGTGAGCCCGGCGGTGACCGTGCCGAGGGCGACCAGCCGCTCGCGGGTGCTCACCATCTCCTGCGTGGCCGTCCCTTGGATGGCGAAGCCCTCCAGCATGTGCGTCGCCATCGGGAACCACTCCCGCATCGCCCAGCCGAAGTCGGCGGCGGGCAGCTCCCAGAAGCGGCAGCCGGTGACCGCGCGGACGGTGCTGCTGTACGAGCGCGCGCTGGGCACGTCCAGGTAGGCGAAGAACGCGCCGGCGTAGGCGCCGCGGTAGTCGGTCCGGACGGTCTCGATCTCGGTGCCGCCGCCCCGCACCGACATCGACAGCGTGCCCTCCAGCAGCACGAACAGCCGGGTAGCGGGCTCCCCCGCGGCGTACACGGTCACACCGGCCGGGTAGCTCCTGACCTCGCCGCGCTCGGCGAGCCAGGCGAGCTGCTCGTCGCTCAGCTTCTCGAACAGGAACAGCTCCCGGAGCGCGTCGGCGCCGAGCCGCTCGATCACGGGGCCTCCAGGTAGCGGTGGACGAGCTGGATCGCCATCGCCCCTTCCCCAACCGCGGAAGCGACCCGCTTGACCGAGTTGGCCCGCACATCGCCGGCCGCGAAGATCCCTGGCACGCTGCCCTCCAGGTAGTAGGGGTCCCGGTCCAGCGGCCAGCCGATCGGCCGCTTCCCGCTGACCAGCAGGTCCGGGCCGGTGAGCAGGAATCCCGTTGGGTCACGATCGATCACGCCGTCGAGCCATTCGGTGCACGGCGCGGCGCCGATGAACACGAACAGGAAGCTCGACGCCACCTCCGCCACCGTGCCGTCACGAGTGTCGCAGAGGCTGAGCCGCTCCAGGTGCTCCTGGCCCGCCACCCTGACCACCTGGGTGTTCAGCCGCACCTCGACCTTGGGCGACTCGCGGATCTGGCGGATGAGGTAGTAGGACATCGACTGCTCCAGGCCGTCCGCGCGCACCAGCAGCGTGACCCGACGTGCGTGCCTGGACAGGAACACCGCCGCCTGGCCGGCGGCATTGCCGCCCCCGACCACATAGACGTCCTCGCCGGCGCAGGCTGGCGCCTCGGTGGCGGCCGACCCGTAGAACACCCCGAGCCCGGTGAGCCGGTCGGCGCCGGGCACCTCGAGCCTGTGGTAGGCGACTCCGGTGGCGAGCACCACCGTGTGGGCCGCGACCTCGCTGCCGTCGGCGAAGCGGATCACACGGGAGGACCCACGCGCCTCCAGGCCGGCGACGCTTCGGGCGGTCAGGACTTCCGCGCCGAACTTGTGGGCCTGGCGACGTGCCCGGTCGGTGAGCTGCCCGCCGCTGACGCCGTCGGGAAAGCCGAGGTAGTTCTCGATCCGGGAGCTCTGGCCCGCCTGCCCGCCAGTGGCCTGCCGCTCGACCAGGACCGTGCGCAGCCCCTCCGAGGCGGCGTACACGGCCGCGCCGAGCCCGGCGGGCCCGCCGCCGACGATCACCGTGTCGTAGAAGTCGGTGGCGGGCGTGGTCGACAGGCCGACCCGGGCGGCCAGCTGCTCGACGCTCGGGTCGACCAGGGACTCGCCGTCGGGCGTCACCACCAGCGGGATGCCGGTGGCGTCGAGCCGGGCAGCGTCCAGCAGCCGCTGGCCCTCCGGCTGCTCGACGGTGAACCAGCGGTAGGGCACGGAGTTGCGCGCGAGGAAGTCCCGCACCTCGAACGACTTCAGCAGGTAGTGGTCGAGGTCCACCACGTTGATCGCCTGGATCGCGGCGTCGGTGTCGGCGTAGGCGGTCAGCAGCGCCCGCCGCGCATGCGGGAACAGGTCCATGGCCTGCTCCAGGAACTCCAGGCCGCTCATCACCGGCATACGGTAGTCGGCCAGGAGCACCGCCACCGCGTCGCCCCGGAGCTTGATCTCCCGCAACGCCTCCAGCGCCTGCGGCCCCGACTCGGCCCGCACGACCCGGTAGTCCTGGCCATAGTGTCGCCGCAGGTCCCGCGCGACGGCGCGCGAGACCCCCGGGTCGTCGTCGACCGTCAGCAGGACCGGCTTGGCTGCCTCCATCACGCCCCGATGGTAGGCGATCATGCCAACAACGCAGGATCGTCCGGGCTTGCCGCTATCATCACGCCCGGCGCCAGCTCCTGGGCCGGGCACATCGTCGAGAACCTCGTGTGGAGGCGTATGACACCGCTGGGGTACGACCGCTACTGCGACGAAGTCATCACCCAGACCGACCTGCTCAGGGACGTCCTGAAGGACGCCGACCTGTCGGTGATCGTGCCGACCTGCCCGGACTGGACGCTCGCCCAGCTCGTCCGGCACATCGGCGGCAACTTCCGCGCCCTCGAGGCCGCCGTGCGGACCTCGACGGCCGTCGTCGACCCGGGCAAGCAGATCCCTGAGGTTGCCGGCCCGGCCGGTGACGACCCGGCGGCGCTGGACGCCTGGCTGGCCGAGGGGGCCGCGAGATGCGCCGACACGCTGCGCCGGGTGGGCCCCGCCGCCGGGGCGCAGGTCTGGGTGTTCCAGCAGCCCACGGCCTTCTGGGCTCGCCGGGCGGCCCTCGACCTGGTGGTCCACCGGGCCGACGCGGCCGGCACGGTGAACGCCGACTACACCGTCGCTCCGGAGATGGCCGCCGACGCCATCGACGAGTTGTTGGAGCTGATGAGCGACCCGCAGGTCGCCGCCTCCTCGCCGCGCCTCGCCGAACTGCGTGGCCCCGGCAAGAGCATCCACCTCCACGCGACCGACACCGAGGCCGGGTTGGCGGCCGAATGGCTGGTCGAGCTCGGGACGGACGGCTTCACCTGGCGCCGCGGCCACGAGAAGGCCACCGTCGCGCTGCGCGGCCCGCTCGCCGACGTGCTGCTGGTCTTCTACCGGCGGCTGCCCGCCGACAGCGAGCGGGTGGAGGTACTTGGCGAGGCCGCGCTGCTGGACTTTTGGCTGGACCGCGTCCGCCTGGTCTGATCCCGCCGATTGCGGACCGCAGCTCAGCGGCCACGGCTGGATTTCCGCACCGCCTTGCAGCTAGCAGGTATTCCAAGACCTCTGCCCGCCGGGAGTGCAGATACGCGCTGGCGGTAGCGACACGCGGGCGATCAAAGGGCAAGCTTGACGACGTCGAGAGGTTGCGACCGGAGGCGAGGGGACGAACCATGGAAGCAGCTGAGTACGTGTACGACCACCGGGGCGATCACTTGAGGCAGCGGGGCGTGCCGACCGGGATGGTCAGCGACCTGCTCGCCGTGGCCTATCCGTACGAGACCCAGGCACAGGACGAGGCGGCGTAGCCGGTGCCCGTGCGCCCAGAGCAGGCAGCCGACAGCTCGGGTCGGGCGGCCCTGGCCGTGGACCAGGCGAAGCTGTCGCCTCCGCCCCCCGACGCGGCCGATCCCAAGCGGTGGCGGGCGCTGGCGGTCAGCCTGGTCGCCTCGTTCATGAGCCTGCTGGACGTCAGCATCGTCAACGTCGCGCTGCCCTCCATCGAACGAGGACTGGGCGCCTCGGCAGCGACCGTGCAATGGGTCGTGTCCGGCTACGCGCTGGCCTTCGGGTTGGCGCTGGTGCCGGCCGGCCGGCTGGGCGACACGCTCGGCCGGCGGCGGATGTTCCTGATCGGCCTCTCGGCGTTCGTGGTAACCAGCGCATTGAGCGGCGCGGCGCCGACCACCGGGCTGCTGATCGCCGCGCGGCTGCTGCAGGGCGTGGCGGGCGGCATGCTGATCCCCCAGAGCTCCGGGCTGATCCAGGAGCTCTTCCGTGGCGCGGAGCGGGGCAGGGCGTTCGGCATCCTCGGCTCCACGATCGGGCTGTCGACCGCGGCCGGTCCGGTGATCGGCGGGCTGATCCTGGCCGCGTTCGCTGGCCCCGACGGCTGGCGCTGGATCTTCTACGTCAACGTGCCGATCGGCCTGGTCGCGCTGGTGCTCGCCGCCCGGCTGGTGCCGTCCACCACGGGTGCTCGGCGCGCCATCCACCTGGATCTGATCGGGTCGCTGCTGCTGGGCGGTGGCGTGCTCAGCCTCCTGCTGCCGCTGGTGGACGCCGAGACCGGCGGCCTGAGCCGGATGTGGCCGCTGTTCGGGGTCGCCCTGCTGCTGCTGGCCGCGTTCACCTGGTGGGAAGTCCGTACGGTGCGCCGGGGCCGCCAGCCGCTGCTGGACCCGCGGCTGGCCCACACCTCCGGGTATGCCGCCGGACTGAGCATCGGCCTGGTCTACTTCATCG
>WNGB01010375.1_pt1 | contig 12931 bp, 6 predicted proteins | sample 5400681 | NCBI WGS metagenome assembly WNGB01 (sample SAMN13153367, study PRJNA577476) | soil metagenome | isolation source: 115 cm soil or saprolite under grassland replicate 2 | place: USA:California | collected 2016-06-15 | reverse complement strand
CGGGGCAGGTCTGGTACCTCTCGACCGCCAGTGCCGGGCTCTTCCCGCTCGGCGTCTGGGTCCTGGCGCGGATGGCATGGCGGCGGGACGAGGAGCCGGCGCGGCGCCTCACGGCGGGGTTTGCGCTCGCCGCGGCGGCCGTCCTCCTCGCCACGTCCTCGATCTTCCTGATCCGGTTCACCCGCGCCGACATCGCGATCTACGGCCGCTATGCCGAGTCCTTCCTCGGTCCGTTCCTGGTCGCGGGTCTCGCCGGCCTCCACCAGTTGACCGGGCGGCGCCGGCTGTGGGGTGCCGCGGCTCTGGCGGCGCTCCCCTGCGCTCTCGCCGTGGTCCTCCTCGCCGGGCACGGCAGCGCGGTCTTCCAACAGATCTACAACGAGCTCAACATCCTCGGAATCGAGCCCCTGGTCCTCCTCCTCGGGAGCCTGCGGATGCTGCGCATCACCGCGATCGCCGCCGCCGTGACCCTGGTGCTCGCCGCCGCCGGCAGCTTTCGTCCGCGCGCCGCGGCCGTCTTCGCGGGCGGGCTCTTCCTGGCCGGTGCGCTCCTCATCTACGGCCGCTGGGTCGTGGCGGTCAACCACCTCGGGAACGTTGCCACTTCCCTGCCGCGGGCGGTGCTGGCCCTCCGCACCGGGGAGGTCGCCTACGACATCTCGGCGTTCACGATGCGCGGCTTCTTCGGCTACCAGTTCTGGCTCGACGACGTGCAGTTCCGGTTCTTCCGGGGGGCGAGCGAGCCCGCTCCGGCGGAGCTGGTGATCAGCTCGAAAGTCTTCGGCCAGAGCCATCCGGGGGCGCGGATGGTCTTCCCCGAGAGGTACAGCGAGGCCGCGTTGTGGGTGATGCCCGGCCCGCTGGAGGAGCGGCTCGCGCAGGAGGGGAAGCTGACGCTTCCCGATCCGCTGGCGCCGCTGCCGGACGAGGCCTGCCGCTCCGCAGTCGTCCTGGAGGACGGGGAGGAACGGCTCACCCTCGCGGCCGGAGAGGCGCGGACGCTTCGGCTCCGCATCGCCCACCGCGGGCGGGGCGCAGTCTGGGTCCCCATGGACTCCCTGGGCTCCGCGCAGGGGACGGTGCGGCTCGGCGCCCGCTGGTTCCGCGACGGCGCGGCGGCGCCGGTCGAGGAAGGGGGCCAGCGGAGCGACCTCCCCCACGCCCTCCTGCCCGGGGAGGACGCGGAGCTGGAGATGACGGTCGTGGCGCCCCCGGAGCCGGGGTCCTACGCGGTCGAGATCGGCCCGGTCCAGGAGGGCGTGCGCTGGTTCCGGGACGCGGGCGATCCGCCGCTGCGCCTGCCGGTCGAGGTCACTTCCGCCACGCGACGACCCTGACCGTTCCCCCCGACGGGACGGTCCATCCCCGGTCGTCCTCCAGGGCCAGCTGCGGGTGCTGCGGAGCCTCCCCGTGGCCGGTTGCGGTGACCAGGAGGAAGCGACCGCCCGGCTGAAGGCGCGCCGCCGCGTTCTCCAGCAGGACCGGCCGGCTCCAGTCGGCGGTGAAATCGATGTGGACCCAGAGGTCGTTCGGGGCCCGGTACCGGGGGCCCGCCGAGGACATCCTGCCGCCGAAGTGGCGCCGCGCTGCCAGCAGGAGGTCCTCGGCACGGGCGTCCTGGAGCGAGACCTCGACCGCGCCCGGCCGGCTCTCCGGAGGCACGCCCGCCTCGAGCTGCACGAGAAGCTCGGCCACGTCGCGCGGCGTCAGCGGGATGGACGACGCCGGGCCGGAGGTCTCCGCCTCCGGAAGCCGCTCGCGCAGGGCGGCGTGCCCCATCTCGAGCTGCGACTGCCGCACGCGCAGGCTCTCCTGCCGGTCGCGCAGGGTGGTCAGTATGACCCGGATCTCGTTGACCGCCCCGAGGATGTCGCCGATCCGCGCGCGCAGCTCGACCGCCGGCTGGCGCTGCTCGGCGAGCTCGGCCAGGAGCCGCCGCAGCTCGGCCTGCTCTCCGGCGAGAGCGGAGCGCGCCTCGTCCGCGGTGCGCAGGGGCTCCTCCAGGCGCTCGTCCAGGCGCCGGTCCAGGAGCCGGTCCAGGCGCCGGTCGCGGGCGACCTGGTGGTCGATCAGGGCGCGGAAGAGATCTCTCTGGCGGTCCCAGGACGCTCCGAGGTCCCGGATGCGGGCGAGGATGCGCCGCGGAAAACCGGCGGCCCGCTTCCAGGAGGAGTCTGCCGTGGCCGCGTCCAGGCCGCTGCGGGCACGCACGGCGTCCCAGCGTGCGAAGAGGTCTTCGAGCCCGGCGAGGGCGGCGCGGTCCGCTTCCTCCCGGTCCGTTCCAGCCGGAGGTCCTTCCGCCGCCGGCGGGCTTGGTGCTTCGCGCACCGGCTGGTCCGGGGGGTCGTCCATGGCCGAACGCTCGATCTCGCTCTCATTCATCTCTATAGGCTCCACGATCAGCTTGCCGGTCACCTCGGCGAGGACCCGGCGGTAGCCGCCGGCCATCTGCGCCGGCGTCGCCTGCTCCAGATAGAAGCGCCGTGCCGCCTCCGCCATCGCGCGCCGTTGCGCAGGGTCGCGCGCCAAGCGCAGCAGGTGGCCTGCCACGGCCTCCACCTCGCCCTCCCCCGGCGCCACGCGCAGGCAGAAGCTCGCGGGGAAGTGGTCCCACTCCGCGACCTTGCTCACCAGCACCGGCTTGCCGGCGGCGATCGCTCGCATGAGGATCGCGGACATCTGCTGGCGGAAGGGATGGCGCAGGTTCACCACCGCGTCGCAGGTGAGCAGGAGCCGGTAGAGCTCGCGCCGGGGCACCCGGCCGAGAAAGCGGACCCGCCCGCCGACGCCGAGCGCGGCAGCGAGCCGGCGCAGGCTCTCCCGGTAGTCGGGATCGTAGAAGCTTCCGACCACCAGGACAACCGCGTCCGGCATCTCCGGGGAGAGCCGCGCCAGGGCCCGGATCACGGATTCGATCCGTTTGACCGGATCGGCGTTGCCGAAGATCCCCGCCACGAAGGCGGACGGCGCGATCCCGAGCTGCGACCGGACGTCGTTCTCCTGCCCGGGAGGCAGGCTCGCCACGGGATCCTCGACTCCCATGGGAAACGTGAAGACGCGCGCCGCGGGATAGAGGGATTCCAGCTCCTCTTTCGCCCGCGGCATGTGGACCACCAACGCCAGGCTGGCCTGCGCGATCCTCCCCAGGAACGGATGGTTGTTGAAAAGCTCCTCCAGCCGCGCCCCGCGCTCGGCCGGATCGCCGGATTCGATGCGCCGCAGCTCGGCCACCGCCCCGGGGCTCTCCCCCGCGAGGTGGTCGCGCCAGAGCTCCTCCGCCCCGCCCCAGACGTCGAGGCTGCGGTGGAGCAGAGCCGTCCAGCTGAGGTCGTGCAGGGTGACGATGCCGGGCCAGCGCAGCAGGGGCTCGAGCATGTACAGATGGAAGAACGCGGCCCCCATCTGATAGAGGATCGCGTCGAACGGGCGGCGCTTCTCCCGCAGCGGAAACGCCTGGTGATGATGGACCGGCGCGAGTGCGGCGATGCCCGGGTCCGGCAGGTAGCCGTCGTCCACGAAGACTTCCACGTCCGCCTGGCGGGAGAGCTCGCGGAGCAGCTCGACACTGTAGTCCGCGATCCCGCTCTCCTGCGGCGGCAGCGGGGTCCAGAGGGCAAGGCGCAGCTTCCGGCGCTCACCTTCCGGCTCCCCGCGCGCAGCCTCCTCATAGGTCGCGAGCGTCGCGCGCCCGAGGTCCTCGGGCCGGAAGCCCGCCGCGCGCTCGACCGCCCGCGCCCCCAGCTCGCGGCGCAGCGACGGGTCGCCCGCGAGCGCTTCGATGGCGCGCGCCAGCGCCGCCGGATCCTCGGGATCGACCAGCAGCCCGGCATCCCCGGCCACCTCGGGCAGCGAGCTCGCGTCGCCGGCGATCACCGCGGCGCCGCAGCGCATCGCCTCCAGCACCGGCAGCCCGAAGCCCTCGTAGCGCGAGGGGTGGACGACCATCGTGGCCGCGTTGTAGAGCGCGACCAGCTCGCGGTCCGCCAGGAAGCCGGGGAGGACGAGATTGTCCTCGATCCCGTGCTCGCGGGCCCACCGGCGGACCGTCTCCTCCTCCCTCTCCGACAGGTTCCCGGCGAGCACGAGCGGCAGCCGCCACCGTACCGGGGCGGGGAGGAGACGGTAGGCGGCGAAGAGAGCCGGGAGGTTCTTCGCATGGTGGAGATGGGAGACGCAGAGCAGCAGCTCCCCGTCGAGCCGCAGGCGCTCGCGCAGCGGGCCGAGGATCGTCTCGCGCTCTTCCTCCGGGAGAGGCCGGAAGCAGGGGTCGGCGACGGGATAGGCGACGCGGATGCGGTCGAGCGGGACCCCCAGGTGCTCCCGCGCCTCCCGCCGCACGAACTGCGAAATGGCGATCATGCGGTCCGCCTGCCGGAGCAGATCCAGCGCGCGCAGGTAGAGGCTCCGGTGGAAGGGACCATGCACGAGGTAGTGACCGGGGAAGAGGAGAGGAATCAGGTCGTAATGCGTGACGACCAGCGGGCAGACGTCGATCCGGGCGGGGACGAGGTCCTCCAGATGGCAGGGCGTGGTGGCGTGGAAGACGTCCAGCTCCTGCCCGGCCAGGGCCCGCTGCAGCTCGGCGGTGCTGCGCAGGACGTCCTCGGGCCGGTTGAGGTCCTCCCAGGTCCGGCCGGCGACCGCGGGCAGCCAGGCGATCGAGACGTTGGGCGCCGCCGCGATCTCCGGCAGGATGGCCGGGGTGCCGGCGTCCTCCCGGCAGAAGAGCACGTAGTCGTTGCGGCTGTCGAGCCGCAGCACCTCCCGCAGCTGCTGCTGGGTATAGCGGCCCATCCCGCGATGGACCGTGGTCCTCCCGGCGGCGAGCATGCGGTAGTCGATGCCGATCCTCATGGGCGAGGTCAGGTGCGGAAGGCCTCGATCCCGGCGACCGCGCCGGCTCCTGCCCGGGAGTCGTAGCGCTCCCGGTAGTCGAAGGCCTCCACGTCGCTCTCAGGAATGGGCCGGTAGGTCGAGCCGTCGAACCCCCAATACGAGATCCGGTGGTCCCAGGCCGAGAAGAGGCGGTGCAGGTCCGCCGGGCTGTACTGGCGGTACCACGAGACGATCTTGCTCTGGCCGGCGGGCACGGTGAGGATTGCCGGCGCTCCGGGCTTGAGCAGATCGCGGACCTCGGCCAGCGCAGCCTCGTCGCCGCGGGGGAACGGTTCCTGCTCATAGCACGGCAGGCCGATGTGCTCCAGGACCGAGATGAGGAGCACCGCGTCGTAGGAGTTGCGCGGCAGGTCGTTGCCGATCAGGCTCTGGTGATGGAACATGGCGCCGGAAGGAATCTCGCGGGAGCAGTCGCGAGGATCGAGACAGTGCAGCTCGCGGTCCGGTTGCTGGATCACTCCGAGGTAGACCGCCTCGCAGCTCCCGATGTCCAGGACGCGGCCGGCCTGCGGGAGCTGCTGCAGCGCCCAGGGGATCTCGATGACGCGTTCGTTGGGCATGGCGGGTCGATCCGCAAGATCTGGCATTCTAAGCGTTGGAGCGATGCGATGAATACTCCCCTCCCTCCTCCGTCGGTGATCATCCCGACGCACGATACACGGGACCTGACCTTGCGCTGTGTCGAAACGGTGGAGGCCGAGGGGACGGCCAACCTCGAGATCGTGGTCGTCGACGACGGCAGCTCCGACGGCACGGCCGAGGCCCTCGCCGCCGCGCACCCGCGCGTCCGGGTGGTGCGCGGCTCGCCGGCCCAGGGCTTCACCCGCGCCGCCAACCGCGGCCTGGCCGAGGCCGGCGGCGACGTCCTCCTCCTCCTCAACAGCGACACCGAGGTCGCGCCGGGGGCTTTCGCTCCCCTGCTCGCGGCCTTCGCGCGCGACCCGCGGCTGGGCGCGGCCGGCGCCGCCCTCCACTATCCGGACGGCAGCCCGCAGTGGAGCGGCGGCGGCGCGCCCACCCTCTTCTGGCTCTTCGCTCTGGCGAGCGGGCTGCCGCCGCTCCTGGCGCGCCTCCCCGTCTGGCGCCGGGTCAAGCCGGTGGGAGCCCCGGCGGCCCGCGTCGAGTGGGTGACCGGAGCGGCCCTGGCGGTGCGGCGGCAGGCCTGGGAGGAGGTCGGAGGGTTCGACGAGGAGTTCCGTTTCTACGCGCAGGACCTCGATCTCTGCCTGCGCCTGCGGGACGCCGGCTGGAGCGTCGAGCTGCTGCCGGAAGTCCGGGTGCTCCATCATCACGGCGCGACGATCGGCAGCAGGTCCCACCTGGAGCTGCTGTGGACCGACCTGCTCCTCTGGGCGCAGAAGCACCGGGGAGAGGGATTCGCGCGGCGGGCCGCCCTGGCTCTCCGCGGCGGCGCGGCCCTGCGCCGTCTCGGCCGCGCCATTGCCTCACCGTTCGTGCCGGCGGACTGGCGGCCGGCCTGGCAGGAAGAGAGCGCAGCCCTCCGCCGCGCCGTCGCCGCCCTCGCCGCGGCGGCGGCGCAACTTGCCAACGTCGGCGGACCGGTATAGAAAGCACGGCCATGGAGCTGTTCCGTTACCGCGATCTGGTGGGCGCTCTGGTGGCCCGCGACCTCAAGGTGCGTTACCGCCGGTCCGCGATCGGCTTCGTCTGGACGATGTTGCAGCCGCTGCTGATGATGCTGGTCCTGCGCACCGTCTTCAGCACCCTCTTCCAGGCCAAGAGTGCGGAGGTGCCGCAGAACTATGCGATCTTCGTTCTGGCGGGGATCCTCTTCTGGAACTTTTTCAGCCAGAGCATCGTGGCCTCGATGAACAGCCTGCGGGGCAATGCTCTGCTCCTCCAGAAGCTGCCGGTGCCGAAAGCGGTGTTCCCTCTGTCGACCGTGCTGTCGGGCTTGGTGAACCTCGTCTTCGCACTGCTGCCGCTGTTCGCTCTCCTGGTCGTCACGCACCACCCGCTGCATCTGTCGCTGCTGTTCCTGCCGGTCGCCATCTTCATCGCCGCGCTGTTCACCCTCGGTGCCGGCCTGCTGCTCTCCCCTCTCGCCGTGTTCTTCAGCGACACGGTGGAGCTGATCGGCGTGCTGCTCACCCTCCTGTTCTATCTGACGCCGGTCATCTATCCGAAGGACATCGTGCCCGAGAGGCTCCGCTGGATCGTGCGCTTCAATCCGATCCGCTCGATCCTGGAGGTGTTCCGCGACCCGATCTACCAGGGAGAGATCCCGCCGCTCTCCCATCTGAGCGTCTCGATCGGGATCGCGCTGCTCGCGCTCGCGATCGGCAGCTGGGTCTTCCGCAAGAGCAGCGACCGGATTCCGTTCTACATCTGAAGCGAGAAAGAGAGAGCCGCCACCCTTGTCCGAGCCCGAGCTCCGCGTCCGCCTGGAGGAGGTCTCCCTGAGCTACCGGCTGGCCAAGCAGAGGATCCCGTCGCTCAAGGAGTACGCCATCCACTGGATGCGCGGCGCCCTCTCCTACGAGGAGCTGTGGGCGCTCCGCGACGTCTCCCTGACGATCCGCCAGGGCGAGCGGGTCGGCATCGTCGGCAGGAACGGCGCGGGCAAGAGCACCCTGCTCAAGGTGATCTCCCGCGTCCTCAAGCCGACCCGGGGGAAGGCGGAGATCTCCGGCCGCCTGGCGCCGATCCTGGAGCTCGGGACCGGCTTCGACGTCGAGCTGACCGGCCTCGAGAACATCTATCTGAACGCGCTCCTCCTCGGCCGGACCCGCCGGGAGATCGACGAGCGGGTCGAGTGGATCGTCGAGTTCAGCGGCCTGGGCGATTTCATCCGCACGCCGATCCGCAACTACTCCTCGGGCATGCAGGCGCGGCTCGGCTTCTCCATCGCCACCGGCTGGATCCCGGACATCCTCATCCTCGACGAGGTCCTGGCGGTGGGCGACTCCGCCTTCATCCAGAAGTGCCACCAGCGGCTCCGCGAGTTCCACGCCGCGGGCACCACGGTGCTCATGGTCTCCCACATCGTCAAGGCGGTCGAAGACAACTGCGACCGCTGCATCTGGATCGACGCCGGCCGCCTGCGCGCCGACGGCCCCACCCGGGAGGTCCTCGACGCCTACGCCCACGCCGGGACCGAGCCATCCCAGAGGCTGGCGGGCCAGCTGCATCTGGGGTAGGGAAACACCCTTCCCTTTATATGCTGATTGTGGTATAGTTTCTTTCTCTGTTTTTGCAGTCATTGCAGGCACGACCCAGGGAGGTGAATCGTGGTGGATCTCTTCGTCAGGGGCGGCCCACGCCGCCGCATCGCTCTTCTCGCACTGCTCGCCTGTCTGCTCCCCTTCTCGGCCATTGCCGGATCTCCCGACAGCGGGAACAAGCTGGGCCGGATGGTTGACTCACGAGTCAACCTCAAGGACTCCTACAAGCGGGCTACGGCAGCCCGCCCCGGGGCGGCGGCGTCCGGCCTCTCCGCGGCAGGGCTCCAGACCAAGGCGATCGTCGCGGCGATCGCCCAGCACAGGCAGGCGCTGCCCGGTCTCGAGGTGAAGCTCTCCCCCGTCACCGGCGGCCCGGAGTCGGTCCGCAACAAGCGCGGATCGATGACCGCGGCGGCGGCCGGCCGCAGCAACGAGGACATCGTGCGCGAGTTCCTGCGCCTGAACGGCGACCTCTACGGGCTCTCGAGCGCCGACGTCGCCGACCTCGTCGTCCTCGGCGACAGCCCCGGCGGCGCGAGCGGGCTGCGCATGCTCCGCGTCGAGCAGCAGCTCGACGGCCGGCCGATCTTCCAGAGCGAGACCCGCTTCCTGCTCGACCGCGACGGCCGCCTGATGAAGAGCGTCGGCCTGATGGTCCCGCAGGCGCACTCCATCGCACCGCAGGTCGATCCCGCCCGGCTGCTGGCGCCGGCCGACGCCATCGCCCGGCTCCTGGTGGCGAGCGGCAAGACCGCGGACCCCGCATCCTTCACCGTCACCTCGGACAACGACGGCCGCCTCGAGCTGGCCGAGACCGACGACTACGTCGCCGGCCCGGTCACCGCCCGCCAGGTGCTCTTCCCGCTCGGCCCCGGCCTGCTGGTGCCCGCCTGGTCGCTGGTCGTCTTCACCTCGGGCGACGAGGACTGGTACGCGGTCGTCGACGCCGAGACCGGCGACCTCCTGTGGCGCAAGAACATCCGCAACTTCGTCTCGGCCCAGGACGCCCGGTTCCGCGTCTTCGTCCAGGCGGACGGCACGACGCCCGCCGACAGCCCGGCGCCGGCCTCGCCCAACACGGCGACCACCGGCTCCGGCACGCAGTTTCCTTTCCTGCCGCAGACCATCGTCAGCATGCATGCGGCGATGGACGCCACCGCCAGCCCCAACGGTTGGATCGACGATTGCCCGGGCGGCGGCTGCACCGCCAACGAGACCCAGACCCTGGGCAACAACGTGCTCGCCTGCCTCGACCGTACGGTCGGCGCAGGGGCCACCAACGTCTGTGACACCGACGCCGCCAGCGTGCTCGACGGCAACGGCCGGCCGACCGGCAACACGGACGGCAACGGCCGCGACCGCGACTTCCTCGGCACCTCGCCGCGCGTCTTCGACACCAACTTCACGCCGCCGCCCCAGACGACGGCCGCCGACGCCGAGGTCGGGCAGACCGCGACCGGCACCGGCGCCGCGCTCGACAGCTTCCGCCGCGGTGCGGTGACCCACCTCTTCTACGTCGTCAACTGGTACCACGACCACCTCTTCGAGCTCGGCTTCGACGAGGCCTCGGGCAACTTCCAGCAGACGAACTTCAGCGGCATGGGCCTCGGCGGCGACCGCGTCCTCGCCGACGCGCAGGACGGCGGCAGCACCAACAACGCCAACTTCTCGACGCCGCCCGACGGCATCTCGGGCCGCGTCCAGATGTACCGCTTCACCGGCCCGACGATCGACCGCGACGGCGACCTCGACGCCGAGGTCCTCATGCACGAGCTGACCCACGGCACCAGCAACCGCCTGGTCGGCAATTCCGCGGGGCTCAACTGGGACGCGGCTGCCGGCATGGGTGAGGGCTGGAGCGACTTCGTCGCCCTGTCGCTCCTCAACAACTCCAACGCCGACGATCCCAACGGCCACTACGCGAGCGGCGGGTACGCCACCTACAAGTTCTTCACAGTCACCAACACCGACAACTACGTCTACGGCATCCGCCGGTTCCCCTACACCACCGACAACTCGGTCAACCCGATGACCTGGGCCGACGTCGACGACGTCACCAACAACCTCTCCGGCGGCATCCCACCGACCATCGTCCCCTTCAACGACAACGGCGGTATGGAAGTCCACAACTCGGGCGAGATCTGGGCGCTCACCCTGTGGGAGGCCCGCAGCCGCGTCATCGCCGACCCCGCCGGGGCCAACGGCGACGTGCCGACCGGCAACCACACCATGCTCCAGATCGTCATCGACGGCCTCAAGATGACCCCGATCGATCCCAGCTTCACCGAAGCGCGCGATGCGCTCTTCGACGCCGACTGCGCCACCAACGCCTGCGCCAACGAGGAGTCGATCTGGGGAGGCTTCGCCGACCGCGGCCTCGGCTACAACGCGGCGACGCCCTATAACGTCATCTTCGGCTATACCGCCGGCCACCTGGGCGTGCATGAGTCGTTCAGCCTGCCCTACCTCGACGTCGTCAAGCCGTCCGCCGATGTGGCGATCGACGACAGCGCGAGCAACAACAACGGCGCGATCGATCCGGGCGAAGCGGTCCGGCTCACCGTCTCCCTGACCAACCCGTGGCGCGCCGCCTCGAAGGCGGTGCCCAGCGCCACGGCGACGCTCTCCACCTCGACCCCCGGTGTGACGATCTTCGACAACACCGCCGCCTGGGGAGCCATCGCTCCGCAGGCCAAGGTCGCCGCCGGCGACTCCTTCCTCATCACCGTCGACTCCACCGTCCTCTGCGGCAGCTCGATCGACTTCACGCTGACCACCACCTCGAGCCTCGGCACCACCTCGACCAGCTTCCGGCTGCGCGTCGGCGCGGCGAGCGGCACCGATCCGGTGGTCACCTATACCTTCGACACCACCCCGGACCTCGCCATCCCCGACGGCAGGCCGCGCGCGGTGTTCACCACGGGGAACGTCACCGACGACTTCGAGATCGCCGATCTCGACTTCCGCGCCGACAGCGTCACCCACACCTTCACCGGCGACCTCACCTTCATGCTGCGCTCGCCGGGCGGCATCGGCATCGACTTCATCTCGCTGATCGGCGGGCTCATCGATGGCGGCTCCGGAGACAACATCACCAACATGGTGACCGACGACGAGCAGCCTGCGGTCGCGACGAACGACATGGTGCAGCAGCCCCCGACCTCGGCGCCCTACACCAAGTCCTGGCTGCCGGTCTTCAATGCGCCCTGGCCGACGCTCGCCGGGTTCCCCCCTGAAGACCCGGTCGGCAACCTTTCGCGCTTCGACGGCCTGAGCACGCAGGGTACCTGGTCGGTCGCGGCTTCGGACCAGTTCCTGGCCGACGTCGGCACGCTCAACGCGTGGTCGATGCTCGTCACCCCCGTCCACTTCGCCTGCACCATCTTCGCTCCGTCGGTCGTCATGTCGGCGACCAAGACGGTGAGCGGCACCTTCACTCCGGGTGGCACCGTGACCTACACGGTGACGCTCACCAACTCCGGTACGGACGCTCAGGGCGACAACCCTGGAAACGAGCTCACGGACGTCCTGCCTACCTGCGTGACCCTGGTCGATGCCACGGCCACCAGCGGCACGGTCGTCCCGACGGTCGGGACCAACACCGTCACCTGGAACGGCTCGCTGGCTCCCCTCGGCGGCAGCGTCACCATCACGATCACCGCCACCGTCAACTCCGGGTCCCCTTGCACCACCTGCAGCAACCAGGGGACCGTGTCGTATGACAGCAATAACGACAACGTCAACGACGCCACCGTCCTCACCGACGACCCCGCGGTCGGTGGCACAGCCGATCCCACCTCGTTCGGCATCCCCGGAGCCACGCTCTCCGCCACGAAGAGCCTGGTCGGCGGCGCCGCCAGCTGTGCCGTCGGCGGCACCCTCAGCTACAGCATCGTTCTCTCCAACTCGGGTTGCGCGGCTTCGCTCGACACCCCCGCCAGCAACGAGCTCACCGACACGCTGCCAGCCGGCCTGACCCTGGTCAGCACCACCGCCACGAGCGGCACGGTGACCAACACCAATCCGGTCACCTGGAACGGCAGCGTTCCGGCTGCCGGCAGCGTGACCATCACGATCACCGCCACGATCAACCCCGGCACCCCGTCGCTCAGCAACCAGGCGACGATCAACTACGACGCGGACCTCAACGGCACCAACGACACCACCACGACGTCCGACGATCCGTCCGTCGGCGGTACCAACGATCCGACCGCGTGCGCGGTCCGCGGTGGTGTCTCGCCGGTCGAGATTCCGACCGTGTCGCAGACGGGCCTGCTGGCGCTCGGGCTCAGCCTGCTCCTCGCAGCCTTGAGCCTGCTGCGCCGTAGAGCGACGAGGGCCTGAGCTACCGTCGCACCGCGCCGCCGGTCAGCGGCAACGCCCCATCCCGCCGTCAGGGGGTGGGGCGTTTTCTTTTTTCCAGGATCTCCTCGTAAACCGCCAGCAGGTCCGCGGCGATGCGCGCCGGATCGTGCCGTTCACGCCGGGCGCGCCGTCCCTCCTCCACCAGCCGGGCGGCGAGGCCGGGCTCGCGCACCAGGCGAGAGAAGGCTGCGGCGAAAGCGGAGCGGTCTCCGGCCACCAGCGCCTCGCGGCCGTCCACGACCTCCAGGCCCGCGAGCGCCGCCGGCGTCCCCACGACCGGCACGCCGCGCGCCCAGGCTTCGAGCACCTTGATCCGCACACCCGAGCCGATGCGGAGAGGCACCGCCAGGATCGAGCCGGGAGCGAACGCCTCCGCGCTCTCCCGCGGCGGTGGATGGAGGACGGCCCCGGCCGGGAGCGGACCGGGTGGCGCGGCGCCGAAGAGATGGAGGACCGCTCCCGGGAGAGCCGCGATCGTCGCGGGC
>WNGB01012154.1_pt1 | contig 12932 bp, 10 predicted proteins | sample 5400681 | NCBI WGS metagenome assembly WNGB01 (sample SAMN13153367, study PRJNA577476) | soil metagenome | isolation source: 115 cm soil or saprolite under grassland replicate 2 | place: USA:California | collected 2016-06-15 | reverse complement strand
CTAGCAGGCAAGGATGCCTGCGCTCCCAGGCTAGCAGGCAAGGATGCCTGCGCTCCCAGGTGTAGTACGCTTAATGGCTAGGGAGTTATATCGCAGCCCAGACGATAGGGTAAATAGAGCTTCGGTGTCTTTACAAAATCATTCGAGCCATTTCGGCCACGCTCTGGCTGATGGAAAGGCATGAGGTCAGTCCGGGAGATTCAATGCCGATGAGATGGATGACTGAAGGATGGTTCGGGTCGTGTTCGATCACGAAGTCCGCGAATGAATGTTCTTGTTCGGGCGTGAGGCGCGGGCGGATTCCCGTGTAACTCGACCGCATGTCTTCGAAGCGGAGCGCCGGCGCCATCAACGCCGCCGATTCGTAAAAGACGCGCAGGTCGGTGCGGTCGTTCTCGTAATCGTCTTTGTTTTTCACGTACCGCGCGTTCGGTCCGATCAGCAAAGCCCCGGCCGTGGTCTTCGTGAAATGGACTCCCAGCCCATGTCCGGTCGGCAGAGGCAGCGGATAGACCAGGCCGTTGACCAGCTTGCGCGCGCCCGGCAGGAGTTCGGCGTACTCGCCCCGGCAAGGATAGATCGTGTGTTTGTCGTAGCCGAACATCCGCGCGACCTCGTCGGCGTAGAGGCCGGCGCAATTGATGACGACGCGGGCGCCGAACTCTTCGCGCTCCGTGCGGATCAGGGCCGGGCCGTCTCCGGCGTCGGCGCCTGTCACGCGGGTGTTTGTCAGGATGTGCGCGCCGTTCGACTTGGCGATGCGCTCGAAGGTCTTGATCAACGCCTCGGCGTCGACGATGCCGGTGTTCGGCGAATTGAGCGCGAGTGGCGAAACGATGTTCGGTTCGAGGCTGCGGATGAATTCGCCGTCGACGATCTCCAGCCCCTCGACTCCGTTCTTGTCGCCGCGTCGCTTCAGGTCTTGAAGTATGGGGAGTTGATCTTCGCTGTCGCCGACGATCAACTTGCCAGTGCGTTCGTGCGGGATGTCGTGAGCGGCGCAGAATTCGTAGAGCATCGCCGCGCCGCGCACGCAATGGAACGCCTTGAGCGACCCCGGCTTGTAGTAGATCCCGGCGTGGATGACTCCGCTGTTGCGCGTCGAAGTCCCCATGCCCAAACGCGGCGCCGCTTCGAGCAGGAACACGTCGTCGTAGTGGAGGGAGATTTCGGCGGCGATGGCTGTTCCGATGACTCCGCCGCCAATGATGGCTATGTTAGCGATGTCCGTTACGCTCATTGTGTGATTCAACTATGCGGCAAACTCAATCGCTCAACCCTTGTCGCTTTTCCAGTTTCTTCGTCAACATCAACCATCAGCCCGTTCAGCTTGATCTCGCCGTCGCAAGGCTCGAACTTCGTTGACAGGCCGCGCAAGAACCTCTCCAGGACGATCTCGGTCTGCATCCCGATCACGCCGTCGTGCGGGCCGACCATTCCCAGGTCGGTAATGTAGGCCGTGCCTTCGGGCAGGATCTGTTCATCGGCGGTCTGCACGTGCGTGTGCGTGCCGGCCACGACCGACGCGCGGCCGTCGAGGTAGCGCCCCAGGGCTATCTTTTCCGAGGTCGCTTCGGCGTGCATGTCGACGAGGATGATCTTGACCGATGGCTCCAGCGCGGCGAATTGCGCGTCGGCGCAACGGAACGGGTCGTCGCATTGGCTCATGAAGACCCGGCCCTGCAGGTTGATTACGGCGACGGGAACGCCGCGGACTTTGCCCACCCACCGGCCTTTGCCGGGGACGCCGGGCGAATAATTCGCCGGGCGCAGCAATCGCGGCTGTTTGTCGATGTATTCGAGTATCTCCTTCTTGTCGAAGATGTGGTTGCCTGATGTCATCACGTCAACCCCGGCGGCGAGCATGTCTTCGGCGATTCGCGACGTGATCGAAAAACCGCCCGCGGCGTTCTCGACGTTCGAGACCACAAAATCGATCTCGCGCTGCGAGCGCAAATCATGGAGCCGTTCTTCGAGCGCGCGACGACCACTACGGGCGACCGTATCACCGGTCATCAGAATCCTTATCATTTTCTACTGACCTTTCTAAACCTGACTCCGGTTCAGATTCGATGAAATGAGCCTACTTGAAGTGAAGTCGTTCGGGCGAGGAGATCAACTCCGCGAGGACTTCCGCTTAGCCGTGGCCGGGGCTTCATTTGAACCTGTTCTAAACAGGTGGGTGACCTGAGCTTTGCGGCTTAGTTACTCGCGACTATGGCGAGCGTGCACGCCGTCAAATTTATGCATCGGTCTCCCATTCAAATGAATTGGCTCAAATTGAATTGCCACCGCACACAAACTTCGCAGAAGTCCTGCATCGGTTCGCATACTAGCTCACAAGGTATAGAGGGTCAATAGATTATCGAGACAATTTTCGAAGTTTGCGATCTTCGCGCGGCCTCCGACACCCCGTCTTGACCCGCGCCGAGCCGTTGGCTATCCTTTCGTCTTTTTCAGATGGGGAGTGGGGAATGGGGAGTGGGGAGTGGGGAGCAGCGTCTTTTTCCCACTCCCCACCCCCCACTCCCCATTCCCCACTCCCGATATTTTCCGGAGGAGATTTTTCAACAATGGGCATTCAAGCGACGCAGATTCGCAAAGGCATGGTGATCATTCACAACGGCGCGCCGCACAAGGTCGTCGACTTTCATCATCACACTCCCGGCAACCTCCGCGCGATGGTGCAGACCAAGTTGCGCAATTTGAAGTCCGGCGCCACAACCGAGCACCGCTTCCGTTCGACCGACGACGTCGAACGCGCCGTCCTCGACCAGCACGAGATGAGCTATCTGTATAACGAAGGCGACATGTATTACTTCATGAACACCGAGACCTACGAGCAGATAGGATTGAGCGCGGAAGACCTCGGCGACGCGGTGGGCTACCTGCTGCCGGAGACCTTGATCAATGTGGATATTTACGAAGGCGCGCCGATCGGCATCGAAATTCCGCAAGTCGTCATCATGACCGTTATCGAGACAGAGCCTGAGATCAAAGGCGCCACAGTCAGCAACGTCGGCAAGCCGGCGAAGCTCGAAACCGGCATCATCATTCAGGTCCCGGCCTTCATCAAGGAGGGCGAGAAGATCCGCGTCGACACGGCCGAGGGCCGCTACATCGAACGCGCGAAGTAATCACTTGCGCTCAAGCCAACGGTATAGCGTGGGCAGAATGAGCAGAGTCAGCAAAGTAGAGGTGACCAGGCCGCCGATCACCACCGTTGCGAGCGGCCTTTGAACTTTCGCGCCGGCAGAGGTCGCCACGGCCATCGGCAGGAAACCCATGCTCGCCATCAGCGCCGTCATCAGCGCCGGCCGCAGCCTCAGATCGGCCCCCTCACGCACGGCGTCTTCGACCGCGCGCCCGTCTTCGCGCAGACGATTGATCGCCGCGATCATCACCACGCCGTTCAAGACCGCCACTCCGCAATCCGCAATCCGCAATCCGCAATCCGCAATTGACCCCTTCGGCAGTTAAGCTAAACTGATTACCGGCGGTTGACATTGTTTCCGGAAAGGCGGGCTCCCTATGAAAAAGATCGTCGAATGCATTCCGAATTTCAGCGAGGGCCGCGACCGCGACAAAATCGAGTTGATCGTCAAAACCATCGCGGCGGTTCCGCGCGTGGCGGCGCTCGATTATTCGATGGACCCCGATCATAACCGTTCCGTGATCACTTTCGCGGGCGAGCCTGATGCGGTGGTCGAGGCGGCCGTCCGGGCCGCCGCTGTTGCGATGGAGCTGATCAATTTGAACACGCACACCGGCGAGCACCCTCGACTGGGCGCGCTCGACGTGCTGCCGTTCGTGCCGATCAAAGGTGTGACGATGGAGGAATGCGTTGAGATCGCCCGGAGCGCAGGCGAACGCATCGCGAACGAGCTGGGCATCCCCGTTTACCTTTACGAAAAGGCCGCGACGCGCCGCGACCGCATTGACCTGGCGAATGTTCGCCGGGGCGAATTCGAATCCTTGCGCGATTCGATAAAGAACGACCCGGATCGCAAACCCGATTTCGGCTCCCGGCGCGTTCACTCGACGGCCGGCGCGATGGCCGTGGGCGCGCGGGCGCCGCTCATCGCTTTCAACGTTAATCTGGCGACAGGCGACCTGGCCGTGGCCAAGAAGATCGCCAAGGCGGTGCGCGCGAGCGACGGCGGACTGCTCAACGTCAAGGCGCTCGGACTCGAACTCAAGAGCCGCCGCCAGACGCAGGTCTCGATGAACCTGACTGATTACGAAGAGACGCCGATCTTCCGCGCCTTCGAGATGGTCAAACGCGAGGCCGCGCGCTACGGGGCGCTGATCGCGGGGAGCGAGATCGTCGGCCTCGTCCCGCAGGCCGCGCTCAACGCCTGCAGCGAGTTCTATCTGCAGATCGAAAACTTCGGCGACGAACTGATCCTCGAAAGGCGCTTGCAGGCCGAGTTGTCGAAGATCGAACCGGATTTTGAATACGAGGGCGCCGACGGCGCGCGGACGCCGACGGCGCCCGGCGCGTTGTTCGCTGGCGACGTGGCGCTGGACGGCGGCGCCGCCGCCAACGCGGGCGCGCTGGCGGCGGCCCTGGGGAAATTGGTCTGCAACCTGATGATCAATCAGAAGAAATCGTCCGAAGAAGAGGCTCGAAGCCTCCTCGGTCAACTCGATCAACTCAGCGCGGATTTGCGCGACGCCTCGGTCGAGGAATTCGAAGGCCGCAAACAATTGGCCGAGGCTCTCGCCTTGCCGCGCGGCGCCGAAGCCGAACGCCTGGCCCGCGCGATGGCCCTGGAGCATGCCGCGAAAAACTCCGTGGCGCCGTCGTTGCGGATCGCGCGAAACTCGATGGAGGTCCTGGAACTGCTCAACGAATTGACCGAGATCGCCAATCCGATAGTCTTCGCCGACGTCGCGACGGGCGCCCAATTGGCGATGACCGCGATGCGCGGCGCGGCTTACACCTCGCTCTCCAGCCTGATGATGATCAGCGACGAAGACTTCAACCGCCTGCGGCGGGCTGAAATCACGGATTTGATCACGCGCGGGCAGGAGAGGGCGGACGAGATCGAGGCTTTGTTTTTCAGGTTGTATCCGCGATAGAGCCCGAGATCTCCTTCACTGTCCCCGGCGAGGATGGGGAGTTTGAGTATGATGACGGGATTGTGAAGCGTGCGCAAGCGGTTCCAAGCAACCGCGCTCCAAAGGCTGTCGCCATTTCATAAGTATGAATAAGCTCGTCAACAAAGATCTACGAAACACTCTCATGAAAATCAAGAAAACAGTTTCTGCTCTCCTCTGTTTTGCGTTGCTGGTTTCGTTAACGGCCGCGCCTTCGCAGTTCACCTCATCTCCCTCGACTCATGCGGCCTCGCGTCCGCCGGTTCGGGGCAAACACGGGATGGTCTCTTCGGTCAGCGGGATCGCCTCGCAGGTCGGCGTTGACGTGTTGAAGCGCGGCGGCAACGCGGTTGACGCCGCCGTGGCGGTCGGGCTGGCGCTGGCGGTCGTGTGGCCGTCGGCGGGGAATCTGGGAGGCGGCGGGTTTATGGTCATCCGGCAGGCCAACGGCAAGGCGACCGCGATCGATTACCGCGAGATGGCGCCTGCGGCGGCCCATCGCAACGTCTATCTCGACGACAAGGGCGAATACCTTTTTGAGTCTTCGACCTACGGCCACGCTGCGGCGGGAATCCCGGGCACGGTCGCCGGCCTGTCTTACGCGCTCGAAAAATACGGCACGATGAAGTGGGCGCAGGTCGCCGAGCCTGCGCGCCGGCTCGCCGCCGAAGGCTTCCCGGTCTGGTATCAGCTTGAATTCAGTCTGAAGGGCGCGAGCAAGCAACTTTCACGTTATCCCGAAACAAAGCGAATCTTCCTGCGGGACGACAAGCCTTATGAGACGGGGGAGATTTTCAAGCAGCCGGAATTGGCGGCGGTCTTCGAGCGGATGATCAAACGGGGGCCGCGCGAATTTTACGAGGGCAAGACTGCGCAATTGATCGAAGAGAGCATGCGGCGCGCGGCCGACGGCGGTAAGGCCCAAGGTAAAGTTTGGATGACCGTCGAGGACCTGAAGAATTACAAGGCCGTCGAACGCGAACCGCTGCGCGGCGTCTATCGCGGCCACGAGATCATTACGATGCCGCCGCCGTCTTCGGGCGGCGTGGCGATGATCGAGATGTTGAACATCCTCGAACGCTACGACCTGAAATCGCTGGGCGCGGGGTCGTCGCAGGCGATCCACGTGATGGTCGAGGCGATGCGCCGGGCCTTCGCCGACCGCGCGCAGTTCCTGGGCGATCCTGACTTCGTCAAAGTGCCGGTTCCCGGACTGATTTCGCGCAAATACGCCGACAAACTGGCCGCGACCATTGACCCTGAACGCGCCTCGACTTCGCAGGAGATCAGAAGCGGCGACCCGCTGCCTTACGAATCCGAAGAGACGACGCATTTCACGGTCGTCGATAAAGACGGCAACGTCGCGACGAATACCTACACTATCAATGACAGTTTCGGAAACAAGATCACGGTCGAGGGCGCGGGCTTCCTGCTCAATAACGAGATGGACGATTTCGCGCCCAAGCCTGGCGCGCCCAACGCCTACGGCTTGATTCAGGGCGAAGCCAACGCCGTCGCGGCCCGCAAACGTCCGCTCTCCTCGATGACGCCGACAATCGTGTTGAAAGACGGAAAGTTCCTCTTCGCGGTCGGAAGTCCCGGCGGCCCGACGATCATCAACACAGTCACGCAGGTGATCGTCAACATCGTTGATCACGGGATGAACATCCAACAGGCGATCGATTGGCCGCGCGTCCATCATCAGTGGATGCCCGATCAGATAGTTTACGAACCTTACGGGCTGGTCCCGGACGTGATGAACCGCTTGAAATCGATGGGGCACCAATTCGGCAATCCCCGCTACATGGGCGACGCCGAAGGAGTGATGATCGAAGACAAGACCGATGTGCGGTTGGGCGGGAGCGACCCGCGACTGGACGGCAAATCCATAGGGTATTGATTGATAGATACCGCTACCACGCGTGTAAGCAAGCGGTTGTATTCGAAATTGAAAGGCAACTCCCCAGGATATTGGCAGTGTGTAAAGAAAGAACATAATAAAAGTTAGACCGCACGAAAACCTTACACTGCCACCTGCAAAAATGACATTCTTCCTGCATTAGAGATGATGTAAGTCAAATGTTTGCATCGTGGCCCTGGCAGGCGCTGGCACGGCACATACGTTGCTGAACGTTTTAGAACTTTGTGCGGTCATCAGCCTGAATATTGACTTACTCCCCCGATAAAGATGGGCTGATCCATAGCGAGTGGATAAAAGTCAGGAGGATTGGTTATGTCGAATCGTAGGTACAAAATTCTCGTCGTCGAAGATGATCAAAACCTGCGCCTGACGTTGACCGAATTGCTTCGGATGGAAGGTTTCACCGTAGTCACGGCGCGCGACGGTGACGAGGGCTATCTGCAGGCGATGGCGCACCAACCCGACCTTGTCATCACCGATTTGAACATGCCTATTCTGGACGGAGTGGAATTGGCCAGGCTCTTGCGCCGTCAGAGGGGCAAGATGGCTGGGATTCCGATCATTGCGCTAAGCGCAAACCTCCCCGATTACAACTTGCCCGAAAAGATGAGCGCCGGTATAGACCGCTTCATCGATAAAGCATCCAACGACCGCCAGAGCCTGATGAAGACGGTTAGGACCTTGCTCGGCGCGCCGAACCACTGTCCGCAGCTTGAAAGCCATTAAGTGTCTTCAGCCTCCAAAATGCCGGAACCACGCTGAATCTGCTGTAGCCTGAGTTCGGCCATGCCTTTCTGAATAACCCTGAATTACCTTTTTGAACCCATGCCTCCGCGAATGATTGCGTAAGTCCTCCTTCTTTTTGATACTCTAAACTCCATCCCCAGGTATCAAGGTTGACTTCGTTGACCTGGTGATTTACGGAATGTCGGCGCGCGAATGGTCGAGCGCGAAACAGGAGAAGCATTGACGATATCAGTACCGCTCGCGGTACTGATTCGGCTGAACGAGATGAACTCAACACCGAACTTGCGCGACATCGCGCTCGAAATCTTCCAACGCACGCTGGCGGCGATCGATGTTGAATCAGTTGTGCGGGCCTCCGTTCGGTTGGACGCCGACCGACTTCTGATCGGCGCTAACGAGGTTGACCTGTCGCTATTCAAACGTGTCGTCGTCATCGCCGTCGGCAAGGCGAGCGTTCCGATGGCGCGGGCGGTCGAAGATTCGCTCGGCCCTCCGCTCGCCGACGGACTTGTCGTGACCAACGCCATGATCGGGCGCCCGCCCCGGTTGCTGCCCGTGATGGTCGGCGGGCACCCTTTGCCTAACCCCGGGAGTCTCGATGCGGCGTCGGCGGCTCTGAAGATGCTGCGCGCGAACGACTCTGAAGAGACGCTGGTTCTGTTCCTGGTCTCCGGCGGAGGCTCGGCCCTCTTCGAACTTCCGATTGACGCCGCGATCACGCTTGACGATTTGCAGGCGATCAACCGCGCCCTGGTCGGCTGCGGCGCGGTGATTTCTGAAATGAACGTCGTGCGGCGATTCCTCTCGGCTGTCAAGGGCGGACGTCTGGCCGCCGCCGCCCCGCGCTCGCGCCAGATTTCTCTTTACGTCTCCGACGTCAACAGCGATGATCTGTCTACGGTCTCCTCGGGGCCTACGCTGCCGAGCTTGGCCACGCGGGCCGATTTCGACCGGGTCGTCGAACGATACGACCTGCTCGACAAATTCCCCGCTCAGGTCTCGGCCCTTATAGCCGGCGGCGGATTGCCCGATCTTCCGCGAGCGAACGCCGAAGACGGTCGCCGGCGCTCGCATCATCTGCTGCTGGACAATCGCAAGGCGCTCGTCGAAGCGAAGCGGATCGCCGAATCGGATTTCGGCTGTGTGGTCGAGATCGCCGATGATTTGGTCGAGGGGGACGTCGAGACAATGATGCTGACTCACGTCGAGCGCGTCGCCGCGCTACGCCACAAACATCGCGGAAAGACCGTGTGCCTGTTGTCTGGGGGAGAAGCGGTCTGTCCGGTTCGCGGCGACGGGCAGGGCGGGCGCAATCAGGAGTTCGCGTTGCGCGCCGCCATTCATCTGCGTCAGCGCGGACTGTCGGATATTGTAGTGTTGAGCGCGGGCACAGACGGCATTGACGGCAATAGCCCGGCCGCCGGAGCGATGGTCGATTCCGATACGCTGCGGCGGGCCGAAGAGAAAGACGTTTCGGCGGAGCTCAGTTTGCAGAACAGCGACTCGTTCAATTTCTTCAACGCCCTCGGCGATGCGGTCATCACCGGGCCGACTGGCAATAATGTGCGGGATGTGCGAATTTTGCTGGCGCGATAGCGCTATATCTGTTCAGCTCTCAAAGAAGCTTTGCGTCTCCGCGCCTTTGCTAGAAGAAGGGCTCGGCGGCGTTCCTCGCAAAGGCGTGAAGCTCACGAAGATTTTGACACACGATTCGGAGAATCAATGCAGACGAGACAACTCGGAAACAGCGATCTTTACATCACCCCACTCGGCGTCGGCGCATGGGCGATGGGCGGAGCGGGCTGGCTATTCTCGTGGAGCCATCAGGACGACGACGCGTCAATCTCCGCGATTCACGCCGCGCTCGACGCCGGGATGAACTGGATTGACACCGCCGCCGTCTACGGCCTGGGCCATTCGGAAGAGGTCGTGGCGAAGGCGCTCGAAGGCCGCGCGAACAGGCCGTATGTGTTCACAAAATGCGCCCGCGTCTGGGACGAGAACCGCCAGATCGGCAAATCGCTCAAGGCCGATTCGGTTCGCCGCGAATGCGAGGCCAGTTTGCGGCGATTGAAGGTCGACGTGATCGACCTTTATCAAATCCACTGGCCCGAACCCGACGAGGACGTGGAAGAAGGTTGGGCGACGCTCGCGCGCCTGAAAGAAGAAGGCAAGGTCCGCTGGGTCGGGGTGTCGAATTTCAACCTCGATCAGTTGAAGCGCGCACAGGCCATCGCCCAAATCACTTCATTGCAGCCGCCGTATTCGTTGATCCGCCGCGAAGTCGAGGCGAACGTACTGACTTACTGCGCCAAGCATAACATCGGCGTGATCGCCTATTCGCCGATGGGTTCAGGGCTGTTGACCGGAACGATGACTCGCGAAAGAATAGCCGATCTGCCCGAAGACGATTGGCGCCGCCGCGGCCCGCAGTTCCAGGAGCCGCTCGTCACGCGCAACCTGAAGATCGCGGACAAGCTGAAAGAGATCGCCGCCCGCCGCGGCCGCAGCGCGGCCGCGGCCGCCATTGCGTGGGTTTTGCGAAACAGCGTAGTGACGGGCGCAATCGTCGGCGTGCGAAGTCCGCTGCAGGTCGCGGGCGTCATCGGCGCGATGGATTTCGGGCTGAGTGAGGACGAGATCAATGAGATCGAGGCGTTCGCGTAACACCTCGGTTAATTTGATACTGGCCGTTGGAGTGAACGGTACTGTACCGGTTATCACGTTTCGAATCCAAGGAGGTCACATGTCTCAATCACGCATCCTGCAATGCGCTTTTCTGTGTATTCTTGCGCTGATCGTCTTTGCGGCGCTCGCGTTTCCGCTTCGACGAGACAGCGCGCTCGGCGCGGCGAGGGTTTCGGCGGCTGATATGACGCCCGAAGAGCGAGGCCTTTGGAACCTGCAACACAAGTCTTACGGGGCTCCGCTGCCTCTCAACAAGAAGACGCTTGAAGCTTTGGTCAAAGTTTGGGAGCCGGAATGGAAGGCCAGGATCAACGCGGACGACCCCGACTCAGTTCGCAAAGTCGCGTTTGAACGCTACGGTTTTTCCGAGGCTACGTGGGACAACCAGGGCGCGCCGCTGCAATTCGTCTCCTTGCAGACGGGAATGTGGACGCAGAACTGCATGCTCTGCCACGGCGGGCGCCTGCCCATCACCGGCGAGAGCAAGATCGGGATGCCGAATACCGAACTCGACATGCAGACTCTCTACGACGACGCGACCAATCTGACCAAGATGAAAGGCCCGATCCAATTGACCTTCGGCATGTCGCGCGGGCGAACCAACGCCTTCATCTTCAGTCTGGAACTGCTGCGCCGCCGCAATGAAGACATGTCGCCGCGCAAAGAACCGGCGCCGATGGGCGATTACGCCGATTTCGACCTGGACGCGCCGCCCTGGTGGTATCTGAAGAAGAAGGCCGCGCTCTACGCCGACGCCGGCGTGAAGGGCGATTTCACGCGCGCCATCATGCAATTCACTATGGGCGAGCCGAGCGGCGAAAAGATTCGCTCGTGGGAATCGGACTTCAAAGACGTTCTCGCCTATCTGAAATCGATCGAAGCGCCGAAATACCCGCTCCCGATCGACCGGAAACTGGCGGCGGAAGGCGAGCACGTCTTCAACAAGAGCTGCTCCGTTTGCCACGGCTCGTACGGAGCGGACGGGAAATATCCGAACAAGCTGATCCCGCTCGACGTCGTGCTACGTCGCGCCGCCGCTCGACGGCGTGTGGGCCTCTGGGCCGTACTTCCACAACGGCTCCGTCCCGACCGTTTACGGCGTACTGACAGCCGAAGCCCGTCCGAAGTATTTCCGTCGCGTCGGCGGGGCCAAAGAGTACGACGCGAAGAATCTGGGATTGAAGGTCGAGACGCTCAGCGCGCCCGCGCCGAAAGACGCGCCGGGAGAGGCCCGGCGAAGAGTAGTTGACACGACGCTGCCCGGCTTGAGCAATCAAGGCCATCCGTTCGGGTTCAAACTGAGCGAGAAAGAGAAGCGTCAGGTGATTGAGTATTTGAAGACGCTTTAAAGACTTGCTAACTCAGTCTCAGTAGTCCGTAAGCTTTCGAGAAACGGACTTCACTGCTGGGAGTTTAGGATCGATGCTCTGTAAACTAAGTTTTTTGATATTGGGCCAAGCCCGCGGAGCGGGCGGCAGCATAAAGCCTGGGGTGGAGCCGAAGGCGGAACCCCGGGTCAGGTTCGGAGCGATATCAAGCCCGTGAAACGGGCGGCAGCCATTGGCTGTCGCCCACTTCGTGGGCTCTGATCTCTTTACTATCGTTCTCCTGGGGCTTAGGCCCCAGGCTTTATGCTGTCGCCTGCTCCGCAGGCTCAAAGCGAAGGTTTTAAAACACAAAACACCAAATAATTTAGTTTACAGAGTAATCAAGTCGGCTTCCAGAAAGTTCACCAATAACCTGGCATTGTTATATTCCTCCCAAGGAAGTACGCGGAAGCGGAACTTCTCCACAGGCGCGCTATAGAGATAAGAGCCACGTTGGTGCGCAAAATGAACCGCGATGACGAAGCGGCAGGACTGGAGACCAAGGTTGAGGAGATTCGCGCGAAGGCCAGCCTAGCAAATCCAAATTGAAAGCGATGGGACTGCAAGGCAACGGAACCTTCGTCGACGACGGGACAGGTGTGTCGACCATGCAGTAGACTTCCTTTCCATCGTTGCCAGAGTGTCGAAGTGGACCACCAAAGCGGTCCCGAGCAACGGCGCTCCAAAGGCTGCCGCTATTTCACGTGGCTGACTCTATTCAACTTTAATTTGGGAAAATATTGCCGATGGAAATACGTTGGTGTTTTTTGTGGGATTTAAACCCGTTTACTGTCTTGAAAACCTGCGCGGCAATTTCGCATGAGCAGGGAGTCTTTGGCAAGCGTTGGCGCGCGGTACCACTTCTTCCCAAGACGAAGTAAGATAGGCAGGCCGCGAGCGGTGAAATCATACGGCCGCGGCCAATTCTATAGAAAAGGAAAATAATAATTACGATGCAAGCTTCTCCATTTTCGCAGATCGAGTTGGCTCCGCCCGATCCGATTATTGGGCTGACTGAAGCCTTCAATAATGACGCGAACCCGAAGAAAGTGAACCTCGGAGCGGGCGTCTATCAGGACGGCGCGGGCAGGGTTCCGATCTTGGGG
>WNGB01010370.1_pt1 | contig 12936 bp, 17 predicted proteins | sample 5400681 | NCBI WGS metagenome assembly WNGB01 (sample SAMN13153367, study PRJNA577476) | soil metagenome | isolation source: 115 cm soil or saprolite under grassland replicate 2 | place: USA:California | collected 2016-06-15 | reverse complement strand
GTGGCAGCGGGCTGCAGACGATACGCACATTGTCCGGGCAAGCCGTCCACCCCTCCGCGCGCGCGGCATCGTCGGCGACCGTCCCCCCCCAGCAGAGCACGCGGCCCGCAGTGGTGATGCCACAGGTCCCGCCGCTACGCGCCGCAACGACCTGCCACTTGTGCTCGCCGCCGACGCGCTCCGGAACCGGATGCGCGCGGAATTCGCCGTCGAGGCGGCCGTTTCCTAACTGCCCGACCGAGTTGTAGCCCCAGCAGTACGCATCGCCACCGCTCGTCACGCCGCAGGATTGAGACGCGGCCACGCTGACCGACACGAACCGCTCCTGGCTGGCGACCGGCCCCGGCGCGGCGCCGGCGACAGTGTCCTGCACCGCACCGCGTCCGAGTGCTCCAGAGTGATCGCTGCCCCAGCATAGCAGACGGCCTTCGGTGGTGATGGCGCAGGCGTGGGTCTGACTGGCGCTGACGCTGGCGTACGCCGCGCCGGCGCGCGGCACGGTGCTCGCTGCGGACCCACGTCCGCCGCGCGCAATGCGACCCCAACAGACGACGTCGCCGGAGACGGTGACGCCGCACGTCACCCAGGGACCGGCGGCCAGCATGGTGAGTTTCGGCACGCCCGGTACGCGCGTCGGCGCCCGCACGCGCTCGCCTGTCCCGCCCGCTTCCCTAAACTGACTACCGCCCCAGCAATACGGATCGCGGTCGCGGCTGAGCGCGCACGTCTGAGCGCCACCGGCGGCGATCGCCGCGAACGCAACCCCACTCGGCACGCGCAGCGGACGGTCGTGTTCTGCGCCACCGGTCGGCCCCAGTTGCCCACCAGCACCCCAACAAGACACCGCTCCGTCCGGGGAAAGGGCACAGGTATGGTTCTCGCCGGCACTTACCGCGATGTATGCAGGCGGCACGTTCGCGGCAGGCGCACGCTCCGTCGAGCACGCGCCGGCGACGATGAGGCAGCCGAGAAGCGCGCGTCTCACGGTACGAGGAAGACCAGCCGGTCGCGGTCCGTCCCCGCCGGCCGCCGCGATCTCGCCGATAGGTCCTTCGTCGCCCTGGCTCTTGGACAGCTCCCGTAGCGACCCCTCGCGCCGGTAGTTGTATTCGACGCCTTCCTCGCGCTGCTGCTGCTCGGTGACCTGGACGCCGAAGTCGACGTTGAACTCGCCGCCGAGCGAGGACGCCCACGGAAACGACCACCCCATCCGCCGCTTGAACGCCTGCAGCTTCGCGAGCGGCGCCCGTGACACCGCCGCCAGCGTGACGTCGTGGTTCGCCAGGTGCACGACGGAGCCGTTGAAGCCGTCGGCAATCGCCGAACACGACGGACAGCCGGCCTTGTAGTCGGGCCCGAACATGAAGTGGTAGATGAGGAGCTGTGAGCGCCCTCGGAAGAGGTCTGCCAGCGAGGCGCTCCCCTCCTCGGTATCGAATTTGTACTGCTTGTCGATCCGGACCCACGGCAGCTCCTGCCGCCGCCGCGCCAGCTCGTCGCTGCGGTGCGTCAGATCCTTCTCCGCCTCGAGCAGGTCGAGTCGGGCTGCAAGCCACTGTTCACGTGTCCCGGCCTTGTGCTTCGTCATCGCTCTTCTCCCTTTGGGGTGTCTTCGACGAACGCTCGCAGGCGTTCTGCCGCGTCGTCCCATTGTGCCGAGATTTGGTCGAGGTACCGCTTGGCGATCTCCAGGCGTTTGCGGTTCAAGTCCCACACCTGCTCCCGCCCGCGGCGGGCGTGGCGCACGAGTCCCACGTCGCCGAGGGCGTGAAGGTGACGTGTAACCGCCTGCCGCGTCACCCCGGTCCCTTCACTGAGACGAGTAATCGACATCGGCCCGCCCGCGGACATGCGTCCCAGCAGGCGGAGCCGAGTCGCGTCGCCCAACGCGGCGAACAACGGCACCGCGTCGGGGAGCTGCAGGGCGGCCGCGCTGCGCTTACTCGACATACTTCGCGAGGTGCTTGATCTGCCCAGTCCATCCGTTGTCGTTCATGCGGAACGCTTCGGCGCGACGGGCGGGCGGGATGCGATCGAACCCGGACTCGACGATCGTGAGTTCGGTGCCGCCTTCGACTTCCTCGAGCGTGAACTCGACCAGCGTGGTGGGCTCGGCGGAGTAGTCCACGGCGGGATCGACGGCGTAGGGGTGCCAGCGATAGGAGAAGTACCGCTCCGGATCGATGCGCTCGATCAGCATTTCCAGCGACAAATGCTCGTAATCCGGTAAGGCCATCTTGCCTCGGATCGGCTTGCCCTCGGCAAACGCGCCCTCGAGTTTGACCCGGAACCAGGTGCCGAACTCTGCCGCGTTCGAAAGGGCGCGCCACACGCGGGTGCGTGGAGCGCGGAGCACCACCCGTTTTTCGATCCGATCGGTGCTCTTCGCATCGTTGGGCGCTTGTTTGACTGCCATGGCTCGACTCCTCTGTTTTGGGATATGCAACATTCGTGTTGCGTATCCTAGCAGCGAGCCGATTTAAATGCAACCCCCATGTTGCGCTTTCCCTGGGACAAAGAAGGCTGTAGTCTTGAGGTCCCTTCGACCACGGTCCCATGACACCGCCACGCGCTGCCGCCAGCGATCAGAACGCCACCGTCGCCGCCGGTTTCCTCGGCTGGATGCTCGACGCGTTCGATTTTTTCCTGGTCGTGATGACGCTCACGGCCATCGCGAAGGACTTCGGCAAGTCGGACGCCGCGATTGCCCTCTCGATCACGCTCACGCTCGCCTTCCGTCCCGTCGGCGCATTCATCTTCGGCCTCCTCGCCGACCGCTACGGCCGCAAGATCCCGCTGATGGTCGACCTGGTGTTCTATTCGATCATCGAAGTGCTGTCGGGCCTGGCGCCGAACTACACCACCTTTCTCGTGCTGCGCGCCTTGTTCGGGATCGGCATGGGCGCGGAATGGGGCGTGGGCGCGTCGCTCGTCATGGAGAAGGTGCCGCCGAGACTGCGCGGCGTCATGTCGGGCCTGCTGCAGCAGGGCTATGCGGCCGGCTATCTGCTCGCGGCGGTGTGCTACCTGCTCGTTTTCCCCCACTGGGGCTGGCGGCCGCTGTTCTTCATCGGCGGCCTGCCGGCGCTGCTCGCGCTGTTCGTGCGCGCCCGCGTGCAGGAGTCGGCCGTGTGGCGGGAGACCCGTCACAAAGACTGGGCGCACCTGGGACGCGCCATCGCGTCGAACTGGAAGCTCTTCCTTTATCTGACCGGTCTGATGGCGATGATGAACATGGTCTCGCACGGCACGCAGGACATGTATCCCACGTTTCTCGAGCGGGACTGGGGTTGGGGACCCACGGCGCGCGCCGCGCTGACGGCGTTCTCCCAGGTGGGCGCCCTCGCTGGTGGCGTGCTGTGCGGTCTCTATTCCGACCGGTGGGGCCGCCGGCGCACGATCGGCCTGGCGCTCGTGGGCGCGGTGCTCGCGATCCCGATCTGGGCATTCGCGCCCGCCACGCCGCTGCTCGTGCTCGGCGCGTTTGCGATGCAGTTCTTCGTCCAGGGTGCCTGGGGCGTCATTCCGGCGCACATCAACGAGCTCGCGCCGGACGGCGTGCGCGGCTTCTTACCTGGGTTCGCCTACCAGTGCGGCGTGGCGCTCGCGAGCCAAATTCCCCATGTGCAGGCGCTGTTCGCCGCGCATACGAGCTACGCGCAGACCATGGCGCTCTCGGCGGCGCTGGTGTTCATCGTCTGCGCTGTGGTGGCGACGGCGGGCCCGGAGCGGCGAGGCATAGCGTTCGGGCGCAGCGATTAACGTTCACGCAGGTCGACCAAGGAGGAAGAGTGAACGCAAGATTTCTCGCCCTGGGGGGGCTGGGTGGGGCACTGCTCGCTGCCGCGTGCAGTCACGCGGCGCGTTCGGCGCCGCCCACCAACCCCACGACCGAAGCGGCGGCGACCGTCAAGGTCGTGAACGACAACGTGCTCGACATGAACGTGTTCGTGGTCAGTAGTGGCCAACGCTTCCGGTTGGGCAGCGTCAATGGCGGGCACACGGAGGTATTCACGCTGCCCCGCGCGATCGTCCACTACTCCACGCAGCTGGTCTTCGAGATCCGTTCGATCGGGAATGCGTCTGTCGAGACGACCGAGACGATGTCGGTGTCGCCAGGGGATCAGATCACGCTGCTGATTCCGCCGTAGCGCGTCTACCGTCTCAAATACGCGTCCGTCTTTTTGAGCCAGTCCTCGCGCGGCGGATAGAAGATGTCGACATCGAGGGTGTCCTCGAGCGCGTGCGCCTCGTGGGGCACGTTGCCCGGCAGATGGAGCACCTCTCCCGCGCGCACCACGATCTCCTCGACGCCGTCGTCGCCCACCAGGAACCGCAGCGCACCTTCCAGGATGTAGGTGAGCTGCTCGTTCGGGTGCGAGTGCTTCGGGACGACGCAGCCCTTCTTGAGGTACACGTGCGTCAGCATCATCTGGTCGCCGGTGATGAGGCGACGCGACAGGCGCTCGTTCACGTGCTCGAGGGGAAGTTGGTCCCAGCGATACCATGTGGCCCCGCGTTTGGCGCTCAATCCAGTCTCCGGCCGTAATCGAGCGACAACGGTAGCATTCGCCGAACTCGGCGTCAAAAGTCGAGTCTTGCATGCCGATGAAAGCGCGATCTCTCCCCGACACTTCTCTTGCCAACGGTGCGGAGTGGCATATCATGAATCTCATGAGAAATCGCCATGACACAGGCCAATCCCAACGCGCGACGCAGCCGAGGCTTCCGACATTCAGCGGGAAGGGTCTCCAGGCGGGCGTGGACCTGGATGACTCGGCGACTCTGCTCGATTTGATGCAGGAGGGCGATACGCCTAGCTGACTCCAGCATTGACTCATGGGCCTGCACCTCAATTACGAATTGCGCTTGCCAGGTTCGGCAACCGCCGAGGCTCTCGTGGCACGTTCAGCCCATGATCACTTTCCGGCCGGCGTTTTCTTGATACGGCCTGCGTCGGTTTGTGTATGATGGTCGCGCGTCCTGCAATTATTGTCTGCTATGTCGTCGTACGAAGATCTGGATGCGTTCAAGGCGTGCCATCAGCTGACGTTGGCGGTTGCTCGAGTTAAACCACAGCTCGAGGAGCGGGACAGCGAGCTGGCTGCGCGGCTGTGGTCAGCGGGAATCGTTGCGTCGAGTCGCATCGCGCGTGGCTCAGGTTTCCGTAATCGGAAACTTTTTTTGCCTTGCGTCGATCGGACCGCCGCTGCGTTGGCCGAGTTCGAGGCGTACCTCGAGCTCGCGCGAGAGCTGGAACTGATCTCAGCAGAAGACCACCGGGAACTGGAGAGCCTGGGCGGACGGGCATTGTTCTATGTAATGAAGCTGGCGATGTCGCTCGAGCCGTCGCAGACGAATGAGGAACCGTCGGAGAAGTGAACCCGAGCGCCGTGTCGGCTACTTCGCGCCACCCCTTCGCAGGAACAGAGCCAATCCTTCGCCAGGTCTTCCCAGGTAGGGTTACGTTCTTCGACCAAACGGATCCTTCGCGATCGCTTCCAGCGATCGCAGACATGACCTGCTTTCTTTTCCTCTTCCTTCCTCCCAAGAGCGAGCGAGCCTGTCGTCCTGAGCGAAGCGCGCGGAACGCGCGCGTAGCGAAGGATCTGCTGTTCGATGTCAAAAGCAGATCCGACTGTTCGCGGACAACTCGCGATCCTCCATCGGCCTATCACACTGACCCAACAAGCCGGTCACATGTCGATTGCGCACGGAGTGCGGTGTTTTGCGGGATTTCCCGCACTCCTTCCATTACCCCCTCGCGCCTGCGGCCCCCGCGGGCGAGGCCCTGCGTGGCCAGTACAGCGCACTCAGGATCGCAACCGGAAATCCAATGCCGACAAGCTGGGAGAAAACGGACATCCAGGGAAACAACAGCCGGGCGGCTATGAACAGCACGAGGGAGGCGAGTAGCGCGAGGCGCGCCGCCTGCCGTCCCCGCTGCGTCGGCCGCAGTATCGCGGCACCGGCGGCGAGGAGCAGCGCACTCGCGCAGACGCCCAGCACGAGCGCGAGCGCGTGCATCCCCCCGATCGTTCCGGTTAACGCTGCCCCCCACTCTACCATGGCATTCAGGATGCCAAACACGCCGACCAATACGGTTAGCATTGCAGCGAGCTTCATAATCACCTCCATGGTTCGAGTGTTCTCACTCACACGCGCACGCCACGCTGCTACGCGCAGGGCCGGCGCGCTGCGTGCGACGTCGCACAAGACCCTTGCCCAGAAGCCGACAGTTCGCACGTCGCTCTCCTGGCACTGGTCCCGAAACAGCAGCACCATCTCGCGTCCGTACTCGGCTCGAAAATCCGGCGGGTAGGCGCGCAGCAGCAGACGATAGATGCGTTCGGCGCTCATGCAGGCCTCACGCCGATCAGCTTCTTGCGCCGCGCCGCACGCACCATCGCGTCGAGCCGTCGCGCCTCCGCGCGCACCACGGATAGGCCGAGCTGTGTCAGTCGGTAGTAGCGGCGTCGCTCGTCGCCCCGCTCCGGGTCTGCTCGCTCACCACCTTCTTCTACGAGACCCGCCTTCCGCAGCCGCTTCAGCGATCCATAGAGCGTCCCCGGCCCCAGCCGCACGGTGCCCTCGGAACGCGCTGCCACACCTTTCATGATCGCGTAGCCGTGCAGCTCCCCGTCCGCGAGCGCCAGCAGGATGTGGAACGTTGCGGGCGGCAGCGGCAAGTATGCCTCAGGCGGCAGGCCGGCTCGCCGTTTCGTCACCATGGCTCCCTCCTCGCGATATATCGACACTCGATATAGTAACCTAATCTACCCGTCGCGGCCGGCTCTGGTTCCCTCGAAAAGGGGTAAACCTTCATTTCCGGCTCGTCGATTTCGGGGAAGGTCATTCGACGCATAGATGAGACCAACCAACAGGACATTCTGACATGGCCACGATGCGCAAGCTCAAGCTGCAGGTGCAGATGACCGTCGATGGGTTCGTAGCCGGCCTGGAAGGACAGCTGGACTGGATGACGCGCAACCTGGACGAGGGAGTGATAGCGCGTATCACCCAGCTGACCGACACGAGCGACACCATTCTGCTCGGCAGAAAAATGACCGCAGGATTCATCAACTACTGGGAGGCCGTCCAACCGAGCAGCGCCGAATACTTCTTCGCGCGCAAGATGGTGGACACGCCGAAAGTCGTCTTCAGCAAGACCCTCACCTGCGTCGAGGGCAAGAATGCGCGCGTGGAAACGGGCGACCTGGTCCAGGCGGTGAACGGGCTCAAGCGTCAGCCCGGCAAGGACATCGTCGTGTATGGTGGACCGACGTTTGTGAGCGCATTGATCGAGCACGATCTGATCGACGAGTTCAACATCTTCGTGAACCCGGTCGCGATCGGGCGCGGCATGCGGATTTTCAAGGAGCGGAAGGCGTTGCGGTTGACGGGTGCGACGGCGTACCCCAGCGGGGTGGTGATCAATACGTATCAGCCGGTGAGATAAGGCGGTAGGGGCGCAGCATGCTGCGCCCCTACTGCTTTCAGCCCGTAGGGACAGATGTAGATTGGTCGCATGTGCGCGCCCGATCTCCAGTCCTGCATCGCGGCCATCGCGTCGCTCGACGAGCCCGTGCGGAGGGAGCTTTATCTCTACGTCGCCGGGCGCGGGCGCGAGGTGGGACGCGATGAGGCAGCGCGCGCCCTCCGCATCTCGCGCGCCCTCGCTGCTTTCCACTTGGACAAGCTGGTCGAGCTCGGGCTGCTGGACGCGGCCTACCGCCGCCTGAGCGGCCGGCAAGGCCCTGGCGCGGGCCGTCCGGCCAAGCTGTACCGGCGCTCCACGCGCCAACTCGAAATCACTCTCCCCCAACGTCGCTACGATATCGCCGGGCGGCTGTTGGCCCGCGCGCTCGCCGCGCAGCGCTCCCCGGCTAGCCGCCGGGTCCTCGAGCGCGCCGCGCACGACCTCGGAAAGACGCTCGGTCAGGAAGCGCGACGCGAAGGGCGCCGCGACCGCGGACGCCGGCGGACGGGGGGGCCGGGGGGGCCGCTCGCGGCCGCGCTGGCCGCACTCGACGACTGCGGCTTCGAACCGGCGCGCGAAGATGGGGAAGTGCGGCTGCGCAACTGCCCGTTCGACGCGGTCGCGGCCGAGGCGCGCGTCCTCGTGTGCGGGATGAATCTCGCGCTGGTGCGGGGCCTCGTGGCCGGCGCCGGCGTCCGGCGGGTGCGCGCGCGATCCGCGCCGGAGGCCGGCGCATGTTGCGTGGCCCTAACGTTATCTGCCAGGTAGCCCGACTCCCCCCCCCTACAACTCGACGCTTCAGACCCCGCCACCGCTCGGTCCAGCGAGCGGGCCGCTGTCCCACCCGGCATTGTCGCTGGTCGTCGTATGTGACGACGGACCGTTGTTGCTCCACTGGACGGTGGTGCCGACCTTGACCGACAGCGTGGCCGGGGAGAAGGAGAAGTCCTGGATCGTCACACGCTCCGGTGCAGCGCGGCGACGTCGTGCTGTTGCTGCAGCCCATCAGAACAACTAAGCCTGCGCACATGCTGACGACGGTGGCACGCCAATGGGCGAATGGGAATGCGCATAGCAGCTGACCTCCGCGAGGGTTTCTAAACGGGACTGCCGCTTGTTTCTCTAAAACATACGTAGATATGTTATAGACTCACCCTTGGTCGCATTCGTCGCTTCAAGGAGGTCGTCATGCGCCCCCACCCTCACGCGTCATCGACGTTCGCGCTCCTTTCGCTCGTTGCACTCATCGCCTGTACCGACCAGCGCGGCCCCACCGCTCCCCAGCGAGCCGCACTCGAGCCCCAGGGCCCCCAGGGTCCACTGGCCGCGCCGCCGCTCGACGTCCCCGCCCAGGGCCGCTACATCTTTCGGCACTGGACGTTCGGCGACGAGCCGTTCTGGACCGACACGCTGCGCCTGAACGCCGTGATCGAGGCGGCCGTCTCCCCCGCTACGGCTCTTGCGGTCGGACTCAAGGTGGATGCGGAGCGGTTACCGCCGGGGTTCCTCGCGAGCGCGGATCTCACGAGCCCGGCCACCACAGTGGAGCTGTTGCGCCGCGATGCCGTCGTTGGCGTGGAGGCCGACGTCACGGCGGACAAGCACATCAAGAGCCTCGGCATCACGTGCGCGCTCTGTCACTCGACCGTCGATAACTCGGTGACGGCCGGCGTCGGCCGGCGCGTGGACGGCTTGCCGAATCGCGATCTCAACGTCGGCGCCATCGTCGCGCTCTCGCCCGCGCTCCCCGCCGCCGTGAAGGCCGTCTTCAATTCGTGGGGGCCGGGAAAGTACGACGCGGAGTTCAACCGGGACGGCATCAACAGCCCGGTCGTCATCCCACCGGCCCTCGGGTTGCGCAACGTCGCGCTGGAGACGTACACGGCCGAAGGTCCGGTATCCTACTGGAATAACTACGTGGCCGTCACGCAGATGCACGGCCACGGCTCGTTCTCCGACCCGGCGCTCGGCATCAACATTCAACAGACGCCCGACCGTGTGACGCCGGTGCTGCCGGTACTGCGCGCGTATCAGCTCAGTCTCGATACCCCGGCGCCGCCTGCCGGCAGCTTCGACCCGGCCGCAGCCGCACGCGGCACGGCGGTGTTCAACACGACCGGCCGGTGCGCAAGCTGCCACATTCCCACGATGGCGTTCACGGATGTCAATCTCGGCGTCCTGCACGCGCCGTCAGAGACGGGGATGGATCCCGTGCGGGCCAGCCGGCTCAAGAACCATGCGTACCGGACCACGCCGCTCCGCGCGTTGACGCGGCACGCGCCCTACTTCCACGACGGCAGCGCCGCCACGCTGCTCGCTGTCGTGGAGCACTACAGCAGTTTCTTCGGCCTCGGGCTGTCGCCGCAGCAGAAGGCCGATTTGGTCGAATACCTCAAATCCCTGTAGGTCGATTCGCCCTGGAGGCTCCATATGCACTCGACTCGCCTTGCGTGTTTCGCGATGGCCACGTTCGGGACGATCGTGGCCGCCTGCTCCGATGGCCGTACGCCAACCCAGCTCGACCGGCCGTCGTTCGAGCAAACCCAAAACCCGGTGGACGGCGCCGAATTCGGGTTCACGGCCGGCTGGCTCAAGGGGCAGACCGTCCAGTTCTTCTACCACAAGCCGTTCTTCTGCCGCACCCCGGTCGCTGACGGGGGTCCCGTCGGCTCGACGACGGCATGCGAAGCCGGTTCCGACGGCACTGTCGATCCGCGGCCCGGGAAGATTCCCATACTGTTCGTGATGACGCCGATCGGCTTCCGGCCTGCCGAGTCGACGCTGCAGTGCCCGATCGTCGGCCACTGCATCAACCATCCCTCCACGATCGACCTCTCCCGCCTGTTCGGCGCCGGCGCGGCGAACGCGCCGCTCCCGGCGCACAGCCACGTCGTGGATCAAGCCGAGGGGAATTTCTGGGAACTGCACGTCATCGGGGTAAAGGGTCCCGTCACGTGGGACCAGGTCGTCGCCGGGAAGAGCCTTGCCGCCGTGCGCGCGCTCCAGGCTGCCGACCCGACCGGTACCAAGATCACCCCTGAGATTCTGACCAACGTCTACCTCTTCTCGCCGTTGGAGGCGCGCTCTGTCTCGTTGCGGGAGTCCGCTACTGGCAGCGGCCGGCGCCGCGCCTGCGACATGCGGTCGCTGTGCTCGCGTGGGGACTAGCGGGCTTCACCCTCTGGCTCACGATCCAGCTCTTCGTCACCTACCGGGACCTGCGCGCGAACGGTATGCTCGTGCCACGGCTCGGTCCGGGGCTCTTCCTCGCGCTCGTGGGATCGCTCGTGGCCGGGGCGACGGCTGCGCTGTGCGCCGAGCCCGAATCCGGACGGCGTAGAAGGTCATGACGACGTCAGCCACTACCAGTAATAATCACGTGATGTTGTGGGCATCGGCGTTGTAACTCGGACCCCGAAGATCGATCGGGGAATCGCAACAGAATCACAACAAGACTCACAACGCAGTTGAGCACGGCCAGAAGCTGGCGGCGCCCCGCGTCTGTGGTACAATTCCATTTGTGAACCCGCCGGCCACAAGCGTCGATACTAACACGAAAGCACTCGCGTACCTGCGCATCGCAGTCGGGGTTCTCTTCCTCATTTTCGGCGAGTACAAGGTCTTCGGGACCCGGTTTACGCTGGGCGGCGGCTTTCAAGGCTGGATAAACCGCTTTATCGAAGGTGGCGCCTATCCGTTCATGGTTCCAGTGCTGCGCGGGTTCGTCCTCTCCCACGGGACCGCCATCGCATTTCTCGTCGCGTACGGGGAGTTGGCCATCGGCTTGGCTCTCGTGCTTGGGCTCCTGGTCCGAGCGGCGAGCATCTCCGGGCTCATCTACATGTTGGCACTTCTCTTTTCGTCGAACTATCCCGGGCCGGGTGCGGCGCCGTGGCACTACTTCGGCGCGTCGCTCAATCATTTTGTTCTCGCTCTCTGCTTCGCGGCGTTTGCGCTCGGTGCCGTCGGCGACGTATTCACGGTACGGCCATGGCTGCAGCGGCTGCGGCGTCGAGCGGCCGAATCCCCGCGATGACATCCGAGCAGCGACTCCCCAGAACCGGCCCCCTTCCCCGTCCCGAGAATCCGGACGAGGCTCGCGAGGTCCTCAAATCCGAGGCGTTCCCCGCGCCCCATACGCAGCGCGTGACGCTCAACGCCACCGAGTTCACGTCGATCTGTCCCAAGACCGGACAACCTGATTTCGGCAGCGTGGTGATCGAATACGAACCCGCAGAGCGGTGTCTCGAATCGAAGGCACTGAAGTACTATCTCTGGTCGTATCGGCAGGAGGGCGCGTTCTGCGAAGCGCTGGCGGCTCGGATTGCGGATGATGTGGTCTATGCGATCAAGCCGAAATCAGTCACGGTGCGCGTGCACCAGAACGTGCGCGGCGGGATTGCCATCGTGGCCGAGGCTAGTCGGGGAGCGTAGGGCCGCGGTACTCGCAGGTTGTGGTACACGTCTCGTGGACGATCACAGCCGTCAGATTGTGCAGTGCCGGTCTCAGCCGCTTCCAAATCCACAGCGCCAGGTGCTCGCTCGTGGGATTCTCGAGTCCCGCGATGTCGTTCAGGTAGTTGTGGTCGAGCTGGCCGTGGAGCGGCTCGAACGCGCGCTTGATGTCGCCATAATCCATGATCCAGCCCTTGTCCGGATCCATGGGTCCGCCGACCGCAATCTCAATGTTGAACGAATGCCCGTGCAGCCGGGCGCATTTGTGGGTCGGCGGAAGGTTCGGCAGCCGGTGCGCGGCTTCGATCGTGAACGATTTGCGGATTTCCATCATCGGATGCCCAGCAGCTTGTGGGTTTGGAGGCTGAGGCGCCAGCGCGGATGCTCAAAGCAGTAGCGCCCGGCAAGCACGGTGTTCTGCTCGACGTCGGGGCCATCCATCGGTTGCAGGAAGAAGTGGTCGAAGTCGAGCCGCTCGAGGTCTTCCAGACTGATCCCCGGTTGCGGATAGACGAGCTTCACCTCGTTGCCCGAGCGCTGCCTTATCACCGTGCCCGCTTTGGGGCTCACACAGATCCAGTCGAGTCCAGCGGGTGCTGCGAGTGTGCCGTTCGTTTCGATAGCGATGTCGAAGCCGAGGCCGTGGAGCGCGGCGATCAACGCAGCATCGAGCTGGAGCAGGGGCTCACCGCCGGTGATGACGACGAAGCGCTGGGACGTTCCGAACCATTGGCTGGCGACTTCGTCGGCAAGCAGCTCGGCGCTCGAGAACTTGGTGCCGCCGACGAAATCGGTGTCGCAGAACCGGCACATGGCCGTCGAGCGATCCTCCTCACGTCCCGACCAGAGGTTGCAGCCCGCGAACCGGAGAAACACGGCTGGCCGGCCTGTGTTGGCGCCCTCGCCTTGGAGAGTGTAGTAGATCTCTTTGACGGTGTAGGTCATACGACGTGCGGCGCGTGGCGTGCGGCGTACTCGGCGAAACCCTTCTCGCGCAGCCG
>WNGB01035489.1_pt1 | contig 12937 bp, 14 predicted proteins | sample 5400681 | NCBI WGS metagenome assembly WNGB01 (sample SAMN13153367, study PRJNA577476) | soil metagenome | isolation source: 115 cm soil or saprolite under grassland replicate 2 | place: USA:California | collected 2016-06-15 | reverse complement strand
CACGCCCTCAGCGCGCGCGCCGAGGGCGTGCCCACGAACGCGACGAAATCGCCGCGGTCGGGAAACAGCAGGTTGAACAGGGCCGGATATTTCTGGCTGCCGGGCGCGCTTGAGTAGTAGCCGATCGTTTCGAGCGAATACATTGCCACCACCCGCTCCTTGCGGGCCGCGAGCGCGGCTGCGTAACGCAAACTGCCCATCGCCTCGCTCTTGAAGTAGGGCGGCTCCTCGTTGACGAACAGCACCAGCCTGATGCGCTTGCCGGCGACGCCGTTGAGGTCGCGCAGGCGCCGCGCGAGCTCGAGCACTGCGGCCGCGCCGCTCCCGTTGTCGTTGGCGCCCGGCGTGCCCGACACACTGTCGTAGTGGGCGCCGGCTACGATCACCTCCGGGTCGGCGATATCGCTGCGTGGCTCGATCACCGCATCGATGTTGCGCACGAGCTTGCCGTCGACGACGAACTCCTGCCGGCCGAAAGAATAGCCGTAGGACGCCAGCGTCGCCTCGATGTAACGCGCAGCCTTCTCCAGTTCATCATAGCGGCGGAGATTGTGCTCGCGCGCCGCGATCGTTTCGAGGTGCCGCCTGAGCGCGGTCGCGAGCGCGCGCTCCTCGTCGGTGAGCGCGGGCAGCGGGCCGCTGTGGGAGCGGCCTGGCACGCCGGTCATGTAGTGGATCGCGCCGTAGCCGGCGGCGAGCAGCAGGAGGACGATGATCCCTGCGATGAGCAACATCCGCGCCGCCATGCCGCGGGCGCCCACGGCCGGACGTCAGGCCGCGCTGGGCTTGCGCTCGACCTTGAGGCGCTTGTCGAGATAGGCGCCGACCGCCTGCATCAGCGGCTCGATCTTGCCGTCGAAGAAATGGTTGGCGCCCTGGACCACCTTCTGGTCGATCACGATGCCCTTCTGGGTCTTGAGCTTGTCGCACAGGCCGGTCACGTCCTTGTGCGGCACCACCGCGTCCTTGTCGCCATGGATGATCAGACCGGACGAGGGGCAGGGCGCCAGGAACGAGAAGTCATAGAGATTCGCCGGCGGCGCGATCGAGATAAAGCCTTCGATCTCTGGCCGTCGCATCAAAAGCTGCATGCCGATCCAGGCGCCGAAGGAGAAGCCGGCGATCCAGCAGCTGCGCGCCTCCGGGTTGATCGACTGCGCCCAGTCGAGCGCGGAGGCTGCGTCCGACAGCTCGCCCTGACCGTGGTCGAACGATCCCTGGCTGCGGCCGACGCCGCGGAAGTTGAACCGCAGCACCGAGAAGCTCCGGTGCACGAAGGCGTAGTAGCACTGGTAGATGATCTGGTGGTTCATCGTGCCGCCGAACTGCGGGTGCGGGTGCAGCACGATGGCGATGGGCGCGTTCTTCTGCCGTGCCGGATGGTACCGGCCTTCGATCCGCCCTGCCGGGCCGGTGAAGATGATCTCGGGCATATTCTCCTCGCCTGAATCCTTGGCCGCAGGCAAACCGCGCCGCGGCGCTGTCTCTAAAGCGCGCTTGACGCGAGCGACGGGCACACGTAAGTATTTAGAACCATTCTAATTTTTGGCAAGCGGCGACGAGGAAAGTTGAGCGCGCGCGGTGCCGGGTCGGTCGCGGCAGGGGCCTTTTAGCACGATTGCGGGGACGAAAAGCAAGAGTTTCGATGGCGTTTGGGTGTTCCGCCCCGCTGGAGTAAGACGATCGCGACATGACCGAACGGGTTTACCTCGACTGGAATGCGACTGCGCCGCTGCGCCCGCAGGCGCGCGCGGCCATGGTCGCGGCGCTGGATGTAATCGGGAACCCGTCTTCGGTCCATGCCGAGGGCCGGGCCGCCCGCCAGATCATTGAAGGTGCGCGCGAGCAGGTCGCGGCTCTGGTTGGAGCCGAGCCGCGCAACGTCGTGTTCACCGCCGGCGGAACCGAGGCCAATGCCCTGGCGCTGTCGCCCCGGACGGGCGGGCCCTGTGGGCGGCTGGTGGTGTCGGCGATCGAGCATCCATCGGTGCGCTCCGGCGGGAGGTTCCCGAGCGCCCTCGTCGAGACGGCTGTCGTCACGCCATCGGGCGAGATAAATCTGGCCGCGTTGGAGCGCGAGATGATGGCGCTCGCCGCCGCCGGCGTGCGGCCGCTGGTCTCGCTGATGCTCGCCAACAACGAGACCGGGGTGATCCAGCCGGTCGCCGAGGCGGCTCGCCTGGTGCACGCGGCCGGCGGCCTCCTGCACGTCGACGCAGTCCAGGCCGTGGGCCGGATTTCTTGCGATATTAAGGTGATCGGGGCTGATCTTCTGAGCGTGTCGGCGCATAAGATCGGCGGCCCCAAGGGGGTTGGCGCGCTCATCAGGCGCGACGAGGCCATCCACCTCGACCCGCTCGTCACCGGCGGCGGCCAGGAGCGCGGCGTCCGCGCCGGCACTGAGAACGTCGCCGGCATCGCGGGCTTCGGAGCCGCCGCAGCGGCCGCGCAAGCAAGCCTGGCGGCGGATGGCGCGCGCATGCTGGCCTTGCGCGGACACCTGGAGGCCGGCCTGCAGCAGGCTTCCCCGGAGGTGGTCATCTTCGGTGCGGCGGCCGCGCGGCTGCCCAATACGACCCTGTTTGCGGTGCCCGGCATGAAGGCCGAAACCGCGGTCATCGCCTTCGACCTCGAAGGGGCGGCGGTCTCCTCGGGCGCCGCCTGCTCCTCCGGCAAGGTACAACCCTCCCATGTGCTTGGCGCCATGGGGGTTTCGCCGCAGCTCGTGCGCGGCGCGGTGCGGGTGAGTCTGGGGGCCGCCACCACCGAAACCGATGTCGAACGGTTCCTACGAGCTTGGAATAACGTGTCTGGAGCACTACTTAATAAGTCAAAGGGCATCGCCGCGTGAGCGGCTACGCGCAAGGGTGACCCGCACCAGAAACGACCATAAAACCGACCGATCCAACCCGCGGTCCTTGAAACCGCAGCGGAGGGAAGAATGCCGGCAGTGCAAGAGACGGTGGAACAGGTCCGCCGTATCGATGTCGATCAGTACAAGTATGGGTTCGAGACGCTGATCGAATCCGACAAGGCCCCCAAGGGCCTTTCCGAGGACATCGTCCGTTTCATCTCGGCGAAAAAGAACGAGCCCGAGTGGATGCTCGCGTGGCGGCTTGCCGCCTATCGCCACTGGCTCACCATGAGCGAGCCGACCTGGGCGCGCGTCAAGTACGGCCCGATCGACTACCAGAACCTCTACTACTACTCGGCGCCGAAGAAGAAGGAGGGGCCGAAGTCGCTCGACGAGATCGATCCCGAGATTCTCAAGACCTATGAGAAGCTCGGCATCCCGCTGCGCGAGGTCGCCGTGCTGGAGGGCGTGCAGACCGCCAACGGCGCGGACGGCACGGACGAAGAGGGGCGGGAGGGCAACGGCTACCGCAAGGTCGCCGTCGACGCCGTGTTCGATTCGGTCTCGGTCGCGACTACCTTCCAGGCCGAGCTCGCCAAGGCCGGCGTGCTGTTCATGCCGATCTCGGAGGCGCTGCAGAAGCATCCCGAGCTGGTGAAGAAGTACCTCGGCACCGTGGTGCCGGCCGGCGACAACTTCTTTGCCGCGCTCAACGCCGCGGTGTTCTCGGATGGCTCGTTCGTCTACGTGCCGCCGGGCGTGCGCTGCCCGATGGAGCTGTCGACCTATTTCCGCATCAACGAGCGCAACACCGGCCAGTTCGAGCGCACGCTGATCATCGCCGACAAGGGCTCCTATGTGAGCTATCTCGAAGGCTGCACCGCGCCGATGCGCGACGAGAACCAGCTCCACGCCGCCGTGGTCGAGCTGATCGCGCTCGACGACGCCGAGATCAAATATTCGACCATCCAGAACTGGTATCCGGGCGACGCGCAGGGCCGTGGCGGCGTCTACAACTTCGTCACCAAGCGCGGCGACTGCCGCGGGGCGCGCTCGAAGATTTCCTGGACCCAGCTCGAGACCGGCTCGGCCATCACCTGGAAATACCCGAGCTGCATCCTGCGCGGCGACAATTCGCGCGGCGAGTTCTACTCGATCGCGATTTCGAACGGGCATCAGCAGGTCGATTCCGGCACCAAGATGCTGCATCTCGGCAAGAACACGACCAGCCGCATCATCTCGAAGGGCATCTCGGCCGGCCATTCCAGCAACACCTATCGCGGCCAGGTGATGGCGCACCGCCGGGCGACCGGCGCGCGCAACTTCACCAACTGCGACTCGCTGCTCATCGGCGACAAGTGCGGCGCCCACACGGTGCCCTACATCGAGGCGAAGAATTCCTCGGCCGTGTTCGAGCACGAGGCGACCACCTCGAAGATCTCCGAGGACATGCTGTTCTACTGCATGCAGCGCGGCCTCTCACCGGAGGATGCGGTGGCGCTGGTGGTCAACGGCTTCGTCAAGGATGTGCTGCAGCAGCTCCCGATGGAGTTCGCGGTCGAGGCACAGAAGCTGATTTCGATCTCGCTCGAAGGATCGGTCGGCTGACCGGCGAGGCCATGGAACGACCGCGATGGGCGAGGGCTTTCTCGACGGCTTTCGCCGCGACATGCAGGAGAACGCCAGCCTCGACGGCAAGCAGATCGCGAGCCGATTGTATGAACACCTCGCGGCAGACCGTGACCGGCTCAAGGCCCCGATCGTCGATCTGTATCTCTGGGCCTTCAACGTGGAAATCGAGCTGAAGACGGGAGCGATGTGGACAGTCGAGTGTCTTGGGGCCGACGCCTACCACGTCTATCCGGCGCATGTTCGCGAGGATGGATCAGTCGTCTGGCCCAACATATGGGTGGCCGACGACATGAAGCTCGACGAGATGATCGCCCAAGTCAAAAAAGAAGTATTCGCTCAGCAGGAATAATGGTGCTCAACGACAATGCGTCCGATGCTTGAAATCAAGAATTTGCACGTCGAAGTCGACGGCAAGAAAATCCTCAATGGCCTCGATCTCGTGGTCGAGAAGGGGTCCGTGCATGCGATCATGGGCCCGAACGGCTCGGGCAAGTCGACGCTTGCCCACGTGCTCGCCGGCAAGCCCGCCTACGTGGTAACCGACGGCCAGGTCCTGCTCGACGGCGAGGACATCCTGGCGCTGCCGCCGGACGAGCGCGCCGCCCGCGGGCTTTTTCTCGCCTTCCAGTATCCGATGGAGATTCCGGGTGTCGCCAGCTTCAACTTCCTGCGCACCGCGATCAACGCCCAGCGCAAGAAGCGCGGCGAAGTCGAGTTCTCGGTGCCCGACGTCATGAAGCGCGTGCGCGAAGCGGCCGGCAAGCTCGGCATCGAGCAGGACATGCTGCGGCGCGGCGTCAACGTCGGGTTCTCCGGCGGGGAGAAGAAGCGCAACGAGATCCTGCAGATGGCGCTGCTCGAGCCGCAGCTCTGCGTGCTTGACGAGACCGATTCCGGACTCGACATCGACGCGCTCAAGGTCGTGTCCGAGGGCGTCAACCGGCTGCGCTCGAGCGAGCGCGCCTTCGTCGTGATCACGCACTATCAGCGGCTCCTGAACTACATCATGCCGGACGTCGTACACGTGCTGTCGCGCGGACGCATCGCGCGCACCGGCGGCAAGGAACTGGCGCTCGAGCTCGAGGCCAAGGGCTACGCGCAGTATCAGGAAGAGGCCGTCTGAGATGGCCGAGGTTGCCGTCATCAAGACCGCTGCCGAACAGCAGCTCGCGGCCGGCTGGCAGGAGGCGAAGAGCCGCTTGCCCGGCCCGAGATTGCTGCGTGCGCGCGCTGATGCGCGACGCCAAGCCGCTGGCGGGCCCGCCGGGCGCCGCTGCCAAGGCGAAGGCCCGCGCGGCCGGCAAGCCGATCGAGTCGCTCGAGGCGCGCCGCATCGTGCTCGTCGATGGCGCGTTCGTGCCGGAGTTGTCCGACCTCGCCGGGCTCGAGACCGGCCTCACCATCACCTCGCTGGCGCAGGCGCTGGCGGAGGGCGATGACGAGGCTACGGCCCATCTCGGCAAGGTCGTGCCGACGGACGACGTCGCGGTCGCGCTCAACACCGCCTTCATGGGCGATGGCGCGGTGATCCGAGTCGCGGCCGGCGTGGCGCTGGCGCGGCCGATCGAGCTCGTGTTTTTCAATTCCGGCGAACGGCCAGCTTCCGTGTTCACGCGCTCGCTCGTGCTCATCGAGAACGGCGCGCGGGTGATGCTGGTCGAGAGCCACGAGGGCGCGCCCGGCGCCGAGGATCAGGTCAACACCGCGCTGGAGCTTCGGGTCGGGGACGACGCCCACGTCGACCACGTGAAGATCACCGGCGAGGGTGCGGGGTCCCTGCACGTCTCGACGCTGATGGCGGCGGTGGGCGCACGGGCGCGGTTCAACGAATTCCTGTTCACGACCGGGGCCGCCGTCGTGCGCAACCAGTTGTTCGTGCGCTTCGAGGGCGAGGGCACCGTCGCCGGCATCCGCGGCGCGAGCCTGCTGCGCGGCCGCCAGCACACCGACACCACCGTGGTAGCCGACCATGTGGCCGGCGCCTGCACCAGCCGCGAATTGTTCAAGTCGGTGCTCGATGGCGACAGCCGCGGCGTGTTCCAGGGCCGGATCACGGTGCGGCCGCAGGCGCAGCGCACCGACGCCAAGATGGCGACCCACGCGCTGCTGCTCTCCGAGCGCGCCGAGGCCGACAACAAGCCGGAGCTCGAAATTTTCGCCGACGACGTGCAGTGCGGGCACGGCGCAACCACCGGCGCGCTCGACGACGATTTGCTGTTCTATCTCAGGGCCCGTGGCATTCCGGCAAAGGAAGCCGAAGCGCTCCTGATCCAGGCCTTCGTCGGCGAGGCGATCGAAGGGATCGAGCACGCGGGGCTGCGCGACGCGCTGATGGACCAGGTGGTCGCGTGGCTCGACGCGCGCGCGGGGTGACGGTCGTGGCGAAGACTCTGAAAATGACCGCGAAAAAGGCTTCGAACAACACGTCGAACAAAACCTGGAACGAGAAGCTTGCCGGCGGGCATCGGCCGCACGTCTCGGTTCTCACGAAGGGGTTTGTCGGCGTGCCGGCGGGCGCCACGTTGTTCGTTCCGTCGCCGATGCTGGTCCGCGACTACATGCGCGCGATCCCCCGCGGCGAGCAACGCACGATCGCCGAGATGCGCCAGGAGATGGCGGCCCGGCACAAGGCCAGGGCGACCTGTCCGCTGACGGCTTCCCTGTTCGCGCGCATTGCCGCCGAGGCGGCGCTCGAGGACATGGGCGAAGGAAAGAGTGAGGCCGATGTGGCGCCGTTCTGGCGGCTCATCGATGCCGACAGCGCGCTCGGCAAGAAGCTGTCCTGCGGGCCGGGCTTCATCCGGAAGATGCAGGAGGCGGAAGCCAGAAAAACAAGAAGGGCAAAGCCTTGAACGAGATGCGCCCCATCTATGACGTCGAGCGCCTGCGCGAGGATTTTCCGATCCTGGCGATGACGGTCTATGGCAAGCCGCTCGTCTATCTCGACAACGCCGCCTCGGCGCAGAAGCCGAAGGCGGTGCTCGACCGGCTGCATCACGCCTACACCGCCGAATACGCCAACGTGCATCGCGGCCTGCACTATCTCGCCAATGCTGCGACCGAGGCCTACGAAGGCGCGCGCGAGAAGGTGCGTGCGTTTCTCAATGCCAGCCGGCCCGAGGAGATCATCTTCACCCGCAACGCCACCGAGGCCGTCAACCTCGTCGCCTATACGTTCGGCCGCGAGCGCATCAAGGCCGGCGACGAGATCGTGCTCTCGATCATGGAGCACCACTCCAACATCGTCCCGTGGCACTTCCTGCGCGAGCGCCAGGGCGCCGTCATCAAATGGGCGCCGGTCGACGACGACGGCAATTTCCTGATCGACGAGTTCGAGAAGCTCCTCACCCCGCGCACCAGGATGGTCGCGATCACCCATATGTCCAACATGCTGGGCACCATCGTGCCGGTGAAGGAGGTGGTGCGGCTCGCGCACGCGCGCGGCATCCCGGTGCTGATCGACGGCGCGCAGGGCGCCGTGCATCTCGACGTCGACGTGCAGGACATCGATTGCGACTTCTACGTCTTCACCGGCCACAAGCTCTATGGGCCGACCGGCATCGGCGTGCTCTACGGCAAGCACGCGCATCTTGCCGCGATGCCGCCGTTCAACGGCGGCGGCGAGATGATCCGCGAAGTGTTCGAGGATCGCATCACGTATGGCGAGCCGCCGCACAAGTTCGAGGCCGGCACGCCCTCGATCGTGCAGGCGATCGGGCTCGGCGCGGCGATCGACTATGTCTCTTCGATCGGCAAGGCGCGCATCCGCGCCTACGAGCAGGAGCTCGGCAGATATGCCCATGAGCGGCTGCGCGAGATCAATTCGCTGCGCATCTTCGGCACCGCGCGGGAGAAGGGGGCGATTGTCTCCTTCGAGATCAAGGGCACCCATCCGCACGACGTTGCGACCATCATCGACCGCTCGGGCGTCGCCGTGCGCGCCGGCACCCACTGCGTGATGCCGCTGCTCTCGCGTTTCGGCGTCACCGCCACCTGCCGGGCGTCGTTCGCGCTCTACAACACCAAATCGGAGGTCGACCGCCTGGCGGAGGCCCTGATCAAGGCGCAGGAGTTTTTCGCATGACCGACCAGACGCACGACAGCAAGGCGCCTGCGGACGCCGCCAAGACTTCGGCGCTGCCGCAAGAGGAGCTTTCGCGCATGACCGACGACATCGTCGGTGCGCTCAAGACCGTCTATGACCCGGAAATCCCGGCCGACATTTACGAGCTCGGCCTGATCTACCGGATCGACATCGCCGACGACCGCGCGGTGACGGTCGATATGACGCTCACCACGCCCAACTGCCCCTCGGCGCAGGAGCTGCCGACCATGGTCGAGAACGCGGTGGCGAGCGTGGCCGGCTCCCGGCGGAGTGGTGATCGGCATTCCGAAAAGGACACGCGCCAGTCATGACGAAGCTCGACCGCGTGATCGAGACCTCGCTCTATGTCGACGATCTCGATCGCGCCGCGCAGTTCTACGAGGATGTGCTTGGGCTTACGGCGCTGACCAGCGACGCGCGGTTTCGGGCCTACGACGTCGGCGGCAAGAGCGTGCTGCTGATCTTCCGGCGCGGCTTCACGCTCGAGACCGTGCGGATGCCGGGCGGCACGATCCCGCCGCATGACGGTCACGGGCCGCTGCACATCGCCTTTGCGGTCGGCGCCGACGAACTGGCGGACTGGGAAAAGCGGCTCGGCGAGCACCGGGTCGCGATCGAGGGCCGCACGAAATGGAGCCGGGGGGGGGTGAGCATCTACTTCCGTGACCCGGACGGGCACCTCCTTGAGCTCGCCACTCCGGGCCTGTGGGCGATCTATTGAGCGTCCTTTATGTGGAATAGGTCCAATGCCGCCGCATGGAATAGGTCCAATGCCGTCGCCGCGGCCTTCACAATCGGGCGTTCGTTGCTATGTTAGGTCTAAGGATTCCGCCCGGGCCTTGAACCCGGAAAAGGAGTGAGAATGGCCAGGCCGAGACCACAGGTGATCAGGCTTACCGACGCCGCTGCCGACCGTATCAAATACGTAATGGCGAACGCCGCGAAGCCGGTCGTGGGCGTGCGCGTCGGCGTCAAGAACGGCGGCTGCGCCGGCATGGCCTACACCATGGAATACGCCGAAGCAGTCGCCCCCGCCGACGAGGTGGTTGAGGACAAGGGCGTGCGCGTGCTGATCGACCCCAAGGCGATCCTGTTCCTGCTCGGCACCGAGATGGACTACAAGACCGACAAGCTCGCCGCGCAGTTTGTGTTCAACAACCCGAACCAGACCTCGGCCTGCGGCTGCGGCGAGTCGGTCCAGTTGCGGCCCGCGGCCGATACCGCCGCCGACGCGCACTAGGCCCGCTGGCGGCGTGGCGCCGGACGACATCCGCGATCTGTTTTTCGCCTTCGGGCCGGTCACGGTGCGCCGCATGTTCGGCGGCGCCGGCATCTATGCTGATGGGATGATGTTTGCGCTCGTTGCCGACGGCGTCATCTATCTCAAGGCCGACGAGCAGAACGTTCCCGCATTCGAGCGCGAAAACCTGCCGCCGTTCACCTATGCCACCAAAGACGGCAAGCGTGCCGTGATGTCATACCGGCGCATGCCGGACCGGCTCTACGACGATCCCGAGAAGCTCGCGACCTGGGCGCGCGACGCGCTCGCCGCGGCACGGCGGTCAGGCTCGCGCAAGGCGGTGGGGAAGGCCGGAGCAAAGAAGGGGAAGAAGCAGAAATAGCGCGCCGGACGAACTCCCGCGCTCACGCCACTTTGGGCGCGGCGCTGCCGGAAAACTCCGGGTCGGCCTCGCCGATGACCTTGTTGCGTCCGCCGCGCTTGGCGGCATAGAGGCAGGTGTCGGCGCGCTCGATCAAGGTCTGCGCCGTGTCCGTCGGGCGCAGCGTCGCCACGCCGACCGAGATGGTGACGCGTCCAAGGCGCTCGCCGGTCGATCGCTTGATCAATTCCTTGCCCATCACTGCGCAGCGGATGTGCTCGGCGACGATCATGGCGTCGCGCAGCACCGTGTTGGGCAGCACCACGGCGAATTCCTCGCCGCCATAGCGCGCGGCGGTGTCCATGCCCTTGACGTTCTGTTTGACCGACATGGCGACCAGACGCAGCACTTGGTCGCCGGTCAGATGGCCGTAGCTGTCATTGAACTTCTTGAAATGGTCGATGTCCGTCATCAGCAGCGAGAGTTGTTGGCTGCTGGCGCGTGACTCGGTGATCGCCTTGGCCAGCGAGGTGTCGAAATATTTCCGGTTGGCCAGCGTGGTGAGCGGGTCGGTCAGGCTTTCGTTACGGACCACTTCGAGATTTTCCTGGAGTTGCGTGATCTCGTTCGTGGAGGCTTTGAGCCGCGCTTCCAGCGCCTGATTGTCCTTCTCCATCTCCTTGGTGGCATGGACCAGGCTTTCGACGATTGTCCGCACCGCGGACTCGTCCGCGGCAACGCCGAGCTTCTGCGTGACGTTGGCCAGATTCTCGGAGTAGCTCGATGCCGTACCGGCGGCGGCACCGATCATGGCCATCACCTGCTCGATCTCGTCCTTGACCTGGGAGCCGACGCGATCGATGCGATCGGTGAAGCGGCTGGAGGAGATGTAGGTTTCGTAGAGATGGTTGATGTCGTTCTCGCTGAGCGTGCCGTTGCGCGCCAGCGTTTCGTTGATCGTCTGATTGAGCGAAGGACTATAGCCGGTGGCGTAGGTGTACCAGATCTCGAAATGGCGGGGCGAGGCAGGCAGCCGCAATGCCCTGATCTGGCCGAGGGCGATTTCCGCGAACGCGATGGTGCGTTCGTGTTCGTCAGCAGGAATGGTCATATTGACTCCGCCGGCACGCCAAAAAAGCCGCCGGCCTACCCCGATCGAAATGCATCCGGGCGGTGTAGTGCCCCGACGAATCGACGTTATTCTACGGCGATGAACGGTATGTAAACGCCGATCGTTATTGGCAAGAAATGCCGATTATTGCGGGGAGACGAGAGCGGGCTTTCAGGCCTTCAGCCGGACCGGCCGCAGCAGAAAGGCCGGCAGATGTGCGTCGCCGGGTGCCTCGTCGCGTGGCGCAGGGCGGCGCGGCCGGGCGTCCTCGAGCCGTGCGACCGGCGCCAGTGGCTGCTCGTGTCGAGCGCCCGATTTGCGGCTGCGATGGTCCCCGCGCTTCTCGCCTCGCTTCTCCTGGTGGTCGCGACGACGCGCGTCCGATCGGGCCGGGGCCTCGTCGGCGCGCGGCAGTTCGCCCATCCAGGGGATGTTCTGGCCGATCAGCTTTTCGATCGCGGCGACAGACTTGCTGTCGGCCGGCGAGACGATGGTGATGGCGGTGCCGCTGCGGCCGGCGCGGCCGGTCCGGCCGATGCGGTGGACATAGTCGTCGGCGTGGAACGGCACGTCGAAGTTGAAAATGTGACTCACGTCCGGAATGTCGAGGCCGCGGGCGGCGACATCGGAGGCAATCAGCAGCTTGACGTCGCCCTTGCGGAACGAGTCGAGCGCCGCCGTGCGCTCGGGCTGGCTCATGTCGCCGTGCAACGGCGCCGCGTTGAAGCCGTGACGGACCAGCGACCGGTGGAGCTGGGCAACCTCGCGCTTGCGGTTGCAGAAGATGATGGCGTTCTTGAAATTCTCGTCGGCGCGGATCAGGCGGCGCAGCGTGTCGCGCTTGTCGTGCGGTTCGCGTCCGGTCTTGACCAGGAGTTGGGTCGTGTTGGCAACCGTCGTGGCCGGCCGCGACACCTCGACCTTCACCGGATTGTGGAGGAACTGCTCGGTGATGCGCCGGATCTCGGGCGGCATCGTCGCGGTGAAGAACAGGGTCTGGCGGGTGAACGGCACCAGCTTGCAGATGCGCTCGATGTCCGGGATAAAGCCCATGTCGAGCATGCGGTCGGCTTCGTCGATCACCAGGAGTTCGACTCCGGTGAGCAGAAGCCGGCCGCGCTCGAAGTGATCGAGCAGGCGCCCCGGCGTCGCGATCAGCACATCGACGCCGCGCATCAGCTTGTTGTCCTGATCGTCGAACGACACGCCGCCGATGATGAGCGCGACGTTGAGCTTCTGGCCGGCGCCGTATTTGGTGAAGCTCTCCTCGACTTGCGCCGCGAGCTCGCGGGTGGGTTCGAGGATCAGCGTGCGCGGCATCCGGGCGCGGGCGCGGCCGCTCTCGAGCATCGTGAGCATCGGCAGCGTGAAGGCGGCGGTCTTGCCGGTGCCGGTCTGGGCGATGCCGAGCACATCGCGCCGCGTGAGCACGTGTGGGATCGCCTGTTCCTGGATCGGGGTGGGGATCGTGTAGCCTGCCGCCTTGACTGCGGCGAGAACTTTGTCGGACAAGCCGAGCTTCGAAAAGGGCATGTATCCTCGAATCAGAACCGTCCCGAGCCTATCCGCGCCGGGTGACAAGATAACAACTGGAGGTGCGCGGAGGGAAACGGTCGAATGGACAATCGAACCAT
>WNGB01012737.1_pt1 | contig 12937 bp, 14 predicted proteins | sample 5400681 | NCBI WGS metagenome assembly WNGB01 (sample SAMN13153367, study PRJNA577476) | soil metagenome | isolation source: 115 cm soil or saprolite under grassland replicate 2 | place: USA:California | collected 2016-06-15 | reverse complement strand
GGCTTCCGGTCCTGGCAGTACGTCACCCTCGGCGTCGTCGCGTTCGCGATGTTCCTGGTCGTCACCACCTTTATGGCCCGCGCTCGCGGGACCTCGAACCCCAGCGCGCCGCGGCTCGACAGAGTCGCGGCCAGCGCAGATTGAGACGCCGGCCCAGCCGGTCCACACGGAGAAAACGGAGAGAGTCATGTCCACACGTCGAAGCGTCATGTCGGAGCGCAGCCAGCGCATCGTGCTCTGGTGGGCGATCGTGTTCGCCCTCATCTACGGCTTCGCGCTCGTGTTCCTGCTGCACATGGTGCCGCCGCCCAGCGCGACCTGGTCGGCCGAGCACATCGCCGCGTGGTACGCCGAGCACCACACCAGCATCCGGATCGGCGCCGTCATCGCCGGCTTCACCAGTGCCTACATGCTGCCCCTGTCCGTCGTCATCGCGCTGCAGATGTCTCGGGTCGAGAAAGGGCGTCCGATCTGGTCCGCGCTGACGATGTGCGGCGGCGCGATGATGTCGATCTTCCTGGTGCTCCCGCCCGTCTTCTGGGGCGTCGCCGCCTTCACGCCGACGCGTGCCCCCGACGCGACGGCGATGATGCACGAGCTGGGCATGCTCACCCTCACCACGACCGACCAGTACTACATCTTCATGTGGGTCGCGATCGTGGTGATCTGCCTGACTCCGACGCGGGTCAAGCACTCGCCGTTCCCGCGCTGGTTCGCCTACCTGAGCGCCTGGATCGCGCTCATGTTCGAGGCCGGCATCTTCGCCTTCCTCGCGCGCACCGGACCGTTCGCGTGGAACGGCCTGCTGGTCTTCTGGTCCCCTCTCTCGCTTTTCGGCGTCTGGATCGCCGTCCAGTGCTACCTGGTGTTCAAGGCGCTTCGGGCCCAGATGGAGGACGACGACCCGGACGCCGTAGTCGACGAGCTCGAGGCCGTCCCGACTGCCGGCTAGGTGTCATCAGGTCCATCGCGACGCGGGAGCCGACCGCTGAGGCCGGCTCCCGCCTAGGTCCTGCCGGCTACACCCGCTTCGCGAGCCCGACCACAGAGAACGATCGTTCGCAAATCATCCGGCCCTGGTCTGGTGGTGGGTGAAAACAGGTGTTAACCTCGGTGAAGTACCAGAACGATCGTTCACACTTTGGACACCGCAACAAGGAGCAGTGATGAGCTACAACCTGCCCACCGAGAACTCACTTCGAGGCCCCTTCCAGCCGATGCGCTTCGAGGCCACGGTCGACGAGTGCATCGTCACCCACGGTGAGATCCCGAAGGACCTGGCGGGCGGCTTCTACCGGATCGGACCGACCTGGAAGCGGCCCACGAAGCAGGGGACCAACCCGCTGCTCAGCATGGATGGCATGGTGCAGGCACTCACGTTCGAGAACGGTGAGGCCAACTTCAAGAACCGCTGGGTCCGCACCCCCAAGTACATCCTCGAGGCGGCCCGCAAGCAGGGCATGTTCGAGTGGGAGGACGCCGGCTTCGGCGACTGGCGCGACACGGCGTACGGCGAGGTCAAGCGCGACGCTGGCAACCTCGGCGTCGACCCCATCACGCTCGAAACCCGCGGCATCGTGCCGTGGTCGCCGAAGCTCTCCTCGGGGCTGCACACTCCCGCTGCGTACGGCGACGCGACGTTCTCGGCGCACCCGAAGTGGGATTCCGACACCGGGATGCTGTACGGCTGGACCTACAGCGACGAGGCGCCGTACGTCGTCATGCACTACGTGAGCCCCGACGGCACGGTGGACACCCGCGAGCTGTGGGACGCGCCGTACAACACGGTGGCGCACGACGTGTGGCTGACGCCGGAGTGGGTCGTCATGCCGTTCCAGCCGTTCCTGGTCGACAAGAAGCGGTTCGAGAAGGACCTCAACATCTGGGAGTGGAACCCCGAGCTGCCGATCGTGATCGCCCTGATCCCGAGGCACGACCTGCATGGCGAGATCCGGTGGGTCAAGACCGACCTGCCGCCGCAGTACATCATGCACACGATGTCGGCCAACGTGGTCGGCAACGAGCTGCAGCTCGACGGCCCGATCTTCAACCGGCCGCCGTTCCCGTTCGAGCAGGACTTCACTGCGGGCGACGACATCGCGCTGTTCTTCTCGATCGCGAAGAGCCACCTGGGTCGCTGGACGATCGACCTGGAGACAGGGCGGGCGAAGTCCGAGCAGCTGTCGGACCGGCCGTCGGAGCTGCCGAAGGTGGACGAGCGCCACTACGGCAAGGGCTACGAGTGGGGCTACCAGGTCGGTGGGGTGGTCAAGCGCTCCGGCATGAAGATGAACAGCCTGGTCGTGACCAACATGAAGACCATGGCGGATCAGGTCTACGAGATCCGTCAGGACGAGCCGGCGGCCGTCCTCGAGGCCACCTTCGCGCCGCGGAAGATCGACTCGCCCGAGGGGGACGGCTACATCATCGTGCCGGTCTCGTGGTGGGCGGACAAGCGCGGCGAGTACCTCATCTTCGACACCGATGACGTCACCCAGGGGCCGATCTGCCGGATCGAGCTGCCGTTCATGATGGGCTGGACGCCACACGGTCACTGGATGGACTTCCGCTGACCCTCTCGCGTGGAGCGAGCGCTCAGTCGGTGCCGAGGAGCAGCCCGCTCAGGCGGTCGAGCTCCTCGGCCGTGACGCCGTACTCGATCAGGTAGGTCCGCGCGTCGCCGGCGACCTCACGGACCAGCGCGAGCAGGCGCAGCATCTCCTCGACGTCGGCACCGACCAGGCTGGTCAGGTCGACGCGAGCCTTGTGGCCGTCCGAGTTGAGGCCGTCGAAGAAGTTGGCGGTGAGGTTCTCGGCGGTCACCGCGTAGTCCTGGGCGACGACCTCGTCGGCGACGCCGAGCGCACTGAGCACGAGTCCGATGACGATGCCGGTCCGGTCCTTGCCGGCGGCGCAGTGCACCAGGGCCGGCAGGGCCTCGGGCCCGCACAGCTCCGAGACGACGTCGGCGATCTGCGGGCCGAGCTCCAGGATCGCGGTGCGGTACAGGGCGCCGAGCGACGCTGCCTTGGTGGGATCCGCCGCCACCACGGGGCCGAGGCCGAACGACAGGTCCAGCACGCGTGGCACGCGCCCCACGGCCGAGGACGGACGCGCCGACCGCTCCTCGGGCTCTCTGAGGTCGATGACCGTGTTGAGGCCGAGAGCCTCCAGATCGGTTGCGTGCTCGGCGTCGAGGACCGGCAGGTCGGAGCGATAGAGGAGTCCCCACCGGACCCGCTGACCATCCTGCGTTGCGTAGCCGCCGACGTCGCGGCAGTTGAGCGACCTGCCGAGGCTCACCGCCCGCGACTGCTGGCCCATCGCGCCGTCACACCCCGACGGCTGCGAAGCAGTCGAGGTCGTCGATGGCGGTCGACAGCCGCCCGATGATCGCGAGGCTGATCTCGTCGGGCTGCATCTTGGGCTGGTAGAACGCGCGCCCGATGGTGAAGGCCCAGGCGGAGTACGGGTAGAACAGGCTCTGCCGGTAGCGCAGGAACGCCTCGTCGAGCTCCAGTGCCTTGCCCCCGGCGGCAGCCAGCTCGCCGAGGTAGAGCTCGAGCAGCTCGGTCTCCCAGGCCCGTCGGTCGTCTGGTTCGCACGCGGAGCCGATGAAGTAGGCCACGTCGTACGCCCAGCCTCCCTGCATGGTGGCCTGCCAGTCGGTGAGCCCCATGCGGCCGTCGGCGGTGAGGTAGGTCTGTCCCGCGTGGCTGTCGCCGTGCAGGAGGGTTCGTGGCAACACGTTGGTGCAGATGTCGAGACCCTTCTGCGTGCCCTTCCACATGCGGTCCGCCTGGCCGTACAACGCTGCTGGGATGACGGACTTCGCGCGCTCCATGCCGACGGTGCAACGGCCGCCCATGTCGAGCATGTTGGCGACATTGTTGTAGTGGTCGGTGGGGGTCTTCAGGATCGACAGCTCGGGAGCCTCCCACCAGGTGCCGTGGTACGCCGCCATGTTGCGCAGCACGTCCTCGACCTGGCCTCGCGATAGCGGGGTGGTGGGTTCGATGAACTCGGCGCCCTTGGTCGCCGCGATGTCCTCGAGCATGATCATGCTGCGCCACGAGGCGTCGTCCACGCCGCCCCAGTAGCCGAGCGGCGCCTCCATATCGACCGAGGGCCTGAAGGTCAGGAAGAAGCTGGTCTCGCCGGCGAGGACATCCGCGCCGCCGAGCAGGAGGCGCTGGCTGAACGCGGCCGAGGTCTTGGTGAAGAGCTCGGTGGGCAGGCCGGCGCCGCGACCCTCGGCGTTGTACTCGACGCGCAGGGCGGTGCGGGTCGAGGTCCCGATGCTGCCGCCGGGACAGGAGAACGAGACGACCCGTGCGCCCGGGTGGCCGGCACAGAGTACGGCGGTGAGCCAGTCGGTGTTGAGGTCCGTCCCGCTGCGAGGGACGTCCGCGCTCGTGGCCAGACGCGGCGGTCGGACTCGCTCTCCGACCATGTGTACGGCGACGGTTGCGGCCCGTCGGCCCAGCCACAGCTTGTGCTCGAGCATCTGACACCTCCCAATGATGTCAGTGGACGCTATCCGCAATTCAATTTTTGCACAACCGTGTCGCACAAATGGCGGAACCGAACTGCGTGTGCGATTCGCGGGTCACCTGGATCGGCTGACCTGGCTCGTCTCTGTCGGTGAATCGCTGGGAACGGTCGTTGACTGATGCTCGAGGAATCGTGAGGTGCCGTCGGTGGACATCGTGCCGGACACCTTGGTCGCCAGTCGCCCGTGCGCGTCGTACACGTCGACGGTCAGGAAGACGAGGGTGCGTCCGGTGCGGTCCACCCGCGCGTCGAAGGTCAGGGGTGGCATCGCTGGGCGGAGGAACTGCGCCGACAGCGATGCGGTCGCCGGAGCCGAACCGGGCGGCAGCGTCGGCATCGCTGCCAGGGCGAAGCAGTGGTCAGCCCAAGCCAGCACCAGCCCACCGTGTACGGCGCCCGACGGGTTGAGCGGCCACTCGCTGGCGTCCATCACGACGACCGCGTGGCCGGACTCCATCGAGTGGCAGCGCAGACCCATCGCTCGAGAGGCTGGCAGGCCCTCGCCCCAGTCAATCCACTCCTCCATGGCTCCGCCCCACGGTGGCGGGACGAGTTCAGCTCGCACGATCGGTATCCGTGCTCTCCTGGGTGACGCCGAGGAACCGCGTGTTGCCGTCCGTCGCCATCGTGCCGCTCGCCTTTGCGCACAGCCGGCCCTCGGTGTCGAGCACGTCCATGGAGATGAAGACCAGCGTTCGACCGGACCGGTGTACGTGCACGTCGTAGGTCAGGGGAGGGGTGGCCGGTCGGAGGAACTCCGCCGCCAGGGTCGCGGTCGCCGGCATAGTGCCCGGGGCGGCTGTCGTCATCGAGGCTAGTCCGAGGCACTGGTCGGCCCACGCGAGCACCATGCCGCCGTGGACCGCGCCGTTGGGGTTGAGCGGCCAGCCGGTCCCCTCGACCCGGATGGTGATGTGACCCGGCTCGGCGGCGAGACAGCGCATGCCGATGAGCTCCGAGATCGGGTGGCTCTCCGCCCAGGCGATCCACTCCGACTCGTCACCGATGGGCGGCGGAAGGGGCGGCATCGCCCGTCGGGTCGTCATTGCGGCACCTCCATTGCGAGAACGATCGTTCACACAGGGATCAGCCTACAGGAGCTTTCGGGCGCACGGTGGCTCCAGGCTCAGGCCGATGGCCGCTTGGTGAGGACGAGACCCAGGCAGTCGTCAGGGAACAGGTCGGTGAAGGCGAGAGCCGCGCTGGCCATCGACCCGTGGCCAACCAAGATGACGGGAAGCTCCGGGAACTCACCGGTCGCGCGGTCGACGGTGGAGCCGATGGTCCACACGATGTCGCTGATCGCGGCACTGTCGGCGCCGAACGAGTCGTCCTCGGCCTGGACCTCATGAGCGAAGACCACTGCGCCCGACGACGTGAGCCGCCGGATCACCTTCTGGCACGAGCTGAGCTCGCCCGCCGGGGACACTAGGACGACGGACAGCGTGGGCCGCGTCGCGGGGCGGTGAATGACCGTTCCGGTTGTCCGGGTCTCGAGAACTGCGACAGCCATGAGATTTCCTTAGAACGGGCACCACGGCGGGGTTTTGATCGTGCGTGGCGGCTGGCGGGAGGGACGGGACGAGCCTCCTCCCCGTGCGACTCCGGGCCATCCGGAGTACTACGGAGATCGGTACGAAGGAAATTCACGAATCTCCGCCACGGTTCGTCCTGAGTTCCGCAGCTGATGGCGCGGCTGGGGGCGCGGATAGCGGGGTTGACCTGCGGAAACGCTCGTTGGTCTGCCGTTAGGTGCCGGCGTCGCCGATGAAAGTGCCCAGGTGCAGGCGCTGCAGTTCGCGGCGGACGTTGGTCCAGGTGTCGCCGGTGGTGGTCTCGATGATCCGGATCAGCAGCAGCGCGAGCCAGCACAAGACGACGTGGGCGCGGATGCGGTCTTCGAGGCGATGGTGTACCGGGCGGAGGTCGAGGATCTGCTTCATGTCGCGCCAGCCTCGTTCGACTTCCAGCAACTGCTTGTAGCCCAGCGCGATGTCCTCGGCCGAGAGGGCGGGGTCGTTGGAGCGGAGCAGGTACTTGCCGTCCAGCTTGGCCTCTGCGGTGATCGCGGCGGCGTCGATGCGCAGTAGCCCGCCGCTGGTGACGCGCAGGAACCGGTTCAGCCCGGGCTTGGCGGAGATCACCCCACGCAGCTCGGCCCTCTTGGTCGCCGAGAGCTTGTCGGTATTCTTGATCAGCTCGCCCAGGTGGTCGACCAGCTGGGTCCGGACCAGGGCGTCGCGGTCGGCGGCCTCGGGGCTGTGGCAGATCACGAACCGTTCGTGCTCGCTGATCTTGACCTCCTTGACCCGCAGGTTCCCGGCCACCTGCTGGTAGCGGCCGGCCGCTCCAGCTTCGAGGACGGCGCCAGCGCCCGGTTCGCGACCAGCGCGAACGGCACCCCGCTCGGTGGCCACGTCCCGCCGGGTGCTGCCCAGCAGCGTGCTCAGTGTCTTGGCGATCCCGAGCCGGGACCACAACGCGTCCAGCACCCAGGCACCGCCCAGCGGGCGGGACTCGGTGAACGGCAGCCCGCCCACGTGGACACTGCCGTCCGCGACCAGCCCCGCGGCCGGTGACTCCCCGAGCAGCCGGGTGAGCGAGGCGATCAGCCGCCCGACCGCGGCCCGGTCCAGATCTTCGGCCCGGCCGAAGTTGTAGAGCACCTTCATCCGCCTCTCTTGCATTTTTGAGGCATGTTTGCTAAAAATTCCGGGACCAGGATCACGGGCCAGCCGAGGGGACCGACATTGAGGACAGGGAGTCCGGTGCCGACCCTCGGCGGTGAGAGCGTCCTCTCCGTCGGCCACGGACTCATGTCATCCGTGGGAACAACCGGCCCAGGGTTCAGACTGCGGCCGTCCGTGGCCGCGGTCTCGGGGCGCGTGCACCCAGAGGATGTCGTCGCAAAACCAAGGGAACTTCCATGACCATGTCCAGAAACATCCAGAGATTTAGCGTTTGGTGTGGTCCGGCGATGGCTGTCATCTTCGGGACAGGCTTTCTGCTGGCGGGCTTCATCCCACCTCCCTCGCCAAACGCGAGTGCGGAACAAATTGCGCAGATGTATCAGGATCACGCGAATCTGATACGCACCGGACTGATCCTCACGGTGGTGGCGGCCGCGCTTCTAGGACCGTACTTCGCTGTCATCAGCGTGCAGATGAGACGTATGGAGGGCTCTCGTCCGATCCTCGCAAATCTGCAGCTCGCACTAGGGGCAATCACCATCATCGAGTTCATCATTCCGGTGGTGATCATGCAGGTGGCCGCTTTCCGGCCAGACCGTGACCCTGCCATCGTGCAGACGCTGAATGATATCGGCTGGTTCCTGTTCTTGACCGTGACCCCCACGTTCGTGTTGCAACTTCTCCTCATCGGCATCGCGATACTTGGCGACACTCGCGAGAACCGGGTCTTCCCGCGTTGGGTCGGATATTTCAACGTGTGGATGGCAACACTGTTCACGCCTGGCCCCATCCTGGTCTACTTTCACACCGGCCCGCTCGCGTGGAACGGCATTTTCGAATGGTGGCTGCAGTTCGTCGCGTTCCTCTTGTGGTTTCCCACCAACACTTTCTACCTTTTTCGAGCCGTGCAGAACGACGACTACGAACCGATCCCGACGGGAGATGCTGACCTAAGAAGGCAGCTATCCGCGTTGCAAGCCGAGGTCAGGGCACTCACCAATTGAGGCTCTTCTGACGCATCCGTGGGTGGTTGAGCGAGCCTTGGAGTGAGAACACGCCGTTCCTGCCTAGGTTCTGGACTTGCGAAAGAAAAGAACCGAAGATCAAGGAACGGCGTGCGAGAAGCGACTCTACGGCGACGACTCCTCGGGGTCGAGAAGACGGTGGTCGAGAGTGTCGAGTTCGAGGAGGAGTTCGACGGGGCTCCTCGACCGCAGCAACAGCGCGTCGTGATCGGGAAAGATCACCGACTCCTTCGAGCCGTACTGGCGGAGAACGGGCTGCGGCTCACGCCGCCCTTCGGGCTGGAGAAGAACCGTTCCTACGGCGACGGCGTGGTCACTGGCTGCGGCACCATCGACGGCCGTTAGGTCTGCGTCTTCTCCCAGGACTTCACCATCTTCGGCGGCTCCCTGGGCCAGGTGTACGGCGAGAAGATCTGCAAGGTCATGGACCTCGCCATCAAGACCGGCTGCCCGATCATCGGCATCAACGTGGGCGCCGGCAGCGACTCGCTGCCTCGACCGACCGCAGCGCCATTGGAGCGGTCTCGGACGCCGTACGGCTCGTGCTCTTCCACTACGTGGCCGAAGGTGACCGGGCGCGACAGCGCTACAAGCTCACGAGCACCGTGCCGGCGCTGCGCGAGCGCGAGCTCGTGAGCGGAGCTCGCTATCAGCGGCTCTTCCGGCGCTACATCGGGCAGTGGGGCGACAAGTCCGAGGCCTCGGAGCTGCGTTCCGAACTCATGGCCGCGGCCGTGGTCGCCGCACACAACCGAGTGTTGCGGCGGTGGCTGCGGGCGGAGTGCGTCGATCCCCAGGTCGAGATCGACGAGGCGCTGTCCACTGTGCACGACCACTTTGCGCGGGCCGTCGAGCCGCGGGCCGTCGTCGTGGTCCGAATCGAGACCGACCTGTCGGCGGTCGCGGACGCACTCAAGCGGCTGTGAGCGCCGGGCTCATCCGGTACGCCGGCACCTAGATGACTCAGAAGATCCGGCGGATTCCGGCGTGCTCGACGAAGGCATGGCCCGTCTTGCCGTCGGCTGTGCGCAGCTCCACGAGCTCGTCGTACGCGCTCAGGGTTGGGCCGCGACGCGAGGGGCCCATGGGCACCCAGAACCCTCCCTTCTTCGCGGTCACCTCCGCTTCGAAGGGCCTGCCGTCGATCTTGAGGTGAGCGGCCTCGAGGAGGCCGCTGCCATCGCGGGTCGCCCCGACCGCGGTGATCCGTCCGATGCCCTCGTCGTTGAGCAGGAACCCCTCGATGCGGTCTCCGCCCTCGACGTCGAGGAAGCGCAGCGCGGTGAACCCGAAGTCATCGAACACGGCCATGAAGGAGAGGTACTCCACGATGTGCGCGGACTCGTCGCGGTAGCCCCAGGAGCGGTCGCGGAACCCATCGCCGTCGAAGTCGATCTGCTCGCCGTCGAAGGAGATCCGGCCGGCGACGTCGACGACCTGCTGGAAGTGCTGCTGCGGCTCGTCAGGCACCAAGGGCGGGATCACCCGGCTGGTGGAGTAGTCGGCGTACTGGAACCTAGGCTTCAGGGTGAGCTCGGCCTGCACCCGAGGATGGTCGACGTGGATCGTGTCGGACAGCGGGTAGTCGATCGAGTCGCTCCTCCAGGCCGCGCGGGAGTGAGGGGTCTCCACGATCTCGATGGACCTGCCGGAGACGCCGAGGCTGAACCTGGCCCGGCGGCCTTCGCCGTTCGCGGAGGTCGAGACGTGCAGTACGCCGAGGATGTCGCGATCGGGGTCCCAGAAGCACACGTACGCGTTGTCCCGCCAAGGCGGGCGACCCTCGGGGACGCTCAGGGTGATCGGCTGGTTGAGCGGATCGCTGGCCGGGGCGCTCATCGGGAGCTCTCCTTCGGCTGCGGGAAGGCCTGGGCCAGCGCAGAGTCGAGGAACTGCGGACCGAGGACGAAGCCGGCAATCGCGGACGAGAAGATGCCGGAGGAGTAGAAGCTCTCGCCCAGGCGGGCGCACTCGACATGCCTCCAGACGTCCTGCCAGACCAGGTAGAACTCAATGTTCGCCTGTTCGGGTATCCGTCCGCCGTTCGCCTCGTACACCTTGAGGAACTCGCCCCAGTCCGACACCTCGGACACCGAGGGCAGGACGTATGCCAGGTCCTCGGCCGCGTCGCCGACGTGGGCGCGCTCCCAGTCCAGTGCGGCGGTCATCCGGCCGTTCTCGGCCAGGGTGTTCTGGAAGCCGGGGTCGCCGTGCACCACGCTCGCCACCGGCGTCGTGGGCACGTGCGAATGCAGCCAGGCGAGGGCGGCCCGGAGCCGCGGAGACGGGTTTCCGACGCTGGCCTCGCTGCGGGCGACGAGATCGTCGATGGCGGCGTGGATCTCGACTTCGTCCCGCATCGGGAGCACGGGTGCCGATTCCAGCTTGCCCGCGTCGATGGCGTGCAGCCGCGCCAGGAAGCCAGCGAGGTCGTAGATCACCTCCGCGGGAACCGTCGCGCCGCCCGCTCCCGACACTGTGCCGAGGGGCGTGCCTGGTGATCTCCGGCTGGCGAAGAACGGGCCGCCCACGAGGGTGTCCTGCTCCTCCATCCACAGCGGCTCCGGAACGAGCATACCCGGCGACCAGATCGCGGTGAGAACGTCGTACTCCGGCTTGAGGGCCTCGCGGCTGTAGCCGGGAGGTACCTGCCTGAAGACGATCTGCTGCGCCACGCCGTCGATCACCGCGTCGACGAGCAGGGTGGTTTTGGAGTAGCCGCCCGGTACGACCGTCACCGCGGTCGCGTGGGCCCCGTCGCCGAACCTGGCCGCGAGATAGTCGCTGAAGGCCGCGAGGTCGAGGCCGCCGGCGCTGCCCGCCGCCGACGGGACGGATCGGACCGGACCCTCCTCGACGGCCTTGAGCTCGGCCAGGAGCTCGACCAATACCGCGCCCGCAGCGCCGTCGCCCGAAGCGGTGGAAACCGCAAGAGCCGCGGCGAGGTCGCCCAGAGTCGAGCCGTCGACTCCGAGCTCGAGCGCCCTGCGTCGCAGACTTTCGACGCGATCCGTGCCCTGCTCGGCGCGAACGCCGACGGCGGCCGTGGCGGCCGCCCAACCGGCGAGCTGACCGAAGAACCCGAGCGGCCCCGACAGCGCGGCGTCGGGAATCTGGCCGGCCATCCCCAGCAGGTTGTCCCGCAGTGCGGCGAGCACCACCTCCGGCTGCTGACGGCGGATTCCGAGACGACCGAGAGGTTCGATCTCTTGCACGTTCATTCCCACTCCTTGCGGTGAGGCGCCGACGGTTGGGCTGCCGGTCGACGCGCGGCTTCTGCGTTCAGTAGGACCGGGGGAGGCCGAGCGAGCGCTCGGCGACGAAGTTGAGGATCATCTCCTTGGAGACGGGCCCCATGTTGAGCATGCGAACGATGAAGAAGTAGTTCGCCAGCTGGTACTCCATCGACACTCCGTTTCCGCCATGGATGCCGATCGCCGCGTCGAGCGCCTCGAGGCCCGCGGAGGCGCCGAGGTACTTGGCGATGTTGGCCTGCTCGCCGACCTCAGCGCCGCTGTCGTAGGTCCAGCATGCGCGCTCGGTCTCGTGTACGGCGGCCTGGAGGTGGATGTGTGCTGCCGCGAGCGGGTGCGCGACCCCCTGGTGGGAGCCGATCGGCGTACCCCAGACGGATCGCTCGTTCGCGTAGCGAACGGCCTTGGCCAGGGCGTAGCGGCCGATTCCGGTGCAGATCGAGCTGGTCAGGACTCGCTCGGTGTTCAGCCCGGTGAACGCGACCCGGAGCCCGTGGCCCTCCTCGCCGACGAGGTTCGCCGCCGGGACCTCGACATTGTCGAAGTAGACCTGCCAGCTCTTCTCCGGCTGGTTCATGACGGTGCGGATCTGGGTCCGCGTCAGCCCGGGAGCGTCGGCGTCGACCATGAACACCGACAGCCTCCCGCGTCCGGACTCGGGGTCGGTGCCGGTGCGGGCGACGACCATCACCATGTCGGCGCTCTCCATGCCGGTGATGTAGTACTTCTGTCCGTTGAGGACGTAGCGGTCGCCGTCGCGGGTCGCCACCGTGGCGATCCGGTGCGCGTTCGATCCGGCGTCGGGCTCGGTGATGGCGAAGGACATCCTCTTCGCTCCGCTGGCGAGGTCGGGCAGCCAGCGCCGCTTCTGCTCGTGGTTGGCGCTGCGGTCGAGGACCGTGCCGATCACGCCGGCCGAGAACAGGATCGAGAGCGCCGGTACGCCGGCCATCGCGGTCTCCTCGGTGACGATCGCCAGCTCCCGAAGCCCTTGGCCGCCACCGCCGTACTCCTCGGGGAGGTGTACGCCGAGGAAGCCATGGCCACCCAACGCGTCCCACAGCTCCTGGGCGTTGCCGCCCGCGTCGACCTGCTGCTGGAAGTAGTCGGGACCGAACGACCGGGCGATCCCACCCACGGCCTCGCGAAGGGCGCGATCGGTGTCGGTCGACTCGAGAAGGCCCGGAGGGGCGCCTGTGGTGATGGTCATTGAGTGCCTGCCTGCCTGTCGCTGGGAACCATGTCGGCAACCGTTCGCGGGCCACCATTGACATAAACTTATATGGCAATCTAAATTTGGGCAACCCTACAACTTTGGAGTTGCTGAATGATCACCGAGACCGACGACTTCTTCTGTCACCAGACCGTGGCGCCGCATGCACACGTCTCGGTGAACGACCCGAGCTGGGCCGAC
>WNGB01010363.1_pt1 | contig 12941 bp, 7 predicted proteins | sample 5400681 | NCBI WGS metagenome assembly WNGB01 (sample SAMN13153367, study PRJNA577476) | soil metagenome | isolation source: 115 cm soil or saprolite under grassland replicate 2 | place: USA:California | collected 2016-06-15 | reverse complement strand
GAGGAGCTCGGCGAGGCGGGCGGAGAGATCGCGTGCGGAGGTCATGACGCGAGCATCGCATGCGATTTCGGCGGCTCCCCAGGCGCACGGATTCGCGTCAGGGAGCGCGAACGCGAGCGGGCCCTCGAGAACCCCCTCGCACACCTTCAATGCACCGGAGGGGAGATCTGCGGCGCCGGGAGCGGCATTCCCGCGCGCTCTCTCGCGGCGGAGGTCATCTGACGGTGAAGTACGTCAAGCACTCGATGCGGGCTCGATGCGGGAAATTGGGGCCGTCGTCGAACGAGAAGCTCGCGGGTGGCCGCGAGCCGATCTCGTCACGACGGTTGCCGGCAACGGCGACGGCTCGGCCGCCGCCCTCCTCGTTGCCCGAACCCGTTTACCTTCGGGCTCTTCCCTCGCGCATACGCGCTCTCGTACCGCCCGCCGCTCCGCCGAGTCGGGTCGCCCCGGGGGATCTCTCATGCGTGAAGCCGAGCAGGTCGAAGGTCCCGGGCCGCGCATCTCGCTTGCCCCCGTCCGGCGACGACGGCCGGCGAAACTTCACCAGCCGCGTCTTCTCCGGATGAAGCGTGAGGCCGTACTTCCCGGATCGTTTGGGAAGCACTTCCGACACGCGGCGCGCGTCCACCTCCGAAGAGAATGCGATGACGAAGTCGTCCGCGTAGCGGATGAGGGTTGCCCGCCCGACGAGCCGGGGCCTCACCTGCGTCGCGAACCACCTGTCGAGCACCTCGTGAAGGTAGACGTTCGCAGCAGCGGCGAGACGACACCACCCTGCGGCGTCCCGGTGTCGGGCTGCGTGAGCACCCCGGCCTCCATGACGCCGGCCTTCAGCCACTTGTCGATCGCGCGGCGGAGCACCCCGTCGCGCACCCTCTGGTCGAGGAAGCCGCGCAGGTGCCCATGGTCCAAGGAGTCGAAGAACCCCTTGATGTCCACTTCGAGCACCCACCCGGCATCTTGCCCTCCAACGGTTCCGTTGACCGGCTCTCCCTTCCCTCCGCAGGGTCCCTCGGGTCGGTTCCCCTGCATCGTCGGTACTACGGAGAGCTCCGACGTCCTGCCGCCCCTCCCGCCGCGCTTCGTTGCCTTCGCTTGGCGGTACCAGCCGCGCTCGCTTGTTCGCTCCCGCGGGCGTGGAGCGCCACGGCTCCGCGGGCCTGGAGCGCTGACGGGGCGCCCGATCCGATCTCAGCTGGAGACGACGGGACCTCCCAGGTTCCTGGCGAACCCCCATGCGCTCGTGCCGCGCTCCCTGACTACCGTGAGGCCTCGGCGCCTGCGACTTCTGCTCGGCGCGTCGGTGCTGCCTTCCGCCCACAAGACGGCGTCGGCCCTCACGACTGCATTCGTTTTCGGAGCTCGCTGACGCGGCCCATTCGCTCCCTGTGTACGCTTCGCAGCCGGGGTCGCCCCCGAACCACGCAACACTCGGTTCCGGCTGGTCGCTAGCCTTTGCCGGGCGGGCTTGTCCCGCTGGGTTCGTGAGAAGGTTTCAGCTCACGCTTCCTCCTTCCCCAGGCTTCGCCTGGCGCACCATGTGACGAATCATGAGGGCCGGGGGGAGGGGGCGCAGGTCGAGGAAGAGCTGGAGGCTGCTTCACCGCGGCGGGCGCGTCAGCGGGACGAAGCGGACCGGGAGGAGATCGGTCTCGATGTTCACGCCGTCGTTCCCCCGGTCGATGAGCCTCAGCATCTGCGCGTCCGCCTCGGCGCCGACCGGCAGGATCATCCTCCCCCCGGGACCGAGCTGCGCGACGAGCGCCGGCGGGACGACGGGCGCCGCCGCCGCCACGAGGATCCGATCGAACGGAGCCTCCTCCGGCCAGCCGAGCGCGCCGTCGCCGGCGCGAAGGTGGACGTTCGCGAGGCCGAGTGCCCCGACGAGGAGCGCCCGCGCCGGCTCCGCCAGCGCCGGCACGACCTCGATCGAGAAGACCTCCTCCGCGAGGCGCGCGAGGATCGCGGTCTGGTACCCCGAGCCGGTCCCGATCTCGAGCACCCGCTCGCTCCCGCGGAGCCGGAGCCGCTCCGTCATGAAGGCGACGACGAACGGCTGCGAGATGGTCTGCCCGTGCCCGATGGGGAGCGGCCGGTCGGCGTCCGCGTCCTCCCGGAGCGGCTCCGGCACGAAGAGCGTGCGCGGCACCTCGGCGATCGCCGCGAGGACCCGCTCGTCGCGGATCCCCTCCTCTCGGAGGAAGGCGGCCAGGGCTGCGCTCACGGCGCGATCATAGCGCCGGCGCGAGCGCGCTGCCCTTGCCCCCTCACCCCCAACCCTCTCCCCCGCTTCGAGGGGGCGAGGGGGTTCCGGGGCGGGCCGAGGGAGGTTCCGGGACTAGCCGACCTGCGCGAGCGAGAGCCGCTCGGCCCAGCGGACCCGGAGCGCCTCCGCGGCGGGCTGGTGCTCCGGCCGGGCGAGGTCGGGGTCGGCCTCGACGAGGGCGAAGGCGTCCTCGCGCGCCTCCTCGAGGATGGTCTCGTCGCGGTAGAGGTCTGCGACGTCGAGGATGGCGAGGCCGGACTGGCGCGTGCCGAGGAGCTCGCCCGGCCCGCGGATCCGCAGGTCCTCGCGGGCGATCTCGAACCCGTCCTGCGTCCGCTCGACGGCGCGGAGCCGCTCGCGCGCCTCGTCCCCTGCGCGCTTGAAGTGCGCGACGAGGAGGCAGTGGCTCTTCTCCGCGCCGCGCCCGACGCGACCGCGGAGCTGGTGGAGCTGCGAGAGCCCGAACCGCTCCGCGTGCTCCACGATCATCACCGTCGCGTTCGGCACGTCTACGCCGACCTCGATGACGGTCGTCGCGACGAGCACGTGGACCGCGCCGGCGCGGAACCGCTCCATGACGTCGCGCTTCTCGTCCGACTTGAGCTGGCCGTGGAGGAGGCCCACCTCGTACCCGGTGAACACCTTCTGGAGATCCGCGGCGCCCGTCGTCGCGTCGGCGAGATCGGTCTTCGCCGACTCGGCGACGAGCGGGTAGACGACGTAGACCTGCCGCCCCGCCTCGAGCTCCCTGCGCGCGAGCTCGTAGGCCGCCTTGCGCTGCGAGTCGCCGTACAGCTTCGTCGCGACCGGCGTCCGCCCCGGGGGCAGCTCGCCGATCTTCGACTGGTCGAGGTCGCCGTAGAACGCGAGCGCGAGCGTGCGCGGGATCGGCGTCGCGGTGAGGACGAGGACGTCCGGCCGCCGCCCCTTCGCGATGAGCGCCAGCCGCTGCATGACCCCGAACCGGTGCTGCTCGTCCACCACCACGAGCCCGAGCTTCTCGAACGCGACGTCCTCCTCGACGAGCGCGTGCGTGCCGATCGCGATGCGCGCACGGCCGTCGGCGACTGCGGCGCGCGCTGCCCGCTGCGCCTTGCCGCGCGCGGCCGCGCCGACGAGCGCGATCTCGACGCCGCTCCCCTCGAGCCAGCGCGCGAGCGTCGTCGCGTGCTGCTCCGCGAGGATCTCAGTCGGCGCCATCAGCGCGGCCTGCCACCCCGACTGGACCGCGAGCATCATCGCGGCGAACGCGACCGCGGTCTTGCCGCTCCCCACGTCTCCCTGCAGGAGCCGGTTCATCGGCTCGGGCCGGCCCATGTCGCGGGCGATCTCGGCGAGCGAGCGCTCCTGCGCACCGGTGAGCGTGAACGGCAGCCCGGAGATCGCGCGCCGGAGGGCCTCCGGGGATGCGTCGAACGCGATGCCGCTCTGGGCGCGCACGCCGCGGCGGCGCCGGGCGAGCGCGAGCTGGAGGAAGAAGAGCTCCTCGTAGATGAGCCGCCGGAACGGCGGCGTCGCGCGCGCCGCCGCGAGCGCCGGATCGGTGCCGGGCATCGGGAAGTGCGCCTCCCGGAGGGCCCGGGCGCGCGAGAGGAGCCCGCGGCCCTCGCGCGTCGCGGCCGGCAGGTCGTCCGGCACGAGCGGCGCGTGCTCGTCGACGAGCCGCTTCATGAGCTTCCGGAGCGCGGCGTGCTGGTAGTCGGCGGGACCCGGGTAGACGGGAACGATGCGCCCGAAGCTCGCCGAGTCCCCGGCGTGGACCTTCTCCACCTCCGGCTGCGTCATCTGCCTGCGGCGGCCGAAGCCCTCCGTCACCTTCCCCCACGCGAGGAGCGTGTCGCCCTGCTCGAACTGTTTCAGCCGCCACGGTGGTGCGTTGAAGAAGACGAGCTCGAGCGCCCCGGTCGGATCCGACACCGCGACCTTGAGCATCGGCTTGCCGCTCCGCATGCGCTGCGCGCGCGCGTGGCCGACGGTCGCGACGACGATCCCCTCCTCGTTCGGACTGAGCTCCGCGATCCGCCGCACCGCCGTCCGGTCCTGGTACGCGCGCGGCCAGAACTCGAGCGCCTGCTCGATGGTCGTTCGCCCCCGCTCCTCGAGCTGCGCCCGCGGCGCGGGGTGCGCGCGGGGGAGGCTCGCGAGCGGGCTCGCGAGCCGCTTGCGGCGCTCGGCGCGCTCCGCGGCGGTCCGGGGCGGCGGGGCCTCGTGCCACTCGGGCTCCGGGGCGAGCGGGAGCGGTGTTGCGGTCGCGGTCGCTGTCGGCGTCGCGGTCGGGATCGAGGTCGCGGTCGGAGTCGCGTGCGCCTGCTTCGGCGTGATGACGCGCCCGCCCGAGAGCATCTCGATCCGCGCGGTCCTCGCGACGTCGCGCAGCTCGGGCGGGAGCGGGATGAGCGCGGACAGGTGGGCCGCGATGCGCGCGAGCGCCCTCGTCCGCTCCTTCGCGGGGAGCGCGTCGAACCGGGCGGCCTCGTCCGCGAGCCGTGCGAGCGCGGGCGAATCCGGGACCCCCGACGCGCGGGCCCTCGCGACCGCGCCCGTCGCGGTGGCGCCGAACGCGGTGAGCCGCTCCGCCCGCGCGCCTCCCCCGAGCGCGAACCGCAACGGCGGCACGAGCGCGAGGAGCGCCCGCGCCGCAGTCGCCTGCGGCAGCTCATCGCCGGGGCCCGCGCTCCCGTCACCCGATCTCGTCCCCACGGGGGCAAGGCTATCAGCCCGGTCGGACGGGCGAAATCGAGACCGCCTCCGCCCGCCCCAACCGTGGCATCCTTCCGGGCATGCGCCTGCGCCTCGGCCTCCTCCTCGCAGCAGCGGCCCTGCTCGCCTGCTCGCGAGACCTCGCCGTCCCCGCCGCCACCACGGCACCGGCGATCGCGGCGTTCAGCCCCGCGTCCGGATCTTACGCCGGCGAGCGGCTCGTCATCACCGGTTCGGGCTTCGATCCTGACCCGCAGGCGAACCTGGTGCAGTTCGCGCGCGCGTCGGCGCGCGCCGAGTGGGTCGGCGGCGGGTCGCTCGCCGTGCGCATCCCGGCTGACGCCGGGAGCGGCCGGATCACGCTGGCGACGAAGGGCGGGATCTCCGCTCCCTCCTCGGTCGCGTTCACGTACCGCGGCCTCGGGGAGCTGCGCACGGGCGTCGTGTCGAGCGAGATCGCGCTGCTCCACAGGCCGTACCGCGTCGTCCCCGCCAGCGACGAGACGTTCCTGCTCTCGGATCTCCTGCTCGGGGTCGTCCGCTACGGCGATCCCGCGTTCGTCGCGCCGGCCGCGGTCTCCATCGACTCTGCGCCCGCGACGGCCACCCCGTCGGTCGTGTGGCTCGACTCCTACCCGGGCAGCCCGACGTCGACGCTCGTGCGCGAGGAGGTCCCGTCCGGGACGTTCGCGAGCGTCCGGGCAGCGACGAAGACGATCCCGGAGGCCGGCGCCGCCCGCCTCGTCACGATGCGGGCGGGCGGCGGCTTCCCCGACGCGGTCGCGGTCATCCGGGACGAAGGCTCCACCTGGACGATCGCCCTGCACGGCCTCGTCGACCTCGAGCCGCTCCCCGCCTGGCCCGACCCAACGTCCGCTGGCACGCCCCAGCCGCTCGCCGGAATCGTGGACCTTCGCGGCTGCGCGGACGCGGGGAACGGCGATCTCGCCTGCCTCGCGCGCGGAGCCGCGGACGATCCGCTCACGATCGCGCGCATCCGGCTCACGTCCGCACCCACGGTCACGTTCCTCGCCCCGCCACCCGCGCCGATCGTCGAGAACCGGTACCTGTCCGATGACCCACTCTGCGCCGACGTGACGAGGCATCGCGCCGTCGTGGCCCTCGCCGACGGCAGGATCGCCGCCGCCAACGTCTCCACCGACACGTGGTTCCAGGCTCCCGTCGACACGGAGTCGCGTACGCCGGCGCGCTTCCTCACCTGCGTCGGGCCCGGGAGCGCGTCGTTCCCGGAGGTCACCGCGCTCGTCTCGAAGGTGGGCGACGACCTCCTCACGAGGATGGAGCCGGTGACCGGACAGGTGGTGTGGACCATTCCGTTCACGAAGCCCGCGGCGACCGGGCTCTGGTGCACGGCTCAGAGCGCGTCCTGCGCGAACGGCGGCGTCATCCACGCCGCGAGCGACGCGGACAACCGCGTGTTCCTGCTCGACGTGTCCTCCGGCGCGGTGCTCGCACGCCGCTCGTTCGACCTCCTGCCCGGACGCGTCGACGACCCCGACGCGATCATCGACCTGACCGCGGTCCAGGGCGCGGCGTGGTTCGCGACCAGCTCCGCACCGGACGTCCCGAAGCTCTCGTTCGCGACGGCCGCGCCGCGGGGCACCCTCTGGATGCCGGTCACTGCGAAGCGCGGGAGCGGCCTGTACCCGCACTTCGCCGCGTCCGACGCGGTGGCGGTCGTGCCGGGCGTGACCGGCACGTATACGATGGTCCTCGAGGACGCGGCGTTCGACGGGAACGCCCTCACGTCGACCGCGCAGCTCGGCCTCGACGCTCCGAACCCGTACGCGCACGCCGCGACGATCGCCGGGCTCGAGACGCTCACCTATCACCTGGGCTCGCCGACCGAGCGGACCGTCTCCGCGATCCCGGACGCGCGCTTCACCTCCCTCGGGCGCCTTCCCGACGGCCGGATCTTCGCGTCCGTGCGGAGTGGCGCCGGCTGGAGCGTCCGGACGTGGACCGCGGCGGAGGCGGCGGCCGACGCCGTGTGGACGTCGCCGGGCGCCGGCGCGCTGATCGTCGCGAGCAGCGCCGTGCTCGATGGCGCGCTGTGGGCCTTCTACTGGGACGAAGGCAGCGACCTGCACGGGGTCGCGCTCGACGGGAACCTCGTCGCGAAGAGCGACGCCGTCCTCTCGGACGCCTTCTACTCGATCCTCGCCGTCTCGCCGAACGGGCGCACCTTCGTCTCCTGGGACTTCCAGCCCTACTCCCGGGACACGAGCGTCGTGGTCTGGTCGGCGAGCGCTGCGGAGGGCTTCCGGCGGCGCACCACCATCCCGGTGCAGGGGCAGGTGTCCGGCGTCGCCTTCGACGGCACGGGCGAGGCGCTCTACGTCGTGACGCGCGGCCCGGACCGGGTGCTCGTCATCGAGTGACGACTGCTACTCGCCCGACTCGCCGGGGACGTTCTCCTCGACGAACACGACGCCCTTCACCTCGTACTCCTTCGTGCCGCCCGGGCTCTGCACGACGGCCGTGTCGCCCTCCTCCTTGCCGATGAGGGCGCGGGCGATGGGGCTCGTCACGGAGATGCGGCCCTGCTTCAGATCGGCCTCGAGCTCGCCGACGATCCGGTAGGTGACCTCGTCGCCGCTCTCGCCGTCCTCGAGCGTCACGGTCGCGCCGAAGACGACCCGGGTGCCCGTGTGCTTCGAGACGTCGATCACCTCGGCGGTCGCGATCCAGTGCTCCACCTGCTGGATGCGCCCCTCGATGTGGCTCTGCTTCTCCTTCGCCGCGTGGTACTCGGCGTTCTCGGAGAGGTCGCCGTGCGAGCGCGCCTCCGCGATCTCCTTCACGATCTTGGGGCGCTCGACGTTCTTCAGCCGCTTCAGCTCCTGCTTCAGCCGAACGAGGCCGCCCGGGGTCATGGGGACGCGCTGGGACATCTCTCTCACCTTCCTCGAAAAAAAAAGCAGGCGGCCGGCCCGGGAGCCCGGGGCGGCCGCTTCCATCTCTTTCAGTAGAGCGGCGGAGGCCGCCCTGTCAACGGGATGCCCGGTGATACTCCTGGATCGTGCGGACGCCCGGGACCCCTCCCTGAGCCGCCTCCATCGCGGCGACGGCGGCCCGCGCCGCCGTGAGGGTCGTGCAGTAGGGCAGCCCCTTCATGAGCGTCTCGCGCCGGATCGAGTAGCTGTCCGCGATCTCGCGCTTGCCCGCCGTCGTGTTCACGACGAAGTGGACGTCGCCGTCCTTGATGCGGTCCACGATCGACGGGCGCCCCTCCTGGACCTTCTTCACCGGCGTCGTCGGGATGTCGCGCGCCGCGAAGAAGCGGCTCGTCCCGCCGGTCGCGAGCACCTCGAACCCGAGCCGGACGAGCGTGCGGGCGAGATCGGCCATCGCCTCCTTGTCGGCGTCGCGGACGGACACGAACGCCCGCTTGCCCGGTCCGGGCTGCGGCAGCGCGTTCCCGGCCGCGGCCTGCGCCTTGAGGAACGCGCGCGCGAAGTCCTGGTCGATGCCCATCACCTCGCCCGTGGAGCGCATCTCCGGCCCGAGCATCGTGTCGACGCCCGGGAAGCGGGCGAACGGGAAGACCGCCTCCTTCACCGACATGTGCCTCGGGCGCGGCGTGCCGAGCGCCCCCGCATCCTTCAGGCTCTTCCCCACCATGCAGAGCGAGCCCGCCTTCGCGAGCGGCAGCCCGGTCGCCTTCCCGACGAACGGGACGGTGCGGCTCGCGCGCGGGTTCACCTCGAGGACGTAGACGTCCTTCCCCTGGATGGCGAACTGGACGTTCATGAGGCCGACGACGTCGAGCTCCCGCGCGAGCGCGATCGACTGCCGCTCGATCTCGCGGATCACCTCGGGCGCGAGGCTGAACGGCGGGAGCGCGCAGGCGGAGTCGCCGGAGTGGATGCCGGCCTCCTCGATGTGCTCCATCACGCCGCCGACGACGACGTCCTTGCCGTCCGAGACGACGTCCACGTCCACCTCGGCCGCGTCGCGGAGGAAGCGGTCGACGAGGACCGGCCGCTCGTTCGAGGCCTGCACCGCCTCGCGCAGGTAGGTCTCGAGATCCGTGTCGTCGTAGACGACCTCCATCGCGCGGCCGCCGAGCACGTAGGACGGCCGGACCATCACCGGGTACCCGATCCGGCGCGCGATCGCGAAGGCCTCCTCGGCGCTCCGGGCCATCCCGTTCTGCGGCTGGCGCAGCCCGAGCTTCTCGATGAGCTGCGAGAACCGCTCGCGGTCCTCGGCGCGATCGATCGCGTCCGGGGTCGTGCCGAGGATCGGGACCCCGAGCTCGTGGAGCGGCACCGCGAGCTTGAGCGGCGTCTGGCCGCCGTACTGGACGATGAGCCCCTTCGGCTTCTCGACGTGGACGATCTCGAGGACGTCCTCGAGCGTGAGCGGCTCGAAGTAGAGCCGGTCGGCCGTCTCGTAGTCGGTCGAGACCGTCTCCGGGTTGCAGTTGACCATGATGGTCTCGAACCCGGCCTCCCGCAGCGCGAAGCAGGCGTGCACGCAGCAGTAGTCGAACTCGATCCCCTGGCCGATCCGGTTCGGCCCGCCGCCGAGGATCATCACCTTCGGCCGGTCGGTCGGGGCGGCCTCGCACTCCTCCTCGTACGTCGAGTAGAGGTACGGGGTGAAGGCCTCGAACTCGGCCGCGCACGTGTCCACCCGCTTGAAGACGGGGCGAACGCCCGCGGCGTGCCGCGTGTCGCGAACGACGTTCTCCGTCGTCCCGGCGAGCTGGGCGATCCGCTTGTCCGAGAACCCCATCCGCTTCACCGCGCGGAGCGCCTGCGCGCCGCGGGGAACGCCCTTCGCGAGGTCCGCCTCGGTCCGGACGATCTCCTCGAGCTCGCGCAGGAACCAGGGGTCGATCGCGGTGAGCTCGAACAGGTCCTGCACCGAGAGGCCGGCGCGGAACGCCTCCGCCACCCAGAACAGCCGGTGCGCGCGCGGGACGCGCACCTCGGCCTTGATCCGGTCGACCTCGGACGCCGCGTAGGCCTCGCCCGGCCGCTTCTTCAGGGGCGACTCGAAGCCGCAGCGATCGATCTCGAGACCTCGGATCGCCTTCTGGAGGCTCTCCTGGAAGGTGCGCCCCATCGCCATCACCTCGCCGACCGACTTCATCTGCGTGGTGAGCGTGTCGTTCCCCCCCTTGAACTTCTCGAAGGCGAAGCGCGGGACCTTCGTGACGACGTAGTCGATGGTCGGCTCGAACGACGCGGGCGTGTAGCGCGTGATGTCGTTCTTGATCTCGTCGAGCGTGTAGCCGACGGCGAGCTTCGCGGCGATCTTCGCGATGGGGAAGCCGGTGGCCTTCGACGCGAGCGCGGACGAGCGCGACACGCGCGGGTTCATCTCGATGACGACCATCCGCCCGGTCTTCGGGTGGACGCCGAACTGGATATTCGACCCGCCGGTCTCGACGCCGATCTCCCGGATGATGCGGATCGAGGCGTCACGGAGGATCTGGTACTCCTTGTCGGTGAGCGTCTGCGCCGGCGCGACGGTGATCGAGTCGCCGGTGTGGACGCCCATCGGATCGAGGTTCTCGATCGAGCAGATGATGACGACGTTGTCCTTCCGGTCGCGCATCACCTCGAGCTCGTACTCCTTCCACCCGATGATCGACTCCTCGCAGAGGATCGTGTGGGTGGGGCTGAGCGCGAGCGCGCGCCGCGCGAGCGGCTCGAACTCCTCGAGGTTGTACGCGACGCCGCCGCCCTCGCCGCCGAGCGTGAAGGAAGGGCGGATGATGATGGGGAAGCCGATGTCGCGCGCGACCGCCGCGGACTCCTCCCAGCTCGTCGCGTAGCCGGAGCGGGGCATGTCCACGCCGATCCGGTTCATCGCGTCCTTGAAGAGCTGCCGGTCCTCCGCCATCTCGATCGCCTCGAGCGAGGCGCCGATGAGGGAGACGCCATGGCGCTCGAGCGCGCCGTTCTTCGCCAGCGCGACGGCCAGGTTGAGGGCCGTCTGCCCGCCGAGCGTCGGGAGGAGCACGTCGGGCTTCTCGCGGGCGATGATCTGCTCGGCGGTCGCGGGCGTGATCGGCTCGACGTACGTCCGGTCCGCGAAGCCCGGGTCCGTCATGATGGTCGCCGGGTTGGAGTTGAGGAGGACGATCTCGTAGCCCTCCTCCTTCAACGCCTTGCAGGCCTGGGTGCCCGAGTAATCGAACTCGCAGCCCTGGCCGATGACGATCGGCCCGGAGCCCACGATCATGATCTTCCGGATGTCGGTGCGGCGAGGCATGGGGGCGGGAAACTAGCACACTTGTCTGGCGTGGAGACACGCCGGCCGCTCGGAAAAATCCCGAGGAACGGCGGGCTCGGGCGGCCGTCCGGCGCCGGCGCCGGGCTACGACGCGAGCCGGCTCGCGGCCTCCTTTTCGCGGGCCGAGGAGACCGCCTCGAGCAGCTTTCTCACCTTGGGAAATCGCTCCGCCATCGCAGCCACGACGGGCGCCGGGAAGGCGACCACCGTGACCTCCTCGAGCGCGGTGAGCGCCGCGGGCCGTCCGGTGCCGAGCACGCGCCCCTCGCCGAAGAGCGCCCCGCGCTCGAGCCGAGCGATCTCCACCGGCCCGTCCGGACCCGCGACGAGGACCGCCGCCGACCCGTCGCGCACGAGGAAGAAGGCCTCGTCGGACTCCGCCGAGACGAGCTCGCCGGCCGCGAACGAGACGAGCTGCGCGAGCTGGAGGAGGTCGCGCCGCGCGTCCGCGTCGAGCGTCTTGAACAGGATGCTCGACTCGACGAACGCAGTCGTGGCGAGGTCGCCCCAGGCCTCCCGTGGCGCGCTGGCCATGCAGCCGAAGCTAGCATAGGCTCCCGCGTCGATGAACGGTCTCGCGCTCGTCGCGGCGCTCGCGGTCGCACAGGCGGTGCAGACGCCCGTCGCCGGGGACCGATCCCCGGAGAGCCGGCCCGCGGACGTGGCGGCTGCCGCCGCCGAGAAGCTCCCGGAGGCCGCCGCCGAGCCCTCGCCGCGTCCCGCGCCCCGGAGGCGCGAGCCTGCGTCGGCAGACCAGGTGGCAACGCCCGCCGTGCCGGAGACTCTTCCGCGCCGCGCAGCCCCGCCCCCTGCCGTGGCCCCGGCGGCGCCGACTCCGCCGCGCTCGCCCGCCCCGGCTCCGACCGCTCGACTGCTCCCGCCCGCCCCGGCTCCGACCGCTCGACTGCTCCCGGAGCGCGAGGACGCGGAGCGCGCTGCGCGCCTCTTCCTCGACGCGCTCGCGCGCGGCGACGCGGACGCCCTTGCGCAGGCCGCCTCGGAGCGGTTCAGCTTCGACGGCGACGTGGAGGCGGGACGCGAGCCGATCCGCAGAACCTGGCGCAACCTCCTCGCCTCGCGGCCACGGCCCGATGCGGCGCCGCGGGTCGGCAGCATCGAGGTGCTCTCGACGGTGGACGCGATGGCGCGCTTCGGGAAGCCGCCCGCGCGGATCGCGCCGCTCGTGCGGCCGGGCGCGCTCGTCGCGGTCGCGGACATCGGCGGGAGGACGGTCGTCCTCTTCCTCGCGCGCGAGGGCGGCCGGATGGCCGTCCTCGGCATGCACGACTGAGCAGGTCGCAGCGCCTCTTGAACCTGTCCATCCACGCGTCGCCGTAGACCTGGCGCGCGGCGAGCTTGTTGTGGAACCGGCAGAGGCATCTCGTGTTCTCGACCGTCGGCGGGCCGCCCCGCGCCCGCGGCACCACGTGGTCGAGCTCGACCTGGTGGGTGGAGCCGCAGACCCCGCCTGCGTCGACGGGCCATTGGCACCGCCCGCCGTCGCGCTGCCAGACGGCCCGCTTCACGTGGGCGGGGACGTGGTCCGGCTTCGCAGGCGGCGGCTCGCGCCGTGGCTTCTCGACGAGCCCTTTCCGCTTGGCGTGGCGCTCGAGGAGGAGGTCGAGCCCGGCCTCCAGGATCTCGTCCTCGCTGGCGCCGGGATGCGAGTGGGAGAGCGCGGCGCGAGCGGCCGCGAGCT
>WNGB01029605.1_pt1 | contig 12949 bp, 13 predicted proteins | sample 5400681 | NCBI WGS metagenome assembly WNGB01 (sample SAMN13153367, study PRJNA577476) | soil metagenome | isolation source: 115 cm soil or saprolite under grassland replicate 2 | place: USA:California | collected 2016-06-15 | reverse complement strand
CGAGCAGCTTCTGCAGGTGGCCGAAGTGGTCGATCAGCCGGTCGATCACCGCACCGGGCAGGCGCGGCACCTTCGCCAGCAGCCGGTACCCGCGCGGCGTGACCGCGGCGTCCAGCTGCTCGGCGCCGCCGAGCTGCAGCGCACGGGCGACCTGGCCGATGTCGAGCAGGTCGGTCGGGCTGACGGCGTCGAGCTCGGCGAGCACGTCCTCGGCGGTCTTGGCGCGCCGCCCCGTCGTCGGCGGCATGTAGTCGCGCACCACCAGCTCACGCTCGCCGGCCACACCGGCGACCAGCTCGTTCAGCTGCAGGGTGAGCAGCCGGCCGTCGGTGCCGAGCTCGATCACATAGCCGTCGATCTCGGTGGCGATCCGGCGCACCATCTCCAGCCGCTGCGCGACCGCGGCGACGTCCCGGACCGTGACCAGGTCCTCGATCTCCAGCGCGGACAGGGTCCCGGACACCTCGTCGAGGCGCAGCTTGTACCGCTCCAGCGTGGCGAGCGCCTGGTTGGCGCGGGACAGGATGGCGCCGGAGTCCTCGAGTACGTAGCGCCTCTCGTCGACGTACAGGGCGATGATGTGCATCGACTGTGACACCGAGATGACCGGGAAGCCGGTCTGCCGGGCGACCCGGTCGGCGGTGCGGTGCCGGGTGCCGGTCTCCTGGGTCGGGATCGACGGGTCCGGCATCAGGTGCACGGCGGCGCGCAGGATCCGGGTGACGTCGCGGTCGAGGATGAGCGCGCCGTCCATCTTGCTCAGCTCGCGCAGGCCGGTGGCGGTGAACTCGATGTCGAGCTCGAACCCGCCGGTCGAGATGGCGTCGACGGTGCGGTCGTGGCCGAGGACGAGCAACGCACCGGTCCGGCCGCGCAGGATACGCTCCAGGCCCTCGCGCAGCTCGGTGCCGGGCGCGACCGCCGCGAGGGTCGCGCGCATCCGGGCGTCGGTGCTGTTCTTGTCGAGGTTCGCCACGATGCAAGATTCTATGCGCGGCCGGGCGTCACGGCGGTGTTTATCCGAGCGGCAGGCCGTTCGGAAGACGATTCACGGACACCTGACGACCTGACCGGCGTACGCCAGGCCGCCACCGAACCCGAACAGCAGCACCGGCGCGCCGGTCGGGATGGCGCGCTGCTCGACGAGTTTCGACCAGGCCAGCGGGATGCTCGCGGCCGACGTGTTGCCGGAGTCGACGACGTCCTTGGCGATCACCGCGTTGACCGCGCCGAGCCGTTTCGCAAGCGGCTCGATGATCCGCAGGTTCGCCTGGTGCAGTACGACGGCGCCGAGATCCTCGGGGGCGAGACCGGCCTTCTCGCACACCTGCCGGGCGATCGACGGCAGCGCCGTCGTGGCCCAGCGGAAAACGCTCTGGCCCTCCTGCTGAAAGGTCCCGTCCCGTCCTTCGATCCGGACCGCATCAGCCATCTCGGGAACCGACCCCCACACCACTGGGCCGACCTCGGCCTCGTCGCTCGCGACCAGCACCGCGGCGCCCGCGCCGTCGCCGACCAGCACGCAGGTGGACCGGTCGGACCAGTCGGCGAAGTCGGTGAGCCGCTCCACCCCGATCACCAGCGCCTTGGTCGCGGCGCCGGCGCGGATCGCGTGGTCGGCGGTCGCCATCGCGTGGCTGAACCCGGAGCAGGCCACTCCGACGTCCAGCGCCGCGGGTGAGGAGGTCAGCCCGAGCCGCGCGGCCACCCGGGCCGCGATGTTCGGCGACCGGTCGAAGGCGGTGCAGGTCGCCACCACGACCATGTCGATGTCGGCCGGCGCCAGCCCGGCGTTGGCGAGCGCCTTCCCGGCGGCCTGCGCGGCCATGAAGTCCACCGGCTCGTCGGGACCGGCGATGTGACGGGTCTTGATGCCGACCCGGCTGCGGATCCACTCGTCCGAGGTGTCGACCATGGTGGCGAGCTCGTCGTTGGTGAGCACGCGGGACGGCTGGTGGTGGCCGAGGGCAACGACGCGGGATCCGGACACGCTGGCGCCTTTCGTCGGGGAGCCACCACGGTACGACGGTTCCGGCGCCCGGCGCGCGGCCCGTCTCAGCCGTTGATTCCGGCGGCCAGCAGCGCGTTGCGGATGTCCGCGGCGGGATACACCTTCAGCCCGTACTTGTTGTGGATGTCGATCGGCTTCATCTCGCGGGACCAGTTCGGCACGTCGGCCGGGATGATCGCCTTGGTGAACCCGAGCCGGGCCGCCTCCGCGAGCCGCTTCTCGAGTCCGCCGACGCGTCGTACCTCACCGGCCAGGCCGACCTCGCCGATCGCGACCAGGCCCGGGTGCGCGGCCATCCCGCAGGCGGACGACGCCACCGCGACCGCCACCGCCAGATCGACCACCGGCTCGTTGATCTTCACCCCGCCGACGGTGGCGACGTACACCTCGGAGTCGGCGAGCCGCACCCCCACCCGGCTGCCGAGCACCGCGAGCACCATCGCGACCCGGCTGGACTCCAGCCCGGACGTGGTCCGCCGCGGCTGCGGGGCGTTGGACGGGCCGACCAGCGCCTGCACCTCGGCGAGCAGCGGCCGGCGGCCCTCCATCATCACGGTCACGCAGGTGCCGGGCACCGGCTCGCTGTGCCGGGACACGAACAGCCCGGTCGGGTCGGTGACCTCGACGATGCCGGTGTCGACCAGGTCGAAGCAGCCGACCTCGTCGGCCGGGCCGAAGCGGTTCTTGGTGGCGCGCACCATCCGGAACCCGGAGTGCCGGTCGCCGTCGAACGCGAGCACCACGTCGACCAGGTGCTCCAGCATCCGCGGCCCGGCGATCGCGCCGTCCTTGGTGACGTGCCCGACCAGCACCACGGCGACGTTGCGCTCCTTCGCCAGCCGGACCAGCGCACCGGTCACCTCGCGGACCTGGGTGACGCCACCGGGCGCGCCGTCCACCTCCGGGTGCGCGACTGTCTGCACCGAGTCCACCACCAGGAGGCCGGGCTTCACAGCGTCGACGTGGCCGATCACGGCGGACAGGTCTGTCTCCGACGCCAGGAACAGTTCGTCCACGAGCGCGTCCGTGCGGCCGGCCCGGAGCCGCACCTGGGCGGCCGACTCCTCGCCGGACACATAAAGCGTGCGCTGGCCGGACCGCGCCGAGCGGGCAGCAACCTCGAGCAGCAGGGTGGACTTGCCGACCCCGGGCTCGCCGGCCAGCAGCACCACGGCGCCCGGCACCATGCCGCCGCCGAGCACCCGGTCCAGCTCGGCCAGCCCAGTCGGCCGGGAGGCCGCCTCGACCGCGCTCACCTGCGAGATCGGCGTGGCCGGCGACGACACCGGCCCGGCCGTCACCCGGGCGGCCTTCGGCGCGCCCACCTCGGTGACCGTGCCCCACGCCTGGCACTCGCCGCAGCGCCCGATCCAGCGCGCGGTGGTCCAGCCGCACTCGGTGCACTGGTACGGGGACCGGCCGGTCTTCGCCGCAGTCTTCGCCATGCCGGTCAACCTAGACGCCCCCACCGACAACGTCCGCGAAGAGACACCCCACGGATCAAAACGAATCGCCCGTTCGTGGCGTCTCCACCTGTGGGGGCACACCGGGCGGCAGACGTCCGCTCGGGGAGAGCTTCGCCGGTGCCCCTGCCGGGCCTGGGGAGGGATGCGGCCCCGCGGGACGTACGGCCGTCCGCGCGACCAGTGACGCCCGCGGGCGCACTGCCGGAACCGACGGTGCGCCGCGAATCACCCGAAGGGTTACTTCATGAGCATCATCGCGTTACGCCGCAGCACGGTCCTCGCGGCGGTCCTGGGCCTCGTCCTCGTGGGCGCGTCGCCGCGCGCCTACGCCGCCGCCCCGGGCAACGACACGTACGGCGGCCGGACGGTCGTGTCCGGCATCCCGTTCACCGACACGCTCGACACGACCGAGGCCACGTCGGACGCCGACGACGCCGACCTCAACGCCACCTGCGGAGCGCCGGCCACCGACGCCAGCATCTGGTACGAGATCACGCCGTCCACCTCCGCCGGCATGGTCGTCGACGTATCCCAGTCGAGCTACTCGGCCGGCGCGATAGTCGCGACCGGCGCACCGGGCAACTGGGCTCTCGAGCGGTGTGCGCCGGGCGGTGTCGGCTGGAACGCCGTCGCCGGAACGACGTACACGATCCTGGTCTTCGACGACCAGCTCGACGGGGCCGGCAACGGCGGCAACACCGTCGTCAACATCGACGTCATCCCGCCGCCACCGTCGATCGACATCACCGTCAACCCGACCGCCCGGTTCACCAGCACCGGCTCGGCGATCGTGAGCGGCACGGTGACCTGCGACTCCACCGCGGAGTTCGCCGAGCTGGACACGTTCCTGACCCAGCAGGTCGGGCGCGTGAAGATCAACGGCAGCGGCTTCACCGATCTCACCTGCGATGGCACGAGCCGGCCGTGGAGCGCCGAGGTTGTGGCTGACAACGGCGTCTTCAAGGGCGGCAAGGCGGCGAGCGTATCGTTCGCGTTCGCCTGCGGCGTCTTCGAGTGCGGGTTCGACTTCGAGGAGCACACCGTCCAGCTGAAGGGTCGCTGACAAGCGGGGGCCGGCGGCCGTCCTGGCCGGCCCTCGTCAGAGCACGTGACTCCACAGGTTGACCGCGTAGTCGACCTCCGTGCCCGGATGCTCGGCGATCACCCGCTCGGCCACCTCGGGCTTGAACTCGATCCGCACCACCGCCTCGAAGTCCGCCCGCCGAGCGAAGCTCCACCGCGTCTCCAGCGGGGTACGCCGCCAGCCGCGCGCGGACCAGAACCGCTCCACCGCGACGGCGTCGTACGACGGGTAGGCGCGCTGGAACCAGCCGCCGAACGTGGATCGCGTGGCGTCGTTGTCGATCACGAACGCCACCCCGCCGCGCCGCATCACCCGTTGGAGTCCGGCCAGACCGGGTTCGCAGCCGGGCCCGAAGAAGTAGGCCCAGCGTGCGTGCGCGACATCCACTGACGCCTCCCGGACCGGCAGCGCCTGCGCCGTACCCTGCCTGACCGAGACGTTGCCCAAGGCAACGGTACGCCGCACGGCCGCGGCAGCCAGCGCACGGTGCGGCTCGACCCCGGTGACCGTGTGCGCAGTGGCCGCGAACCGCGGCAGGTGGTACCCCGTTCCGCAGCCGATGTCGAGCACGTCCGCACCGGCCCAGTCGCGGATCTGAAGCATCGCGGCCTCGAGCACGCCGTCCGGGTCGACGGCCCGGTTCTCCAGCTCGTAGACGGCCGGGCTGTGCCAGATGTTCGGGCTCGGAATGCTGCCGCTGGCTATCTCCGGCACGTCACCGCCAGCACGGCGACGGGAATCAGCAACAGCCCGCAGATGATCGCCAGCCAGTGGAAGCCGTACGCGGCGAGCAGCGGACCGGCCGCGGTGCCGGCGATCGACGCGAGCGAGCCCATCGTCAGGTCGGACAGGCCCTGTGCGGAGGTCCGGATGTCACCCGGCACCGACTCCGAGAGCAGCGTGGAACCGGCGACCAGGCAGGCCGACCAGCCGAGGCCGAGCAGCACCAGCGCCGTCGCGGTCACCCCGTGCGCGGCGTCGGGCGCGACGGCGGCGACCAGCATCGCGAGCGCCAGGATGCCGACGCCGAGGCCGATCGTGCGGACCCGGCCCATCCGGTCCGCGAGCAGCCCCATCACCGGCGACAGCGCATACATGCCGGCCACGTGCCCGCTGATCACGAACCCGACGATGGTCAGCGAGGCGCCGTGGTGGCGCAGGTGCACCGACGTCATCGACATCACCCCGACCATCACCGCGTGCGCGACCGCGATCGCCAGCAGCCCGAGCCGGGCGCGCGGCAGCGCGGCCACGGTGCGGAAGGTCGCGGCCAGCGGCTGCCGCTCGGGCCGTACGTCGGTCACCGGCCGGGCGCGTTGCAGCCGGCGCAGCCCGAACCACACGACCGGCAGGGCCACACCGAATGAGGCCATCGAGAACAGGTACGGACCGGCCAGCGCCTCGACGCCGAGCGACGTGCCGAGCGAGCCGCCGGCGCCGGACAGGTTCGGACCGAGCACCACGCCGATCGTGGTGGCCCACACCACCACCGACAGGGACCGGGCCAGGTGCCGCGGGTCGGCCGCGTCGGTGGCGGCGTACCGCGACTGCAGGTTGGCGGCCGAGCCGCTGCCGAACATGCAGCCGGCGAGGAGCAGCAGCGCCAGCGAGTCGACCTGGGCCGCCACGATGCTCAAGACGGCGCCGCCCAGCGCGATCAGGTAGCCGGTGGTGAGCGACACCCGGCGGCCGCGCCTGCGGGCCAGGCCCGCCAGCGGTACGGCGAGCAGCGCCGCGCCGAGCGTCATCGTCGTCGCCGCCAGGCCGGCCATCGAGGTGGAGCCGGAGATGCGCTCGGCGAGCAGGCCGGCGACGGCGATACCACTCGCCATCGCGACGTCGGCGGCGACGGACGGGCTGGCGGTGGCGGTCACCAGCCCACTGTAGGGTCGCGATGTTCGCCCGACCGCAGTGGAGTGCCATCGATGTCAGAGCAGATCGTGATCGTCCCCGCCCCGCGTGAGCTGGTCCGCACGGCGGGTTACTGGAAGGCCACGGACCCGGCGGCGGACGCGGAGCGCGCGCTGGCCCCCGGCCTGCCCGCCGCCGAGTACCGCATCGAGGTCACCACCGGCGGCGCGCGCCTCGAGGCCGGCTCCGAGGAGGCCCTGCGGCACGCCGAGCAGACCTACCGCCAGCTGGTCGGCTCCGCCGGTGCGGACGGCGTTCCGTGCGTGCGGATCGCGGACGCGCCGCGGTTCGCCTGGCGCGGCGTGATGCTCGACGTGGCCCGGCACTTCATGCCCAAGGAGTTCGTGCTCCGGCTCGTCGACGCGCTCGAGCTGCACCGGATGAACGTGCTGCACCTGCACCTCACCGACGACCAGGGCTGGCGGGTCCAGATCGACGCCTACCCGAGGCTCACCGAGGTCGGCGCCTGGCGGGACCGGTCGATGGCCGGCCGGATGACCGAGGAGCAGCAGCGCGGCGAGCAGCCCTTCCGGTACGACGACCAGCCGCACGGCGGCTTCTACACCAAGGACGACCTGCGCGAGATCGTCGCGTACGCGGCCGAGCGCGGCGTCACCGTCGTACCCGAGATCGACCTACCGGGGCACATGCAGGCCGCGGTGGCGGCGTACCCGGAGCTCGGCAACCACCCGGATGGCGTCGTCGGGGTGCGCGCGGAGTGGGGGATCAGCGACGACGTGCTGAACACGGACGACGCCACGATCGAGTTCATCCGCACCGTGCTGCGCGAGGTGCTGGAGATCTTCCCCGGGCGGTACGTGCACCTCGGCGGTGACGAGTGCCCGACGGTGCAGTGGGAGCAGTCCGAGCAGGTCCGCGAGCGGATGGTTGCCGAAGGCATCGACAGTGTGCCCCAGGTGCAGGGCTGGTTCACCCGGCAGGTCGCGTCCGTGCTGGCCGAGCAGGGCCGGCGGCTGGTCGGCTGGGACGAGATCCAGGACGCCGAGCCGCCGGCCGACACCACGATCATGGCCTGGCGCAGCGGCGACGAGGGCGTCCGGGCGGCGAAGGCCGGGCACGACGTGGTGATGGCGCCGCAGTCGCACACCTACTTCGACCACTACCAGGCGGACGAGGCGGGCGAGCCGCTCGCGATCGGCGGCCTGACCACGCTGGAGAAGGTTTACGACTTCGAGGTGCTGCCGGCCGGTCTCACCGAGGACGAGCAGGCGCGGATCGTCGGCGCCCAGTGCCAGGTCTGGACCGAGTACCTGGCCGGGCCTCGCGAGGTCGGCTACATGCTGTTCCCGCGGCTGTGCGCGTTCGCCGAGCGCGCCTGGGGCTCGCCCCGGACGTCGTACGACTCATTCCTGACCCGGTTGAGCCCGCACCTGGACCGTCTGGACGCGCTCGGGCTGAACTACCGCCGTCTGAGCTAACGCCCCACGATCGCGACCGGGAACCAGCGGTTGCCGAGGACAACGATCTTGCCCGCGCCCTTCGGCGGGACGTACGCGACCACTTCGTTGCGTTCGGTCCGGTTGACGTACGACATGATCGTCGACGGGATCCCGAAACCCTTGTGCAGGTCGCCGTACTGCGGGGTCTTCCAGGTCATCCCGCTGCTCGTGCCGGTGCGCTTGTAGATGTGCTGGAAGTCGACGCCGAACCAGACCAGTGCGCCCCCGTTCTTCGTCTGCAGCGCGTACACCGTGATCTTGGCGGGGACTGCCCGGCTGGTCCCGGACCAGCCGTTGCCGGCGAACGCCTTGCGGTTGTCGGCCAGCGACTGGCGCGACGAGGTGAGGAACCGCCCGCTCGCGATCCGCGGCGCGAACACGCTCTTCGACCCCTTCGTCACCACGTCGGCCAGCACCGCCGCCAGCTTCCCCGGCGGTACGACGAGCCGGGCGTCGGTGGCCGCCACCAGGCTCGGGTTGTCGGCCACGTCGATCCCCGGGCCGAGCGGACCGGTCGCCGTCCGCGAGTACGGCGCGTAGGTCACCTTCCAGGGCGCGCCCTTCTTCTGCTGGACGAACACCAGGAGATCCCGGGTCGCGGGTGCCGCGCCCTTGTCGGTGGCGGCCGCGAAGAACCACCGCGGGTAGCCCGACTCCAGCGGCGCGGCGGCGAGCGCGTCGGTGTACCGCACCTTCCAGTAGCGCAGCTTGTTGCGTTTGAACACGGCGTACTGCGCGGTGTTGACCTGCAGTGCCGACCCGGTCTGCACCTTCGCGGCGACCGTCAGGTCGAGCTTGGCGTTGGCCTTGGTGATGCCGGCCAGGTAGCTCTTCACCGCGTCCTGCGCGGCCTGCTGGCTCAGTGCCGGGACGGGTTTCGGCGCGGACCTGGTCTGGTCGGCCGGCTGCTTGCCGGCCGAGTCGTGGCCGAGGAATCCGCAGCCGGCCGTGCCCGCGGCGAGTACCGCGAGCACAGCGGCGACGGGACGGGCGTGCATGGGGACAGCTTCCTCCGGGTCCGGGCGGGAACACGACGGGCCCGGCCGATGATTCCGGCGCGCGGGGTTGTTGGCAACCCGAGGCCGGAGCGGTCACCCGATGCGATCGTCCAGTTGCTCGAGGACGAACGGCCAGGCCTTCTCGTGCCCGTCCCGGGACGCCGCGTCAGCGAAGCCGCGGTGGCTGAGCCGCAGGTGGGTGCCGTCGCCGTGCGGGCTGAGCTCGACCGTGACGACGGTCTCCGCGCCCTCGGTGCCGCCGCGGCCGGTGACCCAGGTCAGCTCGACCAGCTTCGCGGGCTCCAGTCGCAGGAACCGGCCGTAGTGCGGATGCCGCTCGGACACCGCGCTCTGCTCGGGCCTGTACTCGACCTCGAAGTAGAACGGCGCGTCCACCTGCGGCGTCATCCGCACGGTGCCGGGGATCGCGAACCACTGGTCGAACCGCTCGGTCCAGGCCGCGTAGAGCTGCTCGGGCGAAGCGCTGAAGTCGTGCTCGACGACCAGGTCGTTCGGCCGGCCGCTGAGATCGGGCACCCGCACTGGCCCGGCCTGCTCACCGGCGTACCGCAGCGGGCCGCCCGTCTCCAGCACCGACTTGAGGCCCGCGAGCACGCCCGGCCACCCGTTGGCGACGCCTTCGTACGTCGGGCTGCCGGGGGCGAACTCGTCGTGCGTCACGGTGAGCTGTACGACGCCCTCGAAGTCCTCGGCCGGTTCGATCGTGAAGGTGACCCGCGACGGCTTGTCACCGCGCTCGCGGTCGCCGGGATCGGTGAAGGTGTACGAGAGCAGCCGCGGCGGGTCCGCGGCGAGCACCTCGCCCTCGATGTCCAGCGCCGCGCCGTCGTCGTACCGGTAGCGGACGGGGGAGCCGGGACGGAAGTCGGACTCGATCTCCCGGCCGTACCAGTACTGGCGGGTGAACTCGGGCGTGGTGAGCGCGGTCCAGAGCCGCTCGGGCGTGGTGCGGATGAAGGTGACGTAGACGAATGTGCGTTCGGTCGTTGCCTCAGGCATCGTTCTTCTCCTCGGTCTGGTCGTCGAGTGCGGATTTGAGGGTGCTGAGCGCGTCGAGCCGGGCCTGCTCGTACTTGCTGATCCAGCGCGTGTGGATGGCGTTGATCGGCACCGGGTTCAGGTAGTGGAGCTTCTCCCGGCCCTGCCGGACGGCGCTGACCAGGCCGGCGGCCTCGAGGATCGCGAGGTGCTTCGAGGTGGCCTGGCGGCTCATGTCCAGGTGCGCGCAGAGCTGGACCAGGGTCTGGCCGTCGTGCTCGAACAGCTTGTCCAGCACCAGCCGGCGGCTGCGGTCGGCGAGCGCCTTGAACACCGCATCCAGATCCTCGTCCACGTCTGCGACAATAGGCAACCATTTGGTTGCCTGTCAAGGTTCGGCTGGCACTGTAGAACTCGCGGGCCGTCCGGTCGTTGTGCACAGTGGGACTGTTGAGACGGCAGGTGTCGGGAGGACGGGATGGATGTGCTCGCACCGCAGGATGCGATGTTCCTGGTCGGTGAGTCGCGGGAGCAGCCGATGCATGTCGGCGGCCTGCTGCTCTTCGACCGGCCGGAGGGTGCGGGGCCCGACTACCTGAGCGCGCTGTACCGGGAGCTGATCAGCGACGTGAAGGTGCACCCGCTGTTCGCGCGCCGGGTCCGCCGCGGCCCGGCCGGCCTGTGGTCGTGGGAGCCGGACGAGGACATCGACCTCGAGTACCACGTCCGGCTGTCCGGGCTGGCGCGGCCGGGACGGATCCGCGAGCTGCTCGAGCTGACGTCCCGGCTCCACGGCACCCTGCTGGACCGGAACCGGCCGCTGTGGGAGATGTACCTGATCGACGGTGTGCAGGGCCGCCGGTTCGCGATCTACACGAAGGTGCACCACGCGATGATCGACGGCGTCAGCGCGCTGCGCTTGCTGCAGTCGACGCTGACCACCGACCCGGAGCGGACCGGGATGCCGCTGACGTACGCGCTCCCCGTGACGCCGCGTGGCCTCGTCGGGCCGTCGTCCGGCAACGGCCGCTCGGTGCAGGCGCTGGCCGTCGGCGCCGGCCGCGCGGTCGCCGGCGTCGGGAAGGCCGCGGTCGGTGTGGCCCGAGTGGTCGGTGACGCTGTCGGGCTGTCGCCGCTCGCGGCCCGCAGCGTGCTGCGCGCACGGACCGATCCGTCCGCGTCGGCGTTCACGGCGCCGCGCAGCATCCTCAACGTGCCGGTCAGCGCGGCCCGCCGGTTCGCGGCCCAGTCGTGGCCGATGGAGCGGTTGGACAACATCAGGACGGCCACCGGCGCGACCGTCAACGACGTCGTGCTCGCGGTCTGCGCGGGCGCGCTGCGCCGGTACCTCCTGGAGCAGGACGCGCTACCGGCCAAGCCGCTGATTGCGCTGGTGCCGGTGTCGGTGCGTGCCAAAGGTATCGACGCCCACGGCGGTTCGCCACGGCGGTTCGGGTGGCGACAACAGCGGCAACGCGCTCGCGACGCTGCTCTGCGACCTGGCCACCGACGAACCCGACCCGGCCACCCGATTGGCACGGGTGCGCGCGTCCACGAAGCGCGGCAAGGAGATGCTGTCCGGCCTCTCGCCGACCCAGAACCTGATCCTCGGCGCCCTTGGCCTCGGCGCAGCCGGCGCGGGCTCGATGGTCCCCGGCCTGGCCGGCCGCACCGTACCGCCGTTCAACCTGGTGATCTCCAACGTGCCCGGCCCGGTCGACCAGACCCTCTACTGGAACGGCGCCCGGCTGCACGGCATGTACCCGGCCAGCGTCGTCTTCAACGGCCAGGCTCTGAACATCACCGTCACCAGCTCCGATCACCACCTGCACGTCGGCCTCACCGGCTGCCGCCGACGCGTCCCGCACCTCCAGCACCTCCTCGGCCACCTGGAGGACGCGATCACCGAGCTGGAACAGCTGTGAGGTCGCGGCTCGGTTCCGGCTAGTCGAGCGTTGCTCTCCTGAGCGTCAGAAACGGCACGGTGTCGCCCGGCAGAAGGTAGCTCTCGATCTCGGTGAACCCGCGTGCCTGCGCGAACCGCAGCCCGTCAATGTTCGACGCGAGCACGATCGTCTCGATCGCGGTGGCACCGAACTCCCGCGCCCGCTGCACGCCACGGGCATAGAGCTCGCCGCCGATCCCTCGCCGCCGGTAGGCGGGGAGGACCCGGGCGATCACGGTTGCCGCCTCCGGGTCGTCCGCCGGCGGGCGAACCGTCGAGCAACCCACGAGGACGTCACCGAGATACGCGACCTCCAGCTGGTTGCGCTGCGCGCGCTCCCGCACCTAGTCGAGCGACAGCTCGTAGGTCGGGAGCCAGTCCCGGAGCATCGTCTCGCCGTCCACACGCTCGATCCGGACCCCGTCCACCGCGCTCACCGCCGCCCCGCCTCGACCAACGCGCGTGCGATAGACATCCAGATCGGCGCATACCGGCACATGCTGCTCCGCCCCCTCCGTCGTCCTGCGACCGCAGGTGTGTTTCCCACGAAGTATGAACCGGGCAAAGAGCAACTCATTCGCTGGGCGCCGGACGCGACGGCTCGGCCCACAGGCTGGACAGCGGAAACAGCGAGCGAGATCCAAACAGGTGGCAGCTCACCAGAGCGCGAAGGGACCTCGGCCTACGTACGCCGACCGAGCTTGGTTCTCGCCTCCCTACGGGCAGACCGACAGTGCCGCCACATTCGACGCATCGACACACGGCGGCGGGTGGGTGCCGAGCCGCCCATCGCCGGGCTCCAATCGCCCGACCGCCAAGCATCGGGATCTGGGGCGAGCCCGCACACAGATGTCATCGTGCGCCGCGGCTCAGCGGCGGACGCGTTGAACACCCCGGATGTGCCGGACGCGCCGGATATGCCGGGCCCGCCGGGCCCGCCGGACCCGCCGGACGCGCCGGATGTGGCAAGTAACCCAGACATGATCGAGGTTCCGGGGTCCCGGCGCCGAGGCCAGCACTGGGTTCGAGGAACGAGCTCCAGCGCCGTCCCCGAGGCGCACGTGTCCGCGGTCGC